>Ga0070681_10001965_pt1 | contig 18581 bp, 12 predicted proteins | sample KBSC83BmetaG_FD_65650 | JGI IMG/M metagenome (GOLD analysis project Ga0070681, IMG submission 65650) | Corn rhizosphere microbial communities from Kellogg Biological Station, Michigan, USA - KBS C8-3B metaG | ecosystem: Host-associated > Plants > Roots > Rhizosphere | place: USA: Michigan... | reverse complement strand
GTGATCTTGGTGCCGAAGTCGGGGTCGATGACCGACTGCAGGTAGCCCGGCTTCGCCAGCGCCGAGGTGGCCCGCGCCGCCGTCCCCGTCACCAGGCTGCACGACCCGCCGCTGGGCGGCAGTGTTGTCGTCGTGCTCGTCGACGTCACTGTCAGCGTTGCGGTGCCTTTGATGCTACCACTCGTTGCCACGACGTTCGCCGTGCCGGCAGCAACCGCTGTGATCAAGCCAGCAGCAGTGACCGTCGCAATGGATGGAGAAGAGCTCGTCCACGACACGGTCTGTCCCGTCAACACGCTACCAGTGGCATCCTTCAATACTGCCTTGGCGCGCGTAGTATCGCCAACGGCAATCGATGTGCGGGTCAACGAAACCGAGACACTCGCGACAGTCGCCGAGCTGGTAGTCGACGTGGAGGTCGGAACGGTATTCCATGTCGAATTGCCGGTACCGCCACAATTGGCGAGGTAAAGCGCAGCGCCCGTATCCGGGTGACCCTTGAACGCGAGGCAGTAACCGTTGGCCGTGCCCTTGATTTCACCAGCGCTGGTCTGCTGCCACTTCTGGCTTCCGGTGCCATCGCAGACCATGACGACAACAGCAGCGCCTCCCCCGCCGGAAGCACCGTCGTACACATCGAGACAGTAGTTCGAGCCAATCTTGATTTCACCGGTCGAGACGAACTGGAAGTTCTGCGACGTCGAGCCAGCGCATGGCTGCAACTCGGCAGCGCTGTTGTTCGCCATCGTTCCGTTGTGCACGGATACACACTCGGATGAATTCCAAGTGGACTTGATCTGAGCGACGACCGGCCCATCGGCCAGATTCAGAATTCCGACAGGCTCACCGAGCGCCGACGGGTCGAGCGTCGGGCTAACTACGCCAGGGCTATCGGAAGAACAAGCCGCTGCCGCGAGTGAAAAAGCGAGCACTGCGAATGACACAGCGCGGCTGGCCGACAAAGGTCGGCCGGCTAGGATTCGCATCGTATTTCCCTCCGGGTACAACGGCGGCCCGACTGGCATGGCCGGCGCACCCTGCGCGCGAGCGGTAGCCTCGAAGCTTTGCGTCACCGGCTTTCGCCGGTTTTGCCTTTGTCGCGTGCCCCCAGGAGGGCGCTGCGATCCTGCCGTCAGTTAGGTTGCAGCACCAACTTTAGGAATCATGAAAGGGGGAGACAATAATTCGATCAATTAGGTTGCCCCAACGTTTGCCTATGTGGTCAGCGTGCCTCAACATATTCTCATTAAAGGAGTTTGTGCGCTGGAGCACAAACAGAATCGATCGCGAAATTCGTTATGATTGGCTAATGAGTCAGCTAACGGCTGACGGGAACCGGACTTTGACGATCAGCTCTGAGGCCCATCGCCAACCGCGCGCGAAGGACACCAGTGACGATCTGCTTGAAGAGCGCCGGATTCCCGTTGTAGCCAAACCGAGGGACGAGAAACGGCGCGTCGAGCGATGAATGCCACGCCGACACTGACGCGTGTCCCGAGGTCGCCGTCAGGGCTGTGTCGAATCCAAGGGCTCGCAGCAGCGCGGGCTCTCGAGCCGAAATGTCGGCGACGCCACCATTGGGATAACAGAAAGCCGGTATCGCCGCGCTCGTCTCTGTTCGCAGGCGATTCCAGGAATCCTCGATCTCCCGACGCGCCGACACATCGTCCAGTTGCGACATGACTGGATGGGTCACTGTGTGTGGACCGAACGACACGCCGCGATGGGCACAAGCCCGGATTTCATCCCACGTCATTGGACCAAATTCCATGGGCGCGCGTGCTGGCAGCTCGGCCTCCAGCAATTTCTCGATTTCCAGAAGAAGGCGTTGCCGCTCCACGTCAGCGACGCGTTTTACGACCTCGACCAGCGCCGTTGCCGCATCGGCCGCAAGCTCCCGCGTTCCGAGCGTGGCGAAGAAATAACCCGCCCCCAGGTCGAGCTGGATCCTGTCCACCCGCGTTTGGGAAATCGCCACCCGAAGACGGTCCCACCAATACCAGCCGCCGCTGTCGACCACACCCGTGACCACAAACATGGTGACAGGGCAGTCAAACTCGGCGAAGATCCCAGCGCCAACCGAAGCAAAATCGGCGTAACCGTCATCGACCGTGAACGCGACAGTCTTCCCCAGGCGCGAGTCGCGTTCCCTCAACCGCGTCACCAGTTCTGGAAGGGGCACGAGCTCGTATCCCTCGCGCCTGAGATACGCGAGATCCGCACGAACAATGGCTGGGTCGACGCCTTCGTTCCCCCGTTCTGGATCCGCGAACCGGTGCATCATGAAGATCGACGCGGTTCCGCGCAGCAGTCGTTGAGATACGGGTGCGACAAGGTTGGCGGCTAGGGTGAACGGGTTCGGCAATGGTCAGTCGGTTCAATTTTGGCTGGACCTTCCGGGCGGGCGCGGCCGCATCACATTATGAATTCCGTCTAACGATCGCAACCAGCACCCGACACGGGCTGACGTATTGAAGCGTTTCGCCTGGCTGAAACGATCGTTCGCCGTCTTGGATCTGGTACGTTCGAGAACCGCGGTCGATATTCCAAGCCCCTCCGCGAACCACAGCGTTGTTTGCTTTGAAGTAGGGACAGAGGTTGCACCATGCGCGACCAGATAGCGCGACATCCCATGCCAGTCGACCAATCCATCCACTGGAAGCCGCTACGCGACTCTCACTATGTGGTCGCCTCGCTTCAGCCAGTGGATGGTGGCAGGCGGAAGATCTTTGTTCGCCAGCAGGTTGTTGCTCGCGTGGAAGGCGTCGTACGTGCTCACGGCCGTCGTACGGTTGGGCTACTGCTCGGCCAGCTCTACCGATGCTCCATGACCGGGACAGAGTACCTGCTCATCGAGTCGATTTCGGATCCCGAAGTGATTGGGGACGAAAGCGAGTTGGAAGCACAATTGGCAGAAGCGTTGTCGGCCAGAGAGCCAGAACGCCACGCCCGTTTTCTCAGAGCCGCGGGCGAGCGCCTGCACGTCCTCGGATGGTACCGCGGAGCGCACACCGTAGAGGCACGACCATCGCCGTCCACCGCAGGAGCTCACATCACCCTCTTTCGGGAGCCCTGGCACACAGCCCTCGTCGTGAGCGAAGGGAGCGCCGCCGGGGGAGTGTTCTTCCTTCGCGATAGTGTGAATTCGCGCTGGTTCTGCGCGCCGTTTTACGAAGTGTTGAGTGACACTCCAACACCGGATCAACCAAGAGCGACGTTCGTCAACTGGCCGCAGTACATCACCGCTGAGCCAGTGGTTTTCGCCGAGCGACATAAAGAAGAGCAGGTGGAGCAGGCCGCGATTGCGGACGCCCAGCCGCTCAAACGATACGAGCGACCGTGGCTGCGACGGTCGCCCGCGAAACCAGCCGGTTCGCAACGCGGTCACAGCCAGGATGCGAATGTCACGCGCGCGGAGACCTCAGCCTGGCGGCCTTCACCCATATCGGCGGCAGCGACCGAGTCTGAGCTCGTGCGCGAGCCGGATGATGCGCCGACGCAGGCACGAGAACCGGCACCGAGCCGCCCAATTTTGGACCGCCCGGCTCCGCGCTTGATCGAACCCGGACTCGCCGATACGACGCGGGGAACGACCGAGCGTGTCGGATCACGACGGGCTGGGAAGTCTGGCGAGAAATTATCGATCATCGACGATCGCGATCAGCGATCGGCAGGACATACGAGCACGCGCCGCGTCAGCGACGATGACGACACGGCAATGGGTGATGACGCCGCTCGCTACATCGCGATCGCCCGCGCGGAAGGTTTCTTCATCGCGGCGAAATTCGACGCTGGAGGTGGGCGGAGCGCCGAAACGCTCTGGGTTCTGAACGAGCCGTACTCCGGGTTGCTGCTCGCGGTCGCCTGCGCGGATTCGCGGGTTATCGACGCATCCTTGCACTACAACCTCCAGACGGACGTCGAGGGGCTGAAACACGCAGCCTTTGCCGGCCACCGCGATCCCGAGTCGAAGACGATCTATGTGCGCGAGACGTGCATGGACGCATTGCGCGCACGCTGTCGTCGCCTCCGAGCGTCGAACTCGCTCTTGCGCGAGTGGAAAGTGACGCCGGCCATCTCGTTTCTTACTCCTGGGGAGTGGGAGTCCATCCCGGTATCGCGCGGGGATCCGGGCAGTGGGGCGCACTTGATCAGTGATCTGACCAACAAGCGTATCGCTGAGCTTCCACCTGGGGTTCGGAGCCAGTTCCACTTGCCAGACGCAGGCGAAGCGAACGCCTAACGAGTCCCCCGCGATCTGGACAACCCTATCGCCGTCATTACAATCGACGTGGCAGACCATGGCCTGACCAAACGCACCATGAAGCCATGACACGTGTCGCGTCCCGGCCCGGCGATCGCGTCCGACGGCAAGCGATGCCAATCGTCAACTCCATCCTGTGGAAGCCGCTTCGCGACTCCCACTATGTCCTGACGTCCGTCCAGCCGGACCAGGGGGGGTTTCGGCAGATCTTCGTCCAGCAGGCCCTGCTCGATCGCATTCGCCGACAGGGTCATGGACCACCGGGAGAACGCCTTCTCGGACTCCTGCTGGGCAGCCGCTGGGATTGCCCGATCACGGGTACGCGCTACGTCGTAATCCAATCGTTCGAAGAGACCCATCAGGCGACGCACGACTCCACGGCGATGACCCACGCACTCGCCGACCGCCTCGCGCATCATTCCGGCGGGGAGTCGATCGAGTGCGTCGGTTGGTACAGCTCCAGCGATGGCACCGAACCGCGCATCGCGAGTGCGCAGGCGGCTGTCCATGCTTCACTGTTCGACGAGCCGTGGCTGACAGCGTTGGTCCTTGCCGAAGGCGGGGAGTCGGGCGCGTTCTTCCTGCACAACAAGCGTGCGTCGCGTTGGTTCCAGGCACCGTTCTATGAGGTGACCACCGCCGCCCGAAAAGATCAGGCAGCAAAGACGACGTGCATCGCGTGGCCGGCGTACCTGACGACCGAGAACGTGGTTCTCCGAGCTGCGTCCGAGCCAGAAGCGCCTCCCGTCCGAGGTGAGGAAGTCGCGGCAACGCCGAAACCACTCCCGTCGCCACGACCAGCACTCTCCAACATCCGACGAATTGGGTCTGCCATCCGGAGCTCGATAACCGGACGAGCGGAAACGAAAGCGCGCAAGGCTGCCGAGCTGGCGGAAACCGCGCGTGTCGCTGACGCCGAGCGAAAGGAACAGGCTCGAACCGCGCACGCTGAGCGCCTCGAGCGGGCTCGCGCCGCGGCGGCGGAACAGGCGGAAGGCAACCGACTCGCGGCGGAGCAGGCCGAGCGTGAGCGACTCGAAGCAAAACAAGGCGCTACGCAGCGAAGCAAAACGGATCGACGCGTCGAAGCGACTGCACCGGCGTCGACCACGACCGCCGTTCCGCTACGACAGGCAGCGCAACCACCGGACTCACCGCAACCCGCGGCTCCCCCGCGCGCCGCATCAGTCGAGGCGGCGCAGCCGACGCATCGAAGACACACCCCACCTCGCGTCATCGACGACGGCGAGGACACGACGGCAGTCGATCACCCATACCGATATCTCGCGCTGGCGCGGCGCGAGGGATTTCAGGTCAGCGCGAATCTGGAAGTAACGCGTGCCGAGGGCACGGAGACCGTCTGGCTACTGAATGAGGAGGAGTTCGGTCTTCAGATCATCCTCGTGACGAGCGACGTCGCGGTTGTCGACGCGACCCTTCACTACAATGTGCGGGTCAAAGACGACGCGGTGCTGCGGGCGACGAGACCCGAGCACCGCCACCTCGACTCGCGGACCATCTACGTCCGCGAGTCGTGCGTGGAGTCGCTACGCGCGCGATGTCGACATCTCCGTGCCACGGGGGCGCTTGAACGCAACTGGAAAGTCACGCCGCACATCTATCCGCCGCGGAGCGCGGCTCAGTAGCGGTAGTGCTCCGGCTTGTACGGGCCTTCCGGCTTCACGCCGATGTAGGCCGCCTGCTCAGGCGTTAGGCGCGTGAGCTTCACGCCAAGCTTCTCGAGATGCAGCCGTGCGACCTTCTCGTCCAGGTGCTTCGGCAACACGTAGACCGTCTTCTCGTAGCGGCTCGTGTTGTTGAACAGCTCGATCTGCGCCATTACCTGGTTCGTGAAGCTCGCCGACATGACGAAGCTCGGGTGCCCCGTCGCGCAGCCGAGGTTGAGCAGCCGACCCTCCGCCAGGATCATGACGGAGTGACCGTCGGGGAAGCGCCACTCATCGTACTGCGGCTTGATGTTGATCCGTTCCATCCCCTTCACCTTCTTCAGGCCGGCCATGTCGATCTCGTTGTCGAAGTGGCCGATGTTGCCGACGATCGCCTTGTCCTTCATCCGCGCCATGTGGTCGGCTGTGATGATGTTGAAGTTCCCCGTCGCGGTGATGAAGACGTCCGCCGTCTCTACGACATCCTCGAGCGTCGCGACCTGGTAACCCTCCATCGCTGCCTGTAGCGCGCAGATCGGATCGATCTCGGTGACCACGACGCGCGCGCCCTGCCCCTTCAGCGCCTGCGCGCATCCCTTGCCAACCTCACCGTAGCCGAAGACGACCGCGACTTTCCCCGCGAGCATCACGTCGGTAGCGCGATTGAGCCCGTCGATCACCGAGTGCCGGCAGCCGTAGATGTTGTCGAACTTCGACTTCGTCACCGAGTCATTGACGTTGATCGCCGGGAAGAGGAGCGTTCCCGCCTTCGACATCTCGTAGAGGCGGTGGACACCTGTCGTGGTCTCCTCGGTCACGCCCTTGATGTCCGTGGCAACCTTCGTCCATCGCCCCGGGTTTTTCGTCGACTCGGCGCGGAGCAGTTGGAGGATGACACCCCACTCCTCGGGGTCGTTGTCCGGATTGAATGCCGGAATGGCGCCGGCCTTTTCGAACTCGGCGCCCTTGTGGACGAGGAGCGTCGCGTCGCCACCATCATCGAGCAGCATGTTCGGACCCGAACCGTCGGGCCACATCAGAGCTTGCTCGGTGCACCACCAGTATTCCTCGAGCGTCTCGCCCTTCCACGCGAACACCGGGACGCCGCGCGGATTGTCGACGGTCCCGTTAGGCCCGACGACGACGGCCGACGCCGCGTGGTCCTGTGTCGAGAAGATGTTGCACGATACCCAGCGGACGTCGGCGCCGAGATCGACGAGCGTCTCGATCAGCACGGCGGTCTGCACGGTCATGTGCAATGAGCCCATGATCTTGGCGCCCTTGAGCGGATACTTGTCGCGATACTCGGCGCGAATCGCCATCAGGCCGGGCATCTCCTGCTCCGCGAGCCGTACTTCCTTGCGCCCGAATTCAGCGAGCTCGAGGTCCCGCACCTTGAACGCCGGGCGATCGAGGGCGGTGCTGCGAGCGGTCGTGGGCTTGGCGGTGGTGCTCATGAAACCTCTCCGAATGAAAGCGGGGTGCGACTCACTAGGATTTGCGAATAGCCGAGGCGACAAACAAGGCGGGGCCCTTCGCCTCGGCGTCCACGGGGAGCGGGCGGTAGCGCGGGCGGCGGAAACCCGCCGCGCGCGTCCAACTTTCGAGCTCTTCGCGAGAGAACCCGAGCCAGAGATGGCCCATCTGCTGCCGATACTCTTCACGCTGGTGCGGCATCATATCGATGATCAGCATTCGTCCATCCGGCTTGAGCGCGCGATAGGCCTCCGTTAAGGCGGTTGCGGGGACCGCCACATACGGGAGGACGAGCGCGACGACCGCCAGATCGAGGGTTTGGTCCTCGAGCGGAAGCTTCTCGAGCTCACCCGCGCGAACGTCGACGTTGGAGACCGACTCGAGCCGTTTCGTTGCGGCGTCAAGCATTTCCGGTGATGAGTCTACCGCAATAACGCGTCGCACGAACGGCGCTACCGCTGCGGTCAGCCATCCGGTGCCGCAGCCGAGGTCGCCGACGATCCAGCGGTCGTCGAGCAGGCCCAGAAATGCCTGGTCGGCACTTCGGCCAAAGAGCTCGGCCCGCATGGCATCCCAGCTGCCCGCAGCGCTCGAGAAGAAGGCCCGCGAACGCGTACGTCGTTGAGCGAGCACGCTTTCCAGACGTCGGGCGTCTTGCGCCGCGACTGCAGTCCGGTTGAGTTCCTCACGAACAAGGAACCAGAGCTTGGCCGCGCTGTCGTCGAGACGGCTCTCGATTCGATACAAACGGCTCGTCGCCTCGGCGCGTGACGTCACCCAGCCGTCATCCATCAATACCTTGAGATGCCGCGACACTGTGCTCTGCGGCAGCTGGAGGATGGCGCACAACTCCGAGACCGTCAGCTCGTGGCGCTCGAGCAGCGCAACGAGTCGACTTCGTGTCGCGTCCGCCAGCGCGGTGAGCCGGTCGAAGACCGATGGGGGTGCAGTCATTATCATCCGTATATCCGGATGGAACGATGGCAAAACTCGAGTTCTATGTCAAGCCGCCCCTACCGCGGATTGGATCGAACCGCTTTGGCCATATGGCGCCGATGCTTCGACCAACCCTATAGTTCCGGCCAGCTGGCTCGGCCTCACGCAAGAGACGCGTCCGCTTCCCACGCCCCCGCAGACACGACAGGAACCGCCATGGGGAAATTATTTCGAGCGCTTCGCGCACAGCTGAACAAGATCGCGAACATCTTCTTCGAGGCCGACCCGATCGCCGTGATGCAGCTCGAGGTAGACCAGGCAACCGAGCGGCTCAAGGAAGGACGCAAGGGACTCGAGATGTATCGAGGTCTGGTGGAGACCGTGGCGCGTCAGGTCGCGACGGGCAAATCGAACATCTCACAGCTCGAATCCCAGATCAAAGCGCATCTCAAAGCCGGCAATCGCGACGTCGCCGGCCAACTCGCGATCCAGCTGCAGAAAGCGCAGAGCGAGCTCGCGAACAACGAGCAGCAGCTCCAGATGCATGAGCAGGCCTACCAGAACAACCTGCTCAAGATTCAGAAGGCGAACAAAGACATCGTGAAGGTGAAGGACAAGATCCGGCAGTACAACGCGGAGCTGAAGATGAGCGCCGCCGAAGCCGAGATCGCGCAGATCTCCGAGTCGTTCGATATGAACGTGACGACAAACTTCGGCGAGATCGAGCACGTAATTCAGCAGAAGATCGACAACAACCGCGGCCGCGCACGAGTGGCCGCCGACATGTCGTCGAAGGGAATCGAACAGATCAAGGCGGAGGAGGCGGCCGAGAAGGCGATGGCCGAGGATCTTCTCTCGAAGTACGAGGTGCAGCTCGGTCTCAAGTCGCCCGAGACGACGCCGGTTGCCGACACGGTCAAGAGTCTCGGTCCCGCAGTGGAGAACAAATAGGGACTCGGGACGTCGGGACCGGGGACTCGGCCGGGATGCCGTTGGTGGCGAGACAGATCTCCTCGCCAGTAGAAGGCTCCCTGCCGAGTCCCCAGTCCTCAGTCCCGAGTCCCTTATCCAGTCCTTAGCCCCACACCAAGCCATGGCAAACGGCAGACCGAAACCAGCGTTCTTCCTCGCGATGTTCCTGGTCGTCGCGGGGCTGATCTACTACGGGGTCTCGCGCTTCGGCGGCACCAAGGCCGGGCCCGGCGGGGGCGACGCGATCACGCCGCAGGACCTCGCGAACCAGAAGGGTGGGGCCGAGGCACCGGACGCGAACAGCCTAACGACGGTCAAGGAATACAGCTACGTCGCGAGCTCGAAGCTGCCCGAGGTCAAAGGAACGTCGGCGTACGCGCCGATGGCCGACAACACCGTGCGGATGGCGCTGAACGTGTGGGCCGGGTGGGCACCGGTGATCTATGCCAATAACGGGTTCAAGGCTGGCAAGATCTGGAAGTCACCGAGCGGAAAGACGTTCAAGCTGGAGCTCGTGCTCATCGATGACCCGATCGCGATGCGCGACGCGTACGCATCGGGCAAGGTGCATCTCGGCTGGGCAACGCTCGACATGGTGCCCCTGTTCGTCGAGCAGTTGCGGAAGGACTCGCGGACAATGCCGCGCATCTACCAGCAGATCGACTGGTCGAACGGCGGTGACGGCATTGTATGCCGCCAGGGCATCAAGTCGGTGTCCGACCTCCGCGGCAAGACCGTCGTGCTCGCGCAGAATTCGCCGTCGCACTTCTTCCTGCTCAACACGTTGATCGCCGGCGGGCTGCAGCCCGCCGATGTCCAGTACAAGTTCACGCAGGACGCTTTCCAGGCGGCCGCAGCGTTCAACGCGGACAAGTCGGTGTCGTGTGCGGTAAGCTGGTCACCCGACATCTACAATCTCGCCGCAGCGAGCGGCAACAAGATGCTCGTGAACACCCAGACGGCGAACAAGCTCATCGCCGACGTGTGGTTCGCGCGCGCCGACTTCGCGAAGGACAACGCGACCATCATCGAGGGAATCGTCCGCGGCATCTTCGAGTCGATGGAGGCCTTGAAGACACAGGACGCGAAGGCGCAGGTCGCGAAGCTCATGGCGGCAGGCTATTCGATCCCCGAGAAAGACGCGCTCTCGATGCTCGGCGACGCGCATTCGACGAACTACGCCGAGAACCGCGAGTTCTTCCTCAACCAGAACAACCCGACCAACTTCGAGCGGACGTGGAACACGGCGTACTTCCTCTACCGGAAGATCGGCAGCGTATCGGGGAACCCGGTACCGTTCGACCAGGTGATGGACTTTTCGGTCATCCAGAAGCTCGCCGGTGAGCCGTTCTACGCGAACCAGAAGAACGAGTATCAGGTGCAGTTCGTGCCGACGTCGGCGACGGCGGTACAGGCCGAGAGCAACGAGATCCTCACGAAGAGCATCGTCATCCAGTTCTACCCGAACTCGGACGACATCGAGAAGACGATCGAGAAGACCGTGGACGGAAAGACGGTCCAGGAGCGCTACGATCCGAACGCGCCGTTCGTGGTCGAGGAGGCGGGCAAGCTTGCCGGGCAGTTCGGTGCGGCGCGCATCGTGATCGAGGGTCACACCGACGCATCCATGAAGAACTCAGGCAGCGTCACGGCCACCGACGTACAGGAGCTCTCCCTGCGACGAGCGAACGCGGTGAAGCAGGCCCTCCTTCGGAAGTTTCCGTCGCTGCAGCCCAACCAGTTCACGACCGCGGGTCGCGGGTGGGATCGCCCCGCCGATCCGAATGACCCGACGAACAACGCCAAGAATCGGCGCGTCGAGATCAAGGTGTATCCGCTGGAACAGAAGTAGGCGGATCGGCGGTGAGCGAATCGGTGACGACTCAGGCGACGACGCCGGCCCCCACGTCCGCGACGGGGCCGGTCGCGCAACCGTCGCTGCTCCGGCGGGTGTTTACGCTGCGTGAGCCCCCGCCGCCCCTCATCAAACGGGCGGTCGGCATCGTTGGGGTCGGGCTGGCGGTGCTCCTGTGGTTCCTCATCACGTTAGGCTCGACTCCCGAGACCAGAATGGTCTCACCAGTCGTGCTGCCGAGCCCGAGCGAGGTCCTGCGCAGCATCCCGACGCTGTTCAGCGAGCGGGCGCTCGTGGCGAGCACCGCGGCCACGCTGCGGCGCGTGATCACAGGCTTCGGGCTCGCGATCGTCGTGGGAGTACCCCTGGGCATCCTCGCCGGCGCGTACCGAATCTTCGACGCGTTCACCGGCCCAATCTCGGTGTTTCTGCGCAACATTCCGGTCGCCGTGCTGATCCCGCTGACGATCCTCTGGTTCGGGATCGACGAGACCCAGAAGGTGATGTTCATCTTCATTGCCACCGCGCCATTCGTATTCTTCGACGCAACACGGGCCGTGGCCGGCGTCCACGAGCGCTACATCGAAACGGCCCAGACGTTAGGTGCGTCGCCGGCGCAGGTCGTGATGAAGGTGCTCATCCCGCTGGCCATGCCGGACATCTACGACAGCCTCCGCAGCCTGTTCGGTCTGGCATTCGGCTACATCATGCTCGCCGAGCTGGTGAACGCGGAGCATGGACTGGGCTATCTGCTCATGTCGAGCCAGCGCCGCGGCCTCACCGAGCACATCTTCGCGATCCTGATCGTGATCGGGCTGCTCGCCTACGGGATCGACCGGCTGCTGTACTGGTTCCAGCGCGGGCTGTTTCCGCATCGGACCGAAGAAGACTGACCCGGAGCACGACCGTGTCGAACGAAATCACAGCCCAACGCGCGAGCGCCGCGGCGCCATCGCCTGGTGTGGCGCCGTCTCCGGCGCCAGTCGTTCTGTTCGATCGCGTCACGAAAACGTACGACAACGGCTTCACGGCCATCAAGAACGTGTCGTTCGTCGTCGACGACATCCCGACCAAGATGGAGTTCGTCACGATCCTCGGGCCATCCGGATGCGGGAAGTCGACCGTCCTGCGACTCATTGCCGGGCTGACTCCGCAGCACCCCCCGACGTCGGGAACGGTGCTCGTCCAAGGCAAGCCGGTGATCGCGCCGGGCTCCGACCGCGGCATGGTCTTTCAGGATTACTCGTCCTTCGACAATCGGACGGTCGAAGAGAACGTCGCATTCGGCCTCGAGTGCCGCGGCGTGGCTGCCGGCGAGCGTCGCGAACGGGCCCGCGAGTGGATCAAGAAGGTGGGGCTCGATGTGGACCGCGATGCGGACAAGTTTCCCCACCAGCTCTCGGGCGGGATGCGGCAGCGTGTCGCCATCGCGCGGACGCTCATCCTGAACCCGCGCATCATCCTGATGGACGAGCCGTTCGGCGCACTCGATCCGGCAACTCGACTCCGGATGCAGGACCTGCTCGTCTCGCTGTCACGGGAGGCACAAGCGACGGTCTTCTTCGTCACGCACTCGATCGAGGAAGCCGTCTACCTCGGGGACCGCACCTATGTGTTCTCGTCGTGTCCGGGTACGATCCTCAAGGAGCTCGCCGTGCCACCACCGGACTTTCCGGCGAAGGAGATGCAGCGGCAGCCTGGATTCATGGAGATCGTATTCCAGATTCGGGACATGATCGAGTCACTCGAATCGTCGACGCGCGCGGGGGATGAGTAACTCACGCGCCGGATCTCAGACTCGGGAACCCCTCGTCGATGGCGCCTAACGATTCGCCCGGCCCGGGACTCCGCGACTACGTCAAGCACGCGTTCCTCTACCCCTGGAACCTGCTGTTCTTCCTGGGGGGCGCTGCGCTGGCGGCGATGTCCCCACATCCCGACGCATTCATTCCGATCATCGGGGGGCTCGAGCTCGCGTACCTCACCGGGCTGTCGTCGATTCCGCGTTTTCGAACGGCGATCGACGCGAAGGTCGCGGCGAAAGCGCGCGCAGCGCACGCGAACGCCGGCGTTTCGGGCTCGAGTCAGCAGTCCCTCGAGCGCATTCTGGAAACACTACCGGCACCGGCGCTCCGACGATTCCTCCTGCTGCGGCAGCGCTGTTTCGAGATGCGCTCGATCGCGTCGGGCGTCCGCGGCCAGGCGGATACAGGCCCCGATTCGGCCGAGTCGATTCGCACACCCGCCCTGGACCGGCTGCTCTATCTCTTCCTTCGCCTGCTCGTATCGCAGAACGGGCTCGATCGATTTCTTCGCAGCACGAGCGAGCAAGACCTGTCGACCAAGCTCGCCGACGTACGGACGCGGCTCGAGGCAGCGAAGACTGCCGGCGACGAGCGCGTCACGAACTCTCTGCAGGACAGTGTCGCCGATGCGGAGCTGCGACTCGAGAACTATCGGAAGGCGGCAAAGGACGCGGAGTTCGTGGCGATCGAGCTCGATCGCATCGAGACGAAGATTCAGGCACTCATGGAGATGGGTGTCAGCCGTCAGGATCCCGACTACCTGAGCCATCAGGTCACGGCAGCCGCGGAGAGCATGCAGCACACGGAGGCGGCGGTGAATGAGCTACAACATCTGACTGGGCTCGCCGATCAGATCGAGGAGCCACCGGCCATCCTCGAATCGACCATTGCCGGGCTGGTGGCGCGTGACCGCTAGCACGGGGAATCCTGGAACTCCCGCGAGCAGCTCCGCTGCCGACGTGCTTCACGCCGAGCGCGCCACCGCGGAGTTGCCGACGTGGTACCCGAGCTGGGCTCGAGCCCTGGCCGAGCAGTACTTCTCCGGCACAGCGTCGGTATTCGTGCTGCACGGCAACGTGTACGACCTCGTTCCGCTCGTCGACCCCAACGATGACGGCGCCGCGGACTACGGAACCGTCCCCGATTTTCTGGCGGAGCAGATGTTCGGCCGCTGGGATCTCGTGCTCCACTACGACCTCGGACGCGGCCTGCGCTCGTTCGCCGGGCGCAGCGAGAAACGGCTGAAGGACATGGTTGCGCTGGCGACGCGCCGTATCGGCGACCTGTCGACGGTGAAGAACGATCCGGCGATCGTCATCGGCTTGCTGGACCTGCTGGTTCGCGAGAACGTCATGGCGGCGCCGGAGAAGCGTCTCAAGATCGCGATTCTCATCAATCAGGCCTCGTTCCTCTTCCCTGCCGGCGAGCCTGGTCGGACGAACTTCTCCGCAGCCGGGATGCTCGTGACCCTGCTGAACTGGGCGACGAGCACACACGTGAAGCACCTCGAGATGGCGTGCGTGCTGATCGATGAGCGAAGGAGCGACGTGAGTGACCGTGTGACGGGCAATCCGCACGTCGCAACGGTCGAAGTGCCGCTGCCTTCCGAAGCCGAGCGCCTCGCATTTCTTCGCGATGTCGCGACACGCGACAAGAACGGATCCGCCAGCGGCGACTGGTCGCGGATGTCGGACTACACGGTGGAGCAGCTGGCGACGCTGAGCGCCGGAATGTCGCTCAACGATCTCGGAACCCTCGTGCGTGCGGCGACGCGGGGAGGACCTCGGCTCGACTCGAAGGTATTCCGCGACCTCAAGAAGCGTCTGCTGGAACGTCAGGGACAGGGGCTGCTGGAGTTCATCGAGCCGAAGTGGAAGCTCGACACGGTGATCGGCCACGAGGCAGCGAAACAGCGGCTGCGCGATGACGCGGCGCTGCTCGCGCGTGGTGCACTGGATTGCGTACCGATGGGGTATCTGCTCTGCGGACCAGTCGGGACGGGCAAGTCGTTCCTCGCGATGTGCGCTGCCGGCGAGATTGGCATCCCGTGCGTGATGCTCAAGAACTTTCGCTCGAAGTACGTCGGCGAGACGGAGGGCAACCTGGAGCGGGTCCTCTCCGTGCTCCGCGCGATGGGGCCGGTGATGGTGGTCATCGACGAAGCCGACGCGGCGTTAGGCGACCGGGACACGGAGGGCGATTCCGGGACGTCGAGCCGCGTGTTCGGGATGATCGCGACGCAGATGGGCGACACGCGGTATCGCGGGAAGATCCTGTGGATGCTCCTCACGGCGCGGCCGGACCTCCTGCCGATCGACATCAAGCGTCAGGGGCGGGCGGAGGTGCACATTCCGCTGTTCTACCCGTTCGAGGACGACGAGCTGTGCAAGATGTTCGTCATGCTCGCGAAGAAGCTCGGGACGGCGTTGCGTGAGGAAGACGTACCGCCGGTGCCGCCGGAGCACAAAGGGCTGCTGTCCGGAGCCGACATCGAAGGGATCGTCGCGCGTGCCTGGCGGCGATCGCTCCTGTCGGGGGCGACGGTCGTGACGCCGGAATCCCTGGCCGAAGTGATGGCGCAGTTCCTCCCGTCGACGCAGGGAATGGAGAAGGAGCTCCAGGAGGTCGCCGCGATCATCGAGTGTACCGATCGGGAGTTTCTGCCGAGCGCCATCGCTGACCAGGTGCAGCAAGCGGGCGGGAGAGGACCGCTCCAACAGCGACTTACACGGCTCAAGGAGATGGTCGCCCAACTGTAATCGAGCGTCGGGGTCGTATGCTGGCCCAGACGCTCATTCGCGATCGCTCGCTCAGTCGGCCTGCAGTGCCACGATCGGGTCGACCCGCGACGCGCGCCGGGTAGGAATGACCGCGGCGAGCAGTGCGACGGCGAACAACACCGCCGCGGCGATCAGGAACGCGGTGGGATCGTGCGCCGACGTCTGGAAGAGCAGCGGCGTCACTGTTGGCCCAGCAGCGATGGCGATCGCGAAGCCGATCACTGCTCCCGCGATGGCCACCCGCACCGCGCCGCCGATCACCATCCGGCCGATATCGCCCTTCCCGGCCCCGAGCGCAATGCGAATCCCGAGCTCGCGAAGCCGACGCGAGACATCGTAGGCCAGCACGCTATAGAGGCCTAACGCCGCGACCACGACCGCCAGCAGGCCGAACACGCCGAACGCCGTGGCGCCGAGCTGCCACGCTCGCATCTGCGGGCTCACGAGGTCCTCGAGTGCACTCACATCAATGAACGGCGCGTCGGGAACGCGCGTCTGTAGCTCGCGCCGCAACGCCTCCGCGGCCTTGATCGCGTCGCCGCGCGGTCGTACGACGAGCACACTGCCGTGCGACCAGCGCGGGGCCTGCTCGAGGGGAACGAAGAACTGAACGGCAGGATCCTCGATGAGCTGGAACCGCCGCGTATTCTCGACGACGCCGACGATCTGTGCGCACGGCATCGTGTCGCCACCGACTTTCAAACAGTGACCGACCGCGTCCTCGCCGGGCCACCAGAGGTCAGCCAGCGTCTTGTTCACGACGACCGTCCGCGAGGACGTTGCGCGGTCGGCTTCGGTAAAACCGCGCCCGCGTAAGAGGCGAATGCCCATTGTCCCGAAGAACTCGCTCGTGACGGAGTTGAAGTACGGGCCGCCGTCGCGCGTGAGCGGCAGCGAATCTCGGCCGGGGACCTTCACTTGTTCCGCCCACAGCGTTGAGAACGGAAGCCCGCCCGCCACTGCAGCATGTTCGACGCCCGGTGCCGACCGAGCGGCATCGAGCAGCCGCTTGTACAGCGCTTCGACCTCCGAATCGCTGATCCGCATGCCCGACGTGCGAACCTTCACGACCAGCACTCTCTCGGCCTCGAGGCCTAACGGGAGCGATTCGATGCGTCTCAGGCTGCGTACGAAAAGCACAGCACCGACCAGAAACACCACGGTCAGCGCTGCCTGGGTGACGAGGAGGGCGATCCGGGTGCGCGATCGCGCCGGCCCGCCGGCTCTCGCTCCACCACGCAACGCATCCGAAACCGCAGGTCGACTGGACTGCAGCGCGGGAAGAAGACCGCTCACGATTCCCGCCACCACCGCGGCGAGGGCGGTATATGCCACGAGGCGCAGATCGACGGCAGCGCCGGCCGCGAGGTCGGCTGTGAAGAGCACGCGCCGCACGAAACCGCCCCCCCAAACCGTGACCACGATCGCGGCGACACCGGCCGCCAGCGACAGCAGGACCGTCTCGGCCACGAGCTGCCTGACGAGTCTCGATCGGTCGATCCCCAAGGCGATTCTCACGGCCACTTCGCGCTGGCGGGCGATGCCCCTCGCGAGCTGGAGGTTCGCCACATTCGCGCACGTGATGAGCAGGACGAGCAATGACACTGCCCCGAGCAGGACAGCGACCTTCGCTTCAGTGCTGTCGGCACGGGCCTTTCTGGGTAGCACCGACACGAGGTGCACGCTGGGGCTCGATGTCGCAATTTCCTGCGGTGACTCGCCATCGCGAACGGCCCCGGCGCGCAGCGCCGCGGTCGCGATCGATGATGCCCGTTCTGGGGTGAGGCCATCCGGAACGCGGGCGATGATGCGCAGCCAGTACGCCTGCCGGCTACGTAACCAGCTCGCGTACTCCTCTGGCGTGACATTGGCCGTCAGCGGTACCCAGGCGTCGACCGCTTCGTTCGTGACGCCGGTGAACCCCTGTGGCGCGACACCGATGATCGTGTACTGGTCGTCACCGATCGCGAGCGTACTACCAATCGCCGACTGGTTACCCTCGAACTGTCGCTGCCAGAATCCGTAGCCGAGGACGAGTACTCGCGGCGCGGTCGGGTTCCCAATCTCCTCGGGGAGGAAGAAACGGCCGACCGCCGGCCGTACTCCGAGTGTCGCGAAGTAGTTCGCCGAGACGCGCATGCCACGCAACTCGTGCGCGTCGCGCCCTCGTCCGAAGGCCATAGCGTCGGGCGAATAGGCTGCGACCTGCTCGAATGCCGACGCCGCCGCTGTCATGTCCCGGTAGATGGGGTATGACAGAATCCGCTGCAGCCGCTCGTTTCCGTCGACGCGTCGGCCCATCGCGATACTCACGACTCGTTGCGGATCGGTGACGTGCGCCGGCGCGCGAAGCAGGAGACGATCCACGACGCCGAACATCGTGACGTTCGCGCCGATGCCTAACGCCAAGACGAGAACGACCACGGCGCCGAACCCGGGCCGTGCTCGGAGCGAGCGTGCGGCGTAGGTGATGTCCTGACCGAGCGTCTCCCACCACGCTTGTCGGCGTTCGCGCGTGAGTCGGCGGCGGTCGACACGCGCGATCTCCGAGCGCGCCTCGGCGACGTCGCCAAACTCGCGCGCGGCGACGTCGCGGGCGACGTTGACCGGGGCGCCTTGGGCGACGAGCTCGGCAATCCGGCTTTCGAGGTGGAACCGGATCTCGTCGTCGACGTCGTGCTGAACGCGGCGGCGGGACTCCGGAAGGTTGAGCAGGCGGCGAATGCCGCTCACGCGCTTCTCGCGGCTCATGCTTGTGCTCTCCCTTCGGCCGACTCGAGGATGCGAAATACCGCCTCGACGTAGCGCGTCCAGCTGGCGGCCTTG
>Ga0070681_10001964_pt1 | contig 18586 bp, 18 predicted proteins | sample KBSC83BmetaG_FD_65650 | JGI IMG/M metagenome (GOLD analysis project Ga0070681, IMG submission 65650) | Corn rhizosphere microbial communities from Kellogg Biological Station, Michigan, USA - KBS C8-3B metaG | ecosystem: Host-associated > Plants > Roots > Rhizosphere | place: USA: Michigan... | reverse complement strand
GTTGGCGGAGCGGACGGGACTCGAACCCGCGACCCCCGGCGTGACAGGCCGGTATTCTAACCAACTGAACTACCGCTCCTTCTGTGCTGCGATCTGCTGGTGGGTGCTGTAGGGGTCGAACCTACGACATTCGCCTTGTAAGGGCGACGCTCTACCGCTGAGCTAAGCACCCGATTTGCGGGAGACCTGCCGCAAAAGGGGCGCTAGTTTATCGCGTCCTTCAGGGCCTTGCCAGCGCGGAACTTGGGCAGCTTCGCCGCCTTGATCTCCACCGCCTCCCCGGTACGCGGGTTGCGGCCGGTGCGCGCGGCGCGAGCGCCGGCGTAGAACGTGCCGAAGCCGACGAGCGTGACTTCGTCGCCCTTGCGCAGGCTGGTCTTCACCGCGTTGACGAGCGCGTCGACAGATCGCTCGGCGGCGGATTTGGAAATCTCCGCGGCCTGGGCGATCTGCTCGATGAGGTCGGCTTTGTTGATGGGCCGCTCAGTGCGGGCGAATGGTGGTCTGGTCGTCGGCCTTCGGCGGCACCGGCGCCGGGTCGTCGGACTCGGGCAGCGGATCGGGCTGGCGCTCGAGCGCGATCTCGAGCACCTTGTCGATCCACTTCACCGGCACGATCTCGAGCTTGTTCTTGATGTTGTCCGGGATGTCGACGAGGTCCTTCACGTTCTCTTCCGGGATCAGCACCGTCTTGATGCCGCCGCGGTGCGCCGCGAGCAGCTTCTCCTTCAGGCCGCCGATCTGCAGCACTTCGCCGCGCAGCGTGATCTCGCCCGTCATCGCGACGTCCGAGCGCACCGGGATGCCGGTGAGCACGGAGACCATCGCCGTGACGATGCCGATGCCGGCGCTCGGGCCGTCCTTGGGCGTCGCGCCTTCGGGCAGGTGAACGTGCATGTCGTTCTTCTGGTAGAAGTCCTCCTTCACGCCGAGCCGGCGGGAGCGCGTGCGCACGACGGAAAGCGCCGCCTGGATGGACTCCTGCATGACGTCGCCGAGCTTGCCGGTGGTGGTGGTCTTGCCCTTGCCGGGCATCGTCACCGCTTCGATGGTCAGCAGCTCGCCGCCCACCTCGGTCCAGGCCAAACCAGTGACTTGTCCGATCTGGTTCTGCTTCTCGGCCATGCCGAACGTGTAGCGCCGCACGCCCAGGTACTTGTCCAGGTTCTTGGGCGTCACGGTGATGCGGTGTTGCTTGCCGTCTTCACCCTTCTTCTCGGTGAGGAGCTGCTTGACCGCCTTGCGGCAGATCTTCGACACCTCGCGCTCGAGCGCGCGCACGCCAGCCTCGCGCGTGTAGTAGCGCACGATGTCGCGGATGGCGGCTTCGGAAACGGAGATCTCGCCTTCCTTCAGCCCGGTGGCCTTCAGCTGCTTCGGCAGCAGGTAGCGCACCGCGATGTTCATCTTCTCGTCTTCCGTGTAGCCGGAGAGACGGATGACTTCCATGCGATCGAGGAGCGGCGCCGGGATATTCAGCGTGTTGGCTGTGGCGACGAACATCACTTCCGATAGGTCGTATTCCACCTCGATGTAGTGATCGACGAAGGTGCTGTTCTGCTCGGGGTCGAGGACCTCGAGCAGCGCCGAGGACGGATCGCCGCGCCAGTCGCTGCCCATCTTGTCCACTTCGTCCAGCAGGAACAGCGGGTTCTTCACCTGCACCTTGCTCATGTTCTGCAGGATCTTGCCGGGCATGGAGCCGATGTAGGTGCGGCGATGGCCGCGGATCTCCGCCTCGTCGCGCACGCCGCCGAGCGACATGCGCACGAACTTGCGGTTGGTGGCGCGGGCGATCGACTGGCCGAGCGAAGTCTTGCCCACGCCGGGCGCGCCGACCAGGCACAGGATCGGCGCCTTCATCTTGTCGACCCGCGTCTGCACGGCCAGGTACTCGACGATGCGCTCCTTCACCTTTTCGAGGCCGTAGTGGTCCTTGTCCAGGATCTCCTGCGCGCCGGTGATGTCCTTCGAGATCTTCGACTTCTTCTTCCACGGCAGGTTGACGATGGTCTCGATGTAGTTGCGCACCACCGTCGCCTCGGCCGACATCGGCGACATCAGCTTCAGCTTCTTCAGCTCCGCCTCGGCCTTCTTGCGCGCGTCCTTCGGCATGTGGGCGCGGCGGATCTTCTTCTCCATCTCCTCGAGGTCCGCGCCCTCCTCGCCTTCGCCGAGCTCCTTCTGGATGGCCTTCACCTGCTCGTTCAGGTAGTACTCGCGCTGCGACTTCTCCATCTGCCGCTTCACGCGGCCGCGGATGCGCTTCTCGACCTGCAGGATGTCGATCTCCGTCTCGAGCTGCGACAGCAGATGCTCGAGACGCTGCTTCACATCGAACATCTCGAGCACCTGCTGCTTCTGCTCGAGCTTGAGCGGCAGATGCGCCGCGACGGTATCGGCGAGGCGGCCCGCCTCGTCGATGCCCGAGAGCGAGGTGAGGATCTCCGGCGGGATCTTCTTGTTGAGCTTCACGTACTGGTCGAACGCCGAGAGCAGCGCGCGGCGCAGCGCCTCGACTTCAGGCGCCGGCGTGCCTTCCGGCGGGATCGGCGCGGCTTCGGCCACCCAGTGCGTGCGCACGTCGACGACATCGCGGATGTTGGCGCGCGTGCCGCCTTCCACGAGCACCTTCACCGTGCCGTCGGGCAGCTTCAGCATCTGCAGGATGTTGGACACGCAGCCGATCGAGTACATGTCGCCCGGACCCGGGTCGTCCTTGGCGGCCGACTTCTGCGCCACCAGCAGGATCGATTTCCCCGCTTCCATCGCGGTTTCCATCGCCTTGATGGACTTCGGGCGCCCCACGAACAGCGGGATCACCATGTGCGGGAAGACCACTACATCGCGCAGCGGGAGCAGCGGGTACTGGACGATGTCGGTGGGGGAAGCGGATTCGGACATTTAGAGTAGCCTCGTCAAGGGGTTACACCACACCAGGAATGTGCGGCTTCCCCCAGCAAAATCAATGAACAAAGCGTACACGCACGAGCGTGACGCTGCAATGCGGAAGCGGTGACGAAATGTTGCGGACGGACGCCGGGGGCGACCGGCGGCGGGCAACTTAAGCGGAGCTCCCGCTGGCGACCTTGTGGCTGTCGGAGTAGATCAGCAGGGGCTTGCCGTCGGCCGAGATCATCTGCTCGTCCACGACCACCTTACTGACATTCTCGAGCGTCGGTAGTTCGTACATCGTGTCGAGCAGCACCTGCTCGAGGATCGAGCGCAGGCCGCGAGCGCCGGTCTTGCGCGCGAGCGCCTTCTTCGCCACGGCGTTGAGCGCGCCGGTGCGGATTTCCAGCTCCACGCCTTCCATGTGGAAGAGCCGCTGGTACTGCTTGACGAGCGCGTTCTTCGGCTCGGTCAGGATCTGGATCAGCGCGTGCTCATCGAGCTCTTCGAGCGGCGCCACCACCGGCAAGCGTCCCACGAACTCCGGGATGAGCCCGTACTTGATGAGGTCTTCCGGCTCGACCGCCTTCAGCAGATCGTAGGTCGCCTTGGAGTTCTTCGGGCTGCGCACTTCCGCGCCGAAGCCGATTCCCGTCTTCTCCGTGCGGTTGCGCACGATCCGCTCGAGGCCGTCGAACGCGCCGCCGCAGATGAAGAGGATGTTGGTCGTGTCGACCTGCACGAAATCCTGGTTCGGGTGCTTGCGGCCGCCCTGCGGCGGAACCGACGCGATGGTGCCCTCGACCAGCTTCAGCAGCGCCTGCTGCACGCCCTCGCCCGAGACGTCGCGGGTGATGGACGGGTTGTCCGACTTGCGCGAGATCTTGTCGATCTCGTCGATGTAGACGATGCCGCGCTTCGCCTTGTCGACGTCGTAGTCGCAGTTCTGCAGCAGCTTCTGGATGATGTTCTCGACGTCCTCGCCGACGTAGCCGGCTTCGGTGAGCGTGGTGGCGTCCGCGATCACGAACGGCACGTTGAGCAGCCGCGCCAGCGTCTGGGCGAGCAGCGTCTTGCCCGAGCCGGTGGGCCCGATCAGCAGGATGTTCGATTTCGCGAGCTCGACCTCGTCGTTCTTGGAGAGGTGCTTGAGCCGCTTGTAGTGGTTGTAGACCGCGACCGAGAGGATCTTCTTGGCCGTGTCCTGTCCGATCACGTACGAGTCGAGGATGTTGCGGATCTCGCGCGGGGTCGGCAGGTCGGACTTGGCGCCCTTGCCGCCCTTATCGGACGCGGTTTCCTCGCGGATGATGTCGTTGCAGAGCTCGATGCACTCGTCGCAGATGAAGACCGACGGGCCCGCGATCAGCTTCCGTACCTCGTGCTGGCTCTTGCCGCAGAAGGAGCAGTAGAGAAGCTTTTCGCCCGACGAGCTCTTTTCCGACATGGTCTTACACGTTCTCCCTGGACACCAGCACCTTGTCCACGATGCCGTACTTTACCGCGTCTTCGCCGCTCATGAAAAAGTCGCGCTCGGTGTCCCGGGCGATAGTCTCGACCGACTTACCCGTGTGCTTCGCAAGGATTTCATTGAGCCGCGCCCGGAGGTAGAGGATTTCCTTGGCGTGGATCTCGATGTCGGTGGCCTGGCCCTGGAAGCCGCCCATCGGCTGGTGGATCATGACGCGCGAGTTGGGCAGCGCAAAACGCTTGGTCTTGTCGCCCGCCGCGAGCAGGAACGCGCCCATGCTGGCCGCCTGGCCGACGCACAGCGTCGACACGTCCGGCTTGATGAACTGCATGGTGTCGTAGATGGCGAGCCCCGCCGACACCGACCCGCCGGGCGAGTTGATGTAGAAGAAGATGTCCTTGTCCGGGTTCTCGGACTCGAGGAAGAGCAGCTGGGCGACGATCAGGTTGGCGGTCACCTCGGTGACCGGACCGACCAGGAAGACCACGCGCTCCTTCAGCAGCCGCGAGTAGATGTCATACGCCCGCTCGCCGCGGCCGGACTGCTCGATGACCATCGGGATGAGCCCGAGGTCCTGTGCATCGAAAAACTTCTTTTCCCAGTTCACGTGTTGCTTCCCATCAGTTCGTCGAAGGGCGTGGGCTTGTCCAGCACCTTCGCTTTCGACAGCACCCACTTCACCACATTCGCTTCCAGCGCCACGCCTTCCATCTCGGAAAGTCGCTGCGGCTGCATGTAAAACCATTTTACTACCTCGGCGGGAGACTCATATGTCGCGGCTTCCGCCTCGACCACCGCGCGCACTTCCGCCGGCTTCGGCTGCAGGTTCTCGGTGCGCGCGAGCTCGCCGATGATCAGCCCAAGCGCGACCCGGCGCTGCGCCGTCTGCTCGAAGGCCGCCGGGTCGAGCGGCATCTGCTCCGGCTTGATGCCGCGCGCCTGCAGGTCCGCGGCCGCGCGCTCGACGAGGCTCTGCGCCTCCATCTGGATGAGCGACTTCGGCACCTCGAGGGGGGTCTTGGCGAGCAGCGCGTCCAGCACCTGCGACTTCACGCGCGCCTCGATGCGCTTGCCGCTCTCGCGCTCGACGTTGGCGCGGATCTCGGTGCGCATCTTCTGCACGTCGCCGTCCGCAATGCCGAGCGACTTGGCGAATTCGGCGTTGATCTCGGGAAGCTGCGGCTCCTCCACCTTCTTCACCGTTACCTTGAAGGACGCCGTTTTGCCGGCCACGTCCTTGCCGTGGTAGTCCTCGGGGAACCGGAGCTCGAAGGTCTTCGTCTCGCCGGCCGACATGCCGCGCGCCGCCTCGTCGAATTCCTTGAGCATGCGGCCTTCGCCGACCGGGAAGACGAAGTCCTTCGCCGCGCCGCCCTGGAACGGCTGGCCATCGATCGTGCCCTCGAAGTCGACGGTCAGGCGGTCGCCGTCCTTCGCCGGGCGCGACGCGTCGACGAACTTCGTGCGCTGCTTGCGCAGGATCTCGATGGTCTTGTCGACCGCGGCATCGTCCACGCTGACCTGCGGGCGCTCGATCGTCGCGTCGCCGAGGTCGCCCACCTTCACCTCGGGATAGATCTCGAACGTGGCGCTGAATTCCAGCGCCTTGTCGTCGGCGCCATCTTTCTTCTCGATGCGCGGATAGCCGGCCACCTTGAGATTCGCTTCCTTCACCGCATCGTTGAACGCCTTCTGCACCGCGTCGCTCAGCACCTCGGAGCGCACCTGCGGGCCGTAGGTCTGCGACACGAGCTTCATCGGCACCTTGCCGGGCCGGAAGCCGGGCATGCGAATGTTGCGCGCGAGCTTTTTCAGGCGCTCGCCGACCTGGCGCTCGATGTCGTCGGCCGGCAGCTTCATCGATACGCGCCGCTCGAGGCCCTGCAGGGTTTCCACGTTTGCCATTTCCTTATTGATTCGGACTGTACGTCGTCTTTTGTGATTTCGTTCTGGTGCGAAGGGAGAGACTCGAACTCTCATGCCTCGCGGCGCCGGAACCTAAATCCGGTGCGTCTACCAATTCCGCCACCCTCGCCGCCCGCTTCGACGCCGCCTCGACGCCAAAAAGCGCGTGAAAAACAACGTATTATACCTCCCGGTATCCCCGATGCCGGTCGATCACTACGAGAACTTTCCGGTCGCATCGCTGTTGCTGCCGAAACCGCTGCGCGACCCGGTTGAGATCATCTACCGCTTTGCCCGCAGCGCGGACGACTTCGCCGACGAAGGCTGCGATCCGGACGATGTGCGGCTCGCGCGCCTCGACGCGTATCGCCGCGAGCTCGCCGCACCGCGATCGCCGCTCTTCCACGACATAGCGAGAATCGTGCGCGAGCACGACCTGCCGCTCGGCCTGTTCGCCGATCTGCTGAGCGCCTTCTCGCAGGACGTCAGCCAGAAGCGCTATGCGCATTTCGCCGACGTTCTCGATTATTGCCGCCGCTCCGCGAATCCCGTCGGGCGCCTGCTGCTGCATCTTTTCAAACGAACGTCTGAAATCGATCTTGAACGCTCCGATGCCGTGTGCACCGCGCTGCAGCTCATCAACTTCTGGCAGGACGTGGACATCGACTTCGCGAAGGGACGCATCTACCTGCCGCAGGACGAGATGGCCGCGCACGGCGTGAGCGAGCGACACATCGCCGAGCAGCGCTGCGATGCAGCCTGGGTGTCCCTGATGAAGTTTCAAACGGACCGCTCGAGGTCGATGATTCTTTCCGGCCAACCGCTCGCCCGCTCCCTGCCCGGCCGCATCGGCCTGGAGATCCGCGCCACGATCCAGGGGGGCCTGCGCATCCTGGAGAAGATCGAGCGCGCGAACTACGACGTCTTCCGGCGTCGGCCGGTGCTACGGGCCTTCGACTGGCCGCTGGTTCTCTTCCGCGCCGCATGACGCCGGACGAGTACTGCCAGCGGAAGGCCGCGTCGAGCGGCTCGAGCTTCTACTATTCCTTTCTCTTCCTGCCACCCGAGCGCCGGCGGGCGATCACGGCGCTCTATGCCTTCTGCCGCGAAGTGGACGATGTGGTGGACGAAGGCATCGATCCGCAGGTCGCGGCCGCGAAGCTGGTCTGGTGGCGCAACGAAGTCGCGAACCTCTTCGCGGGAAAAGCGCAGCATCCGGTGACGCGCGCGCTCGAGCCGTTCCGCGAGGAGTTCGGCCTGAGCGCGGAGCGCCTGAACGAGATCATCGACGGCATGGAGATGGACCTGCGCCAGAGCCGCTACCTCGACTGGAAGGGCCTCGAAGGCTACTGCTATCGCGTGGCGAGCGTGGTCGGCCTGCTGGCCGCCGGCATCTTCGGCTATCGCGACGGCCGCACCCTCGACTACGCGAAGAACCTCGGCATCGCTTTCCAGCTCACCAACATCATCCGCGACGTCGGCGAGGACGCGCGCAAGAACCGCGTCTACCTGCCGATGGAGGACCTGCAGCGATTCGGCGTGCCGGCCGCCGACATCCTGCAGGCGAAGGCGTCGCCCGCCTTTCGCTCGCTGATGGAGTTCGAGGCCGAGCGGGCGCGCGGCTTCTACGAGCGCGCGATGTCGTCGCTGCCGCCGCAGGATCGGCGCGCCCAGCGCCCGGGGCTCATCATGGCCGCCATCTACCGCACGCTGCTCGAGGAGATCCAGCGCGAAGGCTTCCAGGTACTCAAGCAGCGAACGTCCCTCACACCGCTGCGGAAGTTCTGGATCGCCTGGAAGACGTGGGTCAGCGCGTAGCCGTCGTCGGCGCCGGCTACGCCGGCATGGCGGCCGCCGTCACGCTCGCCGGACGCGGCGTTCCGGTCACCGTATTCGAGTCGACGAACGTCCCCGGCGGCCGCGCGCGGCGCGTGCAGTCACAGGGGCGCGAGGTGGACAACGGCCAGCACATCCTCATCGGCGCCTACACCGCCCTTTTCGGCATGATGCGCGCGGTCGGCGTGCCGCAGGCCTCCGTGCTGCGCGTTCCGCTGGACATTCGCTATGCCCGCCGCTTTCGTTTCCGTCGCCTCGGACTGCCCGGATCGCTCGGCCTCGCGGCCGGCTTGCTTTCGGCCCGCGGCCTGTCTCTCTCCGAGCGGCTTGCCGCCGCGCGCTTCATCGCGCGCTTGCGCCGCCAGCGCTTCTCGTTGGCAGCCGACATTCCGGTGACGGAATTCCTCGCCCGTCATGGCCAGGCCGGAGCCGCCGCGCATTACTTATGGCGACCGCTGTGCGTTTCCGCACTCAACACGCCGCCGGAGCTCGCCTCCACGCGCGTCTTCCTCGCAGTGCTGCGCGACACTCTCGGTGGAGCGGCCGGGGCGAGCGATCTCGTGCTGCCTCGCGTCGACCTGTCGCGACTTTTCCCCGAGCCGGCATGCGAATACGTACGCGCGAAGGGCGGCGAAATCCGCCTGCAGTCGCCGGTGAAGGATCTGGTTGCGCTGCGACAGTCGTTCGACCGGGTCATCCTCGCCGTCGGGCCGCATCAGCTGAAGACGCTGCTGCCGGAGGCACCGGACTATTCGTACCAGCCGATCTACACCTGCTATCTCCAGTACGCCGCCGGCGTGCGGCTGCCGTTCCCGATGCTGGGGCTCGCGGACGGGGTGGTGCAGTGGGTCTTCGATCGCGGTGCGCTCCTCGGCGAGGAAGGACGCCTCGCGTGCGTGATCAGCGCGCAGGGCGATCACCAGCAGATGGGGCTCGACGAGCTGGCCGAGCAATGCCATGCCGAGCTGGCCGCCGCGCTGCCCGGGCTCGCGAAGCCGGAATGGTCCCGCGTCATCGCGGAAAAGCGCGCCACGATCACGTGCGCGCCGGGAAGGAAGTCCGCGCCGGCGGCCATGGTCGGCGTCTACTACGCGGGTGACTACACGGATGGCGAATATCCCCCCACCCTCGAAGCCGCCGTCCGCAGCGGGATCCGCGCCGCCGAGCTCGCCATCACCGGATAGCTTGCTGCGCACGGCGCGCCTTTTCTTCTACCAGACCGGCGGCGAGAGCCGCTCGGGCAAGCCGGTGGGCTGGCGATGGGCCGTGCTGTCGAAGATTTCGCCGAGGGAGCGCCACGTGAAGTGGGGCGTGCTTTTCGCGTCCGTTTCGTCCGATCTGCGCTGATTCAGAGATTACGCAGCAGCTGCACTGCCTGGTCGACACGCTCGACCGGCAGCACTTCCACGCCGCTCATCTTCGCCTTCGGCGTGTTCGCGCGCGGCAGGATGATCTTCTCGAAGCCGAGCTTCGCCGCCTCGCGCAGGCGCTCCTGGCCGCGCGGCGCGGGGCGCACTTCGCCGGCGAGGCCGATCTCGCCGAACACCGCGATCTTTTCCGGAATCGGCCTGTCGGTCAGCGATGAAACGACCGCGAGCGAGACGGCCAGATCCGCCGCCGGCTCGGCAATGCGCACGCCGCCGACCGCGTTGACGAAGACGTCCTGCTCCCAGGTCGCGATGCCGGCGTGCCGATGGAGCACCGCGAGCAGCATGGCGAGGCGATTCTGCTCCAGGCCGACGGACAGCCGGCGCGGATTAGGCGAGTGCGCGGAGTCGACCAAAGCCTGGATCTCGACGAGCAGCGGCCGCGTGCCTTCCAGCGTGGCGAGCACGCAGGAGCCGGCCACCGCGCGCGGATGCTGCGAAAGGAAGAGCGCCGACGGATTGCTCACGCCGCGCAGGCCTTTCTCGGTCATGGCGAAGACGCCGAGCTCGTTCACCGCGCCGAAGCGGTTCTTTACCGCGCGCACCAGGCGGAAGGAGGAATTCGGATCGCCCTCGAAGTAGAGCACGGTGTCGACGATGTGCTCGAGCACGCGCGGGCCGGCGATGGCGCCCTCCTTCGTCACGTGGCCGATGAGGAGCAACGTGGTGCCGGTGCGCTTGGCATGGCGCGTGAGCTGCGCGGCGCACTCGCGCACCTGGGCGACCGAGCCCGGCGCCGATTGAAGGGTTTCGGACCAGAGCGTCTGGATGGAGTCGAGCACCGCCACGCGCGGCTTGCCGGAGTCGAGCGCGGCGAGGATGCGCTCGAGCTGCGTCTCGGCGAGCAGGCGAAGCGTGCTCGATTGCAATGCGAGGCGGCGGGCGCGCAGGGCGACCTGGTCGGCCGACTCCTCGCCGCTCACATATAGTGTCGGCAGGTTTTCGGACACCGCGTGCAGCGCCTGCAGGAGGAGCGTCGACTTGCCGATGCCGGGGTCGCCGCCGAGGAGCGCGACCTGCCCGCCGACGAATCCGCCGCCGAGCGCGCGGTCCAGCTCGCCGAGGCCGCTCGAAATGCGATCGAGCTCCTTCGCCTCGACCGCCTGGAGCGGCACGGACTTCGCCCCTTCGGCGGCGTAGCGGTGCCCGCTCGCCTTCTCGACCGCCGTTTCGGTCAGCGACCCGGCCGAGCCGCAGGACGGACAGCTGCCGAACCATTGCAGCGCGGAAGCGCCGCACTCTGCGCAGACATAGGCGGTCTTCGCTTTCGCCACTAGGGAGCCTCCCCGACCGGTACCCGTGGCGCCAGCGCACACAGCAGCTCGTAGCTCAGCGTGCCGGCCGACGCGGCCACTTCGTCCGCGGAGAGGCCTTCACCCCAAAGGGTCACCGGCGTGCCGATGGTTGCCTCGGGAATCTCGCTGATGTCGACCGTGATCATGTCCATCGATACGCGACCAACGATGCGGGTGCGCTTGCCGTTGACGAGCACCGGCGTGCCGGTGGGTGCATGGCGTGGATAACCGTCGGCGTAGCCGCACGCGATGATGCCGATGCGCAGCTCGCCGACCGCCTCGTAGCTGAAGCCGTAGCCGATGCGCTCGCCGGGCTGCAGATGCTGCGTCGCAATGATCTCCGTCGTAAGCGTCATCGCCGGCTGCAGGCCGAGCGACTCGGCGGTGCGATCGGCGAAGGGCGAGCAGCCGTACAGCATGATGCCGGGCCGCACCCAGTCGCCGTGCGCCTCCGGAAAGCGCAGCAACGCGGCGGAATTGGCGAGCGAGCGAGGCGCGGAGAAAGATTTTGTCATTTCCTGGAACCAGTCAAGCTGCGCCTTCACCCCGGATGCACCATCGGCATCGGCGAAATGCGTCATGAGGGTGAGCTGCCGTACGCGCGGATGCTCGCGCAGCGCGTTGAAGGCGGCGCCGAGCGTCTCGGCGCTGAAGCCGAGGCGGTTCATGCCGCTGTTTACCTTCACGTAGACGTCGATCGCGCTCGCCAGGGTCGCGGCGCGCAGCATCTCGACCTGTGCCGGGCTGTGGAACACCGGCGTGAGCGCATATTTGTCGAGGAGCGCGACATCGGAAGGCTTGAAGATGCCCTCGAGCATGAGGATCGGCTGCGTGATGCCGGCGATGCGCAGGCGCGCCGCTTCCTGGAAGTCGAGCACCGCGAGGCCGTCGGCGGCGGCGAAGGCTTTCGCCGCGCGCTCGAGTCCATGGCCGTAGGCGTTCGCCTTGATCACCGCCCATACCTTTGCGTTGCCAGCGTGCTTGCCTGCGACGGAAAGGTTGTGTGCGAGGGCGCTCGCCGAGATGGTGGCGCGGATCGGCCGTGGCATTTTCCCTATTGTGCTATAAACGGCCGCGCTTCCACGATGACGTCCCACCACCGCAGAAAAGGCAAGTGAACCGCGGTTTCTACATCATCATGGCGGCGCAGTTCTTCTCGTCGCTCGCCGACAATGCGCTGCTGGTCGCCGCCATCGCGCTGCTCATGCAGGCCGACGCGCCGTCGTGGCTCACGCCGTACCTGAAGTTTTTCTTCGTCGCGTCTTACGTGGTCCTTGCACCGTATGTCGGCGCCTTCGCCGATCGCCTGCCGAAGGGCCAGGTGATGTTCCTCGCGAACAGCGTGAAGATCATCGGCTGCGTGCTGATGCTGTGGGGTGTGGATCCCCTGCTCGCGTACGCGGTGGTGGGCCTCGGTGCGGCCGCGTATTCGCCCGCCAAGTACGGCATCCTGACCGAGTACCTGCCGCACAGCCAGCTCGTGGTGGCGAACGGCTGGATCGAGGGCCTCACCGTCGCGTCGATCATCCTCGGCACGATGCTGGGCGGGGTCCTGCTGCACGCCAACATCTCCGGCGTGCTCCTGCACCTCGACTTTCCGTTCATCGACACGCCGATCGATACGCCCGCCGAGGCGGCGATCGCGCTCATCGTCGTCGTCTACGCGATCGCCGCGCTCTTCAACCTGGAAGTGCCGCGCACCGGCGTGACGCTCAAGCACCTGCCGGCCGATCCCCTCGAGACGCTGCGTGACTTCGGCCATTGCGTGCGCCACCTGTGGAAGGACCGGCTGGGGCAGATCTCGCTCGCCGTGACGACGCTCTTCTGGGGCGCCGGCGCGACGCTGCAGTTCATCGTCATCGAGTGGGCGCGCTCGGCGCTCAACTTCGATCTTTCCAAGGCCGCCATCCTGCAGGGCGTCACCGCGGTCGGCATCGCCATCGGCGCCGTGCTCGCCTCGGCCTGGATCTCCCTCGACCGGTCGGTGCGCGTGATCCCGCTCGGCATCGCGATGGGCCTTTTCATCATCGTGATGAACTTCGTGCACTCGGTGTGGATGGCCGTCGGCGTGATGATCGCCATCGGCGCCATGGCCGGCTTCTTCGTCGTGCCGATGAACGCCCTGCTCCAGCATCGCGGACACCACCTGGTCGGCGCCGGCCGCTCGATCGCGGTGCAGAACTTCAACGAGAACTCCTCGGTCCTCGTCATGATTGCGCTGTACTCCCTCCTCCTGAACGTCGGCCACTCGATCTACATCGTGATCCTCGTCTACGGCCTGTTCGTCGCCGGCGCGATGGGCGTGGTGCAGCTCTGGTTCCTGCGCACCCGGCGCCGCCACGCGGACGAGGTGGAGCGCCTGCTCGCCTTCGCGCGGGCGGAGGATCCGCATCCGCGCTCGCGCAGGAGCCGCCGCTAGAGCGTCGCCATGGTCTTGCAGGCGAACAGCAGGTCCTGCCAGGCCTTCGACTTGTCCGGCAGGTTGCGCAGCAGATACGCGGGGTGGTAGGTCACGATGAGCGGCACGCCCTCGTAGCGATACACCTTCCCGCGCAGCGACGCGATGCTCGCGTCGCTCGACAGCAGCGTCTGCGCGGCGAAGCGCCCCATCGCGAGGATCAGCTTCGGCTGGATGAGCGCGATCTGGCGCTTCAGGAACGGCGTGCACTTCGCGACTTCCTCCGGCTCGGGATTGCGGTTGCCCGGCGGACGGCACTTGAGGACGTTCGCGATATAGACGTTCTCGCCGCGCTTGAGGTCGATCGCGGCCAGCATGTTGTCGAGGAGCTTTCCCGCCTGGCCGACGAAGGGATCGCCGAGCCGGTCTTCCTCCGCCCCGGGCGCTTCGCCGATCAGCATCCAGTCGGCGTTCTCGTCGCCGACGCCGAATACCGTCTGCGTGCGCGTCTTGTGCAGGCCGCACGCCGTGCAGGCGGGCACGGCCTGCTTGATCTCGCTCCAGCCCGGTGGCGCGGGCGTCTGCGCCTTGGGCCGGTTCTTCAACCGCCAGACGGGCGTGATGCCCATCTCAGCGAGGATCTCCTCCCGCCGGCTCACAACGCGAGCGAGAAGACGAGCGCGTCCTCGCGGCCGAACTGCGCCGGGTAGTAGTCGCGCCGCACGGCGATCTTGCGGAATCCGAAGCGTGTGTAGAGGTCCTGCGCGGCGCGGTTGCTCGGCCGCACTTCGAGGAACACGTTGTTCGCGCCGCGCTCGCGCGCGATGGACGCCGCCTGGCGGAGAAGCGCCGTGCCGTGCCCGCGCCGCTGGTGCCGCGCGGCGACGGAAAGGTTGAGCAGGTGCGCCTCGCCCGCCGCCACCATCAGGATGAAGTAGCCGACCAGCTCGCCGCCGATCCGCCAGGTACAGCAGTCGTAGCCGGCGCGCACGGAGTCGACGAAGTTGCCGAGCGTCCACGGGTGCGTGTAGATCGCGCTCTCGATGGCGAGCACCTCCGCGAGATCCGCTTCGCGCATCGCTCGCAGCTCCGGCGTGTCCTTCAGTACCGCGCTCATCGGCTCGCCAGTTCCTCTTTCGTAAACGCCACCTTGTCGCGCAGGTAGATCGGCATCGCCTGCGCCGCGTCCACGCCTTCACCCGCTTCCAAGCGCGGTGCCGCGAGCTGCGCGACTGCCATCGCAGTGGGATGCACTTCCGGCAACACGCGCTTCAGGCCCAGGTTTCCATACACGGCGAACCCGCTCCCGCAGCCGATCCAGCCCTCCCCCGGCGGCCGCTCGATTGCCTGCGGCGCCACGCATCGCGCGGCCAGCACTTCGCGCCAGCGATTGCCCTGCAATTGAAGCGCCGAATAATACACTTCGCGCATCCGGGCATCGATGCAGGCTACGACCCGATCGCCGCCGGATTCCTGCGCGATCGCCTCGAGCGACGAGATGCCGATCACCGGCAGCCCGCGGGCGACCGCGAGGCCTTGGGCGAGGCCGCACGCGATGCGCAGGCCGGTGAACGCGCCCGGTCCGGCGCCGAAGGCGATGGCGTCGAGCTCGCGCGGCGTGAGCTGCCGGTCGGTAAGCAGTTGATCCATCATCGGCAGCGCCAGCTCCGAATGCCGGTGGCCGGCCCGCACTTCCACCGCCGAGATGTCGCCATCGACGCAAAGCGCGACCGAGCACCACTCGCTGGACGTTTCGAAGGCGACGAAACGCATAGCCGATTCTATATACTGGCCGCCCTATGAAAGAACATCGGATCGCGGTCATCCCCGGCGACGGCATCGGCCGGGAAGTCATTCCCGAAGGCGTGCGCGCGCTCGAAGCCGTGGCTGCCCGGCACGACATCCGTCTCAACTGGACGCAGTTCGACTGGAGCTGCGACTACTACATGAAGCACGGCAAGATGCGGCCGGACGACGCGCCCGACATCCTGCGCAGGTTCGACGCCATCTATTTCGGCGCGGTCGGCGATCCGAAGCGCGTGCCCGACCACATCTCGGTGTGGGGCCTGCTGATCGACTTTCGCCGCATCTTCGATCTCTACGTGAACCTGCGGCCGGTGCGCCTCTTCAAGGGCATGCCCTGCCCGCTCGCCGGCCGCAAGCCCGGCGACATCGACTACTACGTGATCCGCGAGAACACCGAAGGCGAATACGGCGGGATTGGTGGTCGCTTCAGGGAAAACACCCCCGATGAGGTCGTGATGCAGCAATCGGTGTTCTCGCGCAAAGGCACCGACCGCATCATGAAGTACGCGTTCGAGCTTGCGCGCACGCGCAAGAAGCACGTCACCTCGGCCACCAAGTCGAACGGCATCTCGATCACCATGCCTTATTGGGACGAGCGCTTCGCGGCGATGTCGAAGAGCTATCCCGACGTGCGCACGAGCTGGTACCACATCGACGGCCTCACCATCCAGATGGTGCTGAACCCGGACCGCTTCGACGTCATCGTGGCGTCGAACCTCTTCGGCGACATCATTTCCGATCTCGGCCCGGCTACCGCCGGCACCATCGGCATCGCGGCGTCCGGCAACATCAATCCGGAGCGCACGGCGCCGTCGATCTTCGAGCCGGTGCACGGCTCGGCGCCAGACATCGCCGGCAAGAAGATCGCCAACCCGCTCGCCACCATTTGGTCCGGGGCGCTGATGCTCGAGCACCTCGGCCACCACAAGGCGGCGGCCGACATCGTGAGCGCCATCGAGCAGGTCATCATCGACGGGCCGCACACGCCCGACATGAAAGGCAAGGCCGGCACCGCGGAAGTCGGCGCGGCCGTCGCCGAGGTGATTCGCTCCAGGTCCAAAGTCCCGGCTTGAAGACCTATCGCATCGCCTCGATCCCAGGCGATGGCATCGGCAACGAGGTCATACCCGCCGGCATCGAAGTGCTGGAGAAGGCCGCCGACGGCTTTCGCCTGGAATTCGAGCACTTCGACTGGAGCTCGAGGCGCTACGCCGAGACCGGCCGCTACATCCCGCAGGGCGGCCTCGAGCGGCTGAAGAAGTTCGACGCGATCTTCTTCGGCGCCGTCGGCGCGCCCGACGTCGCCGACCATCTCTCGCTCTGGGGACTGCGCCTGCCGATCTGCCAGGGCTTCGACCAGTACGCCAACGTGCGGCCCGCCCGGGTTCTTCCAGGAATCAAATCACCCCTGGAACGAGGCAAAGAGATCGACTGGGTGATCGTGCGCGAGAACACCGAGGGCGAGTACTCGGGCGCCGGCGGCCGCGTGCACACCGGCCTCGACAACGAGGTGGCGATGGAGATCTCCACCTTCACGCGCAGCGGCGTCGAGCGCGTGCATCGCTTTGCCTTCGACCTGGCGCGCAGGCGGCCGCGCAAGCATCTCACGCTGGTCACGAAGTCGAACGCTCAGCGCCACGGCATGGTGCTGTGGGACGAGATCTTCATGCGCGTGGCGCAGGACTTCCCCGAGGTCAGGACCGACCGCATCCTCGTCGACGCGATGACGACGCGCATGGTGCTGAATCCCGCCGCCATCGATACGGTGGTGGCGTCCAACCTGCACGCGGACATCCTGTCGGATCTGGCGGCCGCGCTCTCCGGCTCGCTCGGCATCGCGCCGACGGCGAACCTCAACCCGGAGCGCAAGTTCCCGTCGATGTTCGAGCCGATCCACGGCTCGGCGTTCGACATCACCGGCAAGGGCATCGCCAATCCGATCGCCACCTTCTGGACCGCGTCGATGATGCTCGAGCACCTCGGCGAAGCGAAGGCGGCGGCGCGCATCATGAAGGCGATCGAGGCGGTGACGGCGAAGAAGGTCTTCACGCCCGACCTCGGCGGCACGGCGCGCACGCGGGACGTAACGTCGGCGGTGATCGCCGCGCTCTAGATGGGCGTGGTGCATTCCATCAACGTATCGAACGGCGGCGTGCCCAAGCTGCCGCGGCCGTCCTGCTACATCAGCGTGAACGGCCTCGAGGGCGATCGCCAGCGCGACCTGCGCCATCACGGCGGCCCCGACCGCGCGGTGTGCCTCTACTCGCTCGAGCTCATCCAGGCGCTGCAGGCCGAGGGCCACGCCATCACGCCCGGCTCGATCGGCGAGAACCTGACCGTGGAACGGGTCGACTGGTCGCAAATGGTTCCCGGCGCGCGCGTGGCAGTCGGCACCGTGGTGCTCGAACTCACCGACTATGCCGCCCCTTGCAGCAACATCGCCCGCTCCTTCCAGCGCCGGCAGTACGTTCGCGTCAATCAAAAGGTGCACGCCGGCTGGAGCCGCCTCTATGCGCGCGTGCTGGCGGAAGGCACCGTGTGCATCGGCGCCCAGGTTGCCGTATGAAGATCTGGGACGACGTCGACCAGTACATCTCCGAGGCGCTCGTCAAGCCGGACGCCGCGCTCGACGCGGCGCTCGAGGCCGACGGCGGGCGGCTGGTCACGCTCGAATACGTCGAGAAGCATGCGGAGGTGGCCCGCGCCAACCTGCAGCGGGCCGGCGTGGCGAACCGCGTCGAGGTGCGCGTCGGTGCGGCGCTCGATACCCTGGCGTCCGTGCAAGGCCCGCTAGACCTGACGTTCATCGACGCCGACAAGCAGAACAACGCCGAGTACTTTCGAAGGGCGCTCGAGCTCTCGCGCCCGGGCGCCCTGATCGTGGTCGACAACGTCGTGCGCGAGGGCAAGGTGCTAGACGCGCGCTCGCGCGACGCTTCAGTGCAGGGCGTGCGCAAGCTGAACGAATTGCTCACATCGGAGAAAAGCGTGTCGGCTACCGCTATCCAGACCGTCGGAAGCAAGGGCTACGATGGATTCACGGTCGCGCTGGTGCTCGGATGAGCGCGATCCTTGTCACCGGAGCCGGACGCGGCCTCGGCCTCGAGCTCGCCGCGCAGTACGCGAAGGACGGCTGGCAGGTCATCGGCACCGTGCGCGACGATGGCGGTAAGGAACGCCTGGAGAAAATCGGCGCCGAAGCCCTCGTCATCGATGTCACCGACTTCAAGAACATCGGAAAACTGGCGTCCCGGCTCCAAGGCCGCGCGCTGGACATCCTGTTCTGCAACGCCGGCATCATCGGCAAGCGCGGCATGGCGCTCGGCAGCTTCGACTACGAATCGTGGGACGAGGTGATGCGCGTGAACGTGCTCGGCGCCGCGGCGCTGGCCGAGGCGCTGGTCGACAACGTGGCGGCCAGCGCGAAGAAAACGATCGCCATGATGTCGAGCCGGCTCGGCTCGATTACCGAGTCGAGCGGCGCCACGCTGCCGTACGCGACGAGCAAGGCGGCGCTCAACATGCTCGTCAAGGGGCTCGCCTCGACGCTCGGCGG
>Ga0070681_10001963_pt1 | contig 18589 bp, 20 predicted proteins | sample KBSC83BmetaG_FD_65650 | JGI IMG/M metagenome (GOLD analysis project Ga0070681, IMG submission 65650) | Corn rhizosphere microbial communities from Kellogg Biological Station, Michigan, USA - KBS C8-3B metaG | ecosystem: Host-associated > Plants > Roots > Rhizosphere | place: USA: Michigan... | reverse complement strand
AGCTCCCGCGCGACGGCGCGCGTGTCGTCGGCGGTCGTCGGGTGCTCGGGCCGGTGGTCGAGCACCGTGACCGGCAAGCCGAGCTCGGCCGCGAGCTCCGCGCCCATCCCGCCTCCGGCCGCGAGCACCTCGGTCCCCGGCGCCTGGGCGCGGAGCACGTCGAGTGCCCTCCGCGCCCGCGCGGGCGCGACCGGCAGCGCGCCGTCGCGCAGCGCGCGGTCGACCGCGACCCGGTCGTCGCTCCCCTTGAGCGCGACGCGACCTCCGATGCCCGCGATCGGATTCACGATCAGCCCGAGCGCCGGCACGACACGATCTTCTACCCGACTCGCAGCTCTGCGGCGACGTCGTCGGCAGCCGCGCGGGCGGTCGCGACCATCTCGTCCAGCTCGTCCTCGGTGACCACGAAGGGCGGGGAGAACGCAATCGTGTCCGCGTCCGGCAGAGCACGTGTGATCACGCCGCGCTCCAGACACCGTTTGGCGATCCGCGGGCCGACTCGCAGCGAGCGGTCGAACGGGCGTGCAGGAGAGCGAGAGGCGACGAACTCGACGGCGCCGATCAGCCCGATACCGCGCACCTCGCCGACGAGCGGATGGTCGTCGAACGCCTCGCGCAGCCTCTGGTTGAGCCGAGCGCCGCGCGCGGCAGCCTGCGCGACGAGCCCGTCGCGCTCGATGATGTCGAGGTTCTCCAGCGCAGCGGCGGCCGCGACCGGATGGGCCGTGTACGTGTAGCCATGTCCGAAGACGCCCTTCGATGCGTCCGCGACGACGCTCCACACACGGTCGGAGACCAGGCAGCCCGACAGCGGGACGTAGGCCGAGGTCAGTCCCTTCGCCACGGTGATCAGGTCCGGCTGGATCCCGAAGAGCTCGCTCCCGAACCAGCAGCCGAGGCGCCCGAAGGCGCAGACCACTTCGTCGGCGATCAGCAGGACGTCGTGGCGGTGGAGCACCTCGTGGATCGCGGGGAAGTAGCCCGGTGGAGGGACGAGCACTCCGCCGGCCGCCTGGAGCGGCTCCGCGATGAACGCCGCGACGGTCTCGGGACCCTCGCGTAGGATCAGCTGCTCGAGGTCGTCCGCAAGGAACCGCACGAACTCGTCGTCCGTCATCCCCTGAGTCGCCTCCCAGAGCCGGTGCGGCGCGCGCGCGTGCCGGATCATCGGCAGTGGGAGATCGAACCCCTGGTGGAGGTTCGCGAGGCCGGTCAGCCCGGCGGAGAGCACGGTGACGCCGTGGTAGCCGCGCTTCCGGGAGACGAGCTTCTTCTTCTCGGGCCGGCCGAGGGCGTTGTTGTAGAACCAGACGAGCTTCGCCTGCGTGTCGTTCGCGTCCGAGCCGCTCGATCCGAAGAACACCTTCGACATCGGGACGGGCGTCGAGGCGAGGACCCGCTCGGCCAGGAGCGCTGGAGCCTCCGTCGCCATCGACGAGAACCCGTGGTAGTAGGAGAGGCGCTCGATCTGGCGTGCAATCGCCTCGGCCATCTCCGATCTGCCGTAGCCGACGTTCACACACCAGAGGCCGGCCATCGCGTCGAGGTACGACCGGCCCCGGGAGTCCCAGAGCGTGCTGCCGCGGCCGCGGACGATCATGTGCCCTCCGTCCTGCTCGTGGCGGCGCGGGTCGCTGAAGGGGTGGAAGACGTGCTTGCGGTCGACGTCCTCGATCGAGTGTGTGGGCTTCGTCGACACTGCGTGTGGCGCTGTCCGCTAGTCGGACTTTCGGACGCCTGACGAACATAGCCGCCCGCGCGAGCGCTGTCCAGCCGCCGTTTCGAAGGAGCGGGCTACCCTCCGAGAGCGTCCGCGACGAAGGCCGCGATGGCCTCGCCGAACGCGCGGCGGCTCGCTTCCCATGCGTAGAACATGTGCCCGCCGTCGAAGTGGCGCACGGTCAGCCGGTCGCCCATCTGTCGGTCGAGGCGCATCAGGTTCCGCAGCCGGTCGGTCGCGTAGTACGGCGTCACGAGGTCGTAGCGCCCGTGGGTGATGAACGCCCGCATATGGGGGTTGAGGGCCATGCCGTAGCGGAAGTCGTCGGTGGCCCCGACGAGGGGCAGGAACGCGTGCTGTGAGGCGTCGTCCTTCCACGCCTCGTTGACCTCGTAGCTCAGCAGGGTGTACTCGCGGTCAGTCTCCACGCCGATCTCCGCACGCAGGAGCCGGTTCACGGCCATCGTGTAGGCGGGGCTGATGCCCGCGAGCGTCGGGTCCGGCCCCGCGAACGTCTCACGGTCGGGGAACGGGTCGATCGACGTGACGGTGCTGTCGTAGAGCCCGAGCACCTTCCGCTCGTCGCGGAGGAGCTCGCGTGCGAACGTCGAGATCGAGACGCGACCCTCCGCGCGCGTGACGAAGTCCGTGGGGAGCCCGACGAGGTCGGCGAGCCGCGCCAGCACCCGCTCGCGCTCGCCCGCGTCCATGGCCGCGCCGCGCACGAGGAACGGGGCGAGCTCGGTGGTCGCGAAGGCCTCCGCCTCGGCGCGCACCCTCTCCGGCGGCGCATCGGGCGGGAACGCACGCGAGCGGCCGTGGTGCACCGCCGCGAGCGCCATCGTCGGGAGGGTGTCGACCCAGCCGAGGACGTCGTAGTCCGTCGGGTTGAGCGTGCCGATCTCGAGGGCGGGGGAGATGAGGATCGCCCCGTTGAGCCCGATCCCGGCCGTCTCCTGCAGCATCCGCACGAGACGCCCGACGCGGTAGCCGCCGTAGCTCTCCCCCGCGACGAAGACCGGCGACGCCCAGCGACCGTTCGCGGACAGCCAGCGCCCCATGAACTCGGAGAGCGACTCGAGGTCGCGCTTCTGTCCGAAGTACTCCTTCGGGTCGACCGTCTCGGCCTTGTCCTCGCCCGTGCCGCCCTCGGCGCTCTTCTCCTTCTTCTTGGGCTCGATCACCCGGCTGAAGCCCGTGCCGACGGGGTCGACGAACACGAGGTCGGTGAACGCGAGCCACGACGCCTCGTTTTGCTCGAGCCGGGGCGGCATCTCGGGCAGCGAGCCGTCGGCGGGGAAGGCGACCCGCTGCGGGCCGATCGCGCCGAGATGGAGGTAGGCCGACGACGCACCGGGGCCGCCGTTGAACACGAACGTCAAGGGCCGCGGCTCGTCCGTGTCGGCGAGGTACGCGACCGAGAAGATCTCCGCGGCGGGCTTGTCCTTCTTCCGCAGGACGAACCAGCGCGCGGTCGCCGTGTAGGCGAGCGGCGCCGCGCCGCCCGTCCACGTCGCGCTCGTCTCCGCGCCCGCCGGGGGCTCGTGGTCGGCTGCGACTGGTGCCGGCGCTCGCTCGTCGCTCACCGGCCGGACGCTACCCGAGCGCTCCGGCCGAACGGATCCTCATCGGCCCGGCGGGTCGCGCGGCTCCCCGACCGCGCGACCCAGCCGCCCTACCTACCGGGCCGTCCTGACCTGGACGAGACGCCTTGTCGAGACGCCCGCCAGGAGGTTGTCGCCCTGCTTGCGCGCGCGGACGAAGAACTGCACCGCGTAGCCAGGGCGGAGCGGGAAGTCGCGCTGCGGCGTCATCCGGATCGTCGTCCAGCCGTCCTGCCCGGTGCGTTGCTCGCCGCCGGCCGACGTGACGAGCGGCGTCGAGCGCGCGAAGACGAGAACGTCGCGTACGACGTAGCCGCGTGTGTCCGAGACGTGGACCCGTAGCTCGATCGCCGTGCGTCGCGACCGCACTGGATTCGGTACGAACCGAATCCCGTCGACCACGAGGCGCGCGGGGAGCGACACGCTGGTCACGGGAATCGAGTACTTCCCGTTCGACAGCTTGATCGCGCCTGACGGCAGCGCGGGTCCGGTGGCCTGGACGACCGCGGTCGGGTTGGACGCGACCGTGGCGGAGCCCTGGCTGTTCTTCCCCGTCACCCTGACACGGAGTCGCTGGCCGACGTCGGCCGAGCCGAGCGTGTACGTGGTCGAGGTCGCGCCGCCGATGGTCGCGCAGTTCGAGCCGTCGGCCTTGCCGCCATCGGCCCCGCACCGCACCCACTGGTACGCGAGCGTGATCGGGCTCGTGCCGCTCCAGGTGCCGCCGTTCGCGGTCAGCGTCTGACCTTGCTGCGCCGTGCCGGAGACGGACGGCTCCTTCGTGTTCTTGGCCGGGCCGGCTCCGGTCGACGAGACGACGAGCGCGGTCGCGTTCGAGGCCGACGTCGCGCTACCGGCGCTGTTCCTGGCGGTGACACGGACGCGCATGCGATGGCCGACGTCGCCTGCGTCGAGCCTGTAGCTCTGGCCGGTCGCCCCTCCGATCGCGGGGCAGTTCGACCCGTCCGCGGCGCCGCCGTCGGCGCCGCAGCGGACCCACTGGTAGGTGAAGGCGATCGGCGCGGTGCCCGCCCAGCCACCGCTCGTCGCGGTCAGGGTCTGCCCCTGGACGGCCGACCCCGAGACGACCGGATCGGACGTCCTCGAGGGCGCGGCCGTCGACGTGACGACCGCGGTCGCCGCGGAGGTGGCCTGCACGGTGCCGTCACTGTTCGAGGCGGTGACGGCGACCCGCAGCGTCTTGCCGACATCGCCGCTCGCGACGACGTACGTCGAGCCGCTCTCGCCGGCAATGGCTCCGCATGCCCCTCCGCCCGCGTCGCAGCGCAGCCACTGATAGGCAAAGGTGGGTGCCGGCGAGCCCGTCCAGGCGCCCGAGCTTGCGGTCAAGGTCTGGCCGACGACCGCGCTCCCCGAGATCGCCGGCGGAGAGGTGTTGCTCGGCACGGATTGCGCCTGGGCGCTGGCGGCGCCGCTGGCGATGACGGCCACGAGCACGGCGCCTGCCGCAAGCACGACGGCCACGACGGCGCTCCATGGTCTGGTCGGAACACGTTGGGTGGGCTCCATCGAGATCATGTCCTCCGATTTCGCGGTGTAGTGCCTCGTCTATATCGCTCTGCGATGGTGAGCGAAAGTCGGGGCGGGAAAATCTCACAAGCTGCTTACGGAAGCCGTGCTTTGTTTACACGCGCCGCACAGAAATCCGGTCGAAGGAACCGCGCCCCGAAAGCCGTACTCGTTTCCTGCGGCTCCCTCTTCTTCTCGTGGGCCGTGGGATGCGGGGCGACCCGTATCTCGAATGCCGGCCGGAGTGCCGCCGCTGCCCCCTCCCCTGAGGTGCGGCGGCCCCGGCCGGCTTTTCTTCCCGGGGAATGCTCGAGAAGAAGGGGGCCCCTGCGGACCCCCTTGCTCGACGGCGCAACGTCGGCTCAGGCGAGTCGGCCCCGCCTGCGGGGAGAGGAGTCGCGCCGCAGTGGGCGTATCAGTGTCATATCCTGCGGTCGATTGCGAGGAAATCCTCCGGATTCGGAAAGGAAATGCGCGCAAAATGGACAGGATGAATGAGCTCAGCCACGGCGCCAAGGTTGTCCTCGGGGCGACTATCGCTTTTCTGATTCTCTCTTTCTTCAGCTGGTTCCACTACACCGGGCCGGGAAAGGACGAGCTCGACGCGATCGGCGCCGACACCGGCATCACGATGTGGCACGGCGTAGGCTGGATCGCCGGCCTGCTCGCGATCGTCCTCCTCGTCTGGCAGGCGATCCGTCTCGCGAACATCGAGCTCGAGATCGGCGTGACGCCTTCGATGATCACCGCGGCGCTCTCGCTGCTGGTGCTGATCTTCGCGCTGATCCGGTGGCTCGACAAGCCGGGCGGAGACTTCGTCGGTCGCACCTTCTGGTCGTGGCTCGGCCTGCTCTTCGCGATCGTGATGGTCGTCGGCGCCTGGATGAACATGCGTGCCGCGGGCGAGAGCCTGACGGGCATCCGCGACCAGATCTCCGGCGCCACGGCCGGGATGCGCGGCGGGGACGACGTACCGGCCCCGATGACCGCCCCGCCGGCCACGCCGCCTGCGACGACCACCCCGCCGGCGTCGCCCGAGACGCCTCCGGCGGTCGAAGAACCGGACGCGCCGAGCCCCTCCTAGCACGCTCTTCTCGGCGGCCCCTTCCGGTCTCGGCCGGACGGGGCCGCCGCTACACTCAGCGCGATGGCCGAGATCGGCACATTGCGCGTCAAGACAGGCCTTGCAGAGATGCTCAAGGGCGGCGTGATCATGGACGTCGTCGACGCCGAGCAGGCCCGGATCGCAGAGGACGCGGGCGCGTGCGCGGTGATGGCGCTCGAGCGTGTCCCGGCCGACATCCGGCGCGACGGCGGGGTCGCCCGCATGTCCGACCCGGAGAAGATCCGCGAGATCCAGGAGGCGGTCTCGATCCCGGTGATGGCGAAATGCCGCATCGGCCACTTCGTCGAGGCACAGATCCTCGAGGCGCTCGAGGTCGACTACATCGACGAGTCCGAGGTGCTGACGCCCGCCGATCTCGAGCACCACGTCGACAAGCACGCGTTCACGGTGCCGTTCGTCTGCGGCTGCACGAACCTCGGCGAGGCGCTCCGGCGCATCGCGGAGGGCGCCGCGATGATCCGCACGAAGGGCGAGGCAGGCACCGGCGACATCGTCAACGCCGTGACCCACATGCGCGCCGTGTTCGGAGCGATCCGGCAGCTCCAGGGGCTGCGCGAGGAGGAGCTCTACGCCGCGGCCAAGGACCATCGCGCGCCGTACGAGCTGATCCGCTGGGTGGCCGAGAACGGCCGCCTCCCGGTCGTGACGTTCACGGCGGGTGGGATCGCGACGCCGGCCGACGCCGCGCAATGCATGCAGCTGGGCGCGGACGGCGTGTTCGTCGGCTCGGGGATCTTCAAGTCCGGCGACCCCGACCGACGCGCCAAGGCGATCGTCGAGGCGACGACGCACTTCAACGACCCGAAGATCCTCGCGGACGTCTCCGCGGGGCTCGGCGAGCCGATGGTCGGGATCTCCGCGAGCTCGCTCGCCGAGGCCGAGCGCCTCGAAGTCCGCGGCTGGTAAGGCCCTTCCGCTGGCGCGGAAGTGGCTAGAGAACGCCGATCTACACTCTTCGAAGATGATTCCCAGGCCTCGGATCGGCGTGCTCGCGCTCCAGGGAGCGTTTCGCGAGCATGCGCGCACGCTGCGCGCGGAGGGCGCGGAGGTCGTCGAGGTGCGCCTGCCCGGCCAGCTCGAGGAGCTCGACGGGCTCGTGGTCCCCGGAGGCGAGTCGACCACGATCCTGCGCCTGGCGTCGCTCTACGGGCTCGACGAGGCAATCCGCTCCTTCGCGGGGCCGATCTTCGGCACCTGCGCGGGAATGATCCTGCTCGACCGCGCGCACCTCGGCCTCGCCGACCTGGAGGTCGACCGCAACGCGTACGGCCGGCAGGTCGCGAGCTTCGAGGCGGATCTCGAGCTCGACGGCGAGGAGCGACCCTTCCGCGGCGTCTTCATCCGCGCGCCCCGCGTGCGCGATGTCGGAGCGGACGTCGAGGTCCTCGCCCAGCTCGACGGCGAGCCCGTGCTGCTGCGCGACGGCCGCGTCCTCGTCGCCGCGTTCCACCCGGAGCTGACGGACGACCCACGGATCCACGAACGGTTTCTCCACCTGGTCACGGAGGCGATGAGTGTCAGGGCATAGCAAGTGGTCGACGATCAAGCACAAGAAGGGCGCCGCCGACGCGAAGCGCGGAAAGCTCTTCTCGAAGCTGTCCCGCGCGATCATGGTCGCGGCGAAGGAAGGCGGCGCGGATCCCGGCTCGAACCTCGCGCTCCAGAACGCGATCGAGAAGGCGCGCTCCTACTCGATGCCGAAGGACAACATCGAGCGCGCGATCGCAAAGGGCGCGGGCGAGGGAACGGACGGCGCGGCGTTCGAGATCGTCGTCTACGAGGGGTATGGGCCCGAGGGCGTCGCCGTGCTCGTCGAGGCGCTGACCGACAACCGCAACCGCACGGCCTCGGACGTCCGACACCTCTTCACGAAGTTCGGCGGGAACCTCGGCGCGACCGGCGCCGTCGCCTGGCAGTTCGAGCGCCGCGGCGTCGTGCTCGTCTCCGCGGACGACGTCGACGAGGACGAGCTCGTGCTCGCGGCGGCGGACGCGGGCGCCGACGACGTCGAGCGCGACGGCTCCACGTTCGTGGTCTCGTCGGCGCCGGAGGAGCTCACGACCGTCCGGGCGGCACTCGAGGCCGCCGGGCTCGAGCTCGAGTCGGTCGGCCTGTCGATGATCCCGAAGATCACGGTCGCGATCGCCGACGAGTCGACCGCGAAGCAGGTCGTCCGCCTGGTCGAGGGGCTCGAGGACAACGACGACGTCCAGGACGTCTACGCGAACTTCGACATCCCCGAGGCGGTGCTGGAGGCAGTCGTCTCCTAGCCGGGGTCCACTCGACCGATCGCGAGCCCGCCGCGCCGTCGGTGGAGCGACAGGCAACGCAGCCCGTCCGCTCCGGCCACGACCGACCTCGTCGCCCCACGCGGGACGATCGCGAGCGTCCCCTCGCGGAGGGAGTGCGCCTCGCCGTCGACGACGAGCGTCCCATCGCCACCGAGTGCCACCAGAGCGACGTCGCGCTCCTCGTTCACGTGCTGGGGCTGACCCTCGCCGCTGCGCCAGACCAAAAGCGTCGCGTTCAGGTCTTCGCTCGCGGTTCCCCAGGCAGGCCCACGCCCTTCGACGGAGAGCAGATCGACGACGTCCACCCGGCGAGCGTAGAGGAACGTCCGAGAGGCTCCGTACCCTCATCGCGTGAAGGTCCTCGGCATCGACCCAGGGACGGCTGCGTGCGGGTACGGGATCGTCCACGAAAACGGCGGGCGCATCAGGGCCCTCGCGCAGGGGTGCTGGACGTCCGGCGCCAGGGAGCGGCCCGAGCTGCGACTCAGGCGGATCTTCGAGGGCGTCGGGACGCTCATTGCGGAGCACGAGCCGGACGCCGTCGCGCTGGAGGAGTCCTTCGTCGGTGCCGACGCCCGCATCGCGCTCTTCGTCGGGCAGGCACGGGGCGCCGCGCTCGTCGCAGCCGCGGCCGCGGGAGTCACGTGCACCGAGTACGCGCCCGCCAGGGTGAAGCAAGCGGTCTGTGGCTACGGGCGCGCGGACAAGGGCCAGGTCTCGCGCATGGTCCGCATGCTCCTCGCGCTCGCCGACGAGCCCGCGACCTCTCACGAGGCGGACGCGCTCGCCGTCGCGATCTGCCACGCGATGACGCCGCCGCTCGCCCGGATGGCCTCGTGAGGAGGGTCGGATGATCGCGCATCTGCGGGGACGTCCGGTCGGTCGCAGCGCCGACGGGCTCGTGCTCGACGTGAACGGCGTCGGCTACCTCGTCGCGGCGACGCCGTCCGTCCTGCGGCGTGCGGGCGCGGGCTCGGAGCTGACCGTGGAGACGTACCTCCACGTCCGGGAGGACGCGCTGCAGCTCTACGGGTTCGCCGATGCCGACGAGCGTGAGCTGTTCGTCCACCTTCTCACCGTGAGCGGCGTCGGCCCGAAGGTCGCGCTCGCCGTCGTCTCGGGATCGCCGGCAGCCGAGTTGCGCAAGGCGATCGCGCTCGGGGACCACGCCCGCTTCCAGGCGATTCCCGGGATCGGCAAGAAGACGGCTGAGCGGATCGTGCTCGAGCTGAAGGAAAAGCTCGGCGCGCTCCCGCAGCCGGCGCTTGCCGCCGTCGGCGACGGCCCGAGCCACCTCGTCGCGCGGGATGCCCTCGTCGAGCTGGGCTATTCGGTGGTCGACGCCGAGCGGGCGCTCGCCGAGGTCGACCCCGACCTCCCGGCCGAGGAACGCGTGCGGCTCGCCCTCCGAGGCGCTGCCGCATGAGCCAGTTCCTGGCGCCCGCGCTCCGGCCCGAGGAGGAGGAAGCCGAGCGGTCGCTCCGGCCGCGGCGCCTCGACGACTTCATCGGCCAGGAGCGCGTCAAGGAGCAGCTTCACATCTCGCTCGACGCCGCGAAGGCGCGCGGCGAGGCGCTCGACCACGTCCTGCTCGCCGGTCCGCCTGGGCTCGGGAAGACGACGCTCGCGCAGATCGTCCGCGAGGAGCTCGGCGTTGGGTTGCGCACGGTCGCCGGCCCGGCGCTCGAGAAGAAGGACATCGCCGCGGTGCTGACGGCGCTGGAGCCGCGGGACGTCCTCTTCGTCGACGAGATCCACCGCCTCGCCCGTGCGGCGGAGGAGATCCTCTATCCGGCGCTCGAGGACTTCCGGCTGGACATCGTGTTCGGCCAGGGCGCGGCGGCGCGGACGCTCACGCTCGACCTGCCGCCGTTCACGCTCGTGGGGGCGACGACGCGCACGGGCCTGTTGACCACGCCGCTGCGCGATCGGTTCGGGATGACGTTTCGGCTCGGCTACTACGACCCGGGCCAGCTGACCACGATCGTCCGCCGCTCGGCCGGGATCCTCGCCGTCGAGATCGCCGACGACGCCGCCGAGGAGATCGCCTCCCGCTCGCGCGGGACGCCCCGGATCGCGAACCGCATCCTCCGCCGGGTGCGGGACGTCGCCGAGGTCCGGCACTCCGGCGCGATCACGACGGACGTCGCGCAGGAGGCGCTCGACCTCCTGGAGGTCGACGAGCGAGGGCTCGAGCGGATCGACCGGGAGCTCCTCGACTCGATCGCGTCGAAGTTCGGCGGTGGCCCCGTCGGGCTCTCGACGCTCGCGGTCGCCCTCGGCGAGGAGCCCGACACGATCGAGGACGTCTACGAGCCGTACCTCCTTCAGCTCGGCTTCCTGCAGCGCACTCCGCGCGGACGCGTGATCACCGATCTCGGCCGCGAGCACCTCGGGACGGTACGCGACGAGGCGAGCCTGTTCTAGACACCCGGGGCAAGGTGCGCCACGCACAGGTCGGGCCGGACGAACGGCTCGAGCCTGGTCGCCGTCGAGCTTGCACCGAGCTCGGAGAGCGCGCCGCGCATCAGGCCGAGGTGGATGGGGCAGATCACGTCCCGGTGCTGACGGGCGAGCTCCAGGAAGGGGCAGGAACGCATCAGTAGCCGTCGCCCCTGTCGCCCGCCAGCGAGCTCCGGCGCGAAACCCGTCTGTTCCAGGACCGCGAGGAGCCCGGCGACTGCCTCCTCGTCTGGAACGGTCGCGTCGGGTGGGGGCGAGTCGACGAGGTCGCGGCCGCACGCCTCTCCGAGAGTCTCCAGTTCCGCGGTCTCCCTCCCCGTCCGCGCGGCGAGCGTGGCGAGGACGCCGGCCAGCAGCCGATACCGGCGGTCGCCCTCCTCGGCGACGGTGTCTGTGGCGCTGTAGACGAATCGCGGTCGCCCACGACGCGTCGACGACGCTTTCTCCGCGAGGACCAGGCCGGCATCCTGGAGCACCTTCACGTGCATGCGAACCGTGTTCACGTGCAGCCCGGTGCGCGTGGCGAGCTCGGCCATGTCGAGTGGTGCCTCGGCGGAGAGCACGGCAAGAATCCGCGCTCGGCTCGGGTCACCGAGAGCGCGGTGCCGCCGTACCGACAGGTCGAGCTCAGCGCTCACGAGGACGTCCTGCGAACCTCGGGACGCAGAGGGAGCGCGCAGCATGCGCTCGGCATCGTCCCCGTCCCGACGCATGAGCACAGTGTAGAGCGGGCCTGCCGACCCTCCCGCTCATGCCCCCGGCCCGAGTCTGCGCCTCCGGCAATTTACACGGTCGACATCGTGTATAAACGCGCGTTGTGGAGGGACCGACGCACGCAACCTCCGAACCCGTGACCGCCGACCGGTGAGCCTCCACTACGGAACGCCGCAGATCGTGATCGGTGGCGTGTTCGTCGTGCTGTCGGTCTTGCTGGCGTCCGCGTTCGTCGTGATCGGGCTCCAGGCGGGCACCGACGTGTCCGTCGAGCGCGTGCACCGGGTCGGATACTGGCTACGGAAGAGGTGGCTCGCGCTGCTTGCCGCGATCGGCGTGGTGGTGGTGGGGCTGTCGCTGCTCGACCTGCCTTACGCGAGTGGCGGTGCGTCCGGTCGCACGATGGTGACGGTCACGGCCGGTCAGTTCTTCTGGACGTTCGCGCCCGATCGCGTGCCGGTCGGCACGCGTGTCCGATTCGATCTCACCTCGGTCGACGTCAACCACGGTTTCGTCCTCTACAGCCCGCGTGGGCACCTGCTCGGCTCGGTGCAGGCGATGCCCGGCTACCACAACCAGCTCGACCTGACCATGAGCCAGGTGGGCATCTACCGGATCCGCTGCGGCGAGTACTGCGGGCTCAACCACTCGACGATGGACGGCTCCTTCACGGTGACCCGGCGCTGATGGAGGCTGCGACCGCCACTCCAGCCCCTCCGGGGATCCTGCACCCGCAGGCAGTCGCGTTCGTCGGCGAGGCACGGCAGATCGAAAGGCGCGCCGGCTTCATGTTCGGAGTCACCGGCATCACGCTCGTCGCCGCGATGGGCGTGCTCGGCCTGTTGATGCGATTCACACAGGCGGACGACACGGGCCTTTCGCCGGCGTGGTTCTACCGGCTGATGACGCTCCACGGCGTGGGCATGATCACGGGCGTCCTGCTCGTGATGATGGGTGCGCTCTGGTACGTGCTGCACCCTGTCGTGCCGCTCCGGCCGGGACGAATGTACGCGAGCTACACCCTCGTGGTCGGCGGCGCCGTTGCGGTGCTGGTGGCGACGCTCGTGGGTGGCTTCGGCGCTGGCTGGACATTCCTGCCGCCCTTGCCGTTCTTCCCGGTGGGGCAGTGGCCGGTCTGGTCGGAGAGCCTCTTCCTCGTGGGCAATCTCCTGGTGGGAACAGGGTTCTTCGTCTACTGCCTCGACGTGCTCGAGCAGACGACCACCGCCTCCGGGGGGCTCAGCAGGGCCCTCGGCTGGCAGTACCTGTTCGGGCGCGAGCCGGAGGCGCCCGCGCCGCAGGTGATCGCAGCGACCGTGGTTGCGATCGACGGCCTGCTCTCGATGACCGCGGGCTCGGCGATCGTGCTCGGACTGCTCGGCCGCACCTACGACTCGGGGGTCGGCATCGACGCGCTCGTCGCGAAGAACCTCGTCTATTTCTTCGGCCACTCGATCGCGAATCTCGTCATCTACCTCGCTGCGGGAGCCATCTACGTGATGCTGCCGCGCTACGCCGGTCGTCCGTACGAGGCGACAAAGGTGTTCGTCGCCGGCTGGACGGCATCGCTCGTGTTCATCGCCACTGCGTTCTCGCATCACCTGTACATGGACTTCGTACAGCCGATGTGGGCGCAGGTCGGCTCGCTCGTCGCCTCCTACTTCGCACTGCTCCCCGTCGCGGTGATCACGATCTACTCGATGACCATGCTCGTTTGGGGGTCGCGCTACCGCTGGACGCTGGCGTCGACCCTGTTCTACGTCGGCCTCGCGGGCTGGGCGATCGGTGGCGTCGGCGCCGTGATCGACTCGCTGATCCCGATCAACTTCCGCTTCCACAACACGGTCTGGGTCGTCGCCCACTTCCACACCTATCTGATGATGACCGTCGTCCTGTGGGCTCTCGCGTTCGTCGCGCACCTGCTCGAGCGCGAAACCGATCGCACCTCCTCGCCCACCCTGCGCTCGGCGACGATCGGCCTGCTCCTCGTTGGCGGCTACGGGCTGACCGGCACCTGGTTCGTCGCCGGCGCGCTCGGCGTGCCTCGCCGATACGCAGTGCAGCCGGCCGGCACGGTCGACTACAGCAAGGTCGGAGCGATCTTCGCGCTTCTGTTCGCGCTCGGCTTCCTCGCCTGCATCGTGCAGCTCGCGCCGCTCGCCCGGACCGCCTGGGCCCGGCGCCACACGACGTCGACGGGGGAGAGTCCGGGCCTGGCCGCCGGCCATGCCGTCGCTCCGGCCGGAGCCGACCCGCGGGTCGACGAACGCCCTCCGGGTCGGGCGGGAGCACCGCTCGGGACCGCCGCCCATCTCGGGTTCGCCGTCGCGTTCATGGTCGTCGCGATCGTGGCGTTCTTCCCCGGCATCGTCGACGCGTCGGAGACGAGCACCCGCTACCACCATCTCGACCACGCGGGCCAGTTCCTCTTCGGGGTCGTGGTCGGATTGCTGCTCGGCTCCTTCGCGGCCGTCTCCCGGCTGCTCGGCGATCATCCGGCCTGGGGGCTCACAGCCGTGATCGTCGCACCGGCGACGATGATGCTGTTGATGGTGCCGCGTGTCTACGAGCCGCTCGAGAGCAACGACGTCCAGCACGCCCTGTTCCACCTCGCGATGGCCGCCTTCGGGCTCGTCACCGGTCTCGGCGCGACCCGGCTCACGCCTCTCGGCGGCCGGTTCACCGCCTTTCTCGCCGTGGCGATGACGCTCATGTTCGCGGCCGCCATGACAGGAGGCGCATCATGACCGACGAGCGCGAAGCCGCTGCGCCGGGCGGCGGCTCCGATGGCCTCTGGCGCTGGCTGGTGGGCGGCCTCGTCGCCGGCGCCGTCGTCCTCGGCCTCCTCGTTGCCGCCTACGCGGTCGGTCACAGCCGCGGCGAGGATGCCGCGCGCGCCACGTCGCCGGCGACGACGGAGCCTGTCGCCACGGCAACGTCTCCCACCACGACGACCGCTCCCCCGACCGCGACCACGCCTCCTTCAACCACCGCCACGACGCCCCCAGCAGTCACAGCCCCGATCGAGGCGACTCCCGTGCTCGTCGCCAGGGGGAAGACCTTGTTCGCCGACGATGGCTGTGCCGCCTGTCATTCCTTGAGCGGCGCCGCGGGCGCCGGGCCCAGCCTCAACGGCGCCGCCGGGCGGACGGTCGAGCTCGCCGACGGAACGTCCGTCACCGCAGACGATGCCTACCTCGAGCGCTCTCTCACCGATCCAGACGCCGAGATCGTCAAGGGCTACACCGCCGGCATCATGTCGGCGGCCGTCGCGGGCCATGCGTTGGCGGACCATCCGGACGACGTTCGGGCGCTCGTCGCGTTCATCAAGAGCCAGAAGTAGGCTCAGAACTCAGCGGCGGTACTGGAGGGAGTGCCAGGACGGCGTGGGGGCGAGCTCGAGCAGGGAGCGGCCGCCCTCCGGCTCGGCGTACATGAATTCGCCGCTCGAGTCGTCCCACGAGACGTCGAGCAGGCCCTGCTTGACCCGATGGTCGAGATAGGCGCTCCTGAAGACGAGCTTGCGCAGCCAGTAGACGAGCGACTCGCCCTCGACGAGCGCCACGCGCTCCCAGTGGCGGACGAGATAGGCGCCGAGCGGGCTGCGCGGATCCGAGATCCGGGCATCCGCGGCGAGCTCGACGAGGTCGGCCGTCTCGTCGGGGTCGAGGTCGTTCGAGGGGACGAGACCGAGCTTCACGGCCGCACCCGCGACGCGCTCCTCGAAGTCGCGCTCGCCGAACGAGAACTGGTACCCGAGAAACTCGAGCGCATACGCGTCGCCCGACGAGTAGTTGCGCACCTCCCCTGACACGCCCAGAGGCTAGCCTCTGGGCGTGGGGAACCGAAAGCTCGTCGCCGTCATGGTCGTCCTCGTGCTCGCGATCTGGCTCGTGGGGACGGCGGTGACGAAGTACTCGCTCGAGCAGATGGCGCTCTTCGCCCCCCTTGCGGTCTGTGTCGTCGGTGCGACCGCGGGAGTCGTGCTCCTGTGGGTCAAGGTGATCGCTCAGGCCCGCCGCGAGCGTCACGAGCGGCATCCCGTTTGAGAACGGCGGCGGCCGGCGCCGCCCGCGAACGACGAACGGGTACGGGCCGGCCGCTTCCCGGTCAACGCGGGCTCGTGGCCCACCCGGGCGCGAACCAGCGCCGTCCGACCTTGGCCGTACCGTCGACTGGGCCATGCAAGACGGCCGCTGGACGACAAAACCGTGCGACTGGGAGAGGGTCGACACCCTCTCTCGAGCGCTCGGCGTGAGTGACACGACCGCGGCGGTGCTCGTCCGCCGAGGGCTCGACGACCCCGGCGCGGCGCGCCTGTTCCTCGACGCGCAGCCGCCGCGACACGACCCCTTTCGCCTCGGCGACATGGCCGCGGCGGTCGAGCGGATCCGCCGGGCGGTGCGCGACGGCCAGCGGATCTGCGTCCACGGCGACTACGACGTCGACGGCATCTCGGCGACCGTCGTCGCGCTGCTGACCCTCCGGGAGCTGGGCGCGGACGTCGAGTGGCGCCTGCCGAGTCGGTTCGAGGAGGGCTACGGGCTCGCGGCGGAGACGATCGAGCAGCTCGCGGTGGACGGCGTCGAGCTCGTACTCACCGTCGACTGCGGGATCACCGCGCTGGCCGAGGTCGCGCGCGCCGGCGCGCTCGGGCTCGACGTGATCGTCACCGACCACCATCGCCCTGCCGCGACGCTTCCCGACTGCACTGTCGTGGCGACGCGGCCGTCGGACTACGGGTGCCTCGACCTCTGCGGGACCGGTGTCGCGTACACGCTCGCTCGCGCGCTGCTCGGTGACGAGCACCCGGCACTTGCCCGGATGCTCGACCTCGTCGCGCTTGCGACGATCGCCGACGTCGTCCCGCTCGTCGACGAGAACCGTGCGCTCGCGGCTGCCGGCCTTCGTGCGCTCGCGCGGACGAGCCGACCCGGGTTGCAGGCGCTGATGAGGTCGGCGCACGTGGACCCCGCGATCGTCGACTCGACTGCGGTCGCGTTCAGGCTGGCGCCGCGGATCAACGCGGCCGGCCGGCTGGGGCGGCCCGACCTCGCGCTCGAGCTCCTGCTCACCGACGACCGCACCGAGGCGGACCGGCTTGCGGCGCAGCTCGAGGATCTGAACCGCGAGCGCCAGGGTGTCGAGGAGCGGATCCTGCGCGAGGCGACGTCCCTCGTCGAGGCCTGGCCCGAGGCGCGCCGCGGCCACCGCGGCTACGTCCTGTGGCACGAGGATTGGCACGAGGGCGTGATCGGCATCGTCGCGTCGCGGCTCGTCGAGCGCTACCACCGGCCCGTCGTGCTCGTCGCGCCGAGCACGCACGGCTGGAAGGGGTCCGGTCGCTCGATCTCCGAGTTCGACCTCCACGCCGGTCTCGCGGCGTGCGCGGAGCACCTCGACGGCTTCGGCGGCCATCGCGCCGCCGCCGGGCTGACGATCGGAGAGGAGAGCCTCGGCGCATTTGCGGACGCGTTCGCGCAGGAAGCCGACCGGACGCTCGGCGACGTCGACCTGCGTCCACTGACGGTGGTCGACGCGATCGTCCCCGCGTGCGCGTTGACGCTCGAGCTGGCGCAGGAGCTCGACCGCCTGGCGCCCTTCGGCCTCGGCAACCCCGAGCCGACGCTGCTCGTCGCGAGCGTCGAGGCGGCGACGCCGGCGACGGTGGGGGAGGGAAGGCACCTCCGCTTCCGGGTGCGCCAACACGGCCGGGACGCAGGCTCCGCGATCGCCTTCGGCTTCGGGGCGCAGCTCGAGCGAGTGCAACCAGGCGGGCGCTTCGACCTCGCCTTCCGCCTGAAGGAGAACCGCTGGAATGGCACCGTCGCGCCCCAGCTCGTCGTCCGCCGGCTCTTCGACGCCCCCGAGTCCTACGACGAGCTGCGGTCGTGGCTGGCGTCGGAGTGGCGCGCCGGCGAGGGCACGTGGACGCCGGAGGCGCATGCGATCTTCACCGAGCTCGGGCTCACCGCTGCTGCCGGCTCGAGCCGCCAGCTGCTCGAGTCCGAGACGTTCCGCGCGCTGCTCGAGCGACAGGCGCTCGACCTGCGAGAAGCCGCCTAGCCACTCCTAGGCCGAGGGCGTCAGGCCTCGACCTCGCCGTCCCAGTAGTCGAGCGTGTCACGCCGCATCGTGAGGCGGTCTCGGTCGTCGCCGGGGAAGATCGAGATCTTGTCGCTGTCGGGGTAGACGGCGATCGCGGGCTCCTGCTTGGTCGACGACATCAACACCCGCGCGACGTCGTCGCCGAGGCATGTGACCTTGTGTGCGCCGTCGGGCCCAGGCGGGAAGCAGACGACGTCGCCCTCTCCGAGCTCCTGCTCGCCGCCGGGATGCCGGAGCAGAACCCGTCCGGCGAGGACCGTGAGCCACTCCTCCTCCGGGTACTCGTAGTGGTACGGGCAGATGCTCTGTCCCGCCGGTAGCTCGTACAGCGTCGCGCCCATCTGAGTGGCGCCGATCGCGGGCCCGAACCGGGCCATGCCTGCGCGATAGCCGTCCGGGTCATCCCCGTCGTACTGGGGTACGAGCTCGTGCAGGTTCACGCGCGGCAGGTCGGCCACGCGCTCAGTCTCTCACGCCTGCACGTGCGCCTCGACGAACCAGAGGTGCTTGTCGATCGACCGTGAGATCTCGGTGAAGAGATCCGACGTGTCGATGTCGCCAAGCTCCGAGTCGGTCACGTCGATCGCCTCGCGAACGGCGGCGCCGTAGGTCGCGAGCCGGTCGGCGACGACCTGCACCGTCTCCTCGCCGGCGATCGCGTCGAGCGGGTACTCGTCCAGCGAGCTCGCCTCGGCCGCCATCCGGACGGTCCCCGTCGCGAGGCCGCCCAGGGCGGTGGCCCGCTCAGCGATCTCGTCCACGAACTCGAGCACGCTCTCGGCCACGGTGTCGTACAGCTCGTGCAGTTGGATGAAGTCGCTCCCACGCACGCTCCAGTGCGCCTGCTTCAGCTGGCTGTAGAGGTCGAAGGTATCCGCGAGGCGGGCGTTGAGGAGCGTGACGAGCTTCTCACGGGTCGCCTCGTCGAGGTCGTTTCGGGTGTCGAACATCCGGGCGGTCTTGGTGGCCATCGCGCTCCCGTCCTCCTGTCGATCTCGCGGCAGGCACGCACACGCCGGCGTGCCCCTGTGAC
>Ga0070681_10001960_pt1 | contig 18610 bp, 21 predicted proteins | sample KBSC83BmetaG_FD_65650 | JGI IMG/M metagenome (GOLD analysis project Ga0070681, IMG submission 65650) | Corn rhizosphere microbial communities from Kellogg Biological Station, Michigan, USA - KBS C8-3B metaG | ecosystem: Host-associated > Plants > Roots > Rhizosphere | place: USA: Michigan... | reverse complement strand
CGGGTCCAGGCGACGTGCTCCTCCCAGAGCCGGTCCATCGTCCGGCGGAGCGCGAGCTCGTTCGCCGAGACCGCCGCGTGGCCGTGGTCGTGGGCTGCGAGCGCATGGTGATGCCCGGTCATCGGCGCAGCCTCGCCTCCGCCGGAGTGCGCGAGGGCGATGGCGGCCGTAGAGGCGGCGATCACCGTCGCGAGGGCGAGCGGAAGCAGGCGTCGGGTCGACGTCATCGGAAAGTCCTTTCGTCGGATGCGGGCCGCTGCGCGAGCGCGCTGCGGCGTTGACCCAGTTGGTGCCGACCCGGCCCGGGGCCTTACCTCGGCGTCCTCAGCTCAGGCGCTCGACGAGCATCGCCATGCCCTGGCCGCCGCCGACGCACATCGTCTCGAGGCCGATCGTCCTGTCGAGCGTCTCGAGGTCGTTGAGCAGCGTGTTCATGATCCGCGCGCCGGTCATGCCGTACGGGTGGCCGAGCGCGATCGCGCCGCCGTGCGGGTTGAGCTTGTCGCCGAACGGGTCGACGCCCAGCTCGCGGCAGACGGGCAGCACCTGCGCGGCGAATGCCTCGTTGAGCTCCATGACCTCGACGTCCTCGATCGTCATTCCGGCCCGTGCGAGCACCCGCCGCACCGCCTCGATCGGGCCGACGCCCATGATCTCCGGGGCGACGCCCGAGACGGACGAGGCGATGATCCGCGCCCGCGGCTCGAGCCCCAGCTCGGCGGCCCGGGTGTCGGACATGACGAGCACGGCCGCCGCTCCGTCGTTCAAGGGGCACGCGTTTCCCGCGGTGACCTTGCCGCCGGGGAGGAACGCCGGCTCGAGCTCGGCGAGCTTCTCGAGCGTGGAGCTCGGACGCGGGCCGTCGTCGGCCGAGACGACCGTTCCGTCGTCCTTCGGGTACGGGGTGAGCTCCCGCTCTGAGAACCCCGACGCCTGCGCCGCCACGGCGCGCTCCTGCGAGCGCTGCGCGAACGCGTCCATGTCCCCGCGCGACACGTCCCAGCGCTCCGCGACGTTCTCGGCGGTCAAGCCCATCGGGATGTACACGTTCGCGATCTCCGCGTCGTCGCCGAAGAGCTTCGGATGCAGTTCATCGGTGCTCTTCGGGTAGCCCGAGACCTGCGAGATCGACTCGACTCCGGCGGCGACGAAGCAGTCGCCCTCGCCGGCGCGGATCGCGTGGAACGCCATTCGAATCGTCTGGAGCGACGAGGCGCAGAACCGGTTGACGGTCGTGCCCGGAACCGTGTCGGGCAGCCCGGCGAGCAGGGCTGCCCGCCGGCCGAGGTTCATCCCCTGCTTCTCCTGCGGGAAGCCGCAGCCGACCATCACGTCGACCACGTCCACGCGCGGCACAGCCGGCGCCTTGTTCAGCACGTCGTCGATCGCGAACGCGAGCAGGTCGTCGGGCCGCACGTCGGCGAGCGATCCCTTGCCCGCGCGGCCGATCGGCGTGCGGGACGCGGCGACGATCACGGCTTCGGGCACTGCGAGCTCCTCTCGACGCGGGTTGCCTGAATTCAACACTCAGAGCGTCAGTCGGGGAGTAGCGGCATCTCGACCCCAGTACCGCGATGGAGGAGCACGGCCCGCCGGAGCGCCTCCCGACCGTAGCGGTCGCGGATCTCGTCCACCGTCGCATCGAGCGCGCCACCGGCCCACGGGTCGAGTGGCAGGGGAAGCTGGAGGGGCGCGTCGTCGTCCAGGTTCGCGACCGCCACGCCGACGAGGGTCAGGCCGCGCTTTCGGACGACGGGTTGGAGCGACGCGAGGAGCCCGCGCGCCACCGCGAGGATGCGCGCGGTCTCCGCGGTGGGCTGCGGGAGCGTGTGCGAGCGAGTTGCGCGGGTGAAGTCGTCGAAGCGCACGCGGAGGACGACGGTCCGGCCGACCCGCTGGGCCTTCCGCATGCGCCCCGTCACGCGCTCGACGAGCCCGAGGAGGATCGCGTCGACCTCCTCGCGCGACCGACGCGAGCGTCCGAGCGCACATTGAGACCCGATCGAGCCGCGCCGGCGCCCGGTGCGCACGCGTCTCGGATCGCGGTTGTGGGCGAGCGCGTGGAGCTGGCGTCCGACTGCCCGCCCGAGCATCGCGACGAGCGCCGCCTCGGGCACGCCTGCGACGCGCCCCACGGTGACGAGCCCTCGGTCGCGCAGCTTCCGGGACGTGATCGGCCCGACACCCCACAGCGCCTCGACCGGCAGCGGGTGGAGGAACGCCTCCTCCCCGCCCGGCGGGACGACCAGGAGCCCGTCGGGCTTCGCGACGCCGCTTGCCACCTTCGCGAGGAACTTCGTGCACGCGACCCCGACCGTGAGCGGCAGCCCGACCCGCTGGCGCACGTCGTGCCGGAGCCGGGCGGCGATCTCGGCCGGGGTTCCGGTGATCCGTTCGAGGCCGCGCACGTCGAGGAAGGCCTCGTCGATCGAGAGCCCCTCGACGAGCGGCGAGTGGTGCTCGAAGAGGCGGTAGACCTCCTTGCTCGCCTCTGAGTACGCGGACATGCGCGGTCGGACGACGATCGCGTGCGGGCAGAGCCGCCGGGCCCGCCGTCCACTCATCGCGGAGTGGACGCCGTAGGCCCGCGCCTCGTAGCTCGCCGCGAGTACGACCCCCATCCCCACGATCACCGGGCGCCCGCGCAGCCGGGGCTGGTCCCGCTGCTCGACCGACGCGAAGAACGCGTCGAGGTCGGCGTGCAGGATTGTCGCCTTTGCCATGCGAACACATGTTCGCAGACGTGTCTCGGGCTGGCTACTCGGCGCGCGGCTGAAGCACGCCTCGGGTCGATCGACGAGGAAGATCGTCACTTCCTCGTCAGTAACGCGTCTGGATCGTCTTCGTCATTCCAGCTCTTCTCGTTGCGTCAGCGGCGCCGCGTGCCGCTCGACGACCGTCGGGCGGACGCGGAGCCCGTGGTGACTCCTCGGCAGGTACCAGTTCCACTCGCCGAGCAGCGCCATCGAGGCGGGCAGCAGCACCCCGCGGACGACGGTCGCGTCGAGGAGGATCGCGACCGCCAGACCGACCCCGGCCTGCTTGAGGTCGAGCGACGACAGCGTCCCGAACAACGAGAAGACGCACACCATCACGAGCGCGGCGGCGGTCACGACCCCTGCGGTCGCTCCGATCGAGTCGCGCAGCGCATCCGGTGTCGAGCGCCCGGCGTCGACGGCCTCTCGCACGCGGCTCAGGACGAACACGTGGTAGTCCATCGAGAGCCCGAACAGGACGACGAAGAGGAAGAGCGGTAGCCAGGCGACGATCGTGCCGTTCGACCGGAAGCCCAGGAGCGGCTCCGCCCAGTGGTGCTCGAACACGAGCGCGAGCACGCCGTACGCCGCGCCGACGGAGAGCAGGTTCAGCACGACGGCCTTGACCGGGACGACGAGCGACCGGAACGCGACGAGGAGCACGCAGAACGCGAGCGAGAGCACGAAGCCGATCACGAAGGGGAGGCTCGAGCGGATCTGGCGGGTGAAGTCGAGGTCCTCCGCGGTCTGACCGGTGACCGCCACCTGCGCGCCCGGGACGCGGCCCACGGTCTCCGGCACGAGCGTGCGGCGCAGCGCGTCGACAGCGTCGCGGCTCGCGTGGTTCGCGCCGTTGCCGGCAAGCGGGAGCTCGAGCACGGCTGCGGTGCGATCGGCGGTCGCGCGGATCGCGGCCGGCGGGTGAGCCAGGCCGGCGCGGAGGGCGAGGGAGCGAAGCCGCCGCAGCTGCGTCGTCGCCGCGGCCCTCGACGACGCCGGGACGTGCACGGTGACGAGCGCCGGCTCGCTCGATTCCGGGAACGCACGACGGACGTCGGCCAGCGCCCGAAGCGTCGGCGCGTTCTGCGAGGTGAGGGCGAGGTCGCTCGGCTTCGCGATGTGCAGCGAGAGCGCCGGGACGGCGAGCGCGAGGAGCAGGCCGGCGGAGAGGCAGGTCGCGAGGAGAGGTCGGCGGAGGACTCGTGTCGCGACGGCCGACCAGACGCGGCCGCCGTCGGGCCGCACGATCGCCGGCAGGAACGGGATCCGGCCACGCTCGATCCGCGGCCCGAGCAGCTCGAGCACGGCGGGGAGGACCGTGACCGAGCCCGCCACCGCGCACGCGACGACCGCGATCGTCCCTGCGGCGATGCCGTTCAGCACCTTCGCGCCCACGACGAACATCCCGGCCATCGCGAGCGCGACGGTCGTGCCCGAGACGACCACCGTGCGGCCAGACGTCCGCACGGCGAGCTCGAGCGCCTCGCTGGGAGGGCGGCCGCGGCGTTCCTCCCGCGAACGGACCACGTAGAAGAGCGCGTAGTCGACGCCCACCGCGAGCCCGATCAGGAGGATCACGGTCTTCGCGCTGTCCTGGACGGGGAAGGCCTGGCTGAGCGGACCGAGCAGCCCCAGCCCCGCCGCGACCGCGGTCAGCCCGAGGAGAACGGGGACGAGCGCGGCGACGATGGAGCCGAAGGCGACGAGCAGGACGAAGAGCGTGACCGGGATCGCGAGCAGCTCCGCCCGGTGCAGGTCACGGTCGACGAGGTCCTGCCGTGCCTGGTCGGCCGAAAGGTCGCCGGTCTCGGCGATCTCGACGCCTGCGTGCGACAGCGCCGCCCTGGCGATCGTCGCCTGGATCCGCCCGAGCGCGACCGGGCGGTCGATCGCGGCCACGACGATCGCGGAGTGCCCGTCGGCCGACGTCGTCGTCGTCGGAGCCAGCCCGAGCGCCGCCAGCCGCCGCCGCACGTCGCGTATCGCGGCGCCGAAGGCCGGGGCCTCGACCCGCAGCGAGCGCGAATGGAGGTACGCAAGCTCCCGCGAGGGGCCCCACAGGTCGTTCGCGTCCATCACGGCGTAGCCGCGCGCGGACTCGCCGACGGCGCCGTTCGAGAGCGTCTTCGTCCCCGTCAGGGCACCGACCGCGACACAGACGGCGACGAAGCCGAGCCAGGCGCCGATCGCGAGCCACGGCCTGCGGATGCTCCACCGGCCGACCCGTGCGGGCGAGACGCGTGCCATGCCGACCACCGTCGCATCCCGAGCCGGCGGCGCCCAGCCGGGTAGCGGGAGTGGTGCGGTAGGGCTGCCGGTACTCCTGCGCTACCGGGCGTCGAGGTACGTGACGACCGCGAGCACCCGCCGGTGGTCGTCGGGCGACAGAGGCAGGCGGAGCGTCGCGAAGATGCTCTTGACGTGCTTCTCGACCGTGTGCTCGGTTACGAAGAGCCGTGTGGCGATCGCCTTGTTCGAGCGTCCTTCGGCCATGAGCGAGAGCACCTCCCGCTCGCGTGCCGTCAGGTGTTCCAGAGGATCGTCGCCGGCGCGCGAGCGGCCGACGAGCTGCTCGACGACGAGCGGGTCGAGCACCGAGCCTCCCTGCGCGACGCGCTCGATGCTCGACGCGAGCTCGCGCAGGTCGGAGACCCGCTCCTTGAGGAGGTAGCCGACTCCCTCGCTCCCCTCCGAGAGGAGCTCGAGCGCGTAGCTGGCCCGCACGTGCTGGGAGAGGACGAGGATCCCCGTGGCCGGCGCCCGCGCACGAATCTCCTTCGCCGCACGGAGCCCCTCGTCCGTGTGCGTCGGCGGCATGCGGATGTCGACGATCGCGACGTCGGGCCGCTCCCGCTCGACCAGCAACACGAGCTCGTCGGCGTCGCCCGCGAGCCCGGCGATCTCGAGACCCGCCTCGGTCAGCAGACGGGCGAGCCCCTCGCGGAGGATCACTGCGTCGTCGGCCACGACTACGCGCATGGGATCTCAGCCCTGATCGTCGTTCCCCGGCCGGGTGGACTGGAGAGCGTGAGCCGGCCGCCCAGCGCTTCGACCCGGTCGGCGAGCCCCCTCAGGCCCGTGCCGGAGCCCGTGCCGGCCCCGCCGATGCCGTCGTCGGCGATCTCGACGAGCAGCACGCCGCGCTCGAGCCGCGCGCGGATTCGCACCTCCGTCGCATGCGAGTGCTTCGCGGCGTTCGCGAGCGCCTCGCTGGTGACGAAGTACGCAGCCGCCTCGACCTGCTGCGGCAGGCGCACCGGAAGCGAGGCGTCGAGCGTCGCCGGCAACGCCGCCCGCCGGCAGAGGTCGTCGAGGGCCGCTCCAAGCCCGCGTTCGGTGAGCAGGCTCGGATAGATGCCCTGCGAGAGCTCGCGCAGCTCCGCAAGCGCGAGCGCGAGCGTCTCACGCGCCTCGCGCACGAGCGGCGCCGCCGCACCCGGATCGTCCGCGAGCTTGGACTCGGCCAGCCCGAGCGACATTGCGAGCGAGACGAGGCGCTGCTGGGTGCCGTCGTGGAGATCGCGCTCGATTCGGCGGCGCTCTGTCTCCGTCGCCTCGACGAGCCGCGCCCGCGACGCCTGCAGCTCGGCGAGCCGCGCGCGGAGCGCGGCCTGGAGCCGCTCGTTCTCGAGGGTCAGCGCGGCGGCGGCGCAGACGGACCGGACGAGCTCCGCGTTCTCGGCGAGCGCACTGTCGTGGACGAGCGCGGCGATCGGCTGCCCGTCGCGTTCGACCACCGTCGCGGTTCTGCCCGTACCCGGGCCGGGCAGCTCGATCCGCTGTCCGTCGCGGTCGACGTAACGGTCGCCGCTCGGGAACCAGTACGCGACGTCGAGCGACGGATCGCCGAGCGCGCGGGCGAGCGCGTCGCGCAGGTCGGTGCCGTCCGCGCGCTCCCCCAACTCGACCACCAGCCCGGCCACGGCCCCGCGCGCAAGCCGGCGCTGGAGCAGGACGACGAGGACGGCGATCGGCACCGAGGCGAACACGCAGTAGAGCGCCCACTTGCCGAGCTGGCCGAGCGGCTCGCCGACGACGTCGTTCGCGATCGACACCGCCAGCACCACGACGGTCGCGCTTCCCGCCCAGAGGACGGGGGCGACGCTGCGCCGCTCCGCCGCGGTCGCAGCGCGCCAGCGGCGTACGAGGAGGACGACTGTCAGCAGCGCGAGCGCGACGCCGGTGATCCGCTGCAGCTGCAGGAGCCCGCTCGCGAGCCCGTCGTTCCGCTCGACGAGGAGCACGTTCGGCGGGCAGCGGTCGCACAGAACCGCGTGCGACTCGCTGAAGAGGAGCGAGGTCCACTCCACGACGGTCACGAGCGCGATCGCGCCCGCGATCAGCGCCATGTCTGCACGCCCTCGGAGGCGGCCGGTGGGGAACGACAACACGAGGTAGACGAAGCCGACGAGGTAGACGCTCTGGATCGCAGTACCCAGCGTGAACGGCCAGCCCGCGTGGGCGTCCGTGAGAAACGTCGCGAACCACGCGAAGCCGGTGAAGATCATCACGGGACCAAGTCGGTTCCCGGGCCGCTGCCGCCATGCCACCAGGCCGCTCGCGACGAACGTCCAGCCGACGAGGAGCGCGAGCGGCGCGTCCGCGGTCTGATACGGCTCGTCGACGCGCCCGGCCGCGAGCAGCGCGGCGCCGACGCCCGCCGCAAGCGCGGCGAGCGCCACGAGCATCAGCCTCGCCCGGGTCACCAGCGGATGATCGCAGCGCGACGCACAGCCGGGATCCTGGCGAGCCGGAACACGGCCTTACCGGACAACCCCCGTCAGGTCAGCCCAGACGCCGCGCGGTGAGCGGTCGAACCTCCGCGATCCGCTCGTAGTCGGCGTCGACGTGCACGACGCCGAGGCCGTGATGGAGCGCGGTCTCCGCGATCAGGAGGTCGGGGATCGAGGTGCGATGCCAGAGCCCGTGGTGATGGGCGAGGTCGTGCTGGAGCGTGAGTGCCCGTTCGAAGATGTCGGGCGGTGCCTCGGCTCGCTGGAGCGTGCCCCGGAGCTCGTCGGCCAGGAGGTCGTACGCCGTCGCCGACCGTGTCGAGTAGAGCTGCTCGAGCTCGCCGACCGGGCAGATCCACAGGTGGCCCGCGAGCTGGTCGAGCTGCGCGCGGATGCTCGCGTCGCCGACCCGTCCCGCCGCGCTCTTGTCGAGGATCCAGCCTGCTACTGCCACATCTCGTCCGACCGAAGCGTCTCGAGGTCGACGAGCGAGGCGAGCCGATCGAGGTATGCGGACTGGGCGGTGGCGAGGCGCTCGTGCTCGCCGGCGACCTGGTCGGCGGCCCGCCGCAGGGCCTCCTCGACCGTCGCCCGCGTCGTTCGGACGCCCAGGGCGGCCTTGGCCCGCTCGAGCAGGGCGTCGTCGATCTCGATCGTCGTTCTCCGCCTCATATGTACATATTACAGAGAGAAAGCATACATACGATCAGAGAGCGCTTGGCTGCGCGACGGCGTCCGGGTTGTCGAGGAAGAAGACGGTGACCTCCTCGTACGGCACGGCGCCGACGTTGATACCGCGATGGACCTGGTCGCTCGGCTCGTCCCAGTCGACCTGTCCCGGCGTCACCGCGAAGCGGGCAAGCTCGGACCCGTCGCGGGCTTCGATCGCGAGGACGTCGCCGGCGAGCACGACCGTGACACGGTGGAACGGGTCGCGATGCCAGTGCATTGCCTCGCCCGGCCCGAGCCGCAGCCGGCGGACGAGCACCGTTCCACGCCGGAAGAGCTCCTCCTCGGCCATCGGTCGGAGTCTGGCACGGCTCAGCCCGACCGCAGCGAGCCCGCGGCGGTGATTGGACGCGGGCGCGAGCGGATTCCGTCATTGCCCTGCCAACGGTGCCTACCCTGTCGAGATGGCGCGTCTCTACGCAGCGACCGGGGATGCGATCGTGCGGCTCGAGGAGACGAACGGAGCCTGGGTCGGGTCACGCTCGCTCGAAGAGAGCGGCGCGCAGTGTCTCGCGGTCGACCCGCACGCGCCCGACACGCTCTACGCGGGCCTGCGCGAGCATGGGGTGCGGCGGAGCGACGACGGGGGCGGGACCTGGGTCGACTGCGGGCTGCCCGAGCCGGGCGTGTTCTCGCTCGCCGTGAGCGCGGCCGACGGCGCCGTCTACGCGGGCACGGAGCCGAGCCGTCTGTTCACGAGCCGCGACCGGGGCGGCACGTGGGAGGCGCTCGACGCGCTGCTCGACCTGCCCTCGCGCGCGACCTGGAGCTTCCCCCCGCGGCCGTGGACGTCGCACGTCCGCTGGATCGCGCCGAGCCCGCACGAGGCGAGCCTGCTGCTCGCCGGGATCGAGCTCGGTGGGCTTATGCGCTCCGCCGACGGCGGCCGCAGCTGGCAGGATCACCGGCCCGGCGCCCAGCGCGACGTCCACTGCCTCGCCTGGCATCCGTCGGTTCCCGGTCGCGGCTACGAGGCGGGCGGCGGCGGCGCGGCGTTCAGCGTCGACGGAGGCAAGACGTGGAGCCCCGCCGACGACGGCCGCGACCGGAGCTACACGTGGGCCCTCGCGGTCGATCCGGACGACCCGGAGCTCTGGTACGTGTCCGCCAGCACCGGGCCGTTCGCCGCGCACGGCCGAGGCGAGCCGCAAGCGCACATCTACCGCCGGCGGGGCGGCGAGCCCTGGACAGCGCTCGCCGGCGGGCTCCCCGAGCCGCTTCCCGCGATGCCCTACGCGCTCCTCGCCGCCGACGGCCGCCTCTTCGCCGGCCTCGCGGATGGGCAGCTCTGGGAGAGTCGCGACCGCGGCGACACCTGGCGCGCGTCCGAGGTCGTGGGCGAGGAGCTCGTCGCCCTCGTCGCGCTCGCGCTCGGCTGACTCCGCTTGCATCGACCCGCGGGCGCGCGCATGCTACGCGCCGATGCCGAGCGCGCGCCCGATCGTCTTCTTGAGCGACTTCGGTCTCGGGAACGAGTGGGTGGGCCTGTGTCACGCGGTGATGAGCGGGATCGCGCCGCAGTGCCCGATCGTCGACCTCTCGCACCTCGTACGGCCCCTCGAGGTCGCTTCGGGCGCGATCCTCCTCGCGGATGCGATCCCGTACCTCTCCGAAGACGCGGTCGTCCTCGGCGTGGTCGACCCCACCGTGGGCAAGGACCGCGAGGTCGCGATCGAGACCGTCAGCGGGCGGCACCTGGTCGGTCCCGACAACGGCCTCCTGTCGCTCGCGTGGGCGGCGGCGGAAGGGATCCGCACGGCCGTCGAGCTGACCGCGCCCGACGTCGTCCGTCAGCCGCACGCGCAGTCCTTCCGCGCGCCGGACACGCTCTGCCCCGCGACCGCGCGCCTCGCCGCGGGTCTGCCGATCGGCGACCTCGGCGCGGAGGTCGACCCCGCCACGCTCGCCGTCGTGACGATGGCAGAGCCCGAGATCGAGCCGGGGAAGATCGCGTGCGAGGTGATCGACTTCAACCGGTTCGGCAACGTGCACCTCAACGTCCGGCCGTCCGATCTCACGGCTGCGGGCCTCGACGCTGCGGAGACGCTCGCGATCGAAGCGGTGTCGGGGTCGGCCGAGGCAAAGCGCGGCAGCACCTACGCGGACTTCGAGGCCGGCGAGTACGGCGTGCTCTGGGACCCGCGCGGCTGGCTCACCATCGTCCGAGGGAACCCGGCGAGCGCCCTCGACGGGCTCGGCCTGACGCTCGCCGCGCCGGTCTGGTTGACCCGCGCGGGCGAGGCGCGCGACTAGCTCTGCCCGTTGCCGAAGCGGGGGTCGTAGTGGGTCGCGAGGCGGTGGAGGAGCGTGTGGAGCGTCTTCCGCTCGTCTGCGCTGAGCGGCGCGAAGAAGTCGTCGTCGATCGACGCCTGCAGCGCGCGTAGCTTCGCCAGCGTCTTCTTCCCGGCCGGGGTCAGCCGGACGATGTGGCGGCGGCGGTCGGCGGGATCGCGCTTCCGCTCGATCAGGCCGCGCTTCTCGAGGTCGTCGAGCAGCCCGACGAGGTAGCTCCGGTCGTAGCCGAGCGCGTCGGCGATCGTCGCCTGCGTCTCACGGTCGCCCTCGTCGAGCACCGCGAGCACGGTGAAGTGGAAGGGGCTCGCGCCGGCGGCCTCGTAGCCGTCGTGCACGCGGTCCTTCACCTCGAAGCCGAGCCGCTTCAGCAGGAACGAGGGACTCGAGACGAGCTCACGCGGAGGCCGCACCGCGGGTTTCACACGTATGGGCTGGTCTGTCGTGGTCATACCGAAAGTGTAGCCGATTCCAGAGTGGAGTTGTGCTATCGTAGGATCATCCAACGATTGGAGGAATCGATCAATGACGCTCTCCGCGATCACGCCCACCCGCTCCTCGAGCCCGTGGGCGTCCCTCGCGCTCATCGTTGCCGCGCAGTTCATGGTGATCCTCGACGTGGCAATCGTGAATGTCGCGCTGCCGTCGATCGAGCTCGACCTCGGCTTCTCGCAGACCGGCCTCGAGTGGGTGGTGACCGCCTACGCGATCGTGTTCGGCGGTTTCCTGCTTCTCGGGGGGCGGCTTGCCGACCTCCTCGGACGACGACGCACGTTCATGGCCGGGATCGGCCTGTTCACCGTCGCCTCGGTGCTGTGCGCGCTCTCGTGGTCGGCCGGCTCACTCGTCGCGTTCCGCGGCCTGCAGGGGCTCGGCGGCGCGCTGCTCGCGCCCGCAGGCCTGTCCCTCTTGCTGACGACGTTCGCCGAAGGCCGCGACCGTAACGTCGCACTGGGTATCTGGGGCGCAGCGTCAGGGAGCGGGGGAGCCGTGGGCGTGCTCCTCGGCGGCGTGTTGACGTCGTACCTCAGCTGGCCGTGGATCTTCCTGATCAACGCCCCCGTGGGCGCAGCGCTGCTCCTCCTGACGCCGCGGATCCTGCGCACCCGCGACGTGCGAGGCGGGCTCCGCCACTTCGACCTCGGCGGCGCCCTCACGGCGACCGGTGCGGTGATGCTGCTCGTGTACGGGCTGACGGTCGCGACCGACGAGGGCTTCGGCAGCGCGCGTGCGCTGGTGCTCTTCGGGGCGTCTGCGGCGCTCGCCGCGGCGTTCGTCGCGGTCGAGGCACGCGCCGCGGTGCCGCTCCTGCCCCTGCGGATGTTCCGCATCAGGACGTTTGCCGTGGGAAACGCCGTCACGACGATCGTCGCATCGATCGCGTTCTCGGAGTTCTTCCTGCTGACGCTGTACATGCAGGAGGTCCTCCACTACTCGGCGGTCGAGACGGGCGGGGCATTTGCGGCCGTGGCGGTGACCATCGCGGTCGTCTCGAACGGGGTTCAGGCGCTCGTGACCCGCTTTGGCGCGCGGAGCGTGCTGACGGCCGGGCTCGTTCTCCTCACCGTCTCCCTCGCGCTCATCGCACGGCTGCCCGTTCCCGCCCACTACGACGTCGACCTGTTCGGCCCGTTCGTGCTCAACGGGATCGGCCTCTCCCTGTGCTTCATCCCGATGACGATCGCGGGGATGCAGGGCGTGATGCCCGCGGACGCAGGCGTCGCGTCCGGCCTCCTCAACACGAGCCGCCAGGTGGGCGGCGCGGTCGGCCTGGCGGTCGTCAACGCGATCGCCGCCAGCTTCGCGGTCGCCGGAGTCACCGGCCCGGCCACCGCCGAGTCGCTCGCCCACGGCTACCGCGTCGCGCTGCTCGTGCTCGCGATGCTCGCGCTCGTCGGCGCGGTGCTCTCGTCGACCCTGCTCGCCCCGGCGAGCGCGGCCGAGGCCGCGGAGGCGCCCGTCGAGCCGGTGCGGGAGGCTGCATGACGCAGCCTCCAAGCCCCTCGGTCCTCGCGCGAAGCCCGCCCTCGCGCGCCGCCGTCCGGACGGATGCGCGCAGTTTGCGGATCCGAGATTCCCGTATGCGCCGAGTCGGCGCCTACCATGGCTCGTATGCAGGGTTCGGGTGTGCGCGGCGCGGCCCGGCTCGACGAGCCGGAAGACGATTGGCTCGGCGACGTCGCCGACTACGACTGGAGCGAGAACGCCGCCGGGCACCACGAGCGCGGCGAGGCGGCGCCGGCCCGTGAGGGCCTCATCGCCGACGTCGGCGAGGCAGATGGCCGCCTCCCCGAGCCCGCCACCGCCTCCGAGGCACGCCGTGCGGTCGTCGAGCGGCGGCGGATCGTCGCCGGGCTCGTGGTCGCGGCTCTGCTCGGCGTGGTGATCGTGGTCGGGCTGCTGCTGCTGCGCGGCGGGCCGAAGACGCCCGCCTCCGAGGCGGTCACGACGACGCCGTCTGTGACGACGACCACTCCCTCGACGACGCCGTCGACCACGCCTTCGACGACAACCGAGACGCCCGCGAAGCAGACGCCGGAGACCACTCCCTCGCAAACACCGTCCGCGAACGGCTCGTCCTTCACGCTGCCCGAGGGCACGAAGCTCCGGCTCGGCGAAGGCGACCCCGAGCTCGTCAAGCAGCTGCAGCAGGCCCTGGTCGCCGCGGGTTACGACCCGGGCTCAGCCGACGGCTCCTTCGGCCCCACAACGGAGGCGGCGGTGACCGCGTTCCAGCAGGACAACGGCCTCTCGGCCGATGGCGTCGTCGGGCCCGACACCGCGGCCGCGCTGAACAGCGCCGTCTCGAGCGGCTGACGCTCCCGTCCATCCGTCAGCCGCGCGTGGCGCTTCTGCGCCGCCGCCGAGCTTCGCGCTCGAGTTGCGGGCGCACGCTCTCCACCCAGCCGAGCGTGGCTCGCGCTTGCGCGATCCCGTGGGCGAGCGCGATCCGGTCATAGACGGTCTGGCCGTCGGACGGCTCTCGTTCCATCCCCTCGAACGCGTCAAGACGGTGCTCGAGACGGCTCCGGTACGCCTCGAGCTGTCGCAACGCCGCCTCGGGGGGTGCGGCCCCGGCGAGGAACAGCTTGAGGAGGAAGACGGTGCCTCCGGCCTGCGAGGCCTCGGTGTCGTCCTCCAGCCAGGCGCGGAGCGTCGCGCGGCCGGCGCGCGTGATGCGGTAGACGGCCTTGTCGGGGCGCCCTCGTTGCTCGACCTCGCGGCTCGTGGCGAGACCGAGGGCGACGAGCCGGGGGAGCGCCTTGTAGATCTGGCTGCGCGACGGCGCCCACATGTACCGGATGCTGCGGTCGGCGGCGCGGGCGAGGTCGTAGCCGGAGCTCTCGCCGGACGCGAGGAGCCCGAGCATCGCGTACTCGGTCGTCGTCAGGCGGCGCGGCGTCTCCATGAGGGATCGAAGCATAGGTCGCACGAACAAGAAGTGTCGCGTGTGTAATAGTCTCGGTAAGACTAATCTTCGTGCGACTTTCGGAGGCATTTATCATGAACCTCGGCCGCATAGCCCCGCTCCTCGGGCTGCTCGTGACCTCCGCGCTCCTCCAGGCTGGCGCCGGCACTGCGGCGCCGACCGGAGCAGACCAGTGCCTGCAGCAGGGCGACACGCCGGTCCATCTGAAGACACGGGACGGTGTCGCGATCTACGGTCTCGAGGTCGGCACCGGGGCGACCGGCGTCGTGCTCGGGCACCAGTACTTCAGCGACCACTGCGAGTTCATGGCGTTCGCGCGCGAGCTCGCCGGGCTCGGGTATCGGGCGATCTCGATCGACTTTCGCGGAAACGGCGTCTCCGCCAGCGGACGGTCGAACCGTCTCGACCTCGACGTCGCGGCGGCCGTTGCGCACCTCCGCGCCGAAGGAGCGACTCGCGTGAAGCTCGTCGGCGCATCGATGGGCGGTACGGCCGCCCTCGTCGCCGGCTCGTGGCTCCGTCCGGCAGTGGACGGCATCGTGAGCCTCTCGGGCCCCGACTACTTCCGAGGTCTCAACGCCGTGCGGGCCGTCCAGCGCTCCAGGGTGCCCGTCCGCTTCCTCGTCTCGCGCGACGACCGTCCATTCGCGTCGGACGCGACGACGCTGATGCGGCGCGCTGCGACCGGAGACAAGGCGATCGCGCGCTACACGGCCGCAGGGCACGGCTCGTCGATCCTCTCGGTGCCCGCGGCGCACGCGCTCGTGCTCGCGTTCCTCGCCCGTTGAGCACCCGCAGTGTGACAGGCTGAGGACTGACCGAACGGCGTTCCCGTGAACCGTCGATGAGTCTCGCGCGCGAAGTGCGTCTACCCCTCGAACGCTCCCGACGAAAGGAGACGGGGATGGACAGGATCACGCCGTGCCTGTGGTTCGACACACGGGCCATCGAGGCGATGCTGCAGATGAGGAAGATCGTGATCGACGAGCTCGAGCGCGCCGCCGACGGCGTCGCCGCGAGGTGATCCGGATGTCGCTTGTGAAGGTCCACATCACGATGTCGGTCGACGGGTACGCCGCCGGGCCCGACCAGAGTCTCGAGGATCCGCTCGGGAAGGGAGCCGAGGCGCTCCACGAGTGGGCGTTCGCGACGCGGGGCTGGCGCGCGCAGCACGGTCAGGAGGGCGGGGAGTCGGGCGTCGACGACGAACAGGCGGTCGCCTGGAGCGAGAATCTCGGCGCCGTCCTCATGGGCCGGAACATGTTCGGCCCCGTCCGCGGGCCGTGGCCGGACGAGACCTGGCGGGGCTGGTGGGGCGAAGACCCGCCTTACCACACGCCGGTGTTCGTCCTCACGCACCACGAGCGCGCGCCGCTCGAGATGGAGGGCGGCACGACGTTCTACTTCGTCACGGACGGCATCGAGAGCGCACTCGAGCAGGCCGTCGCCGCGGCGGACGGCAAGGACATCACGATCGGAGGCGGAGCGTCGACCGTGCAGCAGTACCTCCGCGCCGGGCTCGTCGACGAGCTGAACCTCCATGTGGCGCCCGTGCTCCTTGGCGGTGGCGAGCGGCTGTTCGAGAACCTCGACGGAGGGCCGACGGGGCTCGACCTCGTCGAGCTCGTCGCGTCGCCCGCGGCGGCGCACTTCCGGTACGCCCGGGCGCGCTAGATTCGGGACCATGGCCTTCCGCGTCGCACGCCCGCAGGAGCTCGACTGGGTCACGCGCGACCACGGGCCCGACGAGGCCGCGCGTCACACCGCCGAGCTGAGCGAGCGGCTCGGGCTCGGGACGGGCCGCGCGAACTTCTGGCGCTACGAGCCCGGCGCGAAGGGGCGGCGCCACCGCCACCGGCAGCAGGAGGAGACCTTCGTCGTGCTCGCCGGCACGCTCACGATGTACCTCGGCGATCCGCCGGAGCGGGTCGACGTCCCGGCCGGCGGAGTCGTCCACGTCGAGCCCGGCACGGAGCTGCAGACGGTCAACCACGCCGACAGCGAGCTCCTCGTCTACGCGCACGGCGCCCCGCCCGAGCCCGAGCGCGCCGAGCTGCTCGACTCGGCCGTCTAGATGAACCCATGGTCACGGTCGCCGACGTGCGGGCGTTCGCGGGCACGCTTCCGCGCGCCTACGAGGTCGTCGTCCACGGTCGCCTGAAGTTCCGCGTCGGCCAGATCGTGTTCGTCTCGTTCTCGCACGACGAGACGCTGATGGGCTTCGGGTTCCCGAAGGAGTGGCGGGAGGCGCTCGTCGAGTCCGAGCCCGAGAAGTTCATGCTGCCGCGGGCCTCGGACCTCCGTTTCAACTGGGCCGTCGTCCGGCTCGCCGAGATCGAAGCGGCCGAGATGCGGGACCTCGTGCTCGACGCCTGGGAGATGGTCGTCCCGCAGAAGGTCTCCGCGCCGTACCGCGGGCCGGGTAGTCGGGCGGCGGTTGGCGTCGCGCAGACGTCTGTGGATCGCATAGCGTCGAGGGTCGTCGACGATCGAGGAGGAGCGCCGTGAGCACGACCGACACCGACCGCATCCCGTTGCTCCTGATCCACGGTGCGTGGCTCTCTGCCCGGAGCTGGGAGCGCTTCGAGGAGTTCTTCGAGCGGCGCGGCTACGCGGCCTCGGCGCCGGAGTGGCCGCGGAAGGACGGGGACGTCGAGGAGCTTCGCGAGAACGAGGAGGCTCTCGCCGGGCTCGGACTGAGCGAGATCGTCGACCACTACGAGCAGCTGATCCGCGGGCTCGACGCGTCGCCCGTGTTGATCGGTCACTCGTTCGGCGGGCTGATCGTCGAGCTGCTACTCGACCGGGGACTCGGCCGAGCCGGCGTCGCGCTGAGCCCGGCGCCGCCGAAAGGCATCCTCCTGCTCCCGTTCTCCTCGCTCAAGGCGGCGTCGCCGGCGCTCGCGCACCCGTCGCGCTGGCACGGGACGGTTCCGCTGACGCTCGAGGAGTTCACCTACGGCTTCGTGAACACCTACTCGCCCGAGGAGGCGGCCGCTGCCTACGAGCGCTATGCGGTCCCCGAGACCGGTCAGATCTTCTACGAGGCCGGCTTCGCGAACTTCCACCTCCACCCGCCGACCAAGCTGCACTTCGAGAACGGCGACCGCGCGCCGCTCCTGATCGTCGGCGCGGAGCAGGACCACACAGTGCCGGCGTCGGTCTCCGCCACCCAGTACCGGAAGTACGAGAAGTCGCCGGCCCGGACCGAGTACCTCGAGTTCGAGGGGCGACCGCATCTCTTCGTCGTCGGCGAGGGTTGGGAAGAGGTCGCCGAGGCGATCGACGGCTGGCTCGGCAAGGTGCTCGCGGCGACCGCGGGCGAGCCGGCCTAGAGGCTCTCGAGCGCAGCGCGGCGCTGCTCGAGGAAGCGGCGCTCGGGCTCTGCGTGGACGAGCTCGAGCGCGCGGTCGTAGGCCTGCCGAGCGTCCTCCGCACGTCCGAGCCGTCGCAGGAGCTCCGCCCGAGTCGCGTGGAGGTAGTGGTAGCCGTCGAGGTCGAGACCATCCGTGAGCGCGAGCCCGGCCTCGGCGTCCCCCGCCTCCGCGAGCGCGACCGCCCGGTTGAGCTCCACCACCTCCGAGCCCGTGACCGCCCCGAGCTCCGCGTAGAGCGACGCGACCCGGGCCCAGTCGACCGGGTCCTCGACGTGCAGGGCGGCGATCGCCGCCTGGAGGACGTACGGCCCGCGCCCGCCGAGCGCGAGCGCGCGCTCGAGCGCATCGCGCCCGGCCCCGATTCGGTCGGCGTCCCAGAGCGAACGGTCCTGGTCGCGGAGCAGGACGAGCTCGCCGCCCGCGAAGCGCGCCTCGCGTCGCGCGTCGTTGATCAGCATCAGCGCCACGAGCCCGCGCACCTCGGGCTCGTCGGGCAGGAGCTCGACGAGCGCGCCGCCCAGCCGCAACGCCTCGGTCGCGAGCTCGCCGCGGCCGCCGTAGCCCTCGTTGAACACGAGGTAGACGACCGCGAGGACGGCGGCGAGCCTGTCGGGTAGCTGATGCGCCGGCGGCACACGGAACGGGATGCCTGCCGCTCGGATCTTCTGCTTGGCGCGCACGAGGCGTTTCGCCATCGTCTCCTGCGGGATGAGAAATGCGCGGGCGATCTCCTCCGTCGTCAGCCCGCCAAGCGTCCGCAGCGTCAGCGCGACCTGCGCGTCGAGCTCGAGCGCGGGGTGGCAGCACGTGAAGATCAGCTCCAGGCGCTCGTCCGGGATCGTCGTCTCGTCCATCTCGTCCTCGGTCGCCTCGGGTACGTCGAGCAGGCGGGTCTTGGCTGCGAGCGTCCGGTCGCGGCGGATGCGGTCGATCGCGCGGTTACGCGCGGTGGTGACCAGCCACGCCCGCGGGCTCTCGGGAGGCCCGTCACGGGGCCAGCGCGCCGCCGCGAGGGCGAACGCCTCCTGCGCGGCCTCCTCGGCGAGGTCGAAGTCGCCGAGGAAGCCGATCAGCGAAGCGAGCACGCGGCCCCATTCGTCCTGGAAGACCTGCTCGAGGGTCAGGGGCACCAAACTAGTACTCGACCACCGGCCTGACCTCGACCGCACCGCCGAGCCGTGCCGCCGGGACGCGCGACGCGATCTCGATGGCCGCGTCGAGGTCGTCCGCGTCCAGGATGAAATACCCGCCGAGCGCCTCCTTCACGGAGACGAACGGGCCATCCGTCGTCAG
>Ga0070681_10001959_pt1 | contig 18610 bp, 17 predicted proteins | sample KBSC83BmetaG_FD_65650 | JGI IMG/M metagenome (GOLD analysis project Ga0070681, IMG submission 65650) | Corn rhizosphere microbial communities from Kellogg Biological Station, Michigan, USA - KBS C8-3B metaG | ecosystem: Host-associated > Plants > Roots > Rhizosphere | place: USA: Michigan... | reverse complement strand
ATCGAACTCCTCAAGAGGCAGTGGATTTCATGTCATCTCTTCTGCGCAAACAGGGACTTGCGGTGGTGCGCTGAAGGCGGGGTCGAGTAGTCGAGATCGTTCTGGGGGAAGGAGACGGCGCTATTCCATCCGCACGTTCTTGCTGAAATCGTAGTCGGCCGCGGAGTCGCAGACGAAGCGCCAGCTGACACTCGTCGGCCGCGGGCCAGGGCCGAAAATCCGGGTCAGGAAATCGAGCTGGGCGTTCCATGAGGCCTTGGCCTGTGCGGGCCGATAGCGGCCCGGCATGGTGTCGTTGAGCCAGCCGTGCGGCGCGCCACCGAAGACATGAATCTCGTAGCTCTTCCGCTTGTCCTCGAGGCAGCCGCGAAAGCGCCGCACGTCGTCGAGCGAGATCAGATGGTCTCCCTCGCCGAACGCTCCGAAGACCGGGCAGTCGATGGCCTCGATGAGCTGCTCGAGCGGCCGCGGCTGCAGTTTCGTCTCCAGCCATTGATTCTTCTGCGCCGCGCCATACCAGACCAGCGCCGCGGTGATGCGACGCTCGGCCGCCAGCACGAGCGGATGCCGTCCCGTCTGGCAAACACCCTTTACCGCGATGCGGGAGGTATCGGCCGAGACGACGCCGTCGAGCGCGTCGATGGCGGCCGACAGGTCGCGCACCGCATCGGGATCGCTGATGGCGTGCGTCACCGTCCCGGCGCGCAGGCCCTCCTGGTCGGGATGGCGAAAAAAGACGTCGGGCGCGATACAAACATAGCCCGCCTCGGCAAAGCGCCGCGCCAGGTCCTTCGTATGCTGGACGAGCCCATACCGCTCATGCATGAGCACGATGCAGGGCACCTTCTCGTCCGCGGCGGGACGCGCGAGGCAGGCGGGCATGCCGCCCGCACAGATGACCTCCTCGACGCGCACCGTACCGGCAGCCTTGCTCGCCATTCCCTCTTCTCCTGTGCTGATCCGTCTCTCGGCGGCGTGGCGCAGCACCTCGCCGCCGGCCGCGTCGGTCGTCTCGACCACCGGCACTCTACTGCGCTTCGGACACGTGCAGCTTCAGCGCTTCCATGGTCGGCATGTCGTTCATCGAGAACAGGATCGCCTCGGTATCGCCCGACGGGTTTGCATGGCTGTGCCAGGCCCAGGAAGGAACGATAAAGAAATCGCCCTCCTTCCAATGGAAGGCCTCGCCATTGATCATGGTCGTCCCGCTGCCCCGGAAGGCATGATAAATGGTCGTGTGGTTGTGCCGATGCGTGCGCGTCTTCTCGCCCTCGCGCAGCATCTGGATCCAGCAAGCCATCGTCGCGAAGGCGTGGTCACCGTTGAGGGGATTGACGTATTCCAGCGCCACCCCGTCGAACGCGTCGCCGCTCGAGCTCTTGAGCCCCCGCAAGGTCTTATAGACGGCATCCCATTTGTAGCAGAGCGGACCTATTTCGCGGTCCTTCGCTGCCCAGACCGGGCGAACATGGCCGAGCCAATGCTCGATCGCATCCGACTCGGGCGTGATGTTCTGAATCTCGCCGGGATAGGCCTCCCACATCGTCGTCTGCAGCAGATGCAGGAGCGGGAAATTCAGCCCGTCGATCCATACGATCGTGCCGGCCTCGTTGCCGTGGCCGTGCCACACCATGGGCGGATTGAGGATGAGGTCTCCCGGCTCCATGACGAACTTCTCGCCATCGACCACCGTGTAGGCCCCGCTTCCCTCGAGCACGAAGCGGAAGGCGCCGAAATTATGACGATGGCTGCTGGCGTTCTCGCCATGCTTCAGCAACTGCACACAGAGCTGCATCGTATGGCAGGTCGTCCGATTGCGGCGAACGGTGTCATCGATGAAGGCGGGGTTGACCAGCCGGATCGTGCGGCGATCCGACATGGCGGCGAGGCCACGCGATTCGCCGGCTCGCTTCAGACATTCGAAAACCGTGTCTCCCTTCCAAAGGTAGGGCTTCACCTTGGTGAAGGGATTCATGGTGTAGGTGCGCTCGACCTCTTCTTGGGTCCCGGTGATCCAATGGCCTTCCATGTACTCGGCCTTCAGCCGCACATCGAGCTCGTCTATCGCGGTGGTCTGAACAACGGCCATATCCATTCTCCTGAAGGGCCTTGCGCAGTCGCGCGGGCAAGGCGGCTCACTTCGACGTGCTGTAGCCTTTCACCGAGATCGCCTTTACGGACTCGGCGAGAAGGTCGGGTGGCGTCGCCATCTTCTCCGCGACGAGCGCGGCTATTTTGGCGCCGGGCACGGGAAAGATATCGAGTTCGGAGGCCTTCGCCTCGGCGCGGAGCTTCGCATCGGCCATGGTGGCATCCAAAGCCCGACGCAGCGTATTCAGGCGGGCCTCCGGCAGCTGGGGCGGGGCCACCAGCATGCGTCCGAGGCCAATATCGGTCGATATGAGGCGGATGATCTTCCGTGCGTGCTCGTCAGGAGCGAGATCCGTCAGTAGCGGTGCCGGAATGCTCGGATCGCGCTCGATTCCGGCTTGCGCGACCGGAATTATCCAGCCCGACTTGATCCAGTCCGGTCGTCGCGATAACCAGGTGGTCCAGGGCGAGGAGCCGACCCCGTTGACCTCGCCACGCTCCATCGCCAGATTGATGGCATTGCCGCCTTCGTAGCCGAGAACGATCTTGAAGCGCGTGCCCAGCAGATTGTTCATCATGGCGGGATACCAGGCCATGGTGCCGCTGGCGCTGACCGCTCCCATCAATACTTCGCGCCGCTTCAGATCCTCGACCGTCTTGACGCCGGCATCGCCCGTGACGACGATCACGGTGTTCGAGGAATCGACGCTGCCGATCCAGCTGAAGCCGGTGGATTTGTAGCGAACTCCCGGATCCTTGAGAAGCTCGTAGGTCGGCATCGCGTTGTTGAACAACGAGATGACGGTGCCGTCGCGGGCTGCCACCTCATACAGATAGTTGCCGCACAGGACCCCGGAGGCGCCGGCCATGTTGCGGATCACGATCGTGGGATTGCCGGGAATGTGGGTGCCGTAGTAGCGGGACAACAGCCGGCCATAGGCGTCGTAACCGCCCCCCGGCGGAAAGCCGATGAGCAGGGAGATGCTTTTGCCGCGATAGAAATCCGCCTCTTCGTCGGCAGCCGCCGCACCGCTTTTGGACAGGCCGAAAGCGAGGATCTGAAGGATGATGCCGGCGAACGCCGCCGCCCGCACGGCGCGCCGGCTCCTGAACCAGCGGCGCTGCCGCCATATACTCAGCAAATCGTCTGTCGAGATCATCGCCCGCTCCGGAGATCGCACCTGCCGCCAGTTTCGGGCAAACCCGCCATGCCCAACAAATATCGAATTGTCCAAGGGCGATAACCTATAGTTATCTCTCTATCCAGCCTTCGGTCGGGCAATGGAGGTCACGGTGGATCTGCGCCAGCTCCGCGGGATGCTTGCCATCATCGAAAAAGGCAGCGTCGGCAAAGCGGCCGAGGCTCTGCACGTCTCGCAGCCCGCACTCACGAAAAGCATAGGGCGACTGGAAAAAGAGCTGGCGGTCGAGCTCTTCAAACGCGACGCCCGCGGCATGCGCCCGACGATTTACGCGGAGAATCTCAGAGCCTATGCCCAGTCGGCATGCAATGGGTTGGCACAAGCGGCCTCCTTGATGCGGGCTCTGAAAAACGGACAGGAAGGCGTCATTTCCGTAGCCGCCCCGGAGACCATCACGTCCAAGCTCTTTCCGGAAGTCATCGCCATCCTGGCCGAGCGTCGTCCGCTGCTTCAGATACAGGTCTTCTCGCACAGCGAGTTCCTGTACTCCGCTCTTTTGCGTGGTCAATATGACCTCGTGGTCTCGCCGCTCTACAACGAGATCCCTCAGGTCGGTCTCGCCAAGCGCTGGCTTTTCGATGACCATTTGGCCGTGGTGGTCAGCCGACAGCACCCATTGGCAAAGGTGAAGAGCGTCACGCCGGAGATGCTGCAGAAATGCACCTGGGTCGTCTCGGACGGCAACACGGTGCATCGGCGACGCGTCGAACGCTACTTCGGAGATGCTGGGCTCGATCTGCCATACATCGCCGTCGAAAGCCGCAGCCCGGCGGTGCTGAAAGAGATCATCATGCGGACGCATTATGTGGGCCTCCTGTCGTCGATGGAGGTCGAATCCGAGCTCAATCAGAAGCTGCTGCGCGCCATCGAGATTCAATCTTCCGTCATGGCGCGTCCGGTCGGATTGGTGTGGCGCGAGGACTACACATTCCCGCCGGCCATTCTCACCTTCGTGGAGATCCTCGAGGTCGTCTGCCGACGCCGTGGCTACATAGCACCCCGGCCGGCGATCGCCGAGCGACACCGCAAATCGGCGAATGCCAAGTCACGCATCTGACGAAATGATTCGGCGGCGCCGGCCTACCCTGGTCACGGCTCGACGCTTGCCGCGACGGGGGTGCTTTTGCCGCTTCACCTCATGACGGCGGGATGGCACCATGCTTCAGGGGGAGAAACGCGATGCGAGACGCAAGCTTCGGCCTGTTCGTCGGCGGCGCCCTCGCCGCGCTGGTCCTGACGGCAGCCATGCCGGCCGGCGCCGCGGAGGCGCCGAGCTTCAAGGACAAGACGCTGACCATGATCGTCGGCGATACGCCCGGCGGCGGCACCGATGCCTTCGCGCGGCTGGCGGCGGCGCATCTCGGCCTGACCCTGCCGGGCAAGCCGACCTTCATCGTGCGCAACATGCCGGGTGCCGGCGGCGTCGTGGCGCTCAATTTCTTCGCCAACCAGGTGAAGCCCGACGGGCTGACGGTGATCACGGGATCGGGCACGCAGTCCGATCCGCTGCATTACCGCGCCGTCAACGCGCTTTACGACCTCGCGAAGCTCGAATTCCTCGGCGGTGCCGAGCGCGCCGGAACCATCCTCCTGATCAGCACCGAGGCGCTGCCGCGCCTCACCGACAAGGCGCAAGCCCCGGTGACCATGGGCGCGCTGACGGCGATTCGATCCGGCATGCAGATGACGCTCTGGGGCACCGAATATCTTGGCTGGAATACGCGCTGGGTGACGGGCTATGCCGGCAACAGCGAGCTGCTGCTGGCGCTCGAGCGCGGCGAGTTCGACATGACCTCCTTGTCCGATCCCGACAAGGCGCGCGAGCTGATCGCGACCGGCCGCTTCCAGGCGCTGGCGCAATCCGGCGCGCTGGTCGACGGCAAGCTCGCGCCACAGCCGGCCTTCGGCTCGGCGCCGCTCCTGTCCGAGCTGATCGGCGCCCGGATCACCGCGCCGGTGGCGCGAACCGCCTTCGAGTATTGGAAGAACATCACGCTGGTCGGCCAGTGGCTGGCGCTCCCGCCCGGCACGCCCCAGCAGGCCGTCGCCGCCTATCGCAGCGCCTTCCATGCGACCATGCTCGATCCGGATTTTCGCCGCACGGCGATCAAGATCGATCCGGGCCTGGTCGAGATGAGCCCCGCCGATGTGCTCGATCTGATGCAGCGCCTCGCCGCAACCCCGCAGGAGGCGCTCGACTACATGCAGACGCTACAAAAGAAGCAGGGACTGCACAGCGGCGACTGAGCCGCCGCGGTCAGGGCTGGCCGAACAGGGAAATGGCATTGTCGTAGAGGATCTTGCTCTTCTGCGCTTCCGTGATGTCGCGGCGCCCGAGGAATTCGTTGGCCGCGTCGTCGCGTCCCTCGCCATGCGGAAAGTCCGAGCCGAACAGCAGCCCGCCCTCGCCGACGAGCGCCATTTCGGCCGGCAGCATCGGATCTTCGGCTTCGGGGGCGACGAAGAAGCGGCCCGAGCGCAGATAGTCGGCGATCTCCCGCTTCGGCAGCTTCTTGACGGTGACGTCGGTGCGGTAGCTCGGCATGTAATGGCCCATGCGTCCGGCCATGTAGAACAGCCATTCCGCGCCATATTCGAGGAAGGCCACCTTGAGGTCGGGATAGCGGTCCATCATGCCGTGGCCCACCACCGCGACGAAGCCGAGGATCGCCGGCAGCGACATGCCGATGGCATGCGCGTCGAGCCGGCTCTGGCAGAGCCGCTCGAAGGGCGGAAAGCTCATGCCCATATGGATGCAGAGCGGCAGGCGGCTGCGCGCGAGCTCGTCCCACACCGGCTCGAAATTGGGATGGTCGAGCATATAGTCACCGGCGGTGCCGTAGACCACCGCGGCCGAGGCGCCCAGCGCGCACATTTCCGCGACCGCTTCGCAGCCCTGGCGGGGATCGCGCAGCGGCAGCAAGCCGGCCCATTTGATGCGCTGCGCGACGCTCCTGGTCTGGCGGCCGACAAAGCGGTTATAGGCGCGCATCAGGGCCGCCTCGAAGGCGCTGTCCTCGGTCGCGTTGGCGTAGAGCGTCGTCGGGAACACGATCTGGGCATCGATCCCGGCCTCGTCGAGGCGCCGCAGCCGCGCTTGCGGATCGGTGAGATCGAACAGGCCGGCATCGGCCGTGGCCCCGAATTCCGGCATCACGCTGCCCGGCTTGTTGGCGCCCTGCGCCGCCGGACCGTAGGGATGCGGCTGCATGCGCCCATCGATCAGCCAGCCGGAACTCCACCGTCCCATGCCGCCGCTGTCGTCGACCTCGACCGGGCGCGGCCGCCGATGCGCAAATTCCGGCGGCAGGTCCGCCCACATCGCGGGCGTCAGCAGGAGATGCGAATCGGCATCGTAGACCCGGTAATTGCCAAGCATAGAAGATGCCTCCCCGTGGATCGGGTCTCGATCCCGACTGTTCGCGCCAGCATGAAAGGCGGGACACAGCCGGTCAAGCCGCCGCCCCTTTGCCAGGACCGCAGATTTCCGGTAGACCGATTCGGTCGATCGATGGAACGGCGGAGGACGAGCATGGCCTATCGCGCGATCTCCGCCGCCGTGCTGGCGGTGCTGCTGGCCTCCCCCCTCGCCGCGCAGCCAGCCGGTGATTTCTATGTCGACAAGCAGATCACGCTGATCGTCGGCGCCGACGTGGGCGGCGGCTACGACGCGCAAGGCCGGCTGATGGCGCGTTTTCTCGGCCAATTCATTCCGGGCCATCCGGCCATCGTCGTGCAGAACATGCCGGCGGGCGGCAGCCTGGCGGCGGCCAACCACCTCTACAACATTGCCGCGCGCGACGGCACCGTGATCGGGCTGATGCAGCGCAACGTGCTCACCGCGAAATGGACGAGCCCGTCGGTCGTCAAGTTCGAGATCGACAAGTTCAACTGGATCGGCAGCCTGGCGAGCGAGACCGGCGTGCTGGCGGCCTGGCACGATGCCCCCGTGACCAAAGCGGGCGATCTCCTGACGCAGGAGCTGATCGTCGGCGGCACGATCGGCACCGATACCGAGATCAGCGGCCGGCTGCTCAATGCATTGGCGGGCACGCGGCTGAAGATCGTTTCCGGCTACAAGGGCAATGCCGACGTTCTGCTCGCCATGGAGCGCGGCGAGGTCCAGGGGATCGCCGACGAATCCTGGTCGAACCTGAAGACCACGAAGCCCGACTATCTGCGCAACCACCTCGTGACCTTGCTGCTGCAGAACGCGCTGAAGAAATCGCCGGAGTTGCCCGACGTGCCGCTCGCTCTCGATTTTGCGCGCAGCGATGAGGACCGCAAGGTCATGGAGCTCTATTTCGGCCAGAAGGTCGTCGCCCGGCCCGTCATGGCGCCGCCCGGCATTCCCGCGGACCGCTTGAGCGTCCTGCGCCAGGCCTTCATGGCGATGGCCGAGGATGCCGCGTTCCGCGACGCCGCGATCAAGGCCAAATTGGAGCTCAACCCGAGCTCCAACGAAGCGGTCGATCGCTTCGTCACGCTGCTGGCGACCACCCCGCCCGCGATAGCCCAGCGCTTCTCGGACGTGACGGCCGCGCGGAACTGAGAGTCTGGAGCGGCGCCGGCGCGGCGAACTCCGTCACCGCAACATCAGATCCTCGGCGCGCACCGGCCGGATGAGCCCATACCTGGCGGCAGCGTCGAGCGGCGGCTGCACCAGCTTCGCCTGGAGCGAATCAGCGTAGACGATTCGAATGGCCCCGGTGATCGTCGACAGCGGCACCTTCATCTGGCTGGCGAGGATCTTTTGTGCCTCCGCGTGATGCTTGTTGGCCCAGCGCGCCGTCTCCTGCATGGCCCGGGCGAACCGTCGAGCCGCTTCGGGATTGGCCTCCGCCCAGCTCCGCTCGGCGAAAAATGCGCTGTTGGCATAGCGCGGCGCAATGGCGCCGAAGCTGTTGGCCAACAGCTTCACCGTGCCGCGCTTGCGTTGGATGGTCCATTGCGGCTCGGTGATGAGCCCGGCGTCGATGCGATGATCGGCCAGGGCGGCGGCGATGTCCTGGATCGGGATTCCGTGGACGAATTCGACCGAGCGGGCGTCGCCGCCATGCTTGTCGAGCCAGGACATGACGGCGATCTGGCCGAGATCGTTCGCACGCGGCGTGGCGATCTTCTTGCCGATCAGATCCTTTCCGGTGCGGAAATCGGCATCGATGGACTGGGCGAGAACGGTGATCGGCGCCGCGCTGCGATACATGCCGCCGGTGGCCAGGAGCACGAAATGCTCGCCTCGCTGGTTCGCCTGCACCGTACCGATGACATTGCCGTAGCCGAGATCGAGCTTGCCATCGCCGATTGCCTTGGCGGTTTGGGCCCCGTCGATGCCGACGACGATATCCGCGTCGATGCCGTGCCGGCGGAAGATCCCGGTCTGTTTGGCGAAAACAGGCTCGGAGGAGCTGGCATCGCCGCCGATGCCGATGCGCAAATGAATCGGCGGCGCCTCCGCGAAGGTCGCGCGGGACGGCGCAATGACAGCAACAACGGCCAGGATCAGCCAACAGGCGTGGGAGCGCATCATCCCCTCCCGCTTAATTTTCCAACGCGGACAGAGCTATCTCGTGAGGATCCAGCTCCTGGTCTCGCGCGGCGCGATGTAATATGCCGCCTTGCAGTCTTCTTCCGAGCGACCGCTCGCGCGTTCGACGGTGCGGCCAGCGACACTCACCGTCAGCGGCGACCGATCGAAGGGATAAGGGTCGAGCCGTACCGTGCCGTCGCCGGTCGGGATGAGGTGGAGGTCGACCTCCGCCCTGCTGCTGTATGACACCGGGACAGGGCCGATGGTCGCCTCCTTCATGCCGTCCTCGGCATGGCCGTCGCAGCAGAAATAGAGCGACAGCAGATCGAAGACCTGGAAGAGCCGGTAGTTGGTCGAGATCTGGTCGCGGGCCGACGGATCGTGCTCGGCGAGCCGCGCGATCGTTGCATGCTGCCGGCTCTCCATTTCCGCCACCATGGCAGCGACCTCGGGCTGCATGGGACGCTTGGGGGTCTTCGCGCCGACCTTGCTCTGCCAGGAATTGATCACGCCATTGCGATTCTGGGCCAGGCCGGTGTGGTGCATGGAGACAATCAATCCGGCATAGGGGTCGTGCGCGCCGACCCACTCGATATTCCGGTAAAGCGAGGGAATTTTCTTCGCCGAGTAGGGCGTCGTACGGTGGCCGTGCGGCCGCCCCTGCTCGAGGTCGATCGGCAGATCCGCTTCCAACTCACGATATTGGCTGTCGTGATAGACCGCGGCGAAAACCATCGTGTCGTAGGGTGCCAGCCGTGCGAACATCTCATTGCCCCATTGCGCCGCGAACTGCGCCGCCAGATCGGCGTGCGATTCCTGCGGGATCATGAAGCTTCTGCGGTTCGACGCGCTGTCCAGGCTGATCATGGCGAAAACTCCTCCGTCACGGCCGCGACGCTGATTGTTCGGGCCGCAGCCGGTCCGCTCCAGGGCTTCAGCCCGAACAGGCCCGGCGCACTCAATCGACCCGTCCCACGAGCGTCCTGATCCGCGTGATCATCTCCGGGCCGAGGCCTCGGCCGCTGTCGCCGACCATCGCCTGAAGTTTTTCTCCGCTCATCGGGTTGATCGCGATCTGCGACTTCTTCGCATCGGCGAGAAATTTCGGCGAAGCCATCGTCGCATCGAAGGCGCGACGCAGCGCCGTCAGCCGGTCTTGCGGGATGCCGGGCGGCGCCAGGACGGAGCGGCCGATCTCATCCGTTGTCGCCAGTGCGGCAAGGATCCTGCGATCGGCCTCGTTCCGCGCCAGATCGGGAAACAGCGGGATGGCATCGAGGCCGGGGGCCTTCCTCAGCCCCATCTGGACGAGAATATTGAGCTGCCCGTTCTTAAGCTGATCGGCGTGTTGCGCCTTCAGCCCATAGAGGTTGGCGCTGCCTGTCGCGTCGACCTCGCCGCGCTCCATCGCCAGGAAGGATTCCGGACCGTCATAGCCTTTGATCGGAACGAACCGGGTGCCGATCATGGCATTCATGAAGTTCACATACATGGTCGAGCCGGAGAGCGCCGCGCCGACCGCCACGTTGGTCGCGATCGACTTCACATCCTCCAGGGTCTTCGCCTTGGCGCCATGCCAGGCGACGACCAGGTCGATGACGTTGCTGATCCGGCCGATCCAACTGAACTTCGGCGCGTCATACTTGATGTTCGCCTGGCCGACGAGCTGCATGAAATAGAGGCTCTGTCCCACCATGCCGAGGCTGCTGCCATCCCGATTGGGGTCGTTATAAAGGATGTTGGTCGCGACGAGGCTGCCCGCGGCGGGCTGATTGGTGACGATGATCGTAGGGTTGCCGGGAATAAAGCCAGGGAGATGCCGCGCCAGGAGCCGGGCATAGGCGTCGTAGCTGGCGCCGGCGGCCGAGCCGACCATGATTTCCACCTTATGGCCGCGATAGAAATCGGCAACCGGATCGGCCAGCACCGGCCCTGGGCCCCAGCCGAGGCTCGCCAAAGCCAGCCCGAGAAGGAAGCCGAGGCGGCGCCTGGATATTTCCCGGCGGCGGACATCCGTGCTTGTCATCCTGCGCTCCTCACTCGGGCTCATGGCCTACGGCAAGTCAGGCTGCCTTGCTGTGCGACCATTTCGGCTGCGGCAGCGGCAGGCGGCCGGTCAGAGGCGGCGGCGTCAGGCCGGCCGCCTCGAATGCCCAGACGCCGACCTGATCGGACCACATGCGCGTCATGGTCTGAAAATCGGCCATCGCGGCCAAGCAGGCGTCCTGCTCCTCCTGCACCGTCGCATATTTCTTCAGCAGCTCGTACGGCATGTCGCCGTGCCCGCCTTCTCCGCAATCGGCCTCCTCGGCCGCGTCCCAGTGGGCAAGGTCCTTCTCCGCCAGCTTGAGCGGCGCCCACATGGCCCGCGTCGTCCGGGCGCGCTCGCCGATGCGCTTGTACATCTTCGTGCCGCGCGTCATCTCGCCGGAGCAGACAGCGGCGAAGGCGACGATCCACGGGCGGGAGAGGCTCACATGCTCGAAGTAATCCTTGCGGATCCGGGTGAGCGGCGAGCCTTCATAGCTCATCACGTAATCGCGGTCGAGGCCGAGGGCGACGGCAAAATCGACGAGGCTCTCATGATGCCCACTGATGATCGTCGGATCCCGCACCTCCTCGACGAAGAGATTTTCGATCAGGTATTTGCGCACCTCGAGGACCGGGCATTTGCCGGTGACATTGGCAAGCCAGCGGGGAAAGTGCGCACCGAAGACGCAATGTTCCAGCGCGTAGACCCAAGCCCCCTCGCGGCACAAATGATGCTTGTTGAACTCGTCGAGATAGGAAGGCCTGCCATACCGAATCTCCTGAAGGAGATCCAGCATCGCCTGCTCGAATTGTTCAGGTGTGCGGGCCATGTCGCTTTTCCTTGATAAGTTCTGCCGTAAACAATGCTGACCGCCCCGAGGATTGCCAAGCCACGGCAAATTTGCAAACGTGTTTCCCTACGGTTGCCCCGCTAAGCTGGTCGGGCTCCGGGCTCGTGAGCTGCATCGAGATCAACCAAGCTGGCACGATTCGACGCTGCCGACCTATCTGAGCGCGCGCGCCGCCGCATCGATGAGGCTGTTGTCGACCATGTCGCTTGTGTCGATCTTGCGATCGAGATAGCCGAAGCGGACCGCCTGATCGGCGTCGAATTGCAGCCCGTCGGGATAGACCTTGCCGTCGTCCGGCACGGTCGGCGGGCGCGGCAGGTTGGCCAGGGCAGGATTGCCCACCGTCTTGGCCCAGGTCGCGAGCGCCGCCTTGGGATCGGCGTTCATCGCATGGACCGCGCGGAGATATCCGGTGAGAAACTTCACGGCCGTCGCGCGGTGCTCGCCGACGAACTTATCGGCCATGACCAGCACGATCGAATTGTTGTGGGTATTGCCGATCCCATCCTGGACGACGTCGTCATAGCTGAACAGGGTGCGCAACTTGCCCGGATAGCGCTGCTCGGCCAGGGCCTGGTCGAAGGCGGCCAGCGGCGCGATGTCGATCTGGTGATTGATCAAGGACGGCAGCATCGCCGGCACCGGAACGACGAGGATGTCGAGATCCTTCTTCGGATCGAGGCCGAATTTGGCGACCCAGTAGCGCAGATAGATGTCGTAGACGCCGCCGTAATTGTTGACGGCCGCCTTCTTGCCGCGCAGATCGGCGACGCTGGCGATGCCGGAATCCGACAGCACCTTGTAGGAGATCGGCGGCGTGTTGTCGCCCTGCAGCAGGGCGACCGCCTTCACCTTCACGCCGCGCAGCACCGACGCGAACAGGGTGGCGCCGGGCGCTGCCCCGGCATCGAGATCGCCGCTCGCGATCGCCGTGATGATGTCGGCCGGGTTGGTGAACTCGCGCTCGGCGACGTGGACGCCGGCCTTGTCGAACGCGCCCGTGCCGAGGCCGATGATCAGCGCCGGATTGCTCCAGGTGCGGTTGTGGCCGAGCCGGATCTGCTCCTGCGCCGAGGCCGGGAGAGCCGCGAGCATGGCGGCCGTGACGGCCACCAGGCAGGCGGCGATTCGAAGCGACATGGACGGTCTCCTTTCGCTGCCCGATTTGGTCAGGTCCGCTCCGTGGGGCTGTCGTGCTGCCCGAGCCGGAAATGCCAGCCGCAGACATGCTGCGACAGGAAGATGATCAGCCGATCGAAGGCGAATCCCAAGAGCGAAATGGTGAGGAGGCCGGCAAAGACGACATCCGTCTCGAACATCTGCTGGCCGTAGAGGATGCGAAAGCCGAGCCCGGAGCGCGCCGAGACCATCTCGGCCGCGAGCAGGATGACCCAGGCCAGCGCCATGCCGAGCCGCGCGCCGGTGAAGATCGAGGGCAGGGCGGCGGGCAGGACGACCGACCACAGGATCTCGAACCGCCCGACGCCCACCGTGCGGGCGCGCCAGATCCATAGCGGGTTTATGGCGCGCACGCCGTTATAGGTGTTGATCAGCACGGGGAAGAGGGCGCTGGCGGCGATCACCGCGACCTTCGACTGCTCGCCGATGCCGAACCACAGCAGGAACAGCGGCACGAGGCCGATCTTGGGGATCGGGTTGGAGAAGGAGACGAGCAGGCTCCAGAAATCGTCCCAGCGTCGCGACCAGCCCATGAGGACGCCCAGGGGGACGCCCAGCACGAAGGCGACGGCGAAGCCGAGCAGCGCGCGCGACAGGCTGGCGGCGGTGTCGTCGAGCAGCTGGCCGTTCGTCAGCATCGACCAGAAGGTTGCGGCCACCGACGAGAATCGCGGCAGGAAGAGCGGATCGTCGACGAGCAAGGCGAGCGCTTCCCAAGCCAGCAGCGCAAGCACGACCGGATAGATCCGCACCCAGAAGGGACGGGTGCCGCCGGACGCGCCGGAGGCTGCGTCGGTCATTGCCGCACCACCGTCGAGGGCACCGTGTCGGCCGCGGCCGCGATGTCGCTTTCCATCGAATCGCGCAGGCGCTGCTCGAAGGCGAGATAATCTTCCTTCTGCCCCGCGACCCGCTCCCAGCGCGGCCGCGCCAGCGGCACCTCGAGCACGGATTTAATCCGGCCCGGCCGCGCCGACAGCACCACGACGCGGTCGGCGAGCAGGATCGCTTCCCTGATGTCGTGGGTGACGAACACGGTGGTGCGGCCGATGGTCTCGTGAATCTGCAGCAGCTCGCGCTGGAGGATGCCGCGCGTCTGCATGTCGAGGGCACCGAACGGCTCGTCCATGAGCAGCACGCGCGGCTCGGTCGCGAGGCAGGCGGCGATGGCGGCACGCTGCTTCATGCCGCCCGACAGCTCGCCCGGCCGCGCTTCCTCGAAGCCCTGCAGCCCGACCAGGCGCACCAGGCGGCTCACGGTGGCGCGGATCTCCTCTTCCGGTTTGCCGGCGGCCGCGCGCACGCGCAGGCCGAAGCCGATATTCTCGGCGACCGACTTCCAGGGAAACAGCGCATCCTCCTGGAAGACGAGGCCCCGTTCGCGGCGCGGCCCGGCGATCGGCTCGCCGTCCATGAGAAGCGTGCCGGCATTGGGCGCCACCAGCCCCGCCAGCATGTAGAGAAGCGTGCTCTTGCCGCAGCCGCTGGGGCCGATGAGGCAGAGGAACTCGCCCTGCCGCACATCGAGATCGATGCCGTCGAGCGCGACCATCCTTTGGCCGGTCCCGAAGCGCTTGCTCAAGCCCCGTCCGGAGATGACGAAGTCGGCGCGTGTCGGATCTGCGGTCACTGCCTGCTGTCGCCTGCTCACCTGGCCCGGCCGGCCAACCGGTCGGTTATTGCATCACCGCCCGCGCATTGGCCAGCAGGTCCGGCGGCAGCGACATCACATGCTGGACCAGCTTACCGAGATCCTCGCCGGAGGTCGGATCGATGTCGATGCCGAATTTGGCCGCATCGGCGAGGAAGGCCGGATCGCGCATGGTCTCCATATAGGCCTGGCGCAGCGCCGCGACGCGCTCGGCCGGCACTTTCGGCCCGACGGCGGTCGGCTTGCCGACGGTGAAGGGCGAGGAGAAAAGCTCCATGAGCTGGCGATCCTCGGTCTTGGTCACGAGCTCGGTCAGCAAGGGCACGTCCGGCAGGTCGGCCGCGCGCGCGCCGATCTGCGCCAGCACGCGGATCTTGCCCTGACGGAACCAGTCGTAATCGGTGCCCGAGCCGCGGAACCAGGTGCCGCCCGCCTGGCCGTCGACCTCGCCGCGATCGATCGCGAGCTCGACCGCCGCCGTGCCTTCATAGCCGCTGATCAACCGGAATTTGGTGCCGAGCACGCGGTCGAGCAGCTTCGGATAGAGGCCGCCCAGCGCCAGCGGCGAGGTGGCGCCCATCGTCACCTCGACCTCCTTCACATCCGCCATCACCTTCGCCTTCGAGCGTGTCGAGACGATGATATCGCCGGTCGCCAGCGCCATGTTGCCGATCCAGTTGAACTGCTCGGGCTCGATCTTGGCATTGACCTGCCCCAACACCTTCACCAGCGGCAGGGTGTTGAGCAGATTGACCAGCACCGTGCCGTCCTGCGGTGCCTGGTTGAACACGTAATTGGCGCCGATGATGCCGGCGGCACCGCCCATATTCTGGATCACGATCGTCGGCTGGCCCGGAATATGACGGCCGAGATGGCGGCCGAGCAGGCGCCCGTAATCGTCATAGACGCCACCCGTCGCGGTGACGATGACCAGGGTCACGATCTTGCCGCGATAGAAATCCGTCACGGCGTCGGCGCGGGCGCCGTCGACCGCGAGCGTGCAGGCCGCGACCGCAGCCAATGCAAGCCGGCCTGCCGCCCGGCGCAACAGAGCCAAGACCTCACGCATTCTCCGCTCCCCCTCCTTCGCTGCCGCCTTCGGCCCGGCGACGCCGGCGCACGCCTCCCTCCTCCGTCTCGGTAACCAGGAGGCCCAGCCGCAGCAGCATCTCGCGATTGCTGGTGACGATGAGGTAGGAGGGCACGGAAGCGCAATGCGTCACCCACTGCCAATGCGGCAGGGTGAAGACGTCGTTCTTGCGCCAGTCGATGCGGCGCCCGCCGATGGTCGAGCTTCCTTCTCCCGCCACGACGAAGCAGACCGCGCCGGCCGTGCTGCGGTTGGCTTGCGTCTCGCGACCCGCCGCCAGCGCCAGCGCATCGCAATCGATGGTAGGCATGATCGCGCCGCCATGCATGGGATCGACATAGCGCCGCACCCGCGATCCGTCAGCGGCCGGGGGCGTGGCGTCGAGCGCCATACGCATCGCCGCCCATTCATGCCGGTAGCTCTCGGGGCCGGCATTGGGCCGGCCGGGCGGCATGTTGCCGGAACCGGGCTCGAAGAACACCGCATCGAAGCCGGTCACCAGCGGCACGTCGAGAATGTCGATCCAGGCGACGCCGCGATCGGTGTCGTTGCGATGGGCGTGCCAGCACCAGCCCGGCGTCAGGATGAGATCGCCTTCGCGCATCGGACAGGCGGCATCGTCGACCATGGTGATGCCGCCCGCCGCCGAGGTGATCAGACGAATGGCGCTGATGCTGTGGCGATGCGGCGGCGCCACCTCGCCGGGCTGCAGGATCTGCAGGCAGGCATTGAGGCTGCCGGCCGTCGCGGGCTTACCGCCATAGGCGGGATTGGCCATGATGAGCACGCGCCGCACGGCATCCTCGACGCTGACCTCGGCGATCGTCGCCGCGATCAGCGGCTGAAAATCCGCCCAGCGCCAGATCTCGGCCTGCTCCGCCGTGCGCGGCTCGTTGGTATTGAGGTCGCGCGCGATCGTCCACAGCGGCTTGAGGCTGTGCTCCTCGAGCTTCCTGGCAAAGTCGGGCGACAGCGGGCGGCTCATGACGGCACCGTCTCGGCCGCCATGCCACGCACCCGGTCGGCGAGGGCAGCAGGATCGGCGGGCAGCGTGTCGCCGCGCCAGGCGACGTGGCCGTCGGGCCGCACCAGCACCAGCTTGCGCTCATAGAGGCGTGCGAGATCGGGATCGCCGATGCTTTCGATCGCCAGCGGAATGCGGCGCGCGCCGAAGGCGGCGGCGAGCGCATCGGCGGCCGGCGCGTCGCTGCCGAAGCGCAGCAGCACGAAGCCGCGGCCGAACAGATCGAGGATGGATCGTCCCTCGGCGATCCAGCCGTGCGGCGCCCGCACGCCCGGCCGCGTCGTCGGCCGGTAGGCGGCGCAATCCGGCGCCGGCACCGGCGTTCCGTCCGACCAAACCAACGTCGAGCGGTCGTAGCTGTAGCCGAGCGCCAGCCCCTCGGTGAGGACGACCTGGCGCAGCAGAGCCTGCAGCCGTTCGCCGACGTCGCGCCGCGCCGCCTCGCCCGCTTCGCCGGCCTCGCGGATCGCCGGATGCGACGGCATGCGCCAGGCGCGGTGGGTGCGCGAGGCCTCGCCGACGGCGAGCAGCGCCACCGGCCGCCGCTCCTGCTCATAGGCCTCGAGCAGGGTCGAGCCGCCCCAGCCCTCGACCAGGGCGGCAAGCATCCAGCCGAGGTCGGCGGCATCGCCGATGCCGGTATTGAGCCCATGGCCGCCATTGGGATGGTTGAGATGCGCCGCATCGCCGGCGAGCAGGACGCGGCCCGAGCGAAAGCGGTCGGCGACGACGTCGTGCGCCGTCCACCGGCCCGTCGAGATCACCTCGCGCGGCACGCGCGTGCCGACCGCCTCGTCGAACATGGCATTGAGCTCCCCTTCGCCGGCGCTATCGTACAGCGCCTTGCCCGAAGCGGTGAAGCGCCAGAGCTCGGCGTCGAGCTGCACGAGATTGCGCCAAATACCCTTTTCATCGACGAAGGAGATCAGCGCCGCCTGGCCCTTGTCGTGATAGCTCCACAGCTTGGGCGCGCGGAGGAACAGGCTCGTATGGTAGTCGAGCGCGCTGTCGCCCGACATTTCTATGCCGAGCGACCGCCGGATCGCGCTGCGCCCGCCGCTGCAATCGACGAGATAGCGGGCGGCGATGCCGCGCCGCGCGCCGGTGGCGACATCCTCGAGCTCGGCCAGGATGCCATCCGACCGCTCGGCGCAGGAGAGAAAGCGCGTCCCGTAATCGAGCCTCACGCAGTCATGGGACCGGGCCGCTTCGCGCAGGATCGGATCGAGCCAGAGCTGGTTGCAGCGCTGCGCCCGTTCGGGACTGTGGCTGCTCGGGCCACGACCGCCATGGCCCGGCCGCTCGACGCGGGCGATCTCGTAGCCGGTCAGGCTGGTGCAATAGAGCGCGTTGTAGGAGACATCGGGCGAGGCGGTGGCGCAGACCCGATCGGCGATGCCCCAGCGCCGGAAGATCTCGAGGGTGCGGGCATTCTCGGCCGTCGCCTTGGGATGCTCGATGCTGCCGTCGCCCTGCTCGACGAGGTGGCAGGCGATGCCGCGCCAGCCGAGATCGAGCGCCAGCGCCAGCCCGACCGGCCCGCCGCCGACGATCAGGACAGGCGTATCGACCGTCGAAGGACTGCTCATCCGTCCTCAGGGCCGCGCCGGTACAAACCGCCTGGTGAGCAGCGCATCGTCCTCGGGTTCGCTGTCCAGGAGCTTCATCTCCAGGAAAGAGCTTTTGACGGCGGCGAGCGCGCTCGTATCGAACCGGCCGTCGTCGATCATCGCCGGCATGTCGATGTCATAGGCGCTCGCCGTGACGTCCTGGTCGATGCCCATCGCCTTGGCGGCAATGTCGATGGTCTGAGCGCGGTTCTGCTTCATGAAGGCGACCGAGGCAAAGAAGCCGTTGACGAAACGCTGCACCAGATCGGGCTGCTTCTCGATCAGATCGGTGCGCGCAAAGATGACCTCGGTGATGAAATGCGGCACGAAGCTGCCGGCATTGAGGATGTC
>Ga0070681_10001957_pt1 | contig 18612 bp, 15 predicted proteins | sample KBSC83BmetaG_FD_65650 | JGI IMG/M metagenome (GOLD analysis project Ga0070681, IMG submission 65650) | Corn rhizosphere microbial communities from Kellogg Biological Station, Michigan, USA - KBS C8-3B metaG | ecosystem: Host-associated > Plants > Roots > Rhizosphere | place: USA: Michigan... | reverse complement strand
CCTCGGTGAACGCGTTCCCGGCCGCGATGCGACGCAGCGTGCACTTCGGGTCGCTGCTGTCGTACAGGGTCAGCGTCCCTGCGGTGACCGCGGCGACCACCGGCGAACGGTGGAAGTGCCACCCGAAGTCTCCGCCGGGCATCACCTTCACCTGGACGAAGACGACGTTGCCCGGCTTCGACGTCCTGATGCTGAGCGGATGCGCGATCTTCGCCGCGGCCAGGGCCTGCGCCGTGATCGGCGCGTTCGCCGAGGCGGAGGCGACGCCCGCCGCAACAAGTGCTGCCGCCACCGGTACGACGACTTTCAGCTTCCTCATGACTCCTCCTTGTCGATAGGACGCTCCCACGGTAGGAGGGCGGTCTTTGCGCGCCGTTTGCCGCGCCTTAATCGCTGGAAGCGCCCTGTGAGTACCGTCATCCTTGTGCGGATGCCCGACACGCGAATCGAGCTGCTCGGCGGGTTCAGCGCAGTGGTCGACGGGCGCCCCGTCCCGGAAGGGGCCTGGCGGCTGAAGAAGGCCCGCGAGCTGGTGAAGCTGCTGGCGCTCGCGCCGCAGCACCGCCTCCATCGTGAGCAGGCGATGGACAGGTTCTGGCGTGAGAAGGGCCCTGACGCGGCGGCGAACAACCTCCACCAGGCCCTCCACGTCGCGCGGCGCGCGCTGGGGGCCGACGCGATCGAGCTGCGGGACGAGCTGCTCCACCTCGGGGCCGCGGTCACCGTCGACGTCGACGACTTCGAGCTTGCGGCCGCCGACGCCCGCCGGGCGGGAACTCCGGCCGCCTACCGGGCGGCGCTCGCGCTGTACGGCGGCGAGCTCCTGCCCGAGAACCGCTACGACGACTGGGTCGAGGGACGGCGCGACGAGCTGGCCGAGCTCTCGGCCGCGCTGGCGGACGAGCTGGGCGAGCTCGGCGTGGTCGAGGGCGTGCGCGGCCTGCCGATCGACGCGACCTCGTTCGTCGGCCGCGAGCGCGAGCTCGACCAGCTCGGAGCCCTGCTCGCCGGGACGCGGCTCCTCACGCTCACGGGCGCGGGCGGTGCGGGCAAGACCCGGCTCGCGCTCCAGCTCGCCCGCGGAGTGGAGGCGTCGTTCGCCGACGGCGCAGTGCTCGTCGAGCTGGCTCCCGTCTCCGAGCCGGCACACGCCCAGGAGGCGGTCGCCGCCGCGCTCGACGTGCGGGCGCTGCCCGGCCGTGACCTGGAGGCCGCGGTCGCCGAGTTCCTGGCCGGGCGGTCGCTCCTGCTCGTGCTGGACAACTGCGAGCATGTCCTCGGTGCCGCCGCGGCGGTCACCGACCTGCTGCTCCGGTCGGCTCCGGGCGTCTCGATCGTCGCGACCAGCCGCGAGCCGCTGCGCGTCCAGGGCGAGACCGTCTTCCGGGTGCCGTCGCTCGCGCTCCCCGATCCCGAGAGGTCCATCGAGCCCGATGAGCTCCTCGGCTACGAGTCGATCCGCCTGTTCGTCGAGCGGGCGCATGCGGCTGCTCCCGGGTTCGCCCTCGAGGAGCGGAACGCCCGCGACGTGGTACGCATCTGCTTCCGGCTCGACGGCCTCCCGCTCGCGATCGAGCTCGCCGCAGCCCGACTCGGCGCGCTGGGGGCGGATGCAATCGCGGAGCGGCTGGACGACCGCTTCCGGCTGCTGCGCGCAGGCAGCAGCTCCGCGCCGACCCGCCAGCAGACGCTGGAGGCGACCCTGGCGTGGAGCCACGAGCTGCTCGCAGACGACGAGCGGACGCTGCTCCGTCGCCTCGCCGTCTTCGCCGGAGGCTTCCACCTGGCCGCCGTCGAGGCCGTGTGCGCGGGTGACGGCCTCGACCGGCGCGAGGTCGCCGACGTGCTAGCGCGCCTGGTCGAAAAGTCGCTGGTCGCCGCCGACGACCGCGTCCGCGACCGGCGCTACCGCCTGCTGGAGACGGTCCGGCTCTACGCGGGCCGGCGGCTCGAGGAGGCCGGCGAGACGGCGGCCCGCGCGCGTGCCCATGCCGCCTGGGCGCTGGAGCTGGCCGAGCGGGAACGCGACGATCCGCGGCTCGACCGGGACGCGGCGAATCTGCAGGCCGCCCTGGACACGCTGCTCGCGGTCGACCCGCCGGAGGCACTGCGCCTGTGCGTCGCCCTCTGGCCGTTCTGGCTCCGCCGGATCGACCTCGAGGAGGGTCACCGGCGGCTGGAGGAGGCCCTCGCCGCCGTCCCCGACCGGACCGAGACGCGCGAAGCGGCCCTGCTGGCCGCCTCCGCCCTCGACCTGCGGGCGGGCCGCCTCGAGCGCGCCGCAGCCGCGGTCGCCGAGTGCAAGGCGATCGCGGAGGAGATCGGCGACGCAAGGTCGCACTGGCGTGCGCTCCACTTCCTCGGCGGCATCGCGATCTCACGGGACGACTCCGCCGCCGCGGTCGAGACCTTCGAACAGGCCCTGGACCTCGCGCGGCGGGAGGGCTTTGCCGGAGCAGCCGCACTGGGCGTGTACTCGCTCGGCGTCGCCCGCTGGCGGCTCGGCGAACTCGAGGGCGTCGAACGTCTCGTCGCGAAGAGCATCGAGGAGTTCGAGCGGCTCGAAGACAGCTCCGAGCCGATCCCGACGCCGATCAGCGTCGTCGACATCCGCCGTGGCGTCGCGTCCGGGCTCGGGACGCGACGGGTATTCGAGGACACCCTGCAGCCCTTCGTCGAGATCTCGTGCTCGGCCGCCGTCGGCTACATCCTCGCGAACCAGGCGCAGATTGCGCGTGAGCGCGGCCACCCGGACCGGTCGAGGAAGCTGCTCGACCAGAGCATCGCACTCCTCCGAGCCGACGATGACAGGCGCGGGGAGTCCGACGCTCTGATCCGCAAGGCCCACCTGGAGCTGGCGACCGGTGATCTCGACGCCGCCCGCACGGCATTCGAGCAGGCGCTGGATCTGCGCCGGCGTCTCCGCGACCGGCGCGGGATCGGCATGGCGCTCTCGGGTCTCGGGCTGGTCGACGCCGCCTCCGGCGACTACGAGCGGGCCGAGCAGCTGCTCTCCGAGGCCCGTGAGCTTTTCCGTCGCGCCGGCGACCGGTGGGGCCTGACCGGTGCGTTGTGGAACACCGCCGACGTCGCGGTCGGCCGCGGCGACCTGGACACGGCCGTCGAAGCGCTCGAGGAGGCACTGGCCGTCCAGCGCGAGGCGGGCCGAGAGCTGTGGATCGCACAGACCCTCATGCACCTGGCCGAGGCAGCCCTTGCCCGGGACGAGCCCGAGCGGGCGCAAACGCTGCTGCTCGAAGCGCGGGATCTCTACGAGGCGAAAGGCGACGCCCTGGGGCTCGCCGAGGTGGAGAGCCGGCTGCGCGCGCCGGCTTCGCCCCGCTAAGCCGCTGCAAAGAGGGCGCGGCTAGAACGTCGGCATCGACACGCTCGAAAGGAGCTAGAGATGACCGAGACACTCACACCCGTCCTCGGCGAGGCAACGCTCGAGGAGCTGCGGCAGGCGATCCGCGGACCGATCGTCACCCCCGAGGACGAGGGATACGACGAAGCACGCGCGGCCTGGAACGGGCTGCACGAGGACCGCCGTCCCGCCCTCGTCGTCCAGGCAACGGGCGTTGCGGACGTTGTCGCCGCCCTCGGCTTCGCGCGCAGCCACAACCTGCCGGTCGCCGTGCGCGGCGGCGGCCACAGCGTCGCCGGCTTTTCGACCGTCGACGGCGGGATCGTGATCGACCTCTCGAAGATGCGGGGCGTCCGCGTGGACGTGGCGGCGCGGCGTGCGTACGTCGGCGGCGGCGCGACCTGGGCCGACGTCGACCACGAGACCCAGGCGCACGGGCTCGCGACCACCGGCGGTCTCGTCTCGACGACCGGCGTGGGCGGGTTCACGCTCGGCGGCGGGATCGGCTGGCTGATGCGCAAGCACGGCCTCGCGTGCGACAACCTGCTCGGGGCCGACGTGGTCACGGCCGACGGCCGGGCCGTCCATGCCTCCGAGTCGGAGAACGCCGAGCTCTTCTGGGGCCTCCGGGGCGGCGGCGGCAACTTCGGGATCGTGACGGAGTTCGAGCTTGCGCTCCATCCCGTCGGGCCGACCGTGTTCGGCGGGCCGATCTTCTACCCCGCCGATGCCGCGGGGGCGCTGCTCCGTCTGTTCCGCGAGTGGTCGGCGGATGGGCCGGACGACCTCACCGGCTTCGTCACCCTCATGACCGCGCCCCCTCTCCCGGTTATCCCGGAGCAGTGGCACGGCCAGAAGGTGTCCGCGTTCGTCGCGGTGTCCCCCGGGCCGATCGACGAGGCGGACGCGCAGGTCTCCGCCTTTCGCACGGTCGCCGAGCCGGTCGCCGACCTGGCGGGGCCGATGCCGTACACGGCGATGCAGTCGCTGCTCGACCCGCTCTGGCCGAAGGGGATCAACGCGTACTTCAAGGCGACGAACCTGGCCTCGCTGGACGACGGCCTGATCGACACGTTCTCCGAGCTGCACCTGGCGGCGCCGGGGCCGCAGTGCGAGATCCACGTCCATCAGATGGGCGGCGCGGTCGCGCGCGTTGCGGAGGGCGCCACCGCCTTCGCGGAACGCTCGATGCCGTTCGTCCTGAACGCGGTCACCGGGTGGCACGACGCCACGGCCGCGGAGGCGCACATCGCCTGGGCCCGAGCCGTGAACGACGCGGCGGCCGGCGCCTCGACCGGACGCGCGTACGTCAACTTCCTCGGCGACGCAGGCGCCGGGCGGTCGTCGTACGGCCCGGAGACGTACGAGCGGCTGGTGGCGCTGAAGCGCGAGTACGACCCCACCAACGTCTTCCGGCTCAACCAGAACATCGAGCCGTAGACGGGGAGAGATCGAGCGGGGTCGGACCTTCCGGTCCGACCCCGCTCGGAGCGCTGCTCAGTCCTTTGCCGGCGCCAGCCTGCCGAGCCGACGTCGGACGTTCGCGGCTCCGGATGTATCAGGGCTCGCCCTTCGGAGCCCTCGAGCCCTCCTCGTCGTAGTCGGGCTGGTCGGCGTCGGGGACCTCGTCGACCTGCGGTTCCTCCTGGGGAGGCAGCTCCTCCGGAACCTTCTGGCCCGGGATGCCAGGGTCCTGCGGGATGTCGGGATCGGTCTCAGCGCTCATACGTCACCTCCCCACTCTCGACGGTCACGTGCTCGCCGCCCCCGATGGCGATCCGGAGCCGGCCGTCGCGGTCGATCAGCTCGGCCACGCCCGACGTCCCGTCGACGGTCACGGTCCGGCCGCGCAGGAAGTCGCGTGCACCGAGCCCGTCGTAGACGGCGTCGAGGCCGCCTTCCCGCCACTGCGAGTACCGGATGCCGAGCGGGTCGAGAACGGCATCGAGAACCGCGTCGCGGTCCCACTCCATCCCTGTCGCCGTCCGCAGCGAGCCGCCGCGCTCGGGCAGCTGCTCGCGCGTCTGGTTGACATTGATCCCGATCCCCAGCACGACGGCGCCGTCGCGCACCTCGGCGAGGATGCCCGCTACCTTCGTCCGGCGGAGCATGACGTCGTTCGGCCACTTGATCTGGACGGCAAGACCGGTCAGCTCCTCGAGCGCGTCGGCGACTGCCACGCCGGCGACGAGCGCGAGCTGCGGCAACGGCCGGTCCGGGGGTGGCCGGAGCAGGACGGAAGCGAGGACGGCAGAGTGCGGCGGCGCCTCCCACGTCCGTCCCAGCCGGCCCCGCCCTGCCGTCTGCACGTCGGCGACGGCCACCGTCCCTTCCGCCATCGACGGATCGAGCAGCGCCTGGGTCGACTCGCACGACTCGACATGGATCCGCGTCTCGCCCAGCTTCACCGCTTCTCCCAGACCGAGACGTGCTTCGTGCTCTCGCCAGTGAACGGCTCGCGGCTCCAGCCGCCCCAGCGTTCGCGCAGGGTCAGACCCGCGAGCTGCGCCATCAGGTCGAGCTCCCCCGGCCCAACCGATCGAAACGCGATCGACCGCCGCTCCCAGGCGCCGTCCACGAGCGTGAAGTGGTGTGAGACGAGCCGCTGGGTGGCAGCGTCGTACTCGTCGACCCCGACGTGCGTGTCGCCGAGGTCGAAGACGCGGAGGGGGTCGTCGCTCGGGACGCCGGTCTCGATCACGAAGCAGCCGCCGGTCACGAGGTGGGCGGCGGCGTTGCGGAAGCACGCGACCTGCTGTTCCTGCGTGGTCAGATTCCCGATCGTGTTGAAGACGAGGTAGGCGACGGTGAACGTGCCGTCGACCCGCACGGTCGCGAAGTCGCCGATCGCCACCTCGATCCGCTCGGCTCCGGGCTTGGCGCGCAACCGCGCGACCATCGCCTCCGAAAGGTCGATCCCCACGACCCGGACGCCGCGCGCCGAGAGCGGCAGCGCGATCCGGCCGGTGCCGATCCCGAGCTCGAGCGCGCGGCCGTCACCGGCGAGTTGCTCGAGGAAGTCGACGGCGGGCTCGACGACGGCCGCATCGAACATGCCGGCAGCCAACTCGTCGTAGCGGGCGGCAACGGCCTCTCCGAAGTGGTTCTCGGGCACTGTGGACACATCGTTGCACTCTCGTATGGGGTCTGACCCCTGACGGAAGCGCAACGAATCTTCCACAGGCAGCGAGGTCGCTCGTTCTCGCGTTTTGGTGGAAGGATCGTGACTTCCGGGTGACGATTCCGGCGCACTTCTGTAGGGGGTCTGACCCCGAACTAGCGCGCGGCCGGCCGGACGGCGGCCCGAAGAGGCTCGACCCGAACGGCCGAGACCTTGTACTCGGGCGTGCCGATCAGGGGGTCGCCGACGTCGTGGATGAGCCAGTTCACCTTCGCCTGCGCGAAGTGCAGCGCCATCCAGACGAGACCCGGGTAGACGCGCTCCGAGTAGTGCGCCTCCGCCTCGAGCGTCCCGCGCCGCGAGACGAGGCGCGCGACCTCGCCGTCGGCGATCCCGAGTGCGGCCCCGTCCTCGGCGTTGAGCTCGAAGAACGGCTGCTCCTGCTTCTCGAGGACGCCGGGCTCGCGCATCGTCATCGTCGCCGAGTTGTAGTGGTAGAGCGTGCGCCCCGTCGAGAGGATGAACGGGTACTCGGAGTCGGTCGGCTCGATCGGCGGCTGGTACTCGACGGGGAAGAACCGCCCGCGGCCGCCGGGCAGCGCCGGCTCGGGCGCGTGGAGGTACGGCGTCCCGGGGTGGTCGAGGTCGGTGCACGGCCACTGGATGCCGTGGGGCTCGAGCCGCGGATAGCGGATCCCGTACCAGTTCGGGGAGAGGTCGGCGAGCTCGTTCCAGACCTCCTCGGGCGACTCGTACGCGGGCCAGGACCCGCCGAGCGTGGCCGCCATCGCGCAGACGATCCGCCAGTCCTCGCGCGCCTCGCCGGGGCAGTCGAGCGCCTTGCGCACCCGGTTCACGCGGCGCTCGGTGTTCGTGAACGTGCCGTCCTTCTCCGCGAAGCTCGACGCCGGCAGCACGACATCTGCGTACTTGCGGGTCGAGTCGTTCAGGAAGATGTCCTGGGAGACGATGAACTCGCAGCCGGCGAGGCCTTGCTCGACGTGGTGGGCGTTCGGCTCGGTCTGCGCCGGGTTCTCGCCGATCAGGTAGAGGGCCTTCACCCGCCCGTCGTGGAGGCCCGAGACGATCTGGTCGAGCCGGTAGCCGGGGGTCTGCGGCAGCTCGACGCCCCAGGCGTCCGCGAACTTCGCGTGGACCTCGGGATCCTCGACCGGCTGGTAGCCGGGGTAGTACGACGGGTTCGCGCCGGAGTCGTTCAGCCCCTGGACGTTGTTCTGGCCGCGGAGCGCGTTCAGGCCGGTCGACTCGTAGCCGAGGTGGCCGGTCATCAGCACGAGGTTCGAGAGCGACCAGATGTTGTCGACGCCGCAGGCGTGCTCGGTCATCCCGAGCGTGTAGAAGATCGCCGCGTACCGTTCGCCCGCGTACTCGCGCGCGGTCTGGCGGATCGCCTCCGCGTCGACGCCGGTGACGCGCGCCGCCTCCTCCGGCGAGTAGCGCGAGACGACCTCGCGCACCGCGTCGAAGCCGACCGTGTGCGCCCGGATGTAGTCCTCGTCCTGGAGCCCCTCCGCCAGGATCGTGTGCATCATCGCGTTGATCAGCCAGACGTCGGTGCCTGGGCGCACCTGCAGATGGCGCTTCGCGAGCTTGGTCAGCCAGATCTTGCGCGGGTCGGCGACGACGATCGTGGCGCCCTTGCGCGCCGCCTTCTTGATCCGCAGCGCGAGCACGGGGTGCGCCTCGGTCGTGTTCGACCCGATCACGAGCAGGAAGCGGGCGTTCTCGATCTCGGGGATCGAGTTGGTGCTTGCTCCTCTGCCGAACGACCTGACCAGGCCGTAGAGGGTCGGAGCGTGTCAGGTCGCCTCGCACGAGTGGACGGAGTTGGTGCCGATCACCCCCCGCGCCAGCTTCTGGATCAGGTAGTTCTCCTCGTTCGTCAACCGGGCCGAGGCGAGAAAGCCGACCGCCTGGGGGCCGTGTCGCTCCTTGACCCGGGACAGTCCCCCGGCCGCGGCCGAAAGCGCCTCGTCCCAGGAGGCCGGGTGAAGCTCCCCGTCATCGCCCCGGATCAGCGGCTGCGTCAGGCGGTCGGGGTGGTGGACGAAGTTGAAGGCGAAGCGCCCCTTGACGCAGAGGTTGCCCTCGTTCGAGACGTACGACGGGTCGGACGTGACCTTGACGATCCGCTTCGTCTCGGGGTCGACGTTCAGGTCGACCTGGCAGCCGACGCCGCAGAACGTGCACGTCGTCTTCGTCCTGGTCAGCGCCGCCTCGCGGCCGGGCGGCGCGCCCTCCTCGAACTTCTCGTAGAGCGCGCCGGTCGGGCAGACCGAGAGGCACCCGCCGCACAACTCGCACTCGGTGTCGAGCCAGCCTCGCCCCCACGTCGGGACGACCCGCGCCTCGGCGCCGCGGCCCTCCAGCGACAGCGCCGAGCACTGCATCACCTCCTGCGTGTACCGGACGCAGCGCGCGCACAGGATGCACGCGTCGGGGTCGTAGCCCATCAGCAGGTCGCGGTCCTCGTACGGCTCGCGTTTGGCATCCGGCAGGACGAGCGGCGCCTCGACGCCGAGATCGTCCGCGAGCTCGAGCAGCTCGTTCGGCCGGCCTGCGGGCGAGGCGTTGAGGTGCTCGGCCAGCAGCATCTCCGTCAGCGTCCGCTGGAACTGGGGCACCGACGAGTTCGTCGACACGACCATGCCGGCGGCGACACGGGTTGCGCAGGCGGGCAGCGGACGAGGCGATCCCTCGACCCCGACGACGCACATGCGGCAGCCGCCGTAGGGGTCGAGCTTCGAGTCGTGGCAGAGCGTGGGAACGAAGACGTCGTTGCGGGCGAGCGCGTGGAGGAGCAGCTCGCCCTCGGGAGCCGCGACCTCGCGACCGTCGACCGTGAAACTGACCACGCTGCTCCCGGCGCCTACCTGATCCTGTAGGTCAGCCTTCTCGTGGTCGCCGACGACTTGTACTGGACGAGCAGCGTCACGGTGACCGACTTCCCCTTCGAGCGAACGGGGACGCCGACCACGCAGGACCGATAGGGAGCGGGCCCGTTGACGGCTGTCGTCCTGACCGGCGAGCTGCCCACCTTGGCGGCGCAGCCGAGCGCCGACGGCGCGACGCTCTGGGCGCCGAGCAGCACGCGCGCCCGGACGACGAACCGCTGCCCGGCATGCGGAAGCCCGACGGGCGAGACGACGAACCGCGGAGGCGCGGGCGGCGGCGTCGTCGTGGTCGGGGGCGGCGGAGGAGCGGTCGGCAGGATCAACCGGTACGTGAAGATGCCGTTCCCGTCGGGCGCGTCGTCGCCGATCGACCCGCCGTTGTCCCTGGTCGTCTCCACGTAGAAGTTGAGCCCCGTCGTGTTCCCGAGATCGGAGCGGTTGATCCGGAAGGAGATCTGCCCGGCGGCAGTGGAGCTCTGCAGCGTCGGCGCGCTCGCGGCCGCGAACGACGACCCGTTCCAGGCGAAGAGGCCGGTGTGGTCCTTGACCCCGGCGTAGACGTAGTCGAATCCGCCGTTGCCCGTGGCGCCGTTCCCGTCGGTGTCCATGACCACCAGGATCCCCTCGTTGGGCTGGAAGTCCGACGAGTGGTTCGCCAGCGTGACGGTCACCGTGATGTTCCCCTGGTCGTCGTTGGCGACGCCGATGCTGCTGATGTCCGGCGCGCCGTTGACGGCGTCGCCGACACGGTCGGTGTACGTCTGGGAGCCCGCGCCCGCGCGCAGCGGGACGAATGCACGGGCCGGCTGCAGTCGGAAGGCCGCGCGGCTGTCGCGAGGATGGCCGCTCGCGGAGGCCGCCACGCCCGCGACCACGAGGGCCGCGGCCACCAGAACGAGACCTGCCTTCATCACTCTCCCCTTTCACCGTTTGACTCCCCGGGCGGTTGTATCACGAGCGGCGCCACGATCATGGGGCCAGGCACTTCGCCTTCAGCCGGGTCACCTCGGCCAGCACCAACGGGCGGGTCGAGGGACCGATCCTGCGGTTGACCCTCCCGTCGGCCCACATCACCACCCACCCCGTTCGCCGGTCGAGGTAGTGAAGCGCAGCGACGTGCGGCGTCCCGTGGATCGTCGCCTTCACCACCGCGAACCGGTCGCTCATGTAGGTCGCCTTGCAGACGTCGACCGGCCGCCAGTGCCGCGTGCCGTAGAAGCCGGTCACTGCGCCCCAGATCGTCGCCGCCAGCGCCACGGCGACGATCATCCGAGCGGCTCGATCAGCGCCGGCCAGTGACGCGCGACGTTCCGCACGGGGATCGGCGACGCCTGGCCGAGGCCGCAGATCGAGGTCTGCGCCATCGCCTCCAGCCACTCGTCGACCTTCTCGCGCGGCATCGCGGCACGACCGTGCTCCAGCTCCTCGACGACGTGGTGGAGGGCGCGGTTGCCGATCCGGCAGGGCGTGCACTTCTGGCACGACTCCTCGGCGAAGAAGCGCATCGTCTCGCCGAGCAGCCGGAGCACCGGATAGCTCGTGGGGAACACCTGGACGGCCGCCGAGCCCGGGCCGCTCCCCCACTCCCCGAGCGCCTCGCGCGTGAGCGGGACGTCGAGCGCCGCCGGCGGGAGGATCCCGCTCGCAGCGCCTCCCGGGACGAACGCGCCGACCTCGGCGGTGAAGCCGCCGGCGTGCTCGTCGACGAGCCGCCGCGTGGTCACGTCCGGCGGCGCCTCGTAGCAGCCAGGATCATGGACGGCCCCCGACACCGACCACAACCGCCCCGGTTGCCACTCCCCGCGGAGGATCCGAGCGACGTGGACGAGCGTCTCGACGTTGTTGATCAGCGTCGGCCGGCCGAGGTAGCCCTTCTGCGCCGGGAACGGCGGGCGCAGCCGCGGCATCCCGCGGCGGCCCTCCATCGACTCGAGCATCGCCGACTCCTCGCCGCAGACGTACGAGCCGGCGCCGACGACGACGTGCACGTTCAACCCGCGCTCCGCGATCGCGTCGTGCAGGCGGGCGCGCGACGTGGCGTATTCCTCGCGGAGGTAGACGAACGCCTCGTCGACCTCGCAGAAGCGCATCGCCGCGACGAGCCCCTCCAGCAGGAGGTGCGGGCGCAGCTCCATCACGTAGCGGTCCTTGATCGTCCCCGGCTCCCCCTCGTCGGCGTTGACGATCACGACACGGGGGCCGGGCTCGCGGCGGACGGCGTCCCACTTGCGGTGCGTGGGGAAGCCGGCGCCGCCCATGCCCGTCAGGCCCGCGGCCTCGAGCCGGGCGAGCACCTCCTCGGGCGGGAGCTCCGGGGGGTCGCGCGGCTCGTCGGGCTCGAGCAGGAAGCCGTTCGTCCGGTGGGTGACGCCGCCGCGGACGTCGTCGCCGTCCATGACCACCGGCGCCAGGTCGCAGTGGCCGAGACAGGCGACGGCCAGCGCGCCGTCCGCGTTCGCGCCCATGCAGTCGCACACCGGCCCGGTGCAGATGCGGACGACGTCCGCCGGCACCTGCAGGAACGAATAGAACGACACGACCTCGTGCACCTCGCCTCGGCGGATGTTCATGTGGTCGGCGAGTGAGTCCGACAGCTCGGGCGTGATCGGCCCCACCTCACGGCGCACGCGCCCGAGGTTGTCGAGCAGCCGCGTGCGCTCGGTCGGAAGCTCCGGCAGGAGCGAGGTCAGGGCGAGGACGTCCGTACTCCGATTATCGCGGCGATGCGAAAGGCGGCGTACGCAACCACGCAGCCGAGGGCGGCGCCGGCGATCACGTCGGTGAGCGCGTCACCGGCAGTGACAGGCTCGAGCCTGTCACTGCCGTTCTAGGAGCGGTACGAGAGCTGCTCGCGCTTGCCGCTCTCTCCCGAGCGGACAATCGCGTCGCACACCTCGGCCGCGCGATAGCCGTCCTCGAAGGTGGCGCCGTGAGGCGCGACCTCCGAGTCGTCGGCGATCGCGCGGAGCAGGTGGTGGAGCTCGTTCACGAACGTGTCGCCCCAGCCGATGATGTGCCCCGGCGGCCACCAGAACTCCCAGAACGGATGGTCGGCCTCGGAGACGAGCACCCTGGTGAACCCCCGCGTGCGGCCGCCGTTCCGGAACACCTCCAGCTCGTTCAGCCGCTCCATGTCGAACGCCAGCGACCCCTTCGAGCCGTTGATCTCCCACTGGAACGCGTTCCGCCGGCCGAGCGCCAGGCGGGTGGACTCGATCGTCCCGACGGCGCCGTTCTCGAACTCGACCGCCGCCTCGATCGCGTCGTCGACCTGGCGGTCCGGGAGGAACGTCTTGACCAGCGCGGAGACCGAAGCGAGATCGCCGACCAGGTACCGCGCGAGGTCGACGACGTGCGCGCCGAGATCGCCGAGCGCGCCGCTGCCCGCCTCGTCCGCGTGGAACCGCCAGGTGTCCAGCGACGGGTCGTCGCCCCAGTCCTGGAGGTAGCGCCCGCGGAAGTGGCGGATCTCGCCGAGCTCGCCCGCGTCGATCAGCTCGCGCGCGAGCCGCACGGCCGGGACGAACCGGTAGTTGAAGGCGCACAGGTGCTTGACGCCGGTTGCCGCCACCGCCTTCCAGATCTCGTAGCTCTCGTCGGCGTCGCGGCCGAGCGGTTTCTCGCAGACGACGTGCTTGCCCGCCTGCGCGGCGGCGATCGTCGGCTCGGCGTGGACGGCGTTCGGGCCACCGTTGTCGAACAGCGTGATCCCGGGGTCGGAGACGATGTCGTGCCAGTCGGTCGTCCAGCGCTCGTAGCCGTAGCGCTCGGCAGCCCCGCGCACGGCCTCCTCGTTCCGGCCGGCGATCGCGACCAGCCGCGGCATGAGCGGCGGCGGCCAGGTCATGTAGGCGATCTTGCGGAACGCGTTCGAGTGCGCCTTCCCCATGAAGGCGTACCCCAGCATCCCGACTCCGATCGAGGGGATTTCGCCTGCGGCGGAATCCCTAGCTGTCGCGCCGATTCCCACGACGGCTAGCTCCTCTGCATGGCTGCGTCGAAAGCCAAGTCTGAAGGCATGAAGTCGGTACGCATCACGAACGCCAACGCATCCTGCGCGCCGTACTCACGGTCCATTCCCGAATCCTCCCACTCGATCGACAGCGGTCCCGTGTAGCCGATCCGGTTCAGTGCCCGGAACAGCTCCTCGAAGTCGACGTCGCCGTGGCCGGGCGAGACGAAGTCCCAGCCGCGCGCCTCCTCGCCGAAGTTCAAATGCGAGCCGAGGATCGACCGCCGCCCGTCGAGGCGCTTGCGCGAGTCCTTGACGTGCACGTGGTAGATCCGGTCGGCGAACTCGAGGGCGAACTGGGCGGTGTCGAGGTGCTGGTGCGCGAAGTGGCTCGGGTCGAGGTTGATCCCGAAGCCCTCGCGGTCGTCGATCGCGTCCAGCGTCTTGCGGGTGGTGACGAAGTCGTACGCGATCTCGGTCGGATGCACCTCGAGCCCGAACTTCACGCCCTCCGCGTCGAAGACGTCGATGATCGGCGACCAGCGCTCGGCGAAGTCCTCGTAGCCGCGCTCGACCTCGGCGAAGTCGTTCGGCGGGAACGAGTAGAGCATGTGCCAGACCGCCGAGCCGGTGAAGCCGTTCACCTGCGTGACGCCGAGCCGCGCCGCCGCGCGGGCGGTGTCCTTCATCCGCTCGGCCGCGCGCTGCTGGACGCCGGCCGGCTCGCCGTCCCCCCACACGTCCGGGGGGAGGATCGCCTGGTGCCGCGCGTCGATCGGGTCGCAGACGGCCTGCCCGACGAGGTGGGCGCCGAGGGCGAAGCAGTTCAGATGGTTGCGCTCGAGCACCTCCTGGATGCCGGCGCAGTAGTCGTCCTCGGCCAGCGCGCGGTCGACCTCGAAGTGGTCGCCCCAGCAGGCGAGCTCGAGGCCGTCGAAACCCCAGCGGCCGGCCCTCTCGGCCAGATCCTCGAGCGGCAGGTCGGCCCACTGGCCGGTGAAGAGCGTGACCGGTCTCGCCATCGCGTCGATCTTATGCGCGTAGCATCCGGGCGTGCTCGCCGCCGTCGTCGCACTCGCGCTCGCGTTCCACGCCACGCCGACCGTGTCGAAGCTCGTCCATTTCAAGTCGCCGTCCGGAAACATCAACTGCATCGGGGCGGCCGCCGACAAGTTCGAGCCGGCGTTCGTCGACTGCATCGTCCGGAAGAACACATGGCCGAGCGTCCCCCGCAAACCGGCGAGGTGCGATCTCGACTGGGTCGGGACGGACCTCGGCGTGGCGAAGCGAAAGGTCTTCGTCGGAGCCTGCCGCGGCGACATCGGGCCGCTCTGCATCGACCCGGCCAACCCGTGCAGCACGCTCGCCTACGGCCGGTCGGTCGACCTGGGACCGATCCGCTGCGTCTCGGCCACGACCGGAGTCACGTGCCGCTATCGGACTGCGCCCCGGCTGGGCTTCCGCATTGCCCGTGAAGGCTACGTCGTCTACCGCCGGTAGCTGGTTGACTACGGCGCGATGACGACCTGGGGGATCATCTCGACCGCCGACATCAACCGGCTGGTCATCCCACCGGCCCAGGAGTCGCCGGCGATCGACCTGGTCGCGGTCGCCAGCCGGACGCAGGAGCGCGCCGACGAGTACGCCGCAAAGTGGGGCATCCCGCGCGCGTACGGCTCGTACGAGGCGCTGCTCGCCGATCCGGAGATCGAGTGCGTCTACATCTCGCTGCCGAACACGATGCATACCGAGTGGTCGATCAAGTCGGTCGAGGCCGGCAAGCACGTGCTGTGCGAGAAGCCGTTCACGCGCAACCCGGACGACGTCATCGCCGCCTGGGATGCGGCCGACCGCGCCGGCCGCATCCTGTCCGAGGCGTTCATGTGGCGGCACAATCCGCAGACCTCGCGTCTGCGCGGACTGATCGACGACGGCGCGATCGGCGAGGTGCGGCTGATCCGGTCGGCGTTCTCGTACTCGCTCTACGACGAGGACAACATCCGCCTGCGGCCCGACGTCGAGGGCGGCGCGCTGATGGATGTCGGGTGCTACTGCGTGAGCGGATCGCGCCTGGCGGCGGGTGCGGAGCCGGTGCGCGTGTACGGGTCGGCGTGGTACGGCCCGAGCGGCACCGACTGGGTCTTCACCGCGTCGCTGCGCTTCCCCGGCGACGTGCTCGCGACTTTCGACTGCGGCACCGCGTTGCCGAACCGCGACGAGCTCGAGGTGGTCGGCAGCGAGGGCTCGCTGTTCCTGGACGATCCCTGGCACGCGGGCACGCCGGTGATCGAGCTGCGCCGCGAAGGCGGGGTCGAGCGGATCGAGCACGAGCCGGCGAACTCGTACCGCCTGGAACTGGAGAACGTCGGTGCCGCGGCCGCCGGCGAGGCGGAGCTCCTGCTCGGCCGCGACGACGCGATGGGCCAGGCACGCACGCTCGAGGCGCTGCACCGGTCGGCTCAGAGCGGCGAGCCCGTCTCGCTGTAGTGGACGCCGCCGAGGCGCGCGCGCGGGCGGCGGCGATGCTGGCCGAGGCCGGGATCGTGCTGACGCCGGCCGAGGGCGCCGCGATCGAAGTGGCCGACTTCGGGCTGGGCGACCTCGAGCGCTGGGGGCTGCAGATCGTGGTCTACGTGAACACGGATCGGGTCTGCGCGAAGGAGCTGGTCATGTTCCCGGGCCAGGAGTGTCCGGAGCACCGGCACCCGCCGGTCGACGGCGGGCCCGGGAAGGAGGAGACATTCCGCGTCCGGCGCGGCTCCGTGCGGCTCTGGGTCGACGGCGACGGCGAGGTCGTCCTCGGTCCGGGGGAGCAGCACACGATCCCGCCCGACACCCTGCACCGGTTCCGGGCCGGCGACGAGGGCGCGATCGTGTCGGAGTTCTCCACCCGGAGCCGCGACGAATCCGACGTGTTCACGGATCCGCGTGTCCGTAGGGTCTGACCCTCCAAGGTGAGGGCGCAACCCGTGTCTGCAGGGACAGTCCCCTCCGGGGGACAGTCCTAGACCGAAAGTCCTGCCGCCTCGATCGCCCGCCGCGCCAGCTCCTCGTCCACCTCGCCCGGCAGGCCGCTGACGCCGACCGCGCCGACGCGCGTCTCGCCGTCGAACGCTGCGACGCCGCCCTTGAAGAACGTGAAGAACGGGTCGAAGCTCGCCCGCTCGACGGGGTCGTCCGCAACCTTCGCCGCCAGCTCCGACGTCGCGCGCGCGTCACTCCGGGCGGCCGTGTAGGCCTTCCGCTGGGCGTTCAGCCGCGTGTCCGGCGCGGCCGCGTCCATCGTGGCGGCAGCAACGACCTCACCGTGGGTGTCGGCGACGAAGACGGACACCGGCCCGGGCGCTTCCGCGACCACGAACCGCACCACCGCCAACGCCCGCTCCAGCTCCATACGGTCATTCTTAACAGTGCCAGGCACGGTTAAGAAGGGGATCCGAACTTCCGCTCCGTGCAGGGTCTTTGCCGTACCCGGCACCGTAAGGACGGCGGCGCCGCTGACCGGAGCAAATCGCTCGGCCCGGAGTACCATGAGGAGCCCATGGGCGCCCCCGCGCTAGCTGCCCCCGCCGGGCGGGCTCTGACCATCCGCGGACGTCCGTACCCGGTCATCCTCCCGAGGGTGAGCGACCCGCGGCTCCACCTGGCCGCGGTGATCATCTCGCTCCAGGTCCTCGGTCAGGTCGCGTTCGACTTCCGCCTGTCGATCGCCCAGATCCTGATCGCGATCGGCACCTGCGCGCTGCTCGAGGTCGGGATCGCGTTCTTCCGCCAGCACGTCCTGATGTGGCCGGCGAGCGCGATGCTGACCGGGAACGGCGTCGCCTTCGTGCTGCGCGTGCCCGGAACGGAACACGGCGACTGGTGGAGCACGCACGGCTGGCCGATCTTCGCCGGGACGGCCGCGGTCTCGCTGCTCTCGAAGTATGTGATCACCTTCCGCGGCTCGCACGTCTTCAACCCGTCGAACTTCGGGCTCGTGCTCTGCTTCCTGGTGCTCGGCCCCGGGCGCGCCGAGCCGCTCGACTTCTGGTGGGGGCCGATGTCGGGATGGATGGTGCTCGCGCTCGCGATCATCGTCGGCGGCGGCCTGGCGATCCTGATCCGCCTGCGCCTGATCGTGATCGCCGTCGCCTTCTGGTTGACGTTCGCCGGCGCGCTCGCCGTCCTGATGGCCACCGGCCACGCGATGACCGCGCGCTGGCACCTCGGCCCGGTTACCGGCCACTACTTCTGGTGGGTGCTCGTCACCTCGCCGGAGGTCCTGGTCTTCCTGTTCTTCATGATCACCGATCCGAAGACGACGCCGAAGAGCACCCGCGGGCGCGCGATCTACGCGGTCTCGATCGGACTCCTCTCGGTGCTGCTGATCGCACCCGCGAAGACCGAGTTCTGGGCGAAGGTCGCGCTGCTCGGCGCGCTCGCGATCGTCTGCCTGGCCCGGCCGCTGCTCGGCCTGGTCCCGCGCATCAGCTTCGACCGCCGCGTGCTGGTCGCGCTCGGCGCGATCGCCCTGGTGGCATACACCGGCGCGATCGCCGGCGCCGGGATCCGCGCCCGTCACGACACGACCGCGGCCCCGCTCGCCGGCACCGGCCGCCTGCCGGAGATCACGGTGCTGCCGTCGAGGAACGTCCAGACGAAGCTCGACCGGCCGACGGCGGACCGCATTGCGGCCGACCTCGTCGCCGACCTCCACCTCCAGACGACTGCACTCGCCCGCCGGGACCGGACCGTCCTGACCCGCTCGGCGACGTTCGACCGGCTGCCCCAGCTCCGCCAGTTGATCAGCAGCGCCGCCGGCGCGCCGATCCGGGTCCCGTCGTACCGGCTCGACCGGATGCGTGTGTGGCTCGAACCCGGCCACGGGCAGGGCGCCGCGATCGCGGTCGCCGCCGTCGAGGGAAAACAGCAACTGACCGTCTACACCGGTCGGCGAGCGCAGCTGGTATCGCGCGAGGCGCCCGCGACGTTCCGCCAGACGCTCGAGCTGCAGGAGGACTCGGGCCACTGGCTGGTCGCGCGGATTCGCGTCCCCGTCAAGCCGGTGCTCGCGCTCGCGAGCCCCGCGGTGCGGGCAGCCGCCAGGAAGAGCTTCGCGGGCGTCCGGCTGACGGACGTCGCTTCGCAGGTCGGGCTCGACTTTCGCCAGGGCGCGTTCCGCTACGGCGTCACCCAGGACGTCCCGGCGATGATGGGCGGCGGCATCTGCTGGCTCGACTACGACAACGACGGCTGGCTCGACCTCTTCGTCGTCAAC
>Ga0070681_10001955_pt1 | contig 18619 bp, 17 predicted proteins | sample KBSC83BmetaG_FD_65650 | JGI IMG/M metagenome (GOLD analysis project Ga0070681, IMG submission 65650) | Corn rhizosphere microbial communities from Kellogg Biological Station, Michigan, USA - KBS C8-3B metaG | ecosystem: Host-associated > Plants > Roots > Rhizosphere | place: USA: Michigan... | reverse complement strand
GTACTCGAGCTCCGCCGGGTTGGCGAAACGCGGCGGCTCCGAGCCGCAATATGCCTGGAAATCAGGCGTTTCCGGCACCACTCTCGCCAGAGTAGCAACCGTCCCGGATGACCTATGCTCTCCGTTCTGCCCTCGACGATCGCTCATCTCTCCGATCTCCATTGCGGCGACCCGCATTTCGTCCCCGATCTGATGGAGCGGGCGATCGCCGAGATCAACGAGTTGAAGCCCGACATCGTCGTCTGTTCAGGCGATCTCACCACGTTCGGATTCAAGGAGGAATTCGCCCAGGCAAAGCGCTACCTGGACACCATCGAGTGCGACGCACTCGTGGTCGTTCCCGGAAACCACGACTCCAGAAACGTCGGGTACGTGCATTTCGAGCAGCTGATCGGGGAGCGCAGCTCGGTCGTCCGCAGGGACGGGATCTCGGTGGTCGCCGTCGACTCGACGGAGCCCGACCTCGACCATGGGCAGATCGGGCGGGGCCGCTACGGCTGGATCGAGCAGCAGTTCGAAGAGCCGGCGCGCTTCAAGGTGTTCGTTCTGCACCACCATCTCCTGCCGATTCCCGGCACGGGGCGCGAGCGGAACGTCGTCTACGACGCCGGCGATGCGATCGAGTGCCTGCAGCGCGCGGGCGTTCATCTCGTTCTCTCGGGTCACAAGCACGTTCCGTATGCGTGGAAGCTCGAGAACTTGTTCGTCGTCAACACCGGAACGGTCTCGACGCTGCGACTGCGCGGAAACACGCGGCCCTGTTACAACGTGATCGAGATCGAGGGATCGCATGTCACGGTGTGGCGGCGCTACCCGTTCCACGGACAGGAGCGGATCATCCAGTTCGACGTCTCGACCGGCGAGTACGAGAAGTACACCGGCCGGATCGAGAGCGAGGTGACAGCGAGGCGGTGACGCGGGCGGTGGCGCTCATCGACGGTGAGCACTATCCGCCGGTGGTACGCGACGCGCTCGCAGCGCTCCCCTACGAGTGGGAGGGAGCGATCCTCGTCGGCGGGACCGAGAAGCTGCGCGAAGGCGGAACCGGCGACTACGGCGTCCCGCTCGTCGACAGCTTCGGCTCGGCGGAGGTCGTCGTCGACCTCTCGGACGAGCCGGTGCTCGGCCCGGTCGAGCGGTTCCAGTGGGCGTCGCGGGCGCTCGCCGCAGGGCTCCCCTACGTCGGCGCCGACTTCCGCTTCGACCCACCGGAGCTCGAGCCGTTCGAACTGACGTCGATCTCCGTGATCGGCACCGGTAAGCGAGTCGGGAAGACGGCGGTCACCACGCACTTGGCCCGCCTGTTCGCGCGCGACCGGAGCGTCGTCGTCGTCGCCATGGGACGCGGCGGGCCGCCCGAGCCGGAGCTCGTCGAGACACCGCCGAGCGTCGAGGAGCTCGTTGCCCGCTCCGAGGCCGGCCGCCATGCCGCCTCCGACCACCTCGAGATCGCGGCGCTCGCCGGAGTGCCGACGATCGGCTGCCGCCGCGCGGGCGGCGGTCTCGCGGGTGGGGTCGCGGTCTCGAACGTCGCAGAGGGCGCACGGCTCGCCGCCGAGCTGCGCCCCGATCTCGTGCTCTTCGACGGGAGCGGTGCCGCCATCCCGCCGGTCGCTACCGGCCGCCGTGTCCTCGTGACCGGCCGAACGGCGCGCGACGCCTATCTCGACACCTACCGGCGGCTCATCTCGGACCTCGTCGTCGAGCGTCCGGTGCTCCGGCTCCGGCCGGTCGAGCCGCTCGAAGGGCGCGTCGCCGTGTTCACGGCGGGCGCCACCGACGTCTCGCATCTCGACGCCGACATCGTCCACGTCTCGGCGAACTTGGCGGACAGAGAGCGCTTGCGCGACGATCTCGTCGATGCGGACATGTACCTGGTCGAGGTGAAGGCTGCCGGCATCGACGTCGTCGCGACGCACGCGCTCGCACGCGGCATCCGCGTCGTGCTCGCCGGCAACGACGTGATCGGTGTCGACGATGATGCGCTGCTCGCGCTCGCGCCCATCGGGGTGACCTAATGTCTCAGCCGCGCCATTCCGAGCCGCTGCCGCTCGGCAACGAGGATCTGCCGTACTCGAAGGGACTGATGGCGCGGGCGCTGATTGCGACCGGCGTGCCGGCCGACCAGGCGTACGGCCTCGCTCGCCGGATCGAGCTCGACCTCGCCGAGGCGGGCGAGTCGGCGGCGACGCTCGAGCGACTCGACGTACTTGCCCGCGAGGTGCTCGGCGAGACGCAGGGTCAGCGGGCGGTCGACCGGCTCCGCCGGCTGTCGGACTTGCAGCAGCTCGATGTGCCGGTGGTCGTGATGATCGGCGGCTCGACCGGCACGGGAAAGTCGACGGTCGCCGTCGAGGTCGCGCATCGTCTCGGGATCAACCGTGTCGCGTCGACCGACTTCATCCGGCAAACGATGCGCGCGTTCTTCTCGCCTGAGTTCATGCCGACGATCCACTATTCGAGCTTCGAGGCGGGCAAGGCGCTGGACGAGGAGGTCACGGGCGACCCCACGGTCGTCGGCTTCGTCGAGCAGTGCCGCCACGTCTGCGTCGGTGTCGATGCGGCGCTCCATCGGTCGTTGACCGAAGGCTGGTCGATGGTCCTCGAGGGCGTCCATCTGGTTCCGGGGCTCGTTCCGCGCACGCTCGACGGCGCGCTGCTCGTCCATGTCGTGCTCGAGATCGCCGACGAGGACGTGCACCGCTTGCATTTCCACGTTCGCGACGGTGCGACCGGCGGCAGCCGGGCGATGGACAAGTACCTGGAGCGGATCGACGACATTCGGCGGATCCAGACTTACGTCTCCGGGCGGGCTAGACGCGAAGGGGTCCCAGTGGTCGAGAATGCGAACGTGGACCGGGCGATCGACGGCGTGATGGGGCTCGTGATGGATGCGGCCGAGCGTTTCCGGGAGTCGCGGTGACCCAGGTCGAAGAGTCGGCCGCCGAGCCCGTCCCGGCCGAGCAGGAACGCCCTCAGTGCCCGTGTGAGACCTTCGCGCGCGTCACCGAGCGCGCAGCGCTCGCCGGCGCGCGCTGGCTCGGCCGCGCGGACAAGGAGGCGGCAGAGGAGGCGTCGTTCACCGCGGCTCGGCAGGCGCTCGAGCGCATGTCGATCAGCGGCAAGATCGTGATCGGCGCGCACGAGGACGCCGAGCAGCTCGCAGCCGGCACATCGATCGGCGCGGGCGGCGAGGAGTTCGACCTCGCGCTCGACCCGCTCGAGGGGCGTGCCGTGGTCGCGCGCGGCGGCACGAACGCGATCTCGATGATCGCCGCTTCGCCGCGCGGCTCGATGCCGTCGCTGCCCGACATGTATATGCGCAAGATGGCCGTCGGCCCGAGGGCGCGGGGGAAGATCGAGCTCACCCGTCCCGTCGGCGACAACATCCGCGCCATCGCCGATGCGTTCGGGCGGATGGCGAACGACATCACAGCGATCGTCCTCGACCGGCCTCGACACCACGACCTGATCGAGGAGATCAGGGCGGCGGGGGCGCGCATCAAGCTCATTCAGGACGGCGACGTCACTGCGTCGATCAGTGCCGCGGTGCGAGGGACGAACGACCATCTCGCAATCGGGATCGGCGGCACGCGTCAGGCCGTGCTCGCCGCGGCGGCGCTGCGGTGCCTCGGCGGGGAGCTGCAGGCGCAGCTGTGGCCGACGCGCCGCGCCGAGATCGAGGAGGCGCGGGCTCACGGCATCGCCGACCCTGATCGCGTGTTCACGATCGACGATCTGGCGCCGCAGGAGGTGATCGTCGTCGCGACCGGCGTGTCGAACGGCGACCTGCTGCGCGGCGTGCGGTTCGGCGCGGACTCGGCGCGCACCTATTCGCTCGTCATGTGCACGCGCTGCAACTGGGTTCGCTTCGTCGACGGCATCCACTTCTTCGCCCGAGAACGGCGCGAAGAGATCCGGCTGAGCTAACGTCCACCCATGGCTACCGAAGCAGACGTCGTCGAAGCACTGCGCGAAGTGGAGGATCCCGAGCTCGGGATGGACATCGTCGAGCTCGGCCTCTTCTACAGCGCCGAGGTCGAAGGCCCGAAGGTCAAGGTGCAGTACACGCTCACCTCCATGGGCTGCCCGGCCGGCGCGATGATCCAGGAGGACATCGAGCGTGTGATCCGCCAGATCCCGGGCGTCGAGGATGTCGAGAGCGAGCTGACGTTCGACCCGCCGTGGACGCCGGACCGCATGTCAGATGATGCCAAGTTCATTCTTGGCTTTGGCTAGAACGGGTGATCCACCGCAGTGATGACGGCGCGCCGCTCGTCGCGCTCTCGTTCGACGACGGCCCGTCGCTCTGGACGGAGCAGATCCTCGACCTGCTCGCGGCGACCGGCGCGCGGGCGACGTTCTTCGTCTGCGGGGTCGCGATCGAGGGGCGGGAGGACACCGTCCGCCGGTGCGTCGCCGAGGGCCACGAGGTGGCGAACCACACGCACACCCATGCCGAGCTGCGCGAGCTCGACCGCGACTCGATCGTCGCAGAGCTCGACGCGGCGAGCCAAGCGATCGAGTCGGTGATCGGCACGCGGCCGAGGCGCTTCCGGCCGCCGTACTTCGAGTCGAGCCCGGACGTCGAGGACGTCTCCCGTGAGCTCGGCCTCGGCGAACCGATCGGTGCTGACGCGTGGACGGCGGACTGGGATCAGGAGCCCGCCGAGCAGATGCTCGCCGCGATCACGTCGAAGTGCCGCGCCGGGTCGATCATCGACCTCCACGACGCGGTGCCGCCGCAGGACCGCGCGCCGACGCCGCCTACTCGCGACGAGACAGTTCGCGTGGTCAGCCTGCTGCTGCCGTGGCTCGCGGACCACGGCCTCGCGGCGGTGACGGTATCGGAGCTTCTGGTCGCGGATCAGGCGCACGAGCTCGAGTAGCCGGTCTGCGACCAGCAGCGGGACGATGAGCCCGGCGAGGATCCAGATCAGCCAGTCCGGCACAAACGGCTCGAGGAGGAACTCCACCACGGTCTACGGGATCGAGAGGACGATCTTCCCGAGCTGCTCGCCCGCTTCGAGCCGTTCGTGGGCGGCGCGCGCATCCGCAAGTGGGAACACGCTGTCGACGACAGGCCGGATGCGACCCGCGGCGATCAGGTCGTAGACGCCCTGGAAATCGTCTGGCGTGCCCATCGTCGACCCGAGGATCGAGAGCTGCTTCCACCAGATGCGGTGGAGCGCCGCGGGCGGGTTCGGTCCCGTCGTAGCGCCGCACACGACGACGCGCCCTTCCGGCCGCGCAGCGTCGAGCGTGCGCTTCCACGTCGCGTCGCCGACATCGTCGACGACAACGTGCGCGCCGCCGCCCGTCGTCTCTTTTACGACTGCGACCACGTCCTCCGACTCGTGGTTCACGACGGCGTCCGCTCCGAGCTCGCGTGCGTGTGCGAGCTTTGCGTCGCTCGATGACGTCACGATCACGTTCGCGCCCAGCGCTTTCGCGATCGCGAGCGCAGCGGTGGCGACGCCGCCGCCGATGCCCCAGATCAGCACCCACTCGCCTTCCTGCAGGTGCGCGCGCGGGACGAGCATTCGGTAGGCGGTCTCGAACACGAGCGGGAAGGCGGCGGCCTCTTCGAACGAGAGGTCGCCGGGAATCGGATGGACGTAGTCCCGCGGCACGGCGATGAACTCGGCGTGCGTCCCGTCGCGCGTCTCGCCGATGATGTGCGTGCGGCCGTTCTCGATGATCCCTGGGTTGATCACGACCCGTTCGTCGGTGCCCGCGATGACGCCCGCGCCGTCGGCGCCGAGGATGCGCGGCTTCGGGACGGAGGGGAGCCCTTTGCGGATCCAGATGTCCAGGTGGTTCAACGACGCCGCACGCAGCTCGACGAGCACCTGGCCGTCCGTGGGCACCGGATCGTCGACGTCCTCGTAGCGGAGCACCTTGGGCCCGCCGTCCTCGTGGATGCGGATCGCTTTCACGCGGGCAGAATCCTCGCATGCAGAGTGATGACGTCCGTCGGCTAGGTGACGAGCTCGGTCTGGACGCTGTCGGCGTCGCCCGCGCCGAGGCGTACTCGGAGACGGAGCGGCACATCCGTGAGCGCCGGGCGCGCGGGCTCTTCGCCGACATGCGCTTCACGATGGCGCGGCCCGAGGAGTCCTGCCATCCCGAATCACTCCTGCCCGGTGCGCGCAGCGTCGTCTCGGCCGCGCTCTGCTACTGGCGGCCGGAGGCGCCGCTGGAGCCTGGCGAGGGACGGCTGCCGCGGTACACCTGGGACGACGCGTACGCGGAGTTGCGCGAGAAGCTCGACGCGATCGGCCGGCGGCTGGGTGGCGCGTATCGGGTGCTGGTCGACGCGAACCAGCACGTCGATCGTGAGGCGGCCGCGCGAAGCGGCGTCGGCTTCTACGGCAAGAACACGATGCTGATCACGCGCCGCCACGGCTCGTGGGTCGTGCTCGGCACGCTCGTCACCGACCAGGCGCTCGACCCGACGCCGCCGCTCGACGCCGACTGCGGCTCTTGCACGCTCTGCATCGAGGCGTGCCCGACGCACGCGCTCGACGAGCCGGGGACGCTCGACGCGACGCGCTGCCTCTCCTACTGGACGCAGGCGCCGGCGGCGATTCCGGAGGACTACCGCACCGAGCTCGGCGCGCAGGTGTACGGGTGCGACATCTGCCAGGACGTGTGCCCGTGGAACCGCGGTGTCGAGAAGCGCCGGGCCGGGGAGCCGGCCGGCGACGGGCACGTCGACCTGGTTGCATGGCTGGAAGCAGACGGCCGCGAGGTGATCGATGCGTACGACCGCCTGTATGTGCCGCGAAACGATCCGCGGTGGCTGCGCCGGAACGCGGCCGTCGCGCTCGGGAACGTCGGTACGGCCGAGCACACACCCGCTCTCGAGCGCGCGGCGGCAGGCGACGATGAGCTGCTCGCCGAGCACGCACGCTGGGCGCTCGAGCGCATCGCTAGCCGCGGGTGACGTGGGTCCCGCCGACCCAGCGGTCGATCCCGAGCAGCTCGACGCGGTTCGCCGCGCCGCGCAGGACGCGCTCACCCTCGCCGGTCACACGCAGCTCGAGTCGCATGAACGACTGGCCGTCGCTCAGCGGCGGCGGCGCGGGCAGCGGCGCGCCGTCGCCCTCGACGAGCCTGTTCTTGCCTTGTCCGAGCGTCGACAGCGTGCGGAAGAACCACGTGTCGCCGAGGAATGGAGCGTCCTCGCGCCGTTGTGTCGCGACGAATGCTGCCGGGGCAGTTCGCGCTCCGGCCGCGACAGTCTCGAGTGCGGATCGCTCGGTTCGCGACAGGCCGTCGCTGGGGGCGGGCAGTTCTTGAAGCAGGCGCCGGAGGGCAGGCCCGAGGAACGGCAGGTGCGCATTGTCGCGCGCCGCCAGCTCGGCGAGTGCCGTCGGCTCAGGCTCGCGCAGCGCCGACCACGCGGCCGACGCGGCGCCGAGCGCTTCACCGGTCGCTTGGGTGCGTGACGGCCAGAGCGTCTCGAGCTCGTTCGCGGTCAGCTCGCCGAGGCCGGCGAACGAGGGCTTGCCGGGGAATGAGCCGATGATGATCAGCTCCGGCGCGGCGTCGACGCTGCGCGCGAGGGTGAGCGCATCGATGAGCTGGAGCTGGTCGTAGAGGTCGTGCTCGAACCAGAGCACGACCTCGGTCCCGTTTCGGAGCGCGTCGAGAAGTTGCCGGTCGCGGCGCTCGAGCGAGGAGCGGAGCGCTGCTTCGCTACCCCAACCGCATTCGGCAAGAAAACGAGCACGCGTGCGGAGCAGCTCCTGACGAGGGAGCGACGGCACCGGTCCTTCGTGGAGAACGTCCTGCCACGAGAGGACGGCTCCCCCGAGCGTCGTCTGGCGCAGCGTGTTGCCGGCGCTCTCGCCGTTCGTGACGTGGAGGAGTGACGGCGCGATGGCCCGCTCGGCGCCGCGACGCGCGTTCACGCCGGTCCGTTCCGCGACCTCACCGACTCTCACGTCGTGACTCTAGACCCGTGTCTCCCGGTTTCTGGTGAGAGAGTGCCCCGATCGGGGGAGACCCGAAGCCCTTTTCGGGCCGATCTGGTTCCCACGATGTATGCACCGGCGGCAACCTCCGGCGGTTCGTCCGTGCGTGGCTGGCTGCCGTACACGGTCGTCGCTCTCACCGTTGGGGTGGCATGCGCGACAGTCGGCACTGGTTCGGTCGGATGGCGGGTGGCGTACGTTGCGGTTGCAGTCTCCGGCGCGCTTGCTGCCGCGACCGCGGTCCGGCTGGCGGCCGGCCGGTTCGGCTGGCTGCTCCTCGTACTCGCGAGCGTCGCCTTCGCAATCGGAGATGTGCTGACGCACGACTCCCGCCGTCTCTTCGGGCGACCGCTCGTCGTCCCTTTGGTGGCGAACCTGCCTTCGTTTGCCGGCTATGCCCTCGTCGTCGCGGCGATTGCTGTGTTCGTGCGCGCGAGGGGCCACGGACGCAGCCGGCCCAGCCTCATCGACGGACTGATCATCGCCATACCCGTCGTTGCGGCGTCCTGGATCTTCCTCATGGCACCGGTCGCTCATCGCCACACGCTGCTGGCGTCGACGAAACTGATCACGCTTGCCTACCCGGTCCTCGATGTTGTCGTCGCCGTCTCGCTCGTGCAGTTCGCGTCGGCCTCGTGGCGGCGACGCGCTCCCGTTTTCGATCTGGTCCTCTTCGGGGTCATCGCGCTTCTCGTCGGCGACGTTCTCCACAGCTGGGCCGTGTTGCACCCGGATCAGTTGTCGGGGAACGTGGCCCGGGAGTCTGGGCGCGTCGTCTTCGCGGTGTTGATCGGGGCGGCAGCGTTGCACCCGACCGTTGCCCAGCTCACCGAGCGCGCGCAAGAGGGTCACCTCAGGCCGACACCGCGGCGGCTCGTCGTGCTGCTGGTCGCTGGGTGCACTGTTCCGGCGTTGGTCGGCGCGGGAGTGCTGCCCCCGAACGGGTTGGTAGCTCTGACAGCTTCGCTGGCTGCGGTGTTCCTGCTCTGTCTGCGCCTGTTCGACCTTGCGCAAGGGCACGATGCTGCGTTGGAGCGCGCTGAGCTCCTCGCGCAGGCGGGGGTTGGCCTGTTCGAAGCCCGAACGGTCGCCGAGGTCACTCCGGTTGTGCAAACGGCGGTGCGGCGCCTGCTCGGCCCCTCCGCCACAGCGACGATCGAGGACGAGGACGCCGTCGCCGGGGTAGGAAGGACCACACTTCCTCTGCGCGGGAGGCGTGAGAACCACGGCAGTTTGATCGTTCACGCCGACCACGAGATCGACGTCGAGCAGGTGGCGAGCCTCACGACGCTGGCGGCGTCTGTCGCATCCGCGATCGACAGCGTGAGGGCCACTGAAGGGCTCCTCCGGCGCCGAACAGATGCACGCTTCCAGGCGCTCGTCCAGCACTCGTCCGACGCGATCCTCGTACTCGATCGCTCCGGCCGAATCGACTACGCAAGCCCCTCGACTGCCAATGTCCTCAAGAGCTCTCCCGACGAGTTGAGCGGCCGCATGTTCCTCGAGCTCGTCGAGGAAGAGGACCGTGCGCGCGTCGCCAACACCCTCGAGGGAAGACAGGACGAGAGCCCGTCTCCGCCGTTCGAATTCGAGTTGCTGACGCCGATCGGAGCACTTCAGGTCGAGGCCGCGTGCACGAACCTGCTCTACAGCGCCGACGTTCGCGGGATCGTGGTGAACATGCGAGACGTGAGCGAACGGAAGGAGTTCGAACGACAGCTCGCGCACCGGGCGTTTCACGATGAGCTCACCGGCCTCACGAACCGCGTGCTCTTCCGCGACCGCGTCGAGCATGCCCTCGCGCGAGTCGGCCGCGGCTCATCGCTCGCCGTCCTCTTCCTCGACCTCGACGACTTCAAGACGGTCAACGACACGTTGGGGCATCAAGCAGGCGACGAGCTGCTCAGGGTCATCGCGGGGCGCCTCTCGGCCGCCGCGCGCGCCGCTGACACGGCAGCCCGGCTCGGGGGAGACGAGTTCGCGATGCTGATGGAAGACGACGCCAACGACGCCTCGGAGTTGGTTGCACAACGGCTGCTCGCGAGCATCGCTGCTCCGATCTCGATCGAGGATCGGGCGATCACCATGACTGCCAGCATCGGCATCGCTCGAGCCCTTCCCGGAGAGTCGCTGCAGGTCGACACACTGCTCCGGAATGCCGACGTCGCCATGTACGAAGCCAAGGCGAGCGGCAAGGGCACGTGCCGGCAGTTCTCGCCGGAGATGCACGACGCGCTCGTCGACCAGCTAGAGCTGAAGCGCGAACTGGTGACCGCGATCGAGCGTGGGGAGTTCGAGCTCCACTACCAGCCCGTCGTCGACCTCGCGACGCACGAGTTCGTCTCGCTCGAAGCGCTGGTTCGCTGGAACCATCCGGTCCGAGGGTTCATCTCACCCGACGAGTTCATTCCCATCGCCGAGGCGAGTGGTGCGATCGTTCCTCTGGGCCGGTGGGCGCTCAGAACGGCCTGCGAGCACGCCCTCCGGCTCCAATGGCGCGTCGGGCCGTCTGCACCGTCCATTTCGGTGAACCTCTCGACTCGGCAGCTTCAGGAACCGACGCTCGTCGCCGAGACGATCACGATCCTGAAAGAGACCGGTCTCGCTCCTGAGAAACTCGTGCTCGAGATCACGGAGACGGCGATGATCTCGGACTTCGACCTCGTCCTCAGCCGGCTCAAGGATCTGCGCGCCGCCAGGATCCGCGTGGCGGTCGACGACTTCGGGTCAGGCTATTCATCGCTCAACTACATTCGACGGTTGCCCATCGACGTGCTCAAGATCGATCGGGCGTTCATCGCCGACATCGGGGAATCCGGCGAGGTCGCGGCCCTGACCGAGACGATCATCGCCCTCGCCAGAATCATCGGGGTCGTCGTCGTCGCAGAAGGCATCGAGACCGAGGCACAGCTCGCAGAGGTGACGCGCCTCGGTTGCGATCTCGGCCAGGGGTATCTGTTCCTGCGTCCAGTCGACGCGGACGAGATCGAGCGGTTCGTTGTCGAGCACGTCGCGCATCGCGCGAGACCGGTGTCCGAGCAAGCCACGATCTCGGGCTGACGCGTTTTCCGGGGTTACGCCTTCGCGCGCGCCGGGCGGAGCTCTTGGGCGAGCTCGCGCGCCCGATGGGCGACGCGGGCGCGGAGGTCGTGCGGTTCGAGGACGACTGCCTCGCCACGGTACGAGACGACTTCGCCGACGAGCCAGTCGGCGCTGCCGACCGACCTGTCCGCGATCGCCGATCCGTCCACGAGCAGGCGTGCGCCCTTTTCGATCTCCCAACGAGCGACGTTCGGCGAGTACCAGATGCGCGCGGTCGTGGCCGAATGCAGCTCGGCCGGATCGAACCCTTCGCGCGGCTTGAACGTCTTCCGCTGGATGGTCGCCTTGCGCATGCGGTCGAGTCGGTACGACCGCGCCTGATCGCGCTCGGTGTCCCACGTGTGGACGTACCAGTGGGGGAGACGCCGCTCGATCGAGTACGGCTCGACGATGCGCGTCGTCACCTCTTGAACCTCGGGCTTCAGGTACTCGATCTCGACGAGCCGGTGGGAGTCGATCGCCTGTGTGAGCTTGTCGACGAGCCCTTCCTCCTCGCCGACGTGCGGCGTAGGGGTCTGCGTGAGCTCGAACACGCCGAATGTCTCCTCGAGCTTCGCGCGCACCCGGTCGAGCGGCGAGTGTGCACCTGCCGCGACCATCGGCCCGACGAACTCGAGCGCGAGCCTGATCGCGCGCGCCTCGAGCGGCGTCAGCCGCGGCGGCCGCCGGAACGTGTCGCCGAACAGCTCCTTGTCGACGTGCACTTCGTCGCCGTGCAGCTCGGCGTAGACCGCGTAGCAGCCGCCGCCGAAGTTGACGAGGTTGAGCAGCGAGAGGTGCTCCTCGAGTTGTTCCTCCGCGATCGAGAAGCGCTCGACGAGCTCGTGCGCCGGGATCGTTGCCTCGCGATCGTCGCCGCACGCGGCCAGGAGGTAGGCCAGCAGTGACTGCAGCACCCCGAAGCGCTCCGGCGCGACCGGACCGGTGGGCCGCTCGACAGCCGCGTCGGCCTCGCCCTGCACGACCTCCGCGGCGGGCGTCGGCGGCGCGCCCTCGTGCGCGGCGCGCGCGGCACGTGCACCCTCGACCACGAGGCGGCGGAGCTCCGACGGCTCGAGCGGGATCGCGCGGCCGTCCTGGCGGAGAATCCAGCGTGCGAGGAGCATCGACGACGCGTACTCGGTGACGAACACATCGTCTTCGACGCGATTGCGCTCACCGCCGAAGGCACGCTTGACCCACCACGCGGTGTCCGGCGCCACCTCGACGCTCGCGTGCCCGACGATGTCGCCGAACTGCCACTCCGCGCGGCCGCGGTAATTCTCGACATCGAACTCGGGCGGAAGCCGGAAGTCTCGTTCCCGGCGCGTCGCGAAGCGGATGTCGGAACGAATGCGCGAGACGCGGAAGGTCCTGATGTCGTCGCGCTCGAGGTCGTGGCCGATGACGTACCAGGAGCCGTTCTCGGGCAGGAGCGCGTATGGGTTGAGCGTGCGCTCCTCCTCGTGGTCGCGATAGATCGACCAGTACCGGAACTTGACCGTGCGCTGCTTCGAGATCGCGCCCTCGAGCTTGCCGAGCCGGCCCTGGAGCTCCGGCGAGTAGTCGGGATCGCGCACCTCGACCCGAACCGCTGTCCCTGTCGGCGCGGCCGCAAGCGCTCCGGCCGACCGGCCGAGCGCCAGGTTCTGCAGCGCAAGCCGCAGCGGCTCCGCATACGCGAAGCGCCCTTCGAGCAGGTAGAAGCAGGTCTGGAGCGCCGCGAGCTCTTCGTCGTCGAGCTCGAGCTCGGGCAGGAAGTAGCGCTCTGACCGGAGCGTGTACAGCTCCTCGCCGGTGAACTCGTCACGCTGCGAATCGAGTGGGACACCAAGCGCGACGAGCTCCGCGCGATCGGAGTAGAACCGCCGCGCGAACGCCTCGTCGCTCATCTCCTGATAGCCCTCGACGTTCGACTTGATGTCACGCGCCGTGAGCGGGCGTCGTTCCGCCATCAGGAACGCGACCAGCGAGAGCTGACGGATCAGCTTGTCCGTGTCGTGACTCAAGGAAAGTCGAGACTAACCTAGGCCGCGGCTTTGCTGCGCTCGAGATGCTGGTGCGACGGGCAGTAATCGCGGTTCGGAAGCGGCGTGCGCTGGCACGCCTTCCCTTTCCGCGTCGTCGCTCGGCAGCGTGCAACGCCGCCGTCGAAGGCGCCGGCCTCGATCTGATCCTCGACGAACCCGACTGCCGCATCGACTCCGTGGCTCACTGCCCAGGCGACCTGCGCCTGGACGGTGATCGGGAAGTAGCGGCGGATGTCCTGGAAGAGCGCCTTGTCGGGCTTCGCAAAGTAGTGCGGATCCTGTGCGAGGCGCTCCATCGTCCCCTCACATGCGGCCAGCACTTCGCGGCGGTATTCGAGGTGCGTATGCGGGTCGACGTACGGGTCGATCAGATCCTTCACCGAGCGATAGATCGCTCGCGAGTATTGATACATGCAGTTCTGAATGTGCAGGATCCGTTCGTCCATCAATATGGTCGTCGTTCCCCCGACTGTAGCCCCCAGCCCTTTAAGAAGCGGTAAATCTCTTTCATCCGCTCGGCCCGCGGGACGACTTTACACGGTCAAGGGTGCTGTTACAAATGTCTCCAGATCGGTAAACGCGTTCTCGCTCCAAGAGGCTCACTACCCGCCCGGACGACGCGCTACACCTACCGGGCGATCTCGCGGGAGTACGCACCCGGGAAGCCCGCCTGCCGGGCGGTCCCGACGGCGGCGTCCGCTTCCGCCCGTGAGGCATAGATCCCGGCGAAGACGACGTAGTACCCCGGCTGGAGACTTGCGTAGCTACTCGAGTCGACCACGCCGACCTGATTCAGCCCCTTCTTCGCCGCCTTGCTTGCGGTGTCGAGCGCCTGGGGGTGGCCAAAGGTCTTCGGGTAGGAGACGAGGACGATCGTCCAGCCGGTCTGGTTCGCGGGCCACGCGGTGCGGCCGTTGCCGGGCGTCGGCGCTCCCGGCTCCGGTGCGGTCGGGAGCTTCGACGTGTCGACCTTGGTGGTGGGCGTCTGGCCTGTGGGCACCTGGATGGCCGGCTCGCGGACCGAGATGCCTCCCGCCACCGTCTCGAAGCTGCGATGTGCCGCGTGGCGGTGCTCGGAGACCGCGATCGCGACCGCGGCGCCCGCCGCTGCGACGACGAGTGCCGCGAGCGACAGCCAGACCCAGTCGCCTGGATACCAGCCAATGCGCCCGATCCACCTGCGCCGCGCCGCGGCGAGCCGCCCGGAGACAACCGGCAGCGCGTCGCCGCACTCGAGGCAGTAGTTCTGGTCGGGAGTGCGCGTCGCGCCGCAGCGCGGGCAGGTTCCGTCGGTCGCCGCAATCGCGAACTTGCGGTGACTTGTCGCCGACGTGGTCACGGCTTCGGCGCGGGCTCGATCACCGTCTGCTCGCCGGCCGAGCCGCCCAGCGACCGGCCGCAGTTCGGGCAGAAGCTCGACCGGCGCAGGATCGGCGCACCGCACTCGCAGCGGGCGACGCGGTGGGATCCGTGCAGGAGCTCTTCGATCTCGCCGAGCCGCGCGTCGATGCCGACGACGATCGCGGCTCGTTCTTGCAGGAGATCGTCACGGAACCCGCCGCGGCGGTACATCTCGACGATCAGGCCGCCCAGGTCGCGGAGCGTGTCCTCCCGCGCCTTCAGCAGCGTCCGGCGCTCGCGCCGCAGCACGCCGGCGTGTGCCCGGCGCGGGGCGACACCGGCTGATCCGTTGGCGCGGCGGCGGAACACTCGGCCCGAGTGTAGATGCCCTCTCGGCGCGCTTTGTAGGCCTCAGTTACAGCTGAATGACGACCAGGCGCTCTTCGGTCATCTCGCGCACGGCCCAGGCCGGGCCCTCGCGCGTGTTGCCGGAGTCCTTCACCCCGCCGTACGGCATCTGGTCGGCGCGGTAGGTGGGCGCCTCGTTGACCGTCACGCCGCCGAACTCGAGCCGCTGCGCCGCGTTGAGGCACGTGCGGATGTCCGTGCTGAAGATCGCGGCCTGCAGTCCGAAGCGGGTGCTGTTCGCCCACTCGATCGCGTCGTCGAGGGTCGGCGTGCGTGTCAGCGTCACGACAGGACCGAACACCTCCTCGCACTGCACCTTGTCGGTCGCGGCCGGGTTCGCGATCACGGTCGGCCGGATGATCCCCTCGCTCGTCGTCTCACCGCCGGTCAGGACTTCGCCTTTCGACTCACGCACCCACGCCAGGATGCGCTCACGGTCGTGATCGCTGATCACCGGCCCGACGTCGGTCGTCTCGTCGGCGGGGTCGCCGACGACGAGCGCCTCGACCTTCGGCACGAACTCGGCCACGAACGAGTCCCACGCCGCGTCGAGCACGAAGATCCGTTGCACCGAGATGCAGCTCTGCCCGGCGAACGAGAACGCGTTCGCGGCGAGCTTGGCGGCCGTGCCTTCAGGGGCGTCTGCACAGACGATCGCCGGAGTCGCGTTGCCGAGCTCGAGCTTCACGCGCTTCCGGTGCGCGCGCTCGGCGATTCCCCAGCCGACGCCGCTCGAGCCGGTGAACGTGATCAGCTTCACGCGCTCGTCGCCGACCAGCACGTCGCCGATCGCCGACGCCGAGCCGGAGACGACGTTCAGCCAGCCGGGGGGCAGCCCGGCCTCTTCCTCGAGCGAGGCGAGGAACAGCGCCGACAGCGGGGTCGTCGACGCGGGCTTGAGCACGACGGGGCAGCCCGCTGCGAGAGCGGGCGCGACCTTGTGCGCGACGAGATTGAGCGGGAAGTTGAACGGCGAGATCGCGCCGACGATCCCGATCGGGAGCCGCATCGTCAGCGCGAGCTTCCCGGCGCCGGCCGCGGACGCGTCCATCGGAATCACTTCGCCGGCGAGTTTGCGCGCCTCGACCGCGGCGAAGGTGAATGTCGACGCGGCGCGTTGGGCTTCGACACGCGCGGCCTTCAGCGGCTTGCCGGCCTCAGAGGAGATGATGCGCGCGGCTTCGTCGTGGCGCTCTTCGAGGAGCTGCGCCGTCCGGTCGAGGATCCGAGCGCGCTCGTGCGCCGGCAACGGAGAAGCGAGAGCGCGGTCGGCGGCATCGAGAGCCTGCCGGGTCTCGCCGGCACCGCCGGAGGCGATGCGCCCGACAAGCTCGCCCGAGTACGGCGACAGAACGTCGGTCCAGTCGCCGGTCTCGACCTGCCGGCCGTCGATCAGGAGCGCGTGGTCGGTGGTGCTCGCCGCCATTCGGAGAGACTCTAGTGTTGCGGAGTGCGGGTGCTACGGGTTGGCGCACCGTCGGCGTGGGTGCTGGCGTCTGCAGCGATGATCGCGATGTACGGCGTGCCGACCTCGCACGCCTTCGTGTTCGTCTGGCTCGCGGCCGGAATGGCGTCGTTCGCGGTCGCCGATTTCCGCCGGAAGCTCCTCCGCTTCGTCCTCGACTGGTCGCCGTTCATGGGCGTCCTGTTCATCTACGACAAGCTCCGCAGCTACGCCGACGGCCTGCTCGTCCACCCCCGCGAGGTCCCGCAGATCAAGGTCGAGGCTGCGCTCTTCGGGAAGCCGATCCCGACCGTCTGGCTGCAGAACCACCTGTGGCACGGAGTCCACGATCTCCGCTGGTGGGACTACGCCTCCTGGTTCATCTACCTGACGCACTTCGTCGTGACGCTCTTCGTCGCGGCGATCCTCTGGACGTGGTGGCACCACCATTTCGCGCGGTTCGCGACGATGGTCTGCGTCCTTGCGCTCACCGGCTTCGCGACGTACGTCCTCTATCCCGCGGTGCCGCCGTGGATGGCGGCGCAGCACCGGGCGATCGGCGAGTCGCACCGGACGGTGAAGCTCGTTTGGCCGCACGTCCCGATCGCCGAGTACGGCAACTTCTTCGAGGGCAGTGGCGCGCACTACGCGAACAACGTCGCGGCGATGCCGTCGCTGCACGCAGCGTACGCGCTCCTCGTCGTGTTGTTTCTCTGGCGGCTCTCCCCGTGGTGGGTGCGGCCGCTGCTTGCGCTCTATCCGCCCGCGATGGCCTTCAGCCTCGTGTACGGCGGTGAGCACTACGTCGTCGACTGCATCGCCGGTTGGGCGTATGCCGCGTTCGCGTTCTTCTCCGTCGAGTACGTCTTCGCGAGGCGTGCCGCGCGCCGCGCGTACCTCGAACCGGCCTTCGTCGATTGAACGAAGTCGCGCAGGTCCACTTCTGCGATGTCACCGTCGAGGGCGAGCGGTGGCCGGTGATCGGCTGGACGATCGCCACGTCCGACGGCACGGTTCTCGTCGACACGGGGATGGTCGACTCGACGCCCGAGCTCGACGCGGACTGGAGCCCCGCGATCTTCGACTGGACGGTCCCGGATGTCGTCGCCGTCATCAATACGCACCTGCATTTCGACCACTGTGGGGGAAACCGCCGCTACGCCGGGCTCCCAACGTACGTGCAGCGGCGCGAGCTCGAGACCGCGCTCGCACCCGCGTACCTCGAGGAGTGGGTGCGGTTCCCCGGCGAGAGCTACGTCGAGCTCGACGGCGACACCGAGCTCTTCGCAGGCATCTCCGTCCTGTTCACGCCCGGTCACTCCGCCGGCCACCAGGCCGTCGTCGTTCAGAACGACGACGGGCTCGTCGTGCTCGGCGGCGACGTGACGTACTCGATGCGCGAGCTGATTGACGGCGCGACCGATTCGATCAGGCGCATCCACGACCTGCGCCCCGACCAGGTGTACCTCGCGCACCACGAGCGCCCTTGGGTGCCCGAGTACGATTGACCGCGTGAACGCGTACATCGTCGACGCTGTTCGCTCGCCGATCGGCCGCAAGAACGGGACGCTCGCGACGATGCGCGGTGACGACCTCGCGGCTCAGGTGCTGAACACTCTCGTCCGGCGCAGCGATCTCGATCCGGCCGCGATCGAGGACGTGCAGATGGGGTGCGTGACGCAGATTGGCGAGCAGGGCTGGAACGTCGGCCGCATGGCTGTGCTGGCCGCAGGCTGGCCGGTCAGCGTCGCCGCCACGACGGTCGACCGGCAGTGCGGGTCGTCGATGCAGACGAACTTCAACGCCGCAGCGGCGGTTGCGGCGGGCCAGCTCGACCTGGTCGTCTCGGCGGGAGTCGAGATGATGTCGCGCGTTCCGATGGGCTCGAACGGCGGTTCCATCTCGGCCGAGGTGACGTCGCGTCACGAGATCGTCATGCAGGGCACGTCTGCCGAGCTGCTCGCGAAGGAGTGGGGGATCGGGCGCGAGGCACAGGACGCCCTTTCGCTCGAGTCGCACCGGCGCGCTGTCGCAGCCACCGACGAAGGGCGGTTCGAGAGCGAGATCGCGCCGATCGACTTGCCGGACGAGCCGTCGAGTGGCGGCGCCTTGACGCGCACGCGGTTCGCGGTCGACGAGGCGGCGCGCCGGGACACGTCGCTGGAGAAGCTCGCGGCCCTCGCGCCGGCGTTCCAGGCAGACGGGGTCGTGACCGCCGGCAACTCGTCGCAGATCGTCGACGGCGCAGCGGCCGTGTTGATCGCGAGTGAGAAGGCACTTGCCGCGCACGCGCTCGAGCCACGGGCGCGCTTCGTCTCGTTCGGGCTTGCGGG
>Ga0070681_10001953_pt1 | contig 18621 bp, 11 predicted proteins | sample KBSC83BmetaG_FD_65650 | JGI IMG/M metagenome (GOLD analysis project Ga0070681, IMG submission 65650) | Corn rhizosphere microbial communities from Kellogg Biological Station, Michigan, USA - KBS C8-3B metaG | ecosystem: Host-associated > Plants > Roots > Rhizosphere | place: USA: Michigan... | reverse complement strand
CGCGGTCTCGCCCGAAGTCGTCTGGATGGCACCCATGGGGCGGCTCTGGCTCATGGGGTGGGAGTGGGCAATTCCGCGCACCGAGATTCCAGCTGACGTCCAGCCGGATTTCCGCTTCCTCCCCGTGCCTAACGAGTGGGCCGGCGGCGCCTGGCTGCCGACGGCGGCGTCCGATCAATGGCAGCTTGCGGCCACCTGCTTCGCCAGCATGACCGGCGAGCTTCCTCCGGCCACGGGCGTTCCACCGATCCAGCTGCTGCGCCCCGACACGCCCCAGGCCGTCGCTGCCGTCATCGACCGGTCCCTGAGCTCTGACCCGGCAGAGCGCTTCCCGTCCGTCGCGTCGATGCTGCGCGCGATGGACCGTCTCGTCGGCAGCCGGACGATGATGATGCTCGCCGGCGACGAGCCCGGCGTCACCGAGCACGAATCGGAGGAGGCACGTCTCCGCTGGGCGCTCGCCGACGACTACGAAGTGCTCGCCGCCATCGGCTCCGGGTCGTTCGGCTCCGTCTGGCGGGTGCGTGATCTCAGCCTCGGCCGCGAGGTCGCGCTCAAGCTCCTGCATCCGCACATCACGCGCGACGAGCGCGCTGTCTCGCGCTTCCGCCGTGAGGCAAAGCTCGCCGCCCAGCTGGCGCATCCGGCGATCGTCCCGATCTACGACTGGGACAGTCGCGGTGACGTCTCCTGGTACACGATGGAGCTCGCCGAAGGCGGATCGGTCGCGGAGCTCGTCGCGCGCGCCGGTCCGCGCGCCATCACCGAGATTGCGCCGCAGATCGACTTCATGCTGAGCGGCCTCGCCGCCGCGCACGCGATCGGTATCGTCCACCGCGACCTCAAGCCCGAGAACGTGCTCATCGATCGCTACCGGCGCTGGCGCATCGCCGATTTCGGCATCGCCCAGGCCGCAGGCGAGGATCGCGCCGGCACGAGCGGCACGCCCGCGTTCGCCGCGCCCGAGCAGCTGCTCGGCGAGCAGCAGGATGCTGCTGTCGACTGCTTCTCACTCGCGGCGATCGTCGCGTTCGCGCTCACGGGGCAGCCACCGTTCGGCGAGCGCGACGGGCGTTCCATCCTCGCACGAGAGTTGCGCGGCGACATCGATCTTCGCGCATATCCGAGCGAGGTCGCCGACTGGCTGCGACGCGGCCTGTCACCGGACCCGGACGCGCGCTTCGTCGACGCGATCGCGATGCAGGTGGCGTGGCGCGAGTCGGTGCAATCGTTCTTCGAGCGGGAGCACCGCGCGCCATGGTGGCGCCGCCTGATCGCGGGCGAGACGGCGGTGGTGTGGACGGACGAGGGAGCCTAACGAGATGGCGATTCAGACGGTGAATCCGGCGACTGGCGAGCGAGTGCGTGAGTTCGTGTCGCTGACGCCGCGTGACGTCGAGGCAAAGCTGGCGCGCGCGGACGAAGCCCGCCGACGATGGGCGCGGGTGCCAGTCAAGGAGCGCGCCAGCATCGTGCGGCGTGCCGGCGACATCCTCGATCAGCAGAAGGAAAAGTACGGCCGCCTGATGACACTCGAGATGGGAAAGACGTACAAGTCGGCCGTGGAAGAATCCGCGAAGTGCGCTACCGGCTGTCGGTACTACGCCGACCACGCGGAGAGCTTTCTCGCCAACGAGCCCGTCGACGCGAAAGGCGAGACCAGCTACGTCGCCTTCCAGCCGCTCGGCGCCGTGCTCGCGATCATGCCATGGAATTTCCCGTTCTGGCAGGTGATCCGCTTCGCCGCGCCGGCGCTCTGTGCAGGAAACGTTGGCCTGCTCAAGCACGCGTCGAACGTGCCGCAGTGCGCCCTCGCTCTCGAGGAGCTCTTCCGCGAAGCCGGCGCGCCCGACGGCGTCTTCCAGACGCTGCTCGTGGGCTCGGACGCGATTCCGGCGCTCCTCGACGACGATCGCGTGGCGGCGGCGACGCTCACGGGCAGCGAGCACGCGGGCAGTCAGGTGGCGGCGCGCGCTGGCGAGAAGATCAAGAAGACCGTCCTCGAGCTCGGCGGCAGCGATCCATTCGTCGTCATGCCGAGCGCTGAGCTCGAGCGCGCTGCCACCGTCGCGGTGAAAGCCCGCATGATCAACAACGGGCAGTCGTGCATCGCCGCGAAGCGATTCATCGTACACGATCGCGTGTTCGAGGAGTTCTGCGACATTTTCGTTAGGCAGACGAAGGCACTCGTCGTCGGCGATCCCATGGACGAACGCACCGACGTCGGGCCGCTCGCGACGGCGCAGATCCGCGACGATCTCGACAAGCAGGTGAAAGAGTCGGTACGCGCTGGCGCTCGTCTCCTCGTCGGTGGCAAGCCGCGATCAGGTAAGGGCTACTACTACGAGCCGACCGTGCTCGTAGACGTGCCCGACGGCGCGCCTGCATACCAAGAAGAGACGTTTGGCCCAGTGGCGACGCTGTTGCGTGCCCGCGACGTCGACGACGCGATCCGTCTCGCGAACGCTACGCGCTTCGGCCTGGGCGCGTGCGCGTGGACCACGGAGGGCGCCGAAGCGCGCCGATTCGCCGAGGAGCTCGAAGCGGGGAGTGTTTTCATCAACGGCATGGTCGCGTCCGATCCGCGATTCCCCTTTGGCGGTGTCAAAGCGAGCGGCTATGGGCGCGAGTTGAGCGCGTTCGGGATCCGCGAGTTCGTGAACATCAAGACGGTGCGCATGCTCGGCGTCGGCGCGAGCCAAGGTAGTCTCACGGAGTAGCGCCGTCGGTCTCGGCCGGCTTGAGCAAGATGCGCACGGTGGTGCCGCGGCCGGCATCGCTCGCAACCGAGATCGCGCCGCCCCACGAGTCGATGATCTGCCGGCTGATGGCTAGCCCCAGACCGCTTCCGCTCGTACGCGTCGAGAAGTGGGGCTCGAAGATGCGCGGCAGCACGTCGGGTGAAATACCGCGGCCGTTGTCCTGGACGACGATCGCGACGCGCGGCTCCGCGTCCTCGGTCGTCGCGTCCGGCCGACCATTCTCGCCGAGGGAGACGACGACCTCGCGCGCTCCGGCAAGGCGCGCGTTCTCGAAGACGTTGAGGAGCACCTCGCGGAGCTCGTCACCGGACGCGAGAGCGGTCACGCGCGAATCCGCGCCGTCCACACGCCAGTGGACGGTGTCCTGTGCGCCGCTGCCCTCGGCCATCGACTCGAGCGCGACCACGTCGCGAACGACGGCCGCGACGTCCGTGGCGACGGCACGCGGTCGCTCGTTAGGTGCTGAGCCGTAGCGGCTGAACGCCCGCGCGATCTCGTCGAGCCGGTCGATCTCGGCGAGGATCCGGTTCACGTTCTGCTCGAGGACGCGGTCGAAATCGACGCGATGGTCCGCGCGCGCGCGCCGCAGATGCTGCACGCCAAGCCGAATCGGTGTGAGCGGATTCTTGATCTCGTGAGCGATCTGCCGCGCCATCTCGCCCCACGCCAGCACGCGCTGCGCCCGCGCGACCTGTGTGACGTCGTCGAGGGTGATGACGATGGCATCGGCGATCGGCGTCAGGCGCACACGGAGCTCCTGCTCGCCGCCGCGTCCCCGCAGCTCGAATTCGACGTCGTCGTCACCACCGGCCCACACGCGCGCGACTGCCTCCATCAATTCCGGCGGCGCTACCGCCGCCAGCGACACCCCAGGCGGCAGCGCCGCGCCGAGCAGATCGTCGGCACGCGGGTTGGCGAGGACGACACGGCCGCTGCGATCGACAGCGACGACGCCGCTCGCGACGTTGCGCAGGATCGCGGCGAGACGCCGCTGTGCATCCTCGAGGGCCGACCGACTCGCGTTGAGGTCCGATGCCATTCGTCGAAACGCCGCGAAGACGGGACGGAACTCCGCCGTCGGCTCAGCCTCGAGCGGCGGCAACCGCTCGCCGCCCGCCAACGCCAGTGCCGCGGTCCGAAGACTGCCGATTGGACGAGCGAGCTGGCGCGCGGCAATGCCGCTCAGCCAGAGTGCCGCCACCGCGCCCACGGCCGTAGCAAACAATACGAAAATGCTCAAGTCGTCGCGGCCCAGGCCGACGGTCAACTCCTCCGGACCGGCTGGCGCAGCGAGGACCAGGTCCGGAAGTCCCGGCCGGTCCAGTGACCGGAATCCGAAGAGCGTGGTGTTCGCGCCGACGTCGATCAACCGGCTGACCGATTCCTCATCGCCGATGACGAGCAGCCGTTCGACGTCATCACGCAGAAAGCGTCCGGCGGGAGCGAGGCTCGTGAGGAGCGGATCGCTCGAGTGTCGCAACTCGCCTGCCTCGTAGGCGAGGATCGGCGTCTTGAGCCGAGTCGCCTCGGTCGTCAGCCAGGTCGAGTCGCCGGTAATGGGCGCGACGGAGCGCAGCGTCTCGCGGACGAGCACATCACGGGCACCGATCGCTTCGGTCGAGAGCCGCTGGTACGACCAGACGGCGAACGCCAATGCCGGTAGCACGAAGAAGGCGAAGAGCGCGATCGTGAGACGCAACCGATAGCTGCGCGCCCAGGTTCGTCGTCGCGCCCGCAGCCAGCGCACGAAGCCGCCGTCCGCGACGACACTGAGAGTCCAGAGCAGGCCGACAATCCCGAGATCGAGCAGCACGATCAACGTTCCGCGCTCGACAAGGGCGAGCGGCTCCCGCAGCTCGACCTCGACGTGGGCGCGGGCCACGCTGCTGCCCGCGCGAACGAGCCAGTCCCCATGGAGCGCGCTCTCACGCCGGCGCCACCGCGCCTCTCCCGCGGCGGGCAGCGCCGAGCGCGCGGCATCGAGTGGTGTGAGCTGCAGCGTGTATGGCGGTACACCCTCGGGCTCGACCTCGAGGCCGCGCAGCGGATTGAACGGATCGGCGCGAATGAGGCGTGTCTTTGGCGCGACGACGACGACTGTCGCGGCCGTCGTATCCGTCCCAGGAGGAGCAGGCACGGCAAGCAGCAGCTCCGTTGCCGGATCGGCTGCGACGGTCTTGAGTATCGGCCGCCGCTCGCGAAGCGCATCGGCAACCGCCTGCCTAACGGCATCCGCTGGAACGCCGAAGTTGGCCGTCGCCAAGGAGGCCAGCGGCGCGCCCGTCGACGACACGGCGAAAAGCGCGGTCGGAAGATCGGCGGCAGCGAGCGCGGAGCTCACATAGTGCTGCAGGAGCGCCGCCCGCGTCGCCGGTGCCGGCTCGTTCTCGAGCGACGTGGCGAACCGATCAAGGAGCGATCGCGTCGCGCCCTGCGGATCCGGTTCGCTCAGCGCGGCCAAGTCGTGTTCGGCGAGCTCCACTCGCCCGCGCGCCGTGCGCCCCCACACGAGCGTTGCGGCGCCGAGCGCTGCGACGATTGCCGAGTTCACGACGACGAAGCGCGTCTGCCTGCCGAGGGCGAGAGCACCAATGGCGCCGATCCAGAGGAAGGTGTACCACCACGGCCACTGACCCGGCGCTTGCCAGACGATCGGCGCTACGATTGCGGCGAGCGCCGCGGCCGCGGAACCGCTCCACGCCGGCGCGCCGCGCGATCGACCGACGAGCACACCCCCGGCGCCCGCGCCGGCGAGCAGCACCGAGACCGCGGCGAGAAAGAGCGGAATCTGCCAGATCAGCCAGAGCGGGGCGCTGACACCATAGCTGGGTGGCCGGATGCCCCGGGCGAGATCACGCAGCAGGAACGGCCCGAGGCCGGCGACGAGAAGCACGATTGCGGCGGCGGTGAGGCGCGTCGGCCGACGGCCGCGTCGCAGGAGCGTGAGCAGCGCGAGCAGGACAATCGCACTCGTTAGGCCGAGGGCTCCGGCGCTTGCCGTGAGCGCTCCGGCAATGCTCGTGAAGTAGACGCTCGGGTCGAAGAGCCGCGTGAAATTCGAGTATTCGTTCAACGGTACGAGCGCGACGCACGCCAGCACGACGCCTAACGCCGCGAGACGTGGCATCACGGCTCGTGTCTCGCGCCACGCCGCGATGATGAAGCACGCGAGCACAGCGGCGAGCGCGAGGCCGACGTCGATGCGCAGACGCTCCCGGAGCCGCTGGAGCACTTCACCGGATTCCAGGGGCGCGGCGCGCGCGTCGAGGAGCGGCCGGCCCTGATACGCGAAGTGGAGCACCGGTCCCGATCCACTCATCGAACCGGGCCCGGCAAAGGTGAAATCGTCGAGGCGGGCCGCGCGTGCGACGCGACGCGACAGCGGGTGGGACAATCGATCGGCCGGCGGCGCCGCCGAGAGCAGTACTGTTGCCACCGCGCGATCGCTGCCCTGCCGCGCCGTCACATAAAGTGTGAGATAGAAATCCGACGCGGATACGCCAGCGTCCAGCGTCATCGCTTCCGGGGGTGCGCGAAAGCGCCCCGCCCAGGCAAACGCGCTGTCGCCACGGAAGACGATCACCCCGCGCTCGTCCGGTCCACCGACCAGCGGCTGGAGTTGCGCGAACGCGCTCTCGCGGTCCTGCGAACTACCGAGCGCTGTCATCGCATCGCTGGCGAGGCGACGCTCGGCGTCCGCAAGCGACTGTCCGAGCGCGTCGAGGCCAGCTCGCGCCTGGGATGTCTGCCACTCCGACCAATGAGTCGTGATGCCGGCAAGCTCTCGCTGCGCACGAGCGCCAAAAACGAGACCCACGCCAAGCAGCGCCACGCAGAGCACCGCCCAGCGGCGTCGCTCTCCGCGCAACCATACGGTCAGAGTCCCGGCGGCAACGGTAGCTACCGCCCACGCGACCAGATACTGTACCGTCGGCGTATCGACCCACCGGCTCGCGGCGAGTACCGCGATGGCCACCGTCGCCGCCCAGGCAGGGCCGGCGATCGGTAGCCGCCGGACCGACAGGTCGGGCGCTTCGTTCACCGTCAGCTCATCGCGAATGACTCAGCCTCTCCCCGCGCCCAATGCGCGACCGGCGCTCGAACCGTGGCGGATCAAGGAGCTTCGCCCCGCAGAAGTCGCGCGCCGGCTCACCGAGGATCCGCGGTTGATCGTACCCGTCGGCACCTGCGAGCAGCACGGCCCCCACATGCCGCTCGGCTGCGATACGATCATCGTCGAGCACCTGGCGGACGACTTCTCATCGGAGTTCCGGATCCTCCGCGCTCCAACGCTGGAGTATGGAGTGAACGTCGACACGGAGCGCGGATTTCCCGGGAACGCGTCCCTGCGGCGAAAAACCTTGCACCGGATGCTCAATGACCTGATCGACTCCTGGGAAGCGAACGGCGTACGGGAGTTCGTGCTCCTGACAGCGCACGAGCACGACCCCCACCTCGAGGCGCTGTCCACGGTCGTGACGTCAGGCGCGAGGATCAGGGTCGTAGACATCTTCGAGGTGGATTTCAGCGATCTCCTTGAGGCGCAATCAGAACCGATGCACGGCGACGAGGTCGACACCTCCCTTCTCCTCTACCTGGCACCGGAACTAGTGGCGGCAGACCTCGCTCAAGATTATATGATGTCTCGCGACGAGCTACGCCGATACCGCCGGGGCTGGTTGCGCGTTCCAAAGGGCAGCCCGGGTTCAATCGGACGGCCGCGGCTTGCCTCTGCCGCCAAGGGAGAACGGATCTACGAACGCATTCGGAGCCGGATTCGAGAGCGTGTTTTCATCGCCCCACCGCCAGACAGCGGCTGACCGCCAGGAACCCCAACCGGACGCATGGGTAGCATGACCCGGATGAGAATCGGTTCCCTCGTGGTTACCCACGCGACGCTGCTCGTCAGCGCGGTAGCCCCCTTGTCGACGACCGGTGCGCAGGCCTCTGCCCGCACCCTCGACGAGGGGACTTTTCTCATTTCGCGTGCAGGTGCTCCGGTTGGCAGGGAGTCTTTCCGGATCTCCCTGGCGGGGCGTGGTGCAGCCGAGGCGTACCGGGCAACGGCTCAGGTCGTTCTCGGCGAGCGGAGGATAGTCCCAACCCTCACCTGCGACTCGCTCGGCGCGCCGATCGCCTACGACGTTTCCGTGCAGGGCGGCAGCGATCCGACGGCACGGCTGCAGGCGCGGGCAAGGCCGGGGCGCTTCAGCTCCATGCTTCGGACGCGCGAGGGAGAATCGACCCACGAGTACGTCGTCCCAGCGGGCGTCGTCGTCCTCGACGACGACGTCGTCCACCAACTCTATTTCCTCACGATCGGCGGCCGGCGATCGGGCGCCGTCACGGTCCTCGCCCCGAGGAGCGGGGTTCAGGGCGTCGCGACGCTCCAGAGCCTCGGCGCGAGCTCGGTAGACATCGGTGGCGTCTCGGTCGCCGGTACGCATCTCGTTCTCACCGCGCCCGGTTTTGCACGCCGCGAATTCTGGATCGACGCTGGCGGACGCGTCCTCAAAGCCGCGGTGCCGGAGCGCGGAATAGTCGCACAACGCGACGAGCCCCCTCGTTAGATTTAGCTCTGCGCCTAACGTCCCGGGACCTCCGTACGGCCCGGCGTTTTTGGTCGCCCAGTGAGCCCGAGAAATCGCTGAAACCGGTCTCACACGCCCCCCGTACTGCCCGCAGACTTCCAGCCATAGGACCCGCCCACAATGCGTTTGCTGAAGCCAGTCGCCGTCTCGGCGCTGCTCGGCGCCCTCCTGCCCGCTGCTCTGGCGGCTCAGGCGCCCGGTACTTCGTCGCCCTCCGCTCAGCGCACGTCGACGCTCACCCTCGACGAGGCCATCGCGATCGCGCGGCAGAATAACCCACTGTACCTGACGACGGCGAATGAGCGGAAGACCGCCGACGCACAGGTTCGACAGGCGTATGGAGCGCTGCTCCCGTCGTCGAACGCGCAATTCTATTCGGCCTATCAGCAGGGTGGCGACATCTTCGTGAACGGCGGCTCGCTCGCCGTCGGCTCCGATCAGCTGCAGTCCCAATACTTCCTCGGCTTGAACTATCGCGTCAATGCCGGGACGTTCGTGCAGCCACGCGCGGCGCGTGCGAACCGCACCGCGGCCGACGCAGACATTAGCGGCGCCGCGGAGACCCTCCGGTCCGGCGTCACCCAGCAGTACATCGCGGCGCTCCGCGCGGAGGCTACCGCGGCACTGAACGACACGCTTGTTCAGGTGCAGCAGGCGAATCTGGAGCTCGCGAAGGCACGCGTCGCGGTAGGCGCTGACAACATTCTCGCCGTTCGGCGGGCCGAGGTGGCGTTCGGGCAGGCAGAGGTGGCGGCGCTCACCGGGCACAATACCGCCGAAGTCGAGAAGGTGCGGTTGTTCCAGCAGATGGGCGTGCAGCCGGAGCGCGATACGAAGCTTACCACGACGTTCGCGGTCGCGAAGCCCAGCTTCACGCTCGACTCGGTGTTGGACCTCGCGCGCCGAGCCAATCCAGCAGTGCGTGCTCTCCGCGAGCGCGAGACGGCCGCGGGGTGGAACGTACGCGTGGCGCAGTCGAGCTACACACCGAGCCTCAGTTTGTCGACCGGTTGGAGCGGTACGTCGTTCCAGTACACGAACTCCGATTTCCCGGTGCAGCAAGCGATCGACCAGAATCAGGGACGGTTCGCCAGCTGCATGTCCCAGGATTCGATTCGCCTCGCTCTGAGCATGACGAGTCTGGGATGCAACGCCAGGTTCGCGCCTCTGACCGCGACCCAGCAGGACGCGATTCGCAGCTCGAACAACGCCTTCCCGTTCAAGTTCCAGCGCTCGCCTCTCACGTTCTCGGCGCTCATCTCGATTCCGATCTTCGACAACTTTCAGCGCGAGCAGCGCGTCGAACAGGCGCAGGTCGATCGCGACAATGCGCGGCTGAACGTGAAGTCGCGCGAGCTGCAGGCGACGGCCGACGTCACGCAGGGCTATCTGAACCTCGTCACGGCCGCGCGTACGGTGGAGCTGCAGGAAGTGAACGCGCAGCGGGCACGTGAGGAGTTGACGTACGCGCAGGAGCGGTATCGCGTTGGCGCGGCGACGTTCCTCGACGTCACGACCGCCAGTGGTTCGTTCGTGCAGGCGCAGGTCGATCGTGTCAACTCGATTTACGAATATCATCGGGCGTTCGCCGCGCTGGAAGCGGCGGTCGGCCGCCCCCTCCGTTGAGCGACAGGGGCTCATCCATGAGCAAGAAAACCAAGTGGTCGGTTGCCGGCGCGGCACTCATCGCGATCACCGCGATCATCGTCCTCACGGCGATGCGGAGCGGAAACAAGGCGACGAATGTTCGCATCGAGCCGGTGCAGAAACGTGATTTGATCGCGTCGGTGACGGCGAGTGGCAACGTCACGCCCCGTACCAAGGTCGATCTCAGCTCGGACATCACGGGCAAGATCGTTCGGCTGGACGTGAAAGAAGGCCAGATGGTGAGCAAGGGCCAGTTCCTGCTCCAGATCGATCCGCAGGAAGCGCAGGCGAACGTGCAGCGCGCTGAAGCAGCGTTGTCGGCGGCGAAGGCCGCGACGGCGCAGGCGAAGGCGAGTCTGCTCCAGGCCCAGAAGAGCTACGAGCGGTCGCTCGAGATCAAGAAGGCCAATGCGCAACTCATCTCCGATGAGCAGCTCGAGCAACTGCGCACGACCGTCGACGTCGATCAGGCGACGCTCGAGGCGCAGCAACACCTCGTCGATCAGAACTTCGCGCAGCTCGCGCAGGTGAAGAGCGCGCTCGGCAAAACGACGATCTACGCACCGATGGCGGGCCGCGTGACGCGTCTCAACGTCGAGGGCGGCGAGACGGCGATCATGGGAACGCTCAACAAGGACGCGGCGACGCTCCTCACGATCAGCGACATGTCTGTCCTCGAGACGAAGGTGAAGGTCGACGAGACCGACGTGGCGCGCATTCAGGTTGGCGATTCGGCGATGGTGCAGATCGACGCGTTCCCGGACACGACGTTCCGCGGTCGCGTGACGAAGATCTCCAACAGCGCCGTGAAGTCGGCGACGGCGACGCAGGCGAATGGCGACCAGGCGGTTGACTACGAGGTCACCATCCAGCTGCTCGACGTGCCGCCGGAGACGCGTCCGGACTTCTCGGCGACGGCGAAGATCGTGACCGACTCGAGGCATAACGTGCTCTCGATTCCGATCATCGCACTCACCGTTCGCGAGAACGAGACGCTGCAGTCGGGCGACACCGCGATCGGTCTCGGCAAGCCGAAGCCGAAGAAGGAAGTCGGCAAGAAAGACGTCGAAGGCGTCTTCGTGGTCGGGAGCGACGGCAAGGTCACCTTCCGTCAGGTTCGACGCGGCATCACGGGTGAGAAGCACTTCGAGGTGCTCAGCGGTCTGAAGGAGGGTGAGCGTATTGTTGCCGGTACCTATCAGGCCATTCGCGAGCTGAAGGATGGCGCGCTCGTGAAAGAGCAGAAGGCCGATCCCAAGAAGCCCGGAGCGTGAGCGTGAGTCAGGAGATCGTCGAGCCAGCAATGGGGACGACCGCCGAGCGGCGGATCGTCGTCGCGGCAGAGGGCCAGACACCGGACAAGCGTTGGATCATCGTCACGCGCGGCATCAAGCGTGAGTACGACATGGGCGGCGAGATCGTCCGCGCATTGCGCGGCGTCGACGTCGCGATCGGGCGCAACGAGTACGTGGCGATCATGGGCCCGTCGGGCTCGGGCAAGTCGACGCTCATGAACATCGTCGGCTGTCTCGATACGCCGACGGCCGGTGAATACTGGCTGAACGGCACTCTGGTGTCGCGGATGACGGACGACGAGCTGGCGCGGGTTCGGAACAAAGAGATCGGGTTCGTCTTTCAGACGTTCAACCTGCTCCCGCGCGCGACGGCGCTGCACAACGTCGAGCTGCCGCTGGTGTATGCTGGAGTCTCGGCGGACGAACGGAAGCGCCGGGCGAAACACGCGCTGGAACAGGTACAGCTTGAGCACCGGATGGATCACAAGCCCAACGAGCTATCGGGCGGTCAGCGCCAACGCGTCGCGATCGCGCGGGCACTCGTGAACAATCCGTCGATTCTGCTCGCGGACGAGCCGACCGGAAACCTCGACTCACAGACCTCGGAGGAGATCATGAAGGTCTTCGAGGAGCTCGCGAATCACGGGCAGACAGTGATCATGGTGACGCACGAGCCCGACATCGCCGCGCACGCGCGGCGCGTCGTCGTCCTCCGCGACGGTTTGGTCTCGTCGGACGATCGGCGCGAAGCGTTTGCCGCGAGAGTAGGACTCTAGGCGGGACGGGGGCCGCGGGATGCGGGCCGCGCATCCAAGGCTCACCTGCGACCCGCGCCCCGCGACCCGCGACCCCCGATCATGCCTCTCTTCGAAGCCGTTCGTCTCGCTCTTGGCACGCTGCGCGTACAGAAGCTGAAGAGCTTCTTCACGCTCATCGGCGTCACGATCAGCGTGATGTTCCTCATCGCGGTCGTGTCGATCGTGCAGGGGATGAATCGGTACGTCGAAGAGGATTTCGCCGGGAAGTTTCTCGGCGTGAACACGTTCAATCTCCGCTCCTTCCCTGACATCCAGAACGACGTCACGGAAGAGGAGTGGAAAGCATGGCAGCGGCGTCCCAAGATCACGATCGATGACGCGCTCGCGGTGCGCGAGGCCCTGCCGGCCGGCGCGCACTGGGCAATGCACGACGTGACGAGGACCGAGGCCAGCTCGAAGTTCGCCAACGGCGGACCGAAGGTGCTCGCCGAGGCAGCGACGCCGGAGTATTTCCTCATCAAGGATCTCACGCTGTCGCGCGGCCGCGTCTTCAACGAGCAGGAAGACGCGATCGGCGCGCCGGTGATCGTCATTGGAACCGAGATCGCCGAGCGCTACTTCCCCAACCTGGATCCGATCGGCCGCGAGATTCGCATTCACCGGTTCCCGTTCACGGTGATCGGTGTCCTCGAGAAGCAGGGCACGGTCTTCGGACTGGCGCTCGATCGGCAGGTGATCGCGCCCTTTCACTCGGAGATGTCGCGCATCACGCACGCCCGGCAGAACCTCTACGGCGTCGTGGTGCAGGCGCCAAACCCCGGCGCGTTCAACGGCCTGCACGAGATCGTGCGCGAGCTGATGCGGAAGCGACATCGCCTGGCGCCGGGCGAGGGCGACGACTTCACGCTCGAGAGCTCGGAGTCGGCGCTCGGTGAATGGCGCTCGATCCGGAAGTACATGGTGCTAGCCGGCACGGTGCTCCCCGCGATCGGTCTCGTCGTCGGCGCCATCGTCATCATGAACATCATGCTCGTCGCGGTGGCCGAGCGAACGCGCGAAATCGGCATCCGCAAGTCGTTAGGCGCGCGGCGGCGTGACATCCTCGCGCAGTTCCTGGTGGAGTCGGCGACGCTCAGCTCCGTTGGCGCGCTCATCGGCGTCGGCATGGGCATCGGGCTGTCGCAGGTCGTGGCGAAGGTGTCGCCGCTGCCCGCCGCGGTGGCGCCGTGGTCGATCGTCCTCGCGGTTGCGATCGGTGGCGGCGTGGGCATCGTCGCCGGCGCGTACCCGGCGAGCCGGGCATCGCGGCTCGATCCGATTCTCGCCATGCGCAGCGAGTAAGAGAACGCTCATGGCCAGGAACCGCCTCAATCCGCTCTACCAGCTCGCCGAGGGCGTCGTCATCGCCTTCGACGCCATTCGCACCAACAAGGTGCGGGCTGGCCTGACGATCCTCGGCATTGCGGTCGGCGTGTTCGTCGTGACGGTGATGTCGGCGGCCGTCCACGGGATCAACGCGGGCGTCTCCCGCAGTCTCGCCGCGGCCGGCCCGACGACGTTCTTCATCTCGCGGTGGCCCGCGGAGTTCCAGGCGTGCGATGGGGGCGGCGAGTCGTGCCCCTGGCTTCGCTTCCGGCCGCTGACGCTCGATCAGGGCCGCGAGATCTCGCAGCTCCCGATGGTACAGGGCGTGAGCGCGGACATTCAGAGCCAGACGAGCGTGAAGTATGCGGACCGCGAACTGCCCGGCGTGCAGCTCATCGGCTACTCGACGAACTGGTTCGACATGGCGGGTGGGGACATCACCGCGGGGCGGAACTTCACCGAGAGTGAATACGACGGCGCGGCTCCGGTGGTGCTCATCAACGACAAGGTCGCCGAGCGGTTGTTCAACGGTGGCGAGGCGGTGGGCAAGGAGCTGCGCCTGAACGGTCAGCAGTTCACAGTGATCGGCGTCTACAACCCGATCGCGAACATCTTCGAAGGGAGCGACAAGGGACGGCTCATCGTCCCGATCACTACCGCGCAGCGCCGGCTGAATGTCAGCCTCTACTGGATGCAGCTGACGGTGAAGCCACGCGAGGGCGTTGACCGCGACCTGGCGATGGACGAGACGATCGCGACGCTCCGCGCGGCGCGCCACCTGCGTCCGGGCCAGTCGAACGACTTCTTCGCAACGACGCCGGAAAAGCTGCTCGCGCTCTACAACAAGATTGTCGGCGTGTTCTTCCTCGTCATGATCACGCTCTCCGCGGTCGGCCTGCTCGTCGGCGGCGTGGGAGTCGTGGCGATCATGATGATCTCGGTGACGGAGCGGACACGCGAGATCGGCGTTCGGAAGGCGTTAGGCGCGACGCGGAGCGCGATCCTCTGGCAGTTCCTCGTCGAGGCCGCGACGCTGACGTTGGTCGGCGCACTCGTGGGACTGATCGTCGGAGGAGCGATCACGCTGCTCATCCGGAGCGTGACGCCCATCGACGCCTCGACGCCTCCAGTCGCGATCGTTGCGGCATTGGTTTGCAGCGCGCTCGCCGGAGTGGTCTTCGGAATGCTGCCCGCCGTGCGCGCATCGCGGTTGGATCCGGTTGAAGCTCTTCGATACGAGTGACCGTATGGCAGAGGGCGGAGGGCGGTGAGCAGAGGGTGAACTGCACACCCTCTCGACCTTACCCTCTGCCCACCGCCCACTACCCTCTACCCGCCCATGCCTCTCATCGAAGCCGTTAGGCTCGCCCTGGCCCAGATCCGCGTGCAGAAGCTCAAGAGCTTCTTCACGCTCGCGGGGGTCACGATCGGCGTGATGTTCCTCATCGCCGTCGTGTCCATCGTCGAAGGCATGAGCCGCTACGTCGAGAACGACTTCATGGGGCGGATGCTTGGCGTGAACACCTTCACGCTGCGGCGCTTTCCCTGGTTCGGGAACAACACGACGCGTGAGCAGTGGCGCGAGTGGCAGAAGCGGCCCCTCTTCTATCAGAAGGATGTCCGCGCCATCGTGGCGGTGCTGCCTAACGGCACGCGCTGGGCCGTCGAGAGCCAGGACAACGAGTGGGCGACGTCGCCGTACGCGCGCCCACGCCAGGTGGACGCGCACGCGGTCGAGGGCGACTACTTCACGATCAAGAAGTACGATCTGAGCAGCGGCCGCACATTTACCCAGCAAGAGGTCGAGCTGGGAGCGCCCGTCGTCGTCGTCGGCGACGAGGTGGCGAAATTCTTCTTCCCCGGCCTCAGCGCTGTTGGCCACGACCTTCGCATCGGCGGCATCCCCTACCAGATCATCGGCGTCATCGAGCATCAGGGATCGCTCTTCGGCATGTCGATGGACAAGATGGCGATCGCGCCATTCGGCTCACCCATGCATCGCCTGACGAACCCGCGCGGCGACATCGACGGCTTGATGATTCAAGCGCAGTCCGAGCTCCTGATGAACGACGCGATGGAATCGGTGCGCGAGTTCCTGCGTGGCTTCCGTCATCTGCGGCCCGTCGAGCCGGACAACTTCGCGATGGAGACCTCGGCGACGGCGCTCGTCGCGTTCCAGAAGACGAAGCAGGTCATGACGGTGGCGGGCACCGCGCTGCCGTTCGTGGGACTTATCGTCGGCGGGCTCGTGATCATGAACATCATGCTCGTCGCCGTCGCCGAGCGGACCCGGGAGATCGGCATCCGCAAGTCGTTAGGTGCGCGCCGGCGCGACATTCTCCGCCAGTTCCTCGTCGAAGCGGCGACGCTGAGCACACTCGGCGCGATCATCGGCATCGGGCTGGGTATCGCGATCGCCAAGACCATCTCGTGGAAGTTCCCCTTCCTGCCGGCGGCGGTCGCGCCGTGGTCGATCGTTGCGGCGACGATGCTGGGGCTGATCGTCGGCGTGATCTCGGGCGTGTATCCGGCGCGACGCGCCTCGATGCTCGATCCCATCGAAGCACTGCGTCAGGAGTGATCGCGCGATGTCATTCATGAACCGGGTCCTGCTCGCCCTCGAGGGCGTTACCCTCGCGCTGGAATCGATGCGCGCGAACAAGGTGCGCGCCCTGCTCACGATCATGGGCGTCGCGGTGGGCGTCTTCGTCGTCGTCGCGCTGTCATCGGTGGTGCGCGGCATCAACGAGAGCTTCGCGCGCGACGTCGAGGCGGCTGGCCCAACGTCCTTCTTCATCTACCGGCGCAACATCGCCGCGTTTCAGTCGTGCGACGGCACGGACGAGACCTGCCCCGAACGGCGCAATCCGGCGATCACGATCGACGAGGCGAACGCGATCGAGCGGCTGCCGAGCATCCTCGCCGTCACCTCGCACGTCGCGAACGGCGGCACGTTCAAGTACAAGGATCGCGAGCTGAACGCAGGGATGGAGGCCTACACGCCGAATTGGACCGACGTCGACGGCGGCGACATCTTCCCCGGCCGCAGCTTCACCTACGCCGAGAACGCGAACGCGGCGCAGGTCGTCGTGATCAACGACAAGATGGCGGAGATGCTCTACGGCGACTCCGATCCCATCGACAAGGAGCTGACGATCAACGGCGTGCCGTTCCGCGTGATCGGTCTCTATCACTACACGGCGAGCCCAATGGGCACGCCGACGTCCGCGGGCGGCGGCGACTCGCCGAAGGCAATTCTGCCGTGGGAGACGGCCAAGCGGCATCTCAACTTCTGGATGCGCGGCAACAACCTCATTGTGAAGCCGCGCGCGGGCGTGACCGTGGAAGAAGCTACCGACGAGGTGACGGCGCTGCTGCGCGCCAAGCGGAGCCTCGGTCCGAGCGAGGCGAACAACTTCGCCATCATCACGCAGGATCGCCTGCTCGAGGTCTACAACAAGCTGTTCGGAACGTTCTTCCTCGTGGGGCTGTCGTTGTCCGCCGTTGGACTGCTCGTTGGCGGCGTCGGCGTCGTCGCGATCATGATGATCTCGGTGACGGAACGCACCCGCGAGATCGGAATTCGTAAAGCACTCGGCGCGACGCGCGGGACGATTCTCTGGCAGTTCCTCGTGGAGGCGGTGACGCTCACCGCCGTCGGCGCTGCCGTCGGCCTGGTGCTCGGCGTGCTCGTCGCCGTGGGCGTTCGCACAGCGTGGCCGTCGATACCGGCATCCACACCGGCGACGTCGATCGCTCTGTCGCTGCTCGTCAGCGCATTGACCGGCGTTGTCTGCGGCATCATGCCGGCCTTCCGCGCCGCTCGTTTGGATCCAGTGGAAGCGCTGCGATACGAGTAGCGGGTCGGGGCGCGGGACGGGGGACGGGGGACGCGGGACGCGGGGCGCGGGGCGCGGGGCGCGCATGCGTGGCCTTATCGCGAGATGGATGGTAGCTTCGACTGCGGTTGGCGATTCGGCCCTCATCCCGCGCCCCGCGCCCCGCGCCCCGCGCCCCGCGTCCCCGTCCCGCACCCCGCACGGATGCGCTTCGACGACGTCCTCCTCACCGCGTTCCGGCAGATCCGGGCGAATAAGCTCCGCTCGTTCTTCACGCTGCTCGGGATCATCGTCAGCGTCGCGTTTCTCGTTGCCGTCGTCGCGATCATCCAGGGGATGAACGCGTACGTCAAGGAGAACATCGCGGACAACGTCGTAGGCACGAACACCTTTCAGGTGCGCCGAATGCCAGCGCGCGTCGGGCTGTTCAGCGAGGACGATTGGCGCGTCGTGCAGCGGCGGCCGAAGATCACGCCGGAAGACGCGGCCGTCGTGCGGCAGGCGATTCCCGAGGCGGCGGCGATCAGTCTCACCTCCGGCTACCCGACGCCCCAAGCCGACGTCGTCTGGGGCAATCGCACGTTAGGCGACGTGCTGATCTTCGGCATCACGCCCGACTATCAGGTGGTGCAGGACTACCGGTTCTCCTCCGGCCAGCCGCTGAGCGACGTCGACGTGCGGGAGCGGCGCTTCGTCTGCGTCGTCGGGGCCGAGGTCGCAGAGAAGCTGTTCGAGTCCGTGGACCCGGTGGGACGGGACATTCGCATTCACGGCGATCGGTTCACGATCGTCGGCGTCGTCGCGCGGAAGGGGAAGATTCTCGGCCAGTCGTTCGACGGCTTCGTGATGTTGCCCTTCTCCACCTTCGAGTCGATGTACGGGCGCCGCCAGACGACGACCATCTCAGTCAAGATGCCGGACGCGGCGGTGGTCAAGGACGCGATGGCGCGGGCGCAGGAAGCGATGCGCGTCGCGCACCGGCTCAAGCCTAACGACGAGGACAACTTCTCCATCGAGACGTCCGACGCGCTGATCAGCTTCTGGAAGAGCCTGACGAGCGTGTTGTTCAGTGTGGTTCCGGCGGTCGTCGCCATCGGGATCGTCGTCGGCGGCATCGTCATCATGAACATCATGCTGATGTCGGTGCGTGAGCGGACCCATGAGATCGGCCTCCGGAAGTCGGTCGGCGCGACACGCCGGGACATCCGGCGACAGTTTCTCGCCGAAGCCGTGATGCTGGCGACGCTCGGCGGCGCGACGGGTGCACTCGGTGGCTGGATGTTCTCGGCAGGAATCGCCGCCGTGTCCCCATTGCCGGCGCGGGTGACCGCCTGGTCCGTCGCGATGGCGCTCGCGTTAGGCGC
>Ga0070681_10001950_pt1 | contig 18626 bp, 13 predicted proteins | sample KBSC83BmetaG_FD_65650 | JGI IMG/M metagenome (GOLD analysis project Ga0070681, IMG submission 65650) | Corn rhizosphere microbial communities from Kellogg Biological Station, Michigan, USA - KBS C8-3B metaG | ecosystem: Host-associated > Plants > Roots > Rhizosphere | place: USA: Michigan... | reverse complement strand
CAGATTCGCGCCGCCGATCTCAAGCTCGACGTGCCGTTCAGCACGATGAAGAACGTGGCGTCACTCAACGGTTCACTTCTGATCGATCATGCCGCCGGACTGCTGACGCTTGCGCTCGGGAAATCCGCAGTGAAATGGGTCGACAAGATCCTTCATCCGCCGTCGCGCCTCGCCAAGATCGGAGTCCGCGCTGAATGGCACGCTGCCACCTTGGGTGTGATTGACAACGACTTTCTGCACGAGCTGAGGGCTACGATTGCGTCGCTTTCCCTGGGACGGACGGTCAAAGGCGCCGATGCGATCTTTGTCGGCCTCATACATCCATCCGATTTCAAGCATGTGCCAGCCGCGAAGTCGGCGATCAAGGAGGACGGCGCTGTCTGGCTGATCCGTCCAAAAGGTAGCGCAGCGGTGACGGAGAGCGCGGTCATGGCTGCCGGAAAATCGGCCGGGTTGGTGAGTGTCAAGGTAGTCGCGCTGTCGCCGACACACACTGCACTGAAATTCGTGATTCCGGTCAAAGATCGATCCCGCAAATCCTGAAATCCTTAGATCCTGAAATCCTGAAATCCAGGAAACCTTGATATAGTCAATCGACCGCCAGGGGTATCCCCGACCAGAGCCGGGATTGAGACAAACCCTTGGAACCTGACCCGCCTTCGCGCCTCGGGCGCTTCGGCGTGGTTCGCGGAGGCACTTTGCCGAGGCGAATCCGGTTAATACCGGCGGAGGGAGCGCGGACATGTCAGAGTTCTCCACGGCTTTTCCCAGTTCAACCAAAGTACTCGTCGACGGCCCGCAAGGTGTGCGTGTGCCGATGCGAGAGATCGCGCTGACGGGCGGCGAAGCGCCGCTTCGCGTCTACGACAGCAGCGGCCCGCAGGGGCACGACGTGACCATCGGTCTGCCGAAGTTGCGCGAACCATGGGTTGCGCCGCGCAAGCCGGCTGCTCGCCGGGGCGAGGCCGTGACGCAATTGGCGTACGCGCGGAAGGGTGAGATTACGCCCGAGATGGAGTTCGTCGCGCTTCGCGAGGGACTGCCGGCCGACTTCGTCCGCGACGAGGTCGCGCGCGGCCGTGCCATCATCCCCGCCAACATCAATCATCTGGAGCTCGAGCCGATGATCATCGGCCGAAACTTCCTGGTGAAAATTAACGCGAACATCGGCAACTCCGCCGTTTCCTCGTCGATCGCTGAGGAAGTGGAAAAGCTGCAGTGGGCGACACTGTGGGGCGCTGATACGGTCATGGATCTCTCGACCGGCAAGAACATTCACGAAACCCGTGAGTGGATCATTCGCAACTCCGCAGTGCCGATCGGCACGGTGCCGATCTATCAGGCGCTCGAAAAAGTCGGCGGACGTCCGGAAGACCTCACCTGGGAAATTTACCGCGACACGTTGATCGAGCAGTGCGATCAGGGCGTCGATTACTTCACAGTCCACGCGGGGGTGCTGCTTCGGTACATACCGCTCACCGCGCGGCGCGTGACCGGGATCGTGTCGCGCGGCGGCTCGATCATGGCGAAGTGGTGCCTGTCGCACCATCAGGAAAACTTCACGTACACGCACTTCCGCGAAATCTGCGAAATCATGCGCGCGTACGACGTGTCGTTCTCGCTCGGCGATGGACTCCGGCCCGGGTCGATTGCTGACGCCAATGACGACGCGCAGTTCGCCGAACTTCAAACCCAGGGCGAGTTGAACGAGATCGCCTGGGAATATGGTGTCCAGGTCATGAATGAGGGGCCGGGTCACATCCCGATGCATCTCATCAAGGAAAACATGGAGAAGCAGCTGGAATGGTGCAAGGAGGCCCCGTTCTACACGCTTGGTCCGCTCACGACCGACGTCGCGCCCGGCTACGACCACATCACGTCAGCGATCGGCGCCGCGATGATCGGCTGGTACGGGACGGCGATGCTCTGCTACGTGACGCCGAAAGAACATCTCGGCCTTCCCAATCGCGACGATGTGAAGGCTGGGGTGATCGCGTACAAGATCGCCGCGCATGCCGCAGATCTCGCGAAGGGTCATCCGCGCGCTCGCGAGTGGGACGATGCGCTCTCGAAGGCGCGTTTCGAATTTCGCTGGGAAGATCAGTTCAATCTGGCGCTCGATCCGGTCACCGCACGCGCGTACCACGACGAAACGCTACCCGCCGAAGGCGCCAAGCTCGCGCATTTCTGCTCGATGTGCGGACCGAAATTCTGCAGCATGGAGCTCACGCAGCAGGTGCGTGATTATGCGAAGCAGGGAATGGAAGAGAAGTCGCTGGAGTTCCTCAAGAACAAGGAACTATACGTAAAGATCTGAATCTGGTAATTGGGTAATGAGGAAACGGGGTAAAGGGTGATCCTTTCAATTACCCGATTAGCAGATGATTCTCAATTACCCACTTCACCTCTCGACGACAGGCACTATCTGAATGATGGTGGGGAACCGCGCTGGTTGGCCACCCGGTTTCGGGTTTGGATAGCCCTGGGACACTTGTGACTGAAAATCCTTGATCGTCACTCCCGCCGGAAACGCCATTGTCTCTTCGCGGAACCTGCCTACCTCAAATTGATGCGTCGCTGGCGCGTCGAAAAGCAGGTCGCCTTTCTGCTTCAAGGTGGTGCGATAGAACGTCACCAGATCGACGAACGATGCCGCGGACCCGAAGATGTAGAACCGCTGTCCCCGTCCGGCATCATACGAAGCGATGAACTGAGCGCCTGGGTAGATTGGGATGCCGAGCGTCTGGTCCGTCGGCGGCTTTTCGGCCAATGGAGCAGTTGTCACCGCAGGAGCCTCGGGTGGAGGCGCGGGCTGCACAGTCGGCTGCGATCCGGGTCGGGCCGGCTGAACGCTTGGTCTTGGAAAGGGTTGCGGCGGTGGCGGCGCCTGTTGCTGTGCCATCGCGGCAGCCAGAATGAACATCGCGAGCCGCATCGTTGAATTATACCGCCGCGGAACCACGCAGGTCGGATCCCGCGTCTGATTACAATAGAACTATGCCAAACGCTGTTAAGACGGCTTTGCTCCTGGGCGCGATGACCGCCCTGTTGATGTATCTCGGCCAGGCGCTCGGCGGCGCTCAGGGACTCGTCATCGGGTTCATGTTTGCCGTCGTCACCAACTTCGCGTCGTACTGGTTCTCCGACAAAATTGTGCTGTCGATGTACAGTGCCCAGGAAGTTGGTCCGGATCACCGCCTTTATCGCATCGTGGCGAGCCTGGCGCAGCGGGCAAACCTGCCGATGCCTCGGGTGTACATCATCCCGCAGCCCTCACCAAATGCGTTTGCCACCGGGCGAAACCCGGATCACGCCGCTGTGGCGGCGACCGAAGGCATCCTGCAGATGCTGAACGATGCCGAGCTCGAAGGCGTGATCGCACACGAACTGTCGCACGTAAAGCATCGCGACATTCTGATCAGCTCAGTGGCGGCGACGCTGGCCGCCGCGATCATGATGATCGCGCGCTTTGCGATGTTCTTCGGTGGTGATCGCCGTGACGAGCGTGGCGGCGGCAACGCGGTTGCCGCGCTGGCCACGGTCATTCTGGCGCCGGTTGCCGCGATGCTGATTCAGGCGGCAATCTCGCGTTCCCGGGAATACGACGCCGATGCCGGCGGAGCATCGCTGGTCGGTGACCCAATGGGCCTGGTCAACGCGTTGAGAAAGATTGACAGCGCCGCGCGCATCGTGCCGCTGGATGCCAATCCCGCGACGGCTCATCTCTTCATCATGAAACCGTTCTCGCTTGGCGGGATCGGGTCGCTCTTCAGCACGCATCCGCCCACGGAGGCACGAATTGAAGCGCTGATGCATCAGCGCCGCTAACGGCTACGGCGTCCGGCTTCGGGCTTCAGGCGTCACCAGATATCCCACACGCGCCGAAGCCTGGAGCCGGAAGCCTGATCCGCTCCAGCCAGGTTTCCTGTGTTCAGAGGGACAACAACCGATCGAAGAAGGTTCGATAACGTCGCAACGCGACTCGAAAATCTTCGGTCGTGATGTCGCCTTCGCGGTCCCACTGCCCTTCCAACCGCGACCGTTCGTTCGAAAACGTCTCTGAAAGACTCTTGAGGACATCGCCCACCAGCGAATCCGCGCTTTTCACCGCGCTTCGCGGCTCGTCCACGAACGCGGCCTGAATCTCAGTCCACTGAGCTCTCAAGCGCGTGATTTCGGCGGGCGGAAACAATGCCTCGGTCCGCCCTTCCGGCGCGTCGCGCGCCATATCCTCTGTCGACGCTCGATCGATGTCTCTCGTGCCTTCGCGCGATGCGGTCGGTTGTTGAGGCGTCGGCGCGACGGTTCGTCGTTGAACTTCGTCGGCCGTGTCGGGAGCCTGCGGCGTGTTCGGTCCTTTCAGGCGTTCTTCATTGGCCATCGCTTTTCTCCTGCAGTTGTTACCAGTGTCTTATGTGCAGGTCCTGTGCCCGGCAATCAACGGAATTCACCGAACGACTGATGGCGCTACGGTTGACGCACCGGTCCTTGCACAGTCACAGCCGTCAGGCGATCGGCAGAGGAACCAGCCGATCAAGGAGGGTTCGTGATTACCGTTTTAATCGTGATTCTCTTGCTGATGGCGCTTGGGAGTTTGCCGTCGTGGCCGTATAGCTCAGGCTGGGGCTACTATCCCAGCGGCGGGTTCGGATTGCTCCTGCTGATTCTGATCGTGTTGGCGTTGAGCGGCCGACTTTAGAGATGGCGGTCGTGTGTTACCACTTGAATCCGACCTGTTCGGGCTCGGCGGCCAGTTCTGAGTCCGCCGAGTCCCTGCTGTCCTCTCGCTTCATCAATCCGTACCGCTCTTGAAGGACGCGCACCATCGCACCGACTTCCTTACGGTACGAGTCGGGCGCGTATTTTTTCGTGTAAAGCCGGTCGAACCGCGGTGTCATCGCGGGGAATTCGCGTTCGATGAATTTCATGAAATGCGTGCGTGTCCCGTCTTCGAGATGCATCACGTTGCATCCGACGAATCGCGCACCGTGGTCGGCGATTGCCTTGACCGTCCGCTCCAGCTTCCCGCGTGACGATGAAAAGCCGGGGACGATCGGCGCCATGAGGACGCCGGCATGGATGCCCGCATCAGTCAACTCCCGAACGGCGCGCAAACGCTGAAGGGGGTGAGCAGTGCCGGGTTCCAGCACGCGCCAGGCATCCTCGTCGACAGTAGGCACGCTCATATGGACGGTGCACGATGCCTCCTTCGTCACTGCGAGCAGCACGTCCTTATCACGCACGACCATCGGCCCTTTCGTAATGAGACCGATTGGCGTGCGCGCTCGCGCGAGGACTTCGAGCGATCGCCGCGTAAGCCGGTAGTGTCCTTCGATGGGCTGATACGGATCGGTGGCCGTGCCGAAGGCGACCTGGTCACACGTCCACGTGGGCCGGTCCAGTTCGCGACGGAGCACTTCGACAAAATTCTTTTTCACGAGAATCATCGACGCGAACTCATCGTCGGTGTTCATCTCGAACTGCACGTGGTAGCGCCGCGCGAAACAGTAATGGCAGCCGTGCGTGCATCCGCGATAGGGATTCAGCGTCCAGTTGAACGGCATCCCCTGCACACGATTCAAGGCTGACCGGCAGACCACCTCCTGATACCGGGCGTGATCGGCCCGCGCCTCGGCTTCCGTCAGTGCGGCGGTTCCACCTTGTTTCACGAGGTCGGCCACCTGGCGGGTCGTGGGCTTTCTCGCGCCGAGATCGAAGAGGAGTGGCTGGGGATCGGCCATGTTTCGTGTTTTGTTCGCCACATGATGTCGGGCGGTGGGGGCATGTGTCAAGCGCGGCGGTATGAGATTCTTAGGGCCCGATGCTGTGGTTTCGCCGACTGGTGATTGCCGCGATCAGTCTTGCGCTCGCGTCAGGCTTGATCGTTCTCGCCCGGCGCGCTGCCGATTTCGCAACCATTGGCGATACCGCCGTCATTGAGAGCTACACCTGGATGGCGTCGACCGGCGATCTTCTGCTCGGTCCCTATTCACGATTTCAGTGGCATCACCCGGGACCTATTTCATTTTTCTGGATTGCGCCGTTCTACGCGCTCTCCGGGGCGCGTCCAGCCGGTCTGAGTGCCGGGGCACTCACGCTCAACCTCGCCGTTCTCGCGATCCTCACGTCAACGGTGATCCGTCGCGCGGACATCATCTTGTCCGTGGCGATCATGGCGGTTGTCGCCTTGTACTGCTGGCGCATCGCGCCGGTTCTCACCAGTCCCTGGAATCCGCATCTGATCGTGCTGGGGATGACGGCGCTGATCGTTGCAGCAGCTGACGTTCTCACCGGTTCGTATTCGCGGCTGCCGGTCCTTGCTCTCCTCGCAAGCCTCGTGGGTCAGACGCACGTCGCGCTGATGCCGTCCGCGCTTGCGATCGGCGGCGTCTCGGTGGTCGTGTCCATCGCTCGGTCGTGGCACGAAGGCCGCGGGAGAGCTGGCGTCCGGGCGCTTCTCGCAACCGTCGCGGTCCTGGCACTGCTGTGGGCCCTTCCGATTGCCGAACAGCTTACAGACTCTCCGGGGAACATGACGGAACTATGGCGGTTCTTCGTGTCGCAGTCGCATCCCGGTCAGCGATGGGCCAGCGCCTTTTCCGCATGGAGCGACATGCTGACAGGGCTGGTGCGGCCGGATTTTGCGGTGGCGACAGGACTGCGCTTCCGCCAGAGTCCAATCCGTTGGGTGGAAGCGTTTGCGGTCCTGCAGCTGGCGGCGCTCGCCGCGACCGCTGCGCTCGCCGCCAGGGCGAGGCGGCGCTTTGAATTGTCCCTGGCGCTATTGCTGCTGATGGTCTCGCTTCTGGCGCTCTGGTCAGCGACGCGAATCGAGCAAACAATCTTTGACCACGAAGTGTTCTGGATCTCAGGCGTTGGCGCGCTCAACATCGCCGTCCTGCTGTCGCTTGTCGTTCGATCAGTACGCATCTGGCAGCAACGAGGTGTTCGACCGGGAACCGACGCTTCGCCAGCCGCTGCCGGATCACTCAGCTGGCCGGCCACCGTTGCGTGCCTGATGCTGTTTACGGCCTGCGCGGCGATTGGTGTGCGCGAGATGTTCGCGACGGTCGCCGCCTCGTCGAATCCGTCGCCTGAAGCAGAAACGGTTTCAACGGTCGCGAAGGAGCTCGAATCGTACTTGGAGCGCGAGCGCATCGTTCGTCCGCTCGTGCTGATCGATCAGGATGCGTGGCCGCTGGCAGCAGGCGTCATCTTGAGGCTGCAGAAAAATGGCGTGCCGGTTGCCGTGGAGGACGACTGGGTTCCGATGTTCACGCCTCTATTTGCTGCAACTGGTCGAGAGGCGGCGGAGCTCGCGATTAGTGGCAAGGCTCAACACATTCGCAGCCAGGGTAAGCCGGGCGACGTAGTCATCATCGAACATGACCCACAGCTGTTTGTGCACAGAGTCCTGAGCCGCTGAATTAGACGCTCTCCGAACCTTTCTGCTTTCCCGAGGCGAGCGGCAGCGCCGCGATGGCGCAGCACAACGCGCCGATTACGAAAAAGTAATAGTTGCAGAACGCCTTCGATCCAAACGCAAAAAATGCGAACGTCGTCCAGGCGATGGACGCCGCGAAGCCTTCTGGCGTGTTGCGTGTCGTGAAGTTGGTGATGATCGCGGCGATGCTCCCGGCGCCCACGGCCCACAGGAACGATCCGCGTCCGAATCCGTTTGCCGCCGCCCACGCGAGATAACTGAGCGAATCAGTACGGAACGGCTCACGCGTCTGCAGCCAGATTACGTTGCGCATGAAGGCGTTGGGATGCCACAACGCGAACGGCAACGTAACCGCCGCTGCGGCGAAGATCACGCCAAAGGCGACCCAGGGCCACTGTTTGGGCCTGATGAACATCAACCGGATAAATGCCAGAGCGGTGACGCCCAGATACTGCTTCGTCATCGCGAAAATGCCAGCGACCCACCCACCCAGAATCGGCGCGCGACGCATCAGCACGACCGTCAGCACCAGGAGAAAGATTCCGATCGGCTCCGTCCAACCTTCTTCGATGACAAACCAGATTCGCGGCGTCGTCAGAAGGAGAGATGCGGCGAGCATCGCGGGCACTGTGCCGAACGTGAACCCAATCAACGCCGCGCCCGCGATCAGCAGTACCAGTTCTGAGTACCGGTAATCACCAAACAGAACGTGTCCTGGCGTGGCGAGCAGCAGGCTTGGCGGTGGATACGGGTACGCCTGTGCCAGACGTCCGCCGATCACCGCTTCGGGGTTGTAGAATTTCTGCGCATCCGAATTGACGTAAATGTTCGCGTACGAAATGCGATAAGGGTCGCGATGGTGCACGAGGGCTTTGATCGCTTCTTTGTGCACCTCCACAACATCGATGTACGGGTCAGGTGTCGCTCGAATCATCCAGACGCCAAGAAATAAGCTTGCAGCGAGGAGCCCCGGAAACCAGAACCGACGAAGGGGCCGGATGTTCAAGATGCCACAGGCGATGCAGACCCCCTGCGCGACAAGCCCCGCCCGAAACACACCCAGGTTCGCCCCTTCTCTCATAAAAAGGCCTGGCGGCGTTGTGTACAGCTGGTAGAACTGCCACGCGATTCCGGCCACGAGAAGCGCCGATAGCGCAACTGCACTGGTGCGGGACACCGACGAGTTGCTGCGGTGAAGCACCACGCCAACGGCGCTGGAGATGAACGCGACCGTCAGCCACCACAGGGCATCAGGAGTGTAGAAGCCGAGGTTGATCTGGAGCGCGCGTCCAAGTGCAATGGCGCTGAGCGCGAAGCAGACGACCGTCAGGTTGAATTCGCGAAGATGTTTCAGCAAGCGACTCAATGCGATAACGGCTCGAGCACGAATACGTCCGCGGTGCCGACCGGGTCCTTGTAGGTGCCCCACGCCTTCAATTCAGGGCGAACCGCAATCTTCAGGAGAAGTTGCGTGTACGGTTCTGTGTCGTAGTAGGCGCGATGCAGGACGACATATTTGACGTCGTGCGCCTGCAGACGCGCGATCGAAGCGTTGTCCGGAAACGTACGCATGGCCATCAACGTGTTCAGGTAATCAGCCGGATGATACCCACTGTATCCGTTTACGAGCGGATGCCAATGCGAGATCGACCAGAAAGCGTAGTTGACATCCCAGCCCGGCAGTCGATCCGGCGTGGCGACGGGTAGCTCCATGATCACACCTGGACCGCCGGATCGGATCACCTTATAGAGATCGGACGTTCCCAGATCCTCACGGCTGAGCGGCATTGGCCGGTTGGCGTAATCGAGGAAGACCAGCCCAAGAATTAGCGGTACCACTACGCCTCTCCGCGATGCCAGCAGGTCCCGATCGATGATCGCCTGCGTGCCGAGCGCTGCGAGCATCGCCACCCCGCACATCGCGAGCATCGCAAAACGTGACGCCGATCGAAATCCACGAAGCGCTCCGATGTGATCGCTCAGCCATCGGTACGCCGAGCCGTTGATGCCGAACGAGAGATCGACGGCGAGAAGGGCGACGAGCGCATAGAGAACCGTCCACCTCCAGGATCGATTCGCCACGCTGAACAGCGAGAGCACGATGGCGACGATGCCAGGGAAGAGGCGAAGCTCGCGATCGCCCCACCGATCAGATGTCCAGCCCCACAAAACGCTCAGTTGAGTTGCGGAGAGGTAATTCGACGGGTGCGCACTGTATCTCGCGATTTCGGCGAGATCGCGTGCGCCGAGCGCGCGCGATGCAGTGAGATACGGCCATAGATACGGAAGCGACAGCGCCAGCGCCAGCACCGCGCCTGCCCCGATTCCCGGCAGCGCGCCCAGCGCGCGGCGTCCCGAGAGAACGAGCAGCAGCGGGACGAACGCGATGAGAAGGATCGCCAGAAACACACCGTAGTACACACACGACAGCAGCTGCAGCCAGAAACCGACGCCCGCAAGGATTCCGAACCGCCACGAGCGCTCGTCCATGGCGCGGTGCAGCGCCCAGAACGTGAGCGGCACGAACATCGCCCACTGCAGCTCGAGGTGCATCACATGCTCGATGCGGTACGGCGCCATCGTGAAGACTGCAGCGGCGACCAGAGCAGGGCCCGTCGACCCGGTCAGATGACGCGCCAGCACGAACATCGCGACCGCTGATCCGGCAAAGCCCGTCAGGAACAGAACGTTGTAGACGAACACCGGCGAGGCGTGCATCCAGAGGAAGGGCGCACCAAGCAGTCCTTCGAGCAGCGTGGCATCCGAGAACGCCAGCGTGTCTTTGGCCGGGTAGAACACGTTGGCGTCGAAGAGATGGAGCGGCGATGTGACCAGCGCGTGCGCAATCCACGAAATTCGCCAGATGCTGAAGTACGGATCGTGGTGGCTGAAAATCGATGTCCGCATGTGAATTGCCTGCGGCCATGTCACGAAGACGGCGAGGATGATGGCGAAGGTGATCGCGCCGAGCGTGGTGAGCGTCCCGCGAATCATGCGGCGTTCGAGCGTTCGCGCCAGAATGCCAGCACATCGTCAATGGTTTGCTCGACGGAAATTCGCGGCGTCCAGCCGAGCTCTTCGCGGATTCTCGCAGGATTGCCTTGAACGACTGGCGAGTCATTGGGACGGTAGCGCGCTGGATCAACGACCACGCGAATCGACACGTGAGCGCGCCGCAACATCATGTCGAGAAGGTGCCCGACCTTGATCGGACGGCCCGAGCACACGTTGTAAGGGCGTCCTGGCGTTCCCCGCTCCAGAATGAGCTGGTAGGCGCGAACGGTGTCGCGAACGTCGGTCAAGTCGCGAAGCGGTTCGAGGTTGCCCACCTGAATCTCGGGACGTATCCGTCCGGCTTCTATCAGTGCGATGGTTCGCGCGAAGCCCGATCCGGCGAATGACGGACTCTGGCGCGGACCGAAATGGTTGAACGGCCGCGCCACGTGCACGAAGGGGCCGTCGGCATTTCCTCCGCTCACCATCTCCTGTGCCAGCTTGCTCAACCCGTACGGGCTCGCCGGCCCCAGCGCATGCTGCTCGTCGAGCGGTGCGGCCGATGGCGAGTAGACCAGCGCCGAACTGGTGTTCAGGACGTGCGCATCAGGCGTGAAATCGCGCAGCGCTTCGATCAGATGATGAGTGCCCAGCACGTTGGTCGCAAGCGTGGTCGTGGCCGCGTGCCACGCCTCGCCGACGTGCGCGGCGCCGGCACAATGGTAGACGGCTGCGGGCTGCAACTCCTGAATGGCGGCGCGAACGCCGTCGCGGTCGAGGACGTCCACGGCCTGCCACCGGATCGAGTTGTCCGTCGCCGGCGGCGATCCACCCGGGCGATGCCACGCCACGATGTCGAAACCTTGCGGCGCGAGAAGCTCCAGCAAGTGGCTTCCGGCGAAACCGGCGGCGCCGGTTACCAGCGTAGGACGCGGCATCGAGAACCGATCAGCGCGGTACCCCGCTCAGCCCGCCGTTGAACGGCGAGAAATTGCCCAGGCCGGCTAGCGTGAACGAAAAGAAGAAGCGATGGTCGGACGGCACGGCGAGTGACGAGATACCCTGGAAATTGTACTGCTGATACTCGAACGCCAGGCCGCAGCACTGGGCGTTGTAGAACGTCGTGATCCTCTCCTGGATGAGGTGGGAATGGAGGATGTCGTAGTTGAACGAATAGTTCAGGCCGTACTTGTTCGTGATCGTATGCGCGTTGGTACTGAAGCCCACGGAGTTGTCGAGCAGGGCAGGGTCGTTGAAGCCGCCCAGCCCCGCGATGAAAAACTTCTTGCTCCACGTCACATTGCTCTGGACACGCGCATTCCAGTTGTAACCACTGGTGAGGGACAGCAGGCGGATCTCTTTGTACTTCGGGTCGACCTCGACGTGAACGTTTGAGTCAGTCGTGACGCTTGGAGTGACCCGGAGGTTCATCGTGATTGGCGAGAAGTTGCTCGGGCTCGTGAACCCGACGACATTGGATGTGGCGTAACGCGGGTCGACCGCCGCGGCGCGCGCATCTGTGTAGTAGGTCTGAAAGAGGTCCAGCGTAACAATCTGCTGTGCCTGGCTCGTCGTGCCGATCTGCCGTTTGGCGTACAGGCGATTGCTGATGCCGTAGTTGATGCTGGTCGTATCGCCAATCGTCTGATCGATGCCGTCGGTCACAATGATCTGATTGGAATTGTTGATGGCGGTGGTTCGCGTGATTCCGAAGGTTGGTTCGATGGTGTGCTTGAAACGCTCGGCGTATCCCCAATCGGGCGTATTCCAGACGCGCGTGAAACTCGGGCCCGTCGCCTGGGCGGAAAATGTCGTGAACTGCCGATTGAGATTGGCGCTGATCGGCGCGTTGGTCGCCGGATCCAGACTGCGCGTGTAATACGTTTCGCGCCAGGCTACCGCCGAATTGACGTTGAGCCACGTCACCTTCTTGAACGGATACCGGAGTTGCGTCACAAAATCGCCGCGCCCAACGCCGCGGTCGTCCGTCACCACATCGTTTTGAATCGACTGGTGAGCGAAATCAGCCATGTTGCCGGCTGCGGAGAAGTAGAAGGGTGAGGTCGGCGCAAACAGCGGCCGCTCACTTCGCGCAAACGTGATGTTTGGCGAATTGCCGGTGACATACGACGTCGACGTATCCGCAAAATACTCGTTGCGATCAACTTGAGCGTTCAGAAAATACGAACCCCAGCTGCCCACGACGTTCCCGCCATAAAAGCGCGTGTTCACCGCGGCGATATTGAGGTTCGTCTGGAATGACTGGTTCGCGGTGATACTCGAAAAGTAATTGACGCGTGCCCGTCCGCGCAGACCGAACGGAAAGGTGTGCTCGGCGTTGGAATTGACGGTGAAACTCTTCTGGCCTGGAACGGTCGATGTTCCGTTATCGGTCGTATACGACGCCGTCCGCTCGTCCAGCCGGTAGACGCTCAGCTGCCCGTCGGTACCGCCGCCGCGGTTGAATCGATACTCGCCGCCGCCGCCGGTGCCCGTCTTCGAGAACCAGTCGTACAGGAAGGTCATGTCCTGCCAGCGGCTCATCGCCCAGAAGAACGCGTTGTGAATCGTTTGTCCGCGAAGGCTTGAGATGCCGTACGTCGGAATCAGAAAGCCCGTCGCCCGGCCGTCTTCTTTCGTCGGGAAGTAAAGAATCGGCGTGTAGAGCATCGGAACGCCCTTCACTCTGAAGACCGCATCGCGCAGCAAGGTGTAGTGGTCGACGTTCAGAATGACGGTGCCAGCGTTGAGATCCCAGCGCGGCGTCGGCTGCTCGCAGGCGCTGAACCCGCCGTTGGTGATCTTGTATCGCTTGTTGCCGACCTTTTCGATCACTTCGCCGAAGAACACCACGTCGACTGCCTGACCCGGGACCTGTGGTACGGCGACCGCGCCGGGCTGCGGAACCTGTCGCGGCGGCTGCACCGTCGACATTCCACTGGCGCGGTAGAACGTGCCGAGGTGGGTTTTCGTGTTGAACTCGGCATGATCCGCGGCAATGCGATTGTTGCCCTGAATGAGCAGGACGTTGCCGCGCGCAAGAACCCGATCCTGACCCTCGAACACTTCGACTTCATCCGCGTACAAGGAGGTGTCCCCTTGCGTCAGCTCCACGCCGCGAAGCAGCAGACCGTGATTGTCATCCAGCCGATCCTGCATGAGCGCTTTGATGTCGTAGCCGGGAATACTGATCGCTGATTGAGCGAACAGCGGGGCCGCGGACGCAAGCGGCAGTGCGGCGATCAGCCAGAGGAAAAGATGCCGTCTCACTGTCGGTGAAGATCCGAGGGTATCACGTCCGCTCGAGCTCCTGGAGGACGTCGCCGAGGAGAAAAATTGACCCCGCGACGACGATGTCGGGGCTGAGCTTCCACGCGTGACTGAGCGCGCTGCGGACGGAATCCGCCGTGTACACAGGCGTGTCGGGCACGAGCGCCGACGCAATTTCCAGCAGTGCGTGGGGGTCGGCTGACCGTGCCGTCGTTGCGCGAGTAAGCACCAGGCTGCTGATGTACGGTGTGAGGGCCGCCAAAATACCGCGAGCATCTTTATCTCGCATGGCCGCGAAAACGAGCGGTCGCCGGACACCGCGTTGCGCCAGAAACGCCGCCAGCGCCGCGGCGCCGGCGGGATTGTGAGCGGCGTCGAGGAGGGCAGAACGACCGTCCGCGAGCTCCACGCGCTCGAGTCGTCCCGGCCATCTGACGGTCGCCAATCCGTCGACAATGGCCTCCGGTGACACCGCCAGGCCGTTCTCATCGAGACACTCCAGCACACGAACGGCGATCGCGGCGTTGTCTATCTGATGCCGGCCTTCGAGTCGCAAATTGACCGCGCCATAATTTCTTCGTGGCGTACGAAGGCGAATCGCCTGTCCGCCGCTCGACGGCGGAGGAAGGGGTTCGACGGCGACTTCCTCGTCTGCGCGAATCAACCGTGCCTCGTGCTCCTGTGCGACGCGACGAATCACGCGCTCGGCCTCCGCCGTCAGCGGGCCCACGACCACCGGCACACCGTGTTTGATGATCCCGGCTTTTTCAGCCGCAATCTCGGCGATCGCTGTGCCCAGATATTGCTGGTGATCGAGCGCAATCGAGGTGATGGCCGTCACCATGGGAGATAAGACGTTCGTCGCGTCGAGGCGGCCGCCGAGACCGACCTCGCAGACCGCCACCTCAACAGAGGCATTTCTGAAGATTTCGAAAGCGGCGGCCGTGGTGACCTCAAAGAACGTCGGGTGCACGTCGAGGACGCCTCGGCGTTGCAGATCGACGATGACCGTTCTGACACGGTCCACGGCCCGACTCAGTTCATCTGCGGTTGCCTGTTGACCGCCCACGACGAATCGCTCGGTGAGATGGACGAGATGCGGTGAGGTGTATCGAGCTGATTTGTGCCCGGCGGCTCGGAGCGCGGTGTCGATGATGGCGGTCACCGAGCCTTTCCCGTTGGTGCCCGCGATGTGCACCGAGCGGAACGCATTCTCGGGATGCCCAAGCGCTTCGAGAATCGCGCGAACGTTCTCCAGGCCGAACTTGATTCCGAAGTGTTCGAGGCTGAACAGATAGTCGAGAGGTGTGCCGGTCACAAATGAGATTTCAGATTGCCGATTTCAGAATTCGTCAAGCTGCAGTCTGAACTCTGCAGTCTGCAGTTGGTTAGGATCGCGTGACGGGTTCGCTCGCGACTTCCGGTTCGACCGCCGGAGATTGCGGCACGCCTGCCGGCGACGTGCCTGTGGCGCCCATGAAACGCAGCGCCTTGGCGATGAGTGCCTTCAGCTCGCGCCGATCGACGACGAGGTCGAGCATGCCTTTGTCGATCAGAAATTCAGACCGCTGAAATCCTTCGGGCAGTTTCTGGCGAATCGTCTGCTCGATGACCCGCGGCCCGGCAAATCCGATCTGCGCTTTGGGCTCGGCGATGTTGAGATCGCCGAGCATCGCAAAACTCGCGGTCACTCCGCCGGTGGTTGGATCGGTCAGGACGGCGATGTAGGGAAGCCGGGCTTTGTCGAGGCGGGCGAGTGCGCCTGAGATTTTGGCCATCTGCATCAACGAGAGCGCGCCCTCCATCATGCGCGCGCCGCCCGAACAACAAACGATGACGACCGGGCATCGTGTTTCGATGGCGCGCTCGATCGCACGCGTGATCTTCTCTCCGACCACGACACCCATGCTGCCGCCGATGAACGCGTACTCCTGCGCCGCGACGACGGTTGCGATGCCGTCGATGCGACCGCTGGCGACAATCACGCCGTCTTTGAGACCCGTCGCCTCGAAGCCGCTTGTGAGCCGCGATTTGTACGGTTTCAGGTCGGTGAAGTGAAGCGGATCGGTCGATGCGAGATCGCGATCGTATTCCGTCCACTCATCGTCAAACAGCGTCCGTAGACGTTCGGCAGCCGTCAGCCGGAAGTGGTGCGCGCATTTCGGGCAGACGCTCAGGTTTGCGGCGAGGTCCTTGTTGTAGATGATTTGTGCGCAGCCGGGACACTTGACCCAGAGGCCTTCAGGCACGCGGCTCGACTTTTCGGCGACGGGGGGAATCGGTTTGCGTGTCTTCTTGAACCACGCCATAGAGGGCTCAGCTTATCACTCACTTCGTTCGCGGAACGTAATACCGAGTGCCCGCGCCCATGAGTGCCACCTGCTTGACCAGATCGTCGAGCGCCTCGTCGCTGACCTCGGAATCGAATTGCGACGTCTCCACCACCAGCAGCGGCGTCGCATCGTAGTGGAAGAAAAAATGATGATAGGCCTCGTTGAGCTCCTTCAGGTACTCCTCGTCAGGTTCGAAGGAATCCGCCTCCGGTTCTGACGCGCGATTGCGCAGCCGACGCAGCAACACATCGGTGGGTGCCTGAAGATAAATGACGAGATCGGGACGGGGGACGTCTCGAGCGAGCAGATCGTAGAGACGCTGGTAGATGAACAACTCGTTGTCGTCGAGGTTCAGGTACGCGAAGATCTTGTCCTTGTCGAACAGGTAATCGGCGACCATCGTCTGGCTGAAAAGGTCGGCCTGCTGCAGTGCCGTTTGCTGGCGATGGCGGTTCAACAGGTAGAAGAGTTGTGCCTGCAGAGCGGCGCCCGGACGGTCGCCATAGAAATCGGCGAGAAACGGATTTTCGGTCTCTTCGAGAACGAGGGTCGCGTCGAGCCGCGTCGCCAACCGCTCTGCCAGCGTGGTTTTGCCGGCGCCGATCGGACCTTCCACCGCGAGGTAGCGGAACTGCAAGGCGCCCCGATGATATCATCGCGGCGTGATACGTTCGACGATCGGGATGTCTTGAGAGCCAGAGCGGTCCTTGCGTTTGACACAATCGTTCCGCACCGCCTTTAAGGCGTTTCCTTCGGCGACGCTGCTCGCACTCACTGCGGTCGCGTGCGGCGGCACGGTTCCTCCGCCTCCAATGCCGGCGGCGCCTCCGCCGCAAAGCTTTGAACAGAAATCGTCCTGGATTCTGCGTCTCGAAGATCAACGCATTCTGCGCGAGCCGGCGCCGCCTGCGCCGCCTCCAATGGCGCCAGCGGCTGCGCCGGCGCGCGGCAGGTCCGCCGCACCCGTGGCTGCGCCGCCGCCACCTCCGTCTCCGGATTTGATCCGTCTTTTAACCGATAACGAAGCGCGCATTCGCCGCCGCGCGGCGCTTGCCGTCGGCCGTGTCGGCCTCGTTGAAGGCGTGGCGCCGCTCGTGCGCGTGCTCGACGATCCTGATCCTGAAGTCCGGCAGATGGCGGCGTTCGCGCTCGGGCTGATTGGCGACCGAAGCGCACGCGACCCGCTGATTGCGAAGCTGACCGATCCGACGCCGCTGATGAAGGGCAGCGCCGCGGAAGCGCTCGGCCTGATTGGCGATCCGGCGGCAGCGGAACCAATCGGACGTATGGTGTCTGAAATTGTCGCTTCCGGCGCGCTCGCGGAACCGCCAGATGAGACGCTCGAAGCGTCACGGGACACGCCGGCCGCGGCATTTCGACTCGCGATGACCGCGCTGGTGCGATTGAAGGCGTACGACGCGCTCGCGGCAGCAACGCTCGACGCCTCCGGACAGCCGCGTGTCCGCTGGTGGCCGGTTGCGTTCGCGTTCCAACGGCTCGAAGATCCACGCGCGCTGCCCGTACTCCTCGCACTGGTCCAGGATCCACGCCCCTATACGAAAGCCTTCGCCGCGAAGGGGCTTGGTGCCATGAAGGATCAGTCGGCGGGTACGGCGCTTCTGCCGTTGGTGTCCTCGGCCGATGCCGACGTGGCGATTGAAGCCGTGCGATCGCTGGGACGTTTGCATGACGCTCGAGCGACACCCTCGCTGATCAAGCTTCTGCAGACGCCGACCACGAGTCCTGCGCTGAAGCTCGAGGCAGTCACCGCCCTCGGCAGCACGCGTGGCGACGGGGCGAACGACGCGCTGATTCCGCTGCTCGTCGACGCCAATCCGCAGGTACGCGGAGCGGTGCTTCGATCGCTGGCGACCGTCGATCCGGAGGGCTTCGTGTTCATCCTCTCCGGGCTGGACACAGACTCGAACTGGTCCGTGCGTGCCGCGCTCGCGTCAATTCTCGGCACGTTGACGCCCGAGGCCGGATTACCGCGACTGCGGATGCTGTTGAACGATCCGGATACTCGCGTGGTGCCGCCGGTACTCGAAGCGCTTGCGAAGCTGCATCCGCCCGATGCCGTGCAAATCGTGCTCGACCAGCTGTCGTCGAACGATCCGTTCATTCGTGCCGGCGCGGCCGACGCGATCGCCGGGCTGAAGCCTCCCAACGGCCTCGCCGCGTTGACTGATGCGTATACGCGCGGCCAGGGTGATACGACCTATGTCGCTCGCGCCGCCGCCCTGGTCGCTGCGGCCGCGTACGGGGCTGAAGCGTCAACGCCCCTGCTGACCACGGCCCTCGCCGACAAAGACTGGGCCGTTCGAGTGCGCGCGGCGCAGCTCTTGAAACAGTTCAATCCGTCGAGTGACGCGATGATCCGGATCCGCCCGGCGCCGGTCGCTCATCCAGAGTCCTATGAAGCCGCGCATTTGATCAGCCCGGAGTACTCGACGCAGGCCTACATCGAGACCGAGCACGGGTTGATCCAGATCGAACTGGCGATGTTCGATGCACCGCAAACGGTCGAGAACTTCGTCACGCTCGCGCGCAAAGGATTCTTCGACAACAACGTGATTCATCGAGTG
>Ga0070681_10001949_pt1 | contig 18633 bp, 17 predicted proteins | sample KBSC83BmetaG_FD_65650 | JGI IMG/M metagenome (GOLD analysis project Ga0070681, IMG submission 65650) | Corn rhizosphere microbial communities from Kellogg Biological Station, Michigan, USA - KBS C8-3B metaG | ecosystem: Host-associated > Plants > Roots > Rhizosphere | place: USA: Michigan... | reverse complement strand
AAGACGATGCCCCAGCAGATCCGGGAGAATGTCTATCTCGACCGGATGATCAGCCTGCTCTCGTCGGCATTCGCGGCGCTCGCGACGCTACTCGCGGCGGTTGGGCTCTACGGAGTGTTGGCATACACGGTGTCGCGGCGGACACGCGAGATCGGCGTGCGCATGGCGTTAGGCGCGGACGCGCGGCGGGTGCGACGCATGGTGCTCCGACAGGTGGCGATGATGACGCTCGTGGGTGGCGCGATCGGCCTCGTGGCCGCACTCGCGCTCGGGAGGACAGCGCAGTCGCTCCTCTTCGGGCTCGCGGCGCACGATCCCGTCGTCGTGATCGGCTCCATCGTCGTACTGACGATCGTCGCGCTCGCGGCGGGGTTCCTGCCCGCCTACCGCGCGTCGACGGTGGATCCGATCAAGGCACTCCGTTACGAGTAATCCCAGTCTCGACGCAACCCAACAGCGTCGGCGCGGACGAACGCGGGCACTGGCGGACATTCGCGGAGAAACCTCTTCTTGATTTCTCCGCGTCGCGTCCGTATGTGTCCGTGTCTGTCCGCGCCAACGCTGTTGAGTCGAAATAAATGGAGGTCGTCGTGCGCGCCTACGTGAGTGTGCTGCTTTGTTCGTTACTGAGTGTTTCGGTCGGTGCGCAGCAATTCCCGCCGAGTCCGAGAGTGGACAAGATTTTCGCGGCGTGGGACAAGCCGACGTCGCCCGGGTGCGCGTTAGGCGTGCTGCAGAACGGGCGCTTCGTCTACGAGCGCGGCTACGGGATGGCGAATCTCGATTACGACATTCCCAACTCACCGAAGCTCGTCTACTACGTCGGATCGGACTCGAAGCAGTTCACGGCGGCGAGCATCGCGCTGCTCGTGCTGGACGGCAAGCTCCGCCTGGATGACGACATCCGAAAATACGTGCCGGAGATGCCGGACTATGGGACGCCGATCACGATCAATCATCTGATCCACCACACGAGCGGCATTCGCGATATCTACGGCTTGATGTCGCTCGGCGGCCTTCGTATCGAGGACGTGTTCTCGGATTCGGAGGCTGTGGCGCTCATCGCGCGGCAGAAGGAGCTCAACTTCAAGCCCGGCGACGATTACCTCTACAGCAACTCCGGGTACTTCCTGCTCGGCCAGATCGTCAAGCGTGTCACCGGCAAGTCGCTGCGCGAATTCGCCGACGAACGGATCTTTCAGCCGCTCGGCATGACGCACACGCACTTCCACGACGACCCCGGGCACGTGATGAAGAACCGGGCGATGAGCTACGAGTCCGACGGCAAGGATGGGTACCGGATTTCGTACATTCAAAACTTCGACAAGATCGGCGCCGGCGGTCTCTACACCACCGTCGAGGACCTTCGCAAGTGGGATGAGAACTTCTACACTCACCAGATCGGCGGTGACGCGCTGCAGGCGATGATCCACACGCGCGGTGTGCTGAACAAGGGCGACACGATCCCCTACGCCTTCGGCAACAACGTCACGACGTATCGGGGCCTCCGCGTCGACGAGCACGGCGGGTCGCTGATGGGGTACAAGGCGGAGATTTTGCGCTTCCCCGATCAGCACGTCAGCGTCCTCGCGACGTGCAACCTCGGCTCGATCAATCCCGGTCCGCTCGCAGAGCAGGTGGCGGAGGTCTATCTCGGGTCGAAGATGGGGCCGAAGCCGGAGCGGCAGCTCGCAAATCGCCGGTCCCGTGAGGTCGCGCTCGCGGCGCAGCTGAATTCGGCGGAGCTCGCGGTCTATGCGGGTGACTATTACTCGGACGAGGTGGATGCGACTTATCACCTCTCCATCGAGAACGGCGCGCTGGTGCTTTCGGCGAGACATGTCGAGGCGCAGAAGCTCGCCTCGACCGGGCCGGATCAGTTCCGAACGGGGAACGGGCTCACGCTGCGCTTCGAGCGGAGCGGCAGCGAGCGACCAACAGCGTTCACGATCGAAGCCGGCCGCGTGCGGAATATCCGATTCGTCCGGCGATCCTGATGGAAGTCACGACGGCTGCGCGACCTTCGCGGCGAGCTTTCGGACCGTCGTGACATTGCGCATCGTCATCGGCATGGCGATGGTGCGATCGAGAATGTTGCCCGAGACCACCGAATCGCTGAAGCGCCCGCGGCAGCCCCAATAGAGCTCACGCTTGTGGACGTGAAATTCGTCGACGGGCGTCCGGAGCGCGACGATCTTGCGCGCGGTGTCGGCGCTGGGCTTTCGTGGGAGAAAGCCGATGTAGAGCGCGTGCTGCTCGGGATCGATGACCGCCGGGTCGAAGGGCTGGTGCCTAACGACAGCAGCGAGCTCGGCTCCGGTACGAAGGAAGGTCGCGACGGCGTAGCCGAGGCTGTTCTCGAGCTCGGAGGCGATGCGCTCCTCGAGGGCCGCGGGCTCGTCGTCCCTGGCGTCGAAGATGACGTTGCCGCTGGCGATGAACGTCTCGACGTTGGCGAAGCCCATCCGGGCAAAGTGCTTCCGCAGGACGTCCATCTTCACCGTGTGCCCGCCGACGTTGATGGCGCGGAGCAAGGCGACGTATCGGTTCATCGAGGGCGGGCGTGATGATGTAAGGGAGTGGTCCGGGAACATGTGGGTACCGGCGGCATTGCGTCAAATGAGCGACGGGAATAAACCGCAGCCGACCCGAGTTCTACAAATCGTGGCCAACAGCCTTCTCGACCGCTTCGAGCAGCGCGTCGTACCCCTGATGGACGACGCCTACACGCTCGCCCGGCACCTCGTGCGCGACGAGCACGAGGCGCAGGACATCGTGCAGGAGGCGTATCTCCGTGCATGGCGCTACTTCGCGGGATTTCGCGGCGGCGACGAGCGCGCCTGGCTGCTCACCATCGTTCGCAACTGCTGCTACAGCTGGCGCCGCGGAAAGCGCGGCACCGAGGACGTCCCGTACGACGACGAGGCGCACAGCACGGACACCACCAGTCGCTACGCGGCGGACGCGCGCGCGATTGGCGAGTCGGAGCGCGGCAACCTCGCGTCCGCGCTCGAGACGTTGCCGGCCGAGTTTCGGGAGGTGCTGGTGCTGCGCGAGATCGAGGACTTCTCCTATCGCGAGATCGCGCGCGTCACCGGCGTCCCGATCGGAACCGTGATGTCGCGGCTCGCGCGGGCGCGCGAGCGGCTCCGCCGCGTCCTGAAACAGAGTGCCTAACGTGATTCCCATGAGCGATCGCTGCCAACCGACGCGCGCGACTCTGGGCGCGTACGTGGACGGAGAGCTGCCGCCGGATGATGCCGCGGCGATCGCCGATCACCTGACGACCTGCGCCCACTGTTCCGCCGAATATCAAACTGTGCTCGACACCATCGCGCTCACGCGAACTCAGCTCGAGCGGTTCACCGCTCCGGACGTCCTCCGCGCGCGAATTCGCGCCGCACTGGTGACAACACCCGCCGAGCAGGAGCCGGCTCCCGAGCGAGGCGCGGATCGCAATGACGCGCGTGGGTCGAGTCGTTGGGCGCGGCGCATGGTTCTGGCGGCGGGCCTCGTCCTCGCCGCCGCGTTAGGCAGCGGAACGACGCTCCTCCTGCGCCAGCAGACCGAGCCGCCGTCGATCGCGGCGCAGGTGCTGTCGAGCCATCTCCGGTCGCTGATGCCGAATCACCTCACGGACGTGGCGTCGAATGACCAGCACAACGTGAAGCCGTGGTTCAACGGGCGGCTCGACTATTCGCCAACCGTGCCGCGCTTCGATGACGTGGGATATCCACTCATCGGTGGGCGCGTGGACTACGTCGGTGGGCGCCCCGTGGCTGTCGTTGTGTACGGCCGGCGACAGCATCTGATCAACGTCTTCTCGTGGCCCTCAGCCGGCGCGTCCGAGCCGCTCACCGCTACAGCGTCGAACGGCTACACGATGTATCGCTGGCGGAGCGGAGGGATCGAGCACTGGGTTGTTTCCGACGTCAACGCCGCGGAGTTGCAGACGTTCGCCGGGATGATTCAGCGCGGGTCACCGTGAGAGCATTGTCATCCCGCGGCGCGAACGGACTTCCCGTCATCCCGAGCAAAGCGAGGGATCTGCTCTTGTCGCCTATGCGCTTCGATGGCATCCAGGCGGAACAACAGCGAAGACGCGAATTTCGCGAAGAACTGCCCGAATCCAACCGTGAACCGGTACAGCTCCTCGCTCGACGAGCTGTGATTTGTTTTGGGGCGCGCCGAATAGCTCTCGGTGTGCCTTTCACAAATCATCCCGGCACGTTGCGCGAGGAGCCATCACGGCACGCGGAGCGATTCGCAATAAATTCGCGCAAATTCGCGTACCAGCTGTTGTTCCGGTTGGATGCGATCGAAATGTCCAGGGCGCGAAAAGCAGATCCCTCGCTTCGCTCGGGATGACAGTGGGTGCTTCGCTCGGGATGACAGTGGGTGCTTCGCTCGGGATGACAGTCAGCGCACGCCTGCGAGGGCCGCGACGAGGAGAGCGGCCCACTGGGGTCCGAGGTAGCCGCTCGGGCCGTCATCATAGGTTTCACCTAACGAGTGGGCGCCGGAGCCGCTGCCGCCGCCGTCGATGGTGATCGCGGGGACGCCGAGGCTCATCGGGAGATTGGCGTCGGTGCTCGACGCGCCGGTCTTCGGCGTGAAGCCGAGCGCGCGGCCGGCCGCGATCGCGGTGGCGACGATCGGCGACGCGTCCGTCTGCGTGCTGTTCGCGGGGCGAAGTCCGATCGTGTCGATGTCCATGGACAACTTCGCGCGCTCAGCCCGCGCGCCCGTCTGCTTGATCCAGCGGTCGTTCTCGGCGTCGAGGGCGTTGCCGAGGATCTTGAGGATCTGCTGATCGACCGCGTCGAGCGCCTCGGCCGTCTCCGACCGCATGTCGAGATCCATCGTTCCGGAGAACGGTATCGAGTTCACGGACGTGCCGCCGGAGATGACGCCGACGTTGAAGGTCGTCTTCGGCGTCGTCGGTACCTGCACGTCGGCAATCCCCGCGATTGCTCTGCCTAACGCGTGGATCGGGTTCGGAATGCCGAAGGCGCCGTAGCTGTGGCCGCCCGGGCCCTTGTACGTGATGCGATAGCGCTTGCTGCCGACGCCGTGGTGCTTGAGGTCGAGTCCCGTCCCGTCCACTGAGATGAAGTAGTCGACCTTGCCCTTGAGACTGTTCGCGAAGAGATACCGCGTGCCGCGGAGATTCCCCTGCCCTTCCTCGCCGACGTTGCCCACGAAGTAGACGGTGCCCGTAGTCTGGACATGCGCCCGCTGGAAAGCGCGGACGACCGACAGCACCACGGCGAGCCCGCGACAGTCATCGCCGATGCCCGGACCGGCGAGCGACGTGCCGTTCCGTTTGACCTTGACGTTCGTGCCTTCGGGGAAGACGGTGTCGAGATGCCCCTGGATCAGCACTGTCGGCCCGTTGCCCGTCCCGCGGCGTTCGGCGATGACGTTGCCGACGCTGTCGATCCGGACGTTCGTCAGGCCTAACGCCTGGAGCCGGCGGCGATATTCGGCCGCGCGCGTAGCCTCCTTGTACGGCGGAGCAGCGATCTCACAGATGGAGACCTGCTGATCGAGCGTCCACGGCTCCTGCGCCTTGATCGTGTCGAGGGCTGCGCGCAGCCGCGGATTGTCGGAAGGAATCGTTACGCTCTGTGTCTTCCCTTGCCGCGCGATCGATGCGAGGAGGATGAGAGCTGTGGAAATGGCGAGCGATTGTCTCATGGTCGAAGCAGAAAGTTGGGAACACCTAAGACCTAACACCTACCACCGAGCATCTAGCAAATATGAACTGATGTCGCCTTGAACGAGGCGACAACTTCGCGGCCGCGCTCCAAGCCGAGCTCCTGCACGGCGCGCGTCGTCACCGCGGAGACGATCGACGTGCCGCTCACGTCGATGGTCACCTTGCTCAACGCGCCGGCGGAGACGATCTCCACGACTCGCCCGCGGAACTGATTGCGCACGGAGGACGCCACCGCTTCCCTCGAGAGCATCACGTCCTCGGCACGCAGGATCGCGTGCGCCCTGCCGGGAACGGCGTCGCCTAACGCGTACAGTGTGAGCGAGCCCGTGTCGAACGCCAATGGATGCTCGGCGTACTGGCCCTGCGCAGCATCCGACCAATCGGGCGAGACGGCACGGATCGGCCGCGCCGTGCCGGCGTAGATGTTCTCGGCGCCGAGGAAGCTCGCGACGTAAGGCGTGGCGGGGCGACGAAAGAGATCGGCGGGATCGCCGGACTGAACGAGACGCCCCTTGTCGAGCAGGATGGCGACGTCGCCGACGAGGCCCGCTTCCTCGAAATCGTGCGTCACGTGCAGCACCGTGCAGCCTCGGTCGAAGTACATGGTGCGCACCTCGCGCCGGACGGCGGCGCGGCTGCGTGGATCGAGCGCGGCGAACGGCTCGTCGAGGAGCAGCACCGCGGGACGTCGCGCGAGGGCACGGGCGAGCGCGACGAGCTGCCGCTCGCCGCCGCTGAGCGACGTCACGTCACGGTCGCCGACGAGCGCCAGGCCAAAGCGATCGACAACCTCCTCGACGTCCTCCGCGCTGCGCGCCCCGTACGCTACGTTCTCGCGCACCGTGAGGTGCGGGAAGAGATAGGCGTGCTGGTACACGAGCCCGACGGGCCGCCGCTCCGGCGGCAGCCTCGTGACGTCAGCGCCGCCGAGCGTGACGCGACCGGAGCGCAGCGGCAGAAGACCGGCGATCGACTCGAGGAGCGTGGTCTTTCCCGCTCCAGCAGGCCCGATGACGACGCCGTACGCGCCGTTAGGCACGGTGAAGCTGACATTGTCGAGGGCAAACTCCCCGACGCGTACCGTGAGGCCGTCGACGGCAATCATGCGCGAGTCAGTCGTCGCGGCGGAGGGCACGCAGCATGGCGAGCGGGACAATCGCGAGCAGGACGAGTACTGCTGCGACGGGAAGCGCGCCGCTCAACCCCGTCGACGTGAAGCGGTCGTAGCTCAGGACACTCGCCACCTTCGGGTTGTACGTGAGGATGACGATCGCGCCGAACTCGCTCACGGCGCGCGCCCACATCACGATCGCCGCCGCCGTCAGTCCGCGGAGCGACAGCGGCAGCGTCACTCGGCGAAACGCGCGCCAGGCGTCGTCGCCGAGGGTGCGCGCGACCGCCTCGTAGCGCCGATCGACGCGTGCGAACGCCTCACGAGCACCGCCGACATAGAGCGGCGCGGAGACGAAGAGCATCGCGCAGACGATGCCGAACGGCGAGCCCGTCAGGCGCAGGCCGGCTGCAAGCAGCGCGCTGCCTAACGGGCTGGCGCGGCCGAGGACGAGGAGGAGCGCGATGCCGGCGACTGGATGGGGTACGACGAGCGGCAGGTCGAGAATAGCCAGGACGAGCGCTCGTCCCGTGAAGCGCCGCCGCGCCAGGATGTACGCAAGTGGCGTCCCGCCGAGAATGGCCCAGAACGTAGCCGCGGTCGCGGTGAAGAGCGTCAACGCGAGCGCGCCGCGCAGCTCGGCGTCGCTCGCGAGCTGCCTAACGCCGGACGCGCCTCCGGCGCCGACGAGCCCGACGAGCGGTGCGAGGAGAAAGAGGAGGAGCAGTGAGGCGAGGAGCCCGCTCACGACCGTCGCCGCGGGCGCGAACGACGATCCCCGGAGTGGGGCCAGGGCGGCCGCCTCGCTAGCGGTTGGCGACACGAATCACGTCAGGCACGTCCGTGCCGACGAAGACCGCTTCGTCGAGGGCATCGACGTGCGCCGCGCGCATTGCCTGGCGTCCGTCGGCGGAGAGAAGAAAGCGCGCGAGTCGTTGCGCTGCCGCGGCGTGCGGTGCTCCCCGAGGAACCGAAAGAGCATAGACGATCGGCGCGCCGGCGAAGGTGGCCGAATCGCTCCCCTTGCCTTTCACCCGAACGCGCGCCGACGCGTACGCAGCCGCCTGGTCCGGATCGCCGAGGTCGATCTGGGCAGGAAGGTGAAGCGCCTTGAAGCCGTAAGCGGCGGCGACAGACTCGTAGTCGAAGATGTAGTCCAGCTCGCCCGTCTGTAGCAATGCCGCGAGCTCGGCGGCGTTGGGTCGCATGTTCCGCTTCGGAGCGTTCGCGAGCACCCGAGCCGCGAGGCCGGGCGAGCGATAGTAACGTTCCGCGAGCTGGAGCATGAGGAGGGTGCGGTAGCCTGCGGGGGCAAGATCGGGGTCCGGCCGGCCGACCTGTACGTCGGGTTTGGCCAGGATGTTTGACCAATTAGTTGAATCGATCTCCGTGACGTGCCGCGACTTGTCCGTGTAGCCGATGATCATTCGATTGCGCGCGAACTCGGCGTACCAGCTCACGTGAGCTGGCATCAGCAGTTGTGGAAAGACCTCCACGTCGGCGAGAGCGATGACGTCAGGAATCCGCCCGAGCTCGGTGATTTTTCGGGCGTGCTCGAGCGACGCGCCGCTCTCGCGCTGGACGACGATGTCGTTGCGGGCAGCGAAGCTATCGAGCGCCGCCTGGAGTGGCTTCGTGAGGCTTGCGGCCAGATAGACGAGAACGGTGTCGCCGCCCGAAGAGGAGGCGCGCGGAACTGATCTGCTGTCGCGACACGCGGCTCCAGCGAGCGCGAGTAGGAGCCCGTATGTACAAGGCAAGCGCATGAGGCAATAATCAGCGACGCCCGCCGAGCCTACAAGAGCGCGGCGGCCACAACGGTCTCGAAACACTTTCCCTCGGGGACCCGTTCATCTGGTCGACGTCCCACCTCCGGCAGGCCGCAGCCTCTGAGGCACGAATTCGTTTCGTCCTCTCCTGTCCCTCCCCTTTCATCCTCGATGCACGACAACGATCTCGCCATCGACATCCGTGGCGTAACCAAGCGGTATGAGGAGCACGTCGCGGTACGCGACCTCTCGCTCCAGGTACCCAAAGGCGCAGTGTACGGCCTCCTCGGTCCGAACGGCGCCGGCAAGACGACCACCATCCGCATGCTGCTCGACATCATCGCGCCGGACGCCGGTTCCATCGCGATCTTCGGGCGGCCGAATCATGAAACCGGACTCCTCAACCGCGTCGGCTACCTGCCGGAAGAGCGTGGCCTCTACCGGAAGATGCAGGTGCGCCGTGTCCTGCGATTCCTGGCCGAGCTCAAGGGGCTCAAGGCCGGCGACGCCGACAAGCGCATCGACGAATGGCTCGACCGCTTCGGCCTGAAAACGAAGGATCGCGACTGGGGCGACTCGAAGATCGACGAGCTCTCGCGCGGCATGCAGCAGAAGGTCCAGTTCATCGCAACGCTCATTCACGATCCGGATCTCGTCATCCTCGACGAGCCGTTCAGCGGTCTCGATCCGATCAACGCACAGGCGTTGAAGGACGCCGTGGTGGAGCTCAAGCGGCGCGGCAAGACCGTCGTCTTCAGCACGCACGTGATGGAGAACGCGGAGCGGATGTGCGACGCGGTCTGCATCGTCGCTCGCGGCGAGAAGGTGCTCGACGGGCAGGTGACGGAGGTGCGGTCGAGCAGTGGACGCCGGAACGTGGCGTTGGCGCTCGTCGGCAACACCGCGGCCCGGCCAAGCGAGAACGGCGTCGGCCGCGTGCTCGGCGACACGAGGCTCGTCAGGCACTTCGACGACAACAATCGCTACTTCGAGATCGAGCTCGCCCCGGGCGCCGACGCGCAGGAGCTCCTGCATCGCCTCATCGAGGCGGGCGCGCGCATCGAGCGGTTCGAGCTGATCCTTCCTTCACTTCATCAGATTTTCATCGAGCGTGTCGGCGCCAGCGGCGTCGAAACGGGGATGTCCGGACATGGATAAATTCTGGGTCGTTGCCAAGCGCGAATATCTCGAGCGCGTCCGATCGCGCTGGTTCGTGATGATGACGCTGTTCGTGCCCGTCTTCATCACCGCCATCTTTCTCATTCCGGCGTGGGTGACGGCACGGAGCGCGTCGGGCACGGCGTCGCGGAACATCGTCATTCTCGACGCAACGGGCACGGGCCTCGGCAAGCGCGTCGCCGACGTGCTGACGCGCGACACGACTGCCGTGCGCGCGAGCAACGCTGCACCCGCGCCGCAGCCGCAGGTCCGTGAGGTCACCGCGGCGTCGCTGCCGGCGGCCGAGGACTCCGCGATGCGCGCAGTCATGCGCCCAAACAATCTCGTCGGCTACCTCGTGCTCGACGACAGCACGCTCTCGACGCGGCGCATCCGCTACGCCGGCCGGAACGCGTCGTCGATCGTCGATACCGACAAGCTCAAGTCGGCCGTGCGGCAGGCGTTCACAGCGGTGATGCTCCAGCGCGAGGGAGTGAAGCCAGAGACGATCTCGCTGATCAGCAATCTCTCATTGAGCATGTCGCAGACGCGCATCGACGAGCGCGGGAAGGGCGGCTCCGGCCAAGCGGCGATCTTTCTTGGCGTAGGCATCGGCGTGCTGCTGCTGATGTCGATCATCTTCCACGGCCAGAACGTGCTCCGCGGCGTGCTCGAGGAGAAGTCGACGCGAGTCGCCGAGGTGGTGATCTCGAGCATCAAGCCCGAGATGCTCCTCGCGGGCAAGGTGGCCGGCGCAGGCGCGGTGGGCCTGACGCAACAGGTCCTCTGGATCGCGATCTCGGCCTATCTGATCACGAACTTCGCGCCGCTGGTGCTCAAGTCGGCAGGCGTTCCAATCTCCGGTGCAGGCGGTAGCGGGGCGCTGGGCGTCTCGTTCGGCGGCCTCACCGTCGGGCTCTTCATCGTGATCGTGCTCTACTTCCTCTTCGGCTTCGTGTTCTACGCGTCGCTCCTCGCGGCCGCGGGCTCGATGGTGAATACGGAGCAGGACGCGCAGCAGGCGGCGATGCCGGTCATGTATCTGCTCATCGGCAGCTGGCTGTTCGTGAACTCGGTGATCGTGAATCCGACGGGGACGATCGCGCGGGTGTTGTCCTGGCTTCCCTTCTCGTCGCCGATCATCATGCCGATGCGCATGGGACTGTCGCCGGTGCCATGGACGAGTGTGGCGGGCTCGCTGGCGGTGTGCGCGTTAGGCTGCGTGTTCGCGATCTGGCTGGCGGCGCGAATCTATCGCGTCGGGATGCTGATGTACGGGAAGCGGCCGTCGTTGGCCGAGGTGGCGAAGTGGGTGCGGTATGCCTGAAAAGGTCTTAGAAGGGCGCGTGGGAGGAGCGCGCTAGGAACTGCGCGCTAGGAACTGCGCGCTAGGAACGGCGCGCTAGGAACGGCGCGCTAGGAACGGCGCGCTAGGAACAGCGCGGAGAGGCGACAGCTGTCAGCGAAGGATGACAAAGGCCAAGGAAGGTCGCCGTTCCTAGCGCGCTTTTTCTAGCGCGCTTTTTCTAGCGCGCTTTTTCTAGCGCGCTTTTTCTAGCGCGCTTTTCCTAGCGCGCTTTTTCTAGCGCGCTTTTCCTAGCGCGCTTTTCCTAGCGCGCTTTTCCTAGCGCGCTTTTCCTTGCGCGCCGTTCCTAGCGCGCTTTTCCAACCCGCCGTTCCCCAGCTAGTCCGCGCGACCGGGTTGGACGCTGGAGAGGTCCGATGTCGGGCCCGTTCCATAGCCGCCGGACGTCGCGACCATGTTCGGGCGGCGCGCGGTACTCGTGCTCGTACCGCCGCGCGGGGCGCCGATCGCGGACTTCAGCTCGTCGACCCAGCCGTCGATGCGATCCTGCACGGCGCCATGAACGCCCGTCATCATATTCGCGACAATCTCGTCGAGCGCGGTACCGATCTTCGTTCGCGAGCCTTTCGTCGCCGCGAGCGTCGCGACCGCGGCTTTGGTGTCGCTCCCCGACGCGCTCAGTGCGATGCCCGCACCGAAGGCGAGGGCAAGCACCGGCCACGGATGGTCGCGTACGACCTGCATCACGTTGAGTCGCTGTTCCAGCTCGGTGAGTGTGGTAGACATCCGCTCGCGCGTCTGTTCGATGTCGCGGCGGACATCGGCCGTCGTCTCAGCCATGAGGTCCTCCAAATGAGGGGCTAGGGTTCCAGGGCCCTGGGTTTAGGAAGTTGATAACAACCCCTTCGCGCCCCAGCTCCCGATGCTTTCCATACACTATCCGTCGCGCGGCGGCTCAGCGCCGCGCGGCCGACACCAGCTCTTCCTTCGTCTCGCGAATCGTCGCGACCGTCTCCATCGGCGCGAGCCGCGCCGGCGTGAGGAGCGCCAATCCGCGCCTGGCGAACCAGAGGGCAATCGCGCCCGTGATGACGACGACGATGAGCGCCGCGAGCCAGTAGAGATCGCGCGGCAACCATTGATCGCCGACGAGCAGGATCAGGCCCGCGAGAAACGCGAGCCCACCGAGCAGGGCGAGCACGGCCGCCATCGCTACGAACGCTGAACCTCGTCCGATCGCGCTCAGTGCTTCCACCGTCTCGACGCGAGCGAGCTGCACCTCGCTCCGCACCAGGCCGACGCCCCCCTCCGCGAGATCGCGAAGGAGAGTGCCGACCGAGCGACGGCCGTTCTGATGCACTCCGACCGTCATGAGACCCTCCTACCTGCGGAAGGCTTTGCCGAGCAGATAACCGAGACCGACCGCGATGAGTAGCGTGCGGCCTGGATGCTCCTTCACCTGGCGTTCCACGCCCACGCGCATGCTGTCGAGATCCGCATCGCGCAGCCAATCGGCCGTCGCCTGCATGCCGCCCGCGACGCGATCCGTCACCTGGCTCACGCCGTCGCCGCTGACCGTGATGTCGGCCGTGCCAGTCGAGCCGCTCAGTTGGCCGCGGCCGCCGCGTTGACGAAGCTTGTCCGCGCCAGAGGAGAGTGCATCAGCGAGCTTGTCCTTCGCCGTGCCCGCGCCCTGACGTACGCTGGAGCCAACGTCGGCCAGCTTGTCCTTCGCGTTCCCTGCAATGTCGCGCGCGCGATCGGTGATGCCGCCGCCCGTATCCGTGCTCGACGAACCGCCCATGCCGGCGCCCGTGCTTCCACTCGAGCCCGCGCCATAGCCAGCCGAGCCGGTGAGATCACCGCTATTGCCGTAACCACCCGTCGAACCTGCGGCGCCCCCAGCCCCACCAGAGCTGCCGCCCGTCAATCCATCCGCGTTCCGTTCCATCGCCGCATCCTCCAGAAGTTGGCATACACGTGTGTGCAGGTGGCGTGCCGGGTCGGTGACTGGTGGCTGGTGGCTGGTGACTGGTGGCTGGTGATTGGTGGCTGGTGATTGTGGCTGGTGATTGGTAGTGGTCAGTCACCAGCCACCAGCCACCAACCACCAGACACGGAACACCTGTTGCACGCGTAGCCCGCGTCACAAACGGAGCGATGCACCATGCCACGCGGAGACAAATCCAAGTACACGGATAAGCAAAAACGAATGGAAGACCACATCGAGGAAGGCTACGAGAAGCGCGGCGTCGGCAAGCACGAAGCCGAGCGGCGGGCCTGGGCTACCGTGAACAAGCAGACGGGCGGCGGCAACAAGTCCGGCGGCTCCGGACGCGGCAAGCGCGACTCGAGCGCGGGCAGCATGACCCACGCGGAGCGCAGCCGCGCCGCCAAGAAGGGGTGGGCAACGCGTCGCCGCGAATCCTAACGACGCCCGAGGGCCTCGCGACCCCGCCCTAACGAGCCTCCTCGGCCGCGAGCACGCTGCGTCGATAGGCAGGCATGCCGGCAACGAGCAGAACGATCGTAGCGAGCATGCCGATCACGTTCACGAGCACCAGTGAATAGCGGACGGCCAGCGGATTACCGAAGACGTGGTCGGTGAAGAATGCGACCGCGGTCGGGCCGAGGCTGCCCGAGACGAGGCTGATCAGGAAGAAGTAGAGGGCCGCGCCCTGCGTTCGGATCGACGGCGGGACGATCTCCGCCGCGGCGGCGGACGCGGGGCCCCACGGGAACGCGGCGAAGAAGTTGACGATCGCGAGCCAGACGACGGCGAGCGTCGCCGTGGGCATGACTGGATAGGCGGAGGCGCTGACCAGCATGCCCACGGCGCCGATGACGCCGACGCGGAGCGGCGCGTCGGTGCGGCCACGCCTAACGAGTACATCGGCCGCGCGTCCGCCGGCGAGGGTGCCGGCGACGCCGACGGTCATCGTCAGCACACCCTGGACGATCCCCGCGCGAGCGGGCGTCCATCCATACGTCCGCACGAGAAAGGTCGCGAGCCACGCGGCGATGCCGAAGTTCACCGCGGCGGAGAGCGCGAAGCCAACGCCGAGCGTCGCGAAGGTGCGAAGGTGCACGCGCACATACGGAAAGAGCGCGGCGCGCGGCACATCGTTCGTCTCGGTCTGGCGCGCGCGCCGCGGATCACGGACGGTGAGGAGCAGCAGGGAGATCAGCAGACCCGGCGCGCCGACGAGCAGGAAGACCAGCTGCCACGGCCGCAGCGCGCCGACGACGGGAAGCCGCACGCCTCCCATCGCGCTCACCGCGCCGATGACCCACCCGCCGATGAAGTACGCGAGTCCCGATCCGAGAAAGGTGCCTAACGACCAGACGCTCATCGCCAGCCCGACGCGCTCGCGCGGGAAATAGTCGGCGACGAGCGACACCGATGGCGCGTTGAGCGTCGCCTCGCCGACGCCGACGCCAATCCGCGCCAGGAGCAGCCGCGGATAGGTGGAGACGAGCCCTGAAAGCATCGTCATCAAGCTCCAGAGCGCGACGCCGCCGGCCATGATGTTTCGCCGGTTCGCGCGGTCCGCCCACCAGGCGATCGGCAGGCCAAGCACCGTATAGAAGACGGAGAACGACAGGCCGATGAGATAGCTCATCTGCGTGTCGGTGATGTGGAGGTCGCGCTCGATCGCCGGGACGAGGAGGCTCAGCACCTGGCGGTCGAGAAAGCCCGAGACGTTCGCCAGCGTCAACACGCCGACGACGTACCATGCATAACGAGTCTCGACCGGGCCGCCGCGGCTGACGGGCATCGCTACAAACTACCCTGCCAGCCGAAAGGAGTGATCGTCGCGGCCCGCCCCGCCGCCACCCACCACCACGTCGTGACGGACTACCCGCCGCGAACGATCTCCTTCCTGAGCAATAGTACAGGCGACCGCTCGGTGGTGTTGGCTAAGATTGCTTAAGGGAAGCCTGGTCGTTCGCGTGGCATACGGGGCTCCATGCACGGCCAGAGATCAACTGTTGAAAAAGACGAAACTGCCTGAAAGGGCCGGGAAAGGGCCGGATCGCTCATCGAGGCGAAGCATTCCCGGGCGGGTCCCAAAATTTTTGGGCCGGCTCTTTCAGGCCGTCTCAGGCCTGTTCGCAGTGCAACACAGTAGATGCTTGTGGACCTACGGAGTCATCGCGGGTCACCGAGCTCACGATCACGCGTCTTCGATGTCCACCGCCGGAAGCCTCAACACGAAGACGCTCCCTCCGCCCGGTCGGGGCTCGTACGCCAACGAGCCTTGCTGAATGTCCGCGAGACGGCGGGCGATGGAGAGGCCCAGTCCCGCTCGGCCGACGTCGGGTGCCGTGTCGGCGTGGCGGTAGAATGGCTGGAAGATGCGCTCGGCCTCCGCGGCCGGGATGCCGGGGCCCTCGTCCGCGACAGTGAACACGAGCGTGTCACCGTCGCGGCGGACGCCCAGCTCCACACTGCCGCCGGGTGATGTGTAACGCAGCGCATTCTCGAGGAGATTCGCGAGGATGCGGAGCGAGTGAGTGAAATCGAAGCGCCCGACGAGCGCGGGGCTCTCGAGGTCGACGACGGTGCGAATCGTCTTGCCGTCGGAGAGGAGGCCCTGCGCCTGGCGCTGCGCGGCGCCGATGAGATCCTCGGCCGTGTTGATGTCCGGCGTGACGCGAAAGGCGTCGCCCTTCATCCGCGAGAGGTCGAGGAGGTCGGCGACGAGCCTCGTGAGGCGGTCCGCCTGCTCCTCGATCGCGGCGGCGGCGGTGTCGCCGCGGAGGGCAGCGGTCTGCGCCAGCGCCTTGATCGTCGTCAGCGGCGTGCGGAGATCGTGGGAGACGGAGGCGAGGAGATTGTCCTTCAACCGATCGGCCTCGCGCAGCGCGGCGGCGTGCTCGGCTTCGCGCACGAGACGCGCCCGCTCGATGCCTAACGCGGCATAGTAAGTGAGAGCGGCGAGAAAGCGCTGCTTCGGCGGGTCGAAGACGACCGGCTGCTCGTCGGAGAGCGCGAGCACGCCGACGACACGCGATTGAACGCCCAGGGGAAGAAAAAGCTCGCGCGCGCCCGGCGCAGCGTGCTCGGCGCCGAGTCCGTCGTCGACGGAGAGGGTGAGCGGCTCGCCGCGCTCGGCGACGCGCTGGACGAGTGGATTCGGCGGGCGACGTCTCGCCTCGATGCCGTCTCTCGTTATGCACTCGCCGATGCCGCGGTCGGGCGACCACGGCCAGATGACACAGCCGCTCACGCCGAGCGTGCTCTGGATGACGTCGACGATCCGGACGAGGGCGTCCTCGGCGCGTCCGGCGTTGAGCGTCTCGGACGCGAGGCGCGAGAGCGACGTGACCTCGATGGCGCGGGCCCGCGCCTCGATCGCCTCGGCCCGGGCGCGCGCGAGCAGCTGCGTCGCAACGATCGCCGTCGTGAGAAACGCGAGCAGGACGAGCCAGTCGAGGGGCTTGCCGATCGCGAATTCGTTGTATGGCGGCTGGAAGAGATAGTCGATGAGGATGAACGCGACGACGGCGAGCGACAGGCCGAGCGCGCGCCCGCCGCTCGCGCTCGCACCGAGCACGATGAGGAGATAGAGGAGGACGACGTGCGCCTGGTCGATGCGTGCCTGCACGGAGTACATCGCGACGGTGCCGACGACGGTGACGACGAGCCAGAAGACCCAGGCGACGCGCGGACGCGTCTGGGTGAGCGGGATGTCGAGCGAGCCGAGGCGCTCGAGAAGTCTGCCTAACGATGTGGACGCGCCGGGCGTGCCGCGCGACAGCGCCGTCGTCACGTCAGCGCACGACGTCGGCGCGATAGCCGACGCCGGGCTCAGTGATCACAATCCGCGGCGACGCTGGATCGCTCTCGATCTTGCGGCGGAGGTTCGTGATGTGCACGCGCAGATACTGCTGCGGACTCCCGAACTGCCGGCTCCAGACCGCATCGAAGATCTGCTGGTGCGTGAGCGTCCGACCGCCCGCTCCGACGAGCGTGTGCAGGATCTGCCACTCGATCGGCGTGAGGTGGATCTGCCGGCCCTCGCGATCGACGCGGCGCGTCACCGGATCGATCGTCAGTCCGTGGAGGGTGACCGGCGAGGGCGCCGCCGCCGAGCTGCGAGCGCGGCGCAGCTGGGCGCGCGCCCGGGCCGCGAGCTCGAGGACGCTGAACGGCTTGGTGACGTAGTCGTCGGCGCCGGCGTTGAGAAGTAAAACTTTCTCATCTTCCGAGTGACGCGCCGACAGGACGATGATCGGCGACGCGAGCAGCCGGCGCAGCTCGCGGCAGACGTCGACGCCGGCGGTGTCCGGCAGGCCGAGGTCGAGAATGACGAGCTCCGGCCGCTCGGACGTGGCGGCATCCAACCCTTCCGCCCCCGTCGCCGCTTCGCCGATCCGGTCCGCGACCTCGCGGAGCGCGTCGCGAACGGCGACGCGGATCTGCGGCTCGTCGTCGATGATGAGAATGCTGGCGGCCTTGTCCACGTAGTCGAGGGTTCATTGGCGAGCCGGGTTGCGCCGGCGCGCCGTGAGAAAGACGTCGATCTCGTCGGGCCGCGGATTGATGAAGTCGAGACGCACGCGCCCGTCCGCGGTCTCGCTGATGGTACCCGGTACCGTGCTGTTCGTGAGATACCACCCCGCCGGGAGGACGACCGCGTTCGCCGGCCGGCCGAAGGAGCGGTCCCAGAGGAGCGTGTCACCCACGAGGCGGTAGCGCGCACTGTCGGTGTAGGTCTCGAACATCCGGAGCCGCACCGACCCGTTCGGCTTCACCGCCGTGAAGTGAAAGACCACCACCTGGGTCGTCGGCGTCACGTCGGGGACGTCGAGGCCGGCGCGGCGAATAGCGTCACCGGTCAGAACCTCCCACTTGAGCTCCTCGCCGGTGTCGAGAATCCGGGCGGAGGGACGGGAGACGCTACTCCCGCTGCGGACGACGTTCAGGTACTTGTCGACGCCGACCCTGGACTCCGTGTAGTCGTGATACAGGTCGAAGGCGTGGGTCTCCGGCTGCTGGAGGAAGTAGACGATCTCGCGATTCTGGTGGGCGCGCTCGTCGGGGACGACGCGACGCTCGCCCAAGGGTGAGGCCGCTGCCGCGTCACGAGCGACAGGAAAGCCGCGCGCCGAGCCAGCAGTGGCAGTCTGGACTACGTCGTTGGCGCGTATCACCGCGCTCGGCAGGCGCCGCGCCTTGACTACGAGAGGGGCTTCGGCGGGAAGCGCGTTCCAGAAGCTCACCGACAGTCGGCCGTTTTCCTCGATGACCTGGGACGGCACGTTGCACGAGACGAGCTCGTAGTCTCTCGGTAGTACGATCGCATTGCGCTTGATGCCGAGCGGCCGCGCGAAGACGAGAAGTCCGTTCTCCTCGTAGTAGCTCTTGGGATCGTAGTACGTCTTGTCGATGAGGACTCGCGCCTCGCCGTCCCTCGGCACCGGCCGCGCGAGATGGACCCGGATGTACTGCGAGGCAGAGTCTGCGTTCCGCACTCCGCCGGCACGGGCGACGTCGCCGCCGACGACGTCGAACGCGAGAGGAGCGCCGGTGAGCCGATCGTACACGCGCTCGTCGCTC
>Ga0070681_10001946_pt1 | contig 18644 bp, 15 predicted proteins | sample KBSC83BmetaG_FD_65650 | JGI IMG/M metagenome (GOLD analysis project Ga0070681, IMG submission 65650) | Corn rhizosphere microbial communities from Kellogg Biological Station, Michigan, USA - KBS C8-3B metaG | ecosystem: Host-associated > Plants > Roots > Rhizosphere | place: USA: Michigan... | reverse complement strand
GCGCGAGCGAACGAACCCCGGGGCCTGCCGCGATGCGCTGCTTTCAATTCCCCGGCTAAGGCACGTTCATTCCTGCGGGGTGAGAGATCTGAGCGAAAGCGGGGCTGGCCTCCAACTCGACAACCTTCTGCTTTCACCGACCGACTTCAACCATCTCGTCGATGGCTTCCGAAACACGCTTGCTTGCCGTCTGATCTGGAAAGATGGCTGCTTTGCCAGGATCGCTTTTGAGCCCGTTTCAAACGGCGCCAATTCTTCTGACGAGGAACCCGCATCCTGATCTCAGGCAGCCCTTGTCACGATCGCTTGGCGGTTTTGATTTTTCGTCAGTTCCGTTTCGCGTCAAAGATACCTTCGCGCAGATGAAGGATTGCGGCTGGCGGCTGGGGCAAACCACTCGGCACCTGACTTGCAAGACTCTCGGATGATTACGGCCAATTGTGCCAAACCGAGGCGCGCTTATGGTTACTTCATCCCGTTTTGAGACTTTAACCAATCGCTATGTGTTGGTTCAGGAAAGAACCCAGACGCTCATTTCCGACCTGCGTCGTCTGGTTCAGTTGCTCGAGTCCGAAATCGAAAGCGAAGAAGGGTCCACACGCATTTTCGATCGGGCGAACTCAAACTATCCCGTTGCGGTGCAGAAGCTTAGAACCCGGCGGGACAATCTGATCGCCACGATCTCCCAACTGGAAGAAAACGGTTGAAGCGACGGAACAATTGCCGGAGCCTTGCATGGCCGCAGGCATCAAGTTGGGCACTTGATTGCGCCACGCCGGGCACGACCCGCGCCTAGCGGTAATAGTAGCTTGATCCCCAGCCGCCCGCCGTATAGCGGCTCCAATAGCCTGTTCCGCCGTAAGGCCCATAGGCACCGTAAAGCGAACTGCACGAGTATCTGTCGGGGCAGCCAAGCCGGCAGAACTTCTGCCAGCCGCAGCTTTCCGGGCCGCAAATCCATTGACGCGAACAATGCCCGCCCGTCGCAACTCTTGCCGGCGCGCCCCGGCTGTAAACGCCCACGTCAGCCGCACGTGCGACATCGCTAAACGCCAGCAGGCCAACCACGGCTGCAGCCATTGCAATCGTCAGACTAAGCTTGCGCATCTTGCTTGCCCCGAAAATCCCATCCCTGATCGTTGTTAAACGTGTTAGCCGCCTTTCGCAACATATCGCAGCGTACCGCGCCGACCGAAGGACGGAAAACATGCTTAGGAATACGAGGTAACATATTGATATTACATATATTTTTTCATTGTGCTATCTTCGCAGCCAGATCAGGCACCGACGCCGAACCAGTGGGGTCCTAGATAAATCTGATCTTATCGCGTTCGAGCACAAGACACGTCAATCTTCCGGTCGCGTAAGCGCCCGTATCTATGTTTATGCGATTTGGACGCACGTCCGGCTCCACGACAGGCGTGTGCCCATGTACGACAACTTTGCCAAAATCGTCCTGGCAACAGAGAAACTCTTCTCGAATCCAGAACAGGTCGTCCTCAGATTGCTCGGTGAGAGAAATTCCTGGCCGAACTCCCGCATGCACGAAAAAGAAATCACCGCAGATGAAATATGGCCTCAGACCTCCCAGGAACTCGCGATGGCTAGTTGGAAGCATCCTGTCAAATTGAGAGGCGAGTTCGCGCTGCTGACTGGCGTCCGTATCGATCTCCGGCGCGAGGCCATACGACAACAGGGTGTCTAATCCACCACAGCGGCCCCAGATTGAAAGGGTCTCTGGATCCCTGAGGAACTGCCGCAGAAAAACCTCATGGTTTCCCATGAGACATACCGTCGGCTGGGCCATGCAATAGTTGATCAGCCGGTCAAGCACGCGCTTGGAATCGGGACCCCGGTCGATGTAATCGCCGAGAAAAACACGAATAGCGTTCGACACGGGGTGCAGGCCCATGTCCACGTCGACGCGCGCGATAACCTCATCCAGAAGGTCGAGGCGCCCGTGAATATCGCCAATTGAATAGATTCGGGTGCCCTCGGGCACGCTGGCCGGAGGAGGCTTCCAACGTCCAAAGACCAACTTACTTACCGCCTCGCTCTCTTCCAAGCTTATCTAGAGCGTTTTCCAGCGAAGTGGAAACCGGTTCGCGTGAAGAAAACGCGTCCAAACAAGAGGCTAGAGCCCCGTTCCGATTCAATCGGAACGGAAAAGGCTCCAGTTGCTATTTCAATAGCATATTGCGGCGGTTAGAAAAGCCTGCGCCCCAAATCTCCTTTAACGTGCGATGGTTAATTGATGATTATGTAGGTTGCAGAATTTTTCCCAATAGGCTGCGCTGGGATAGTGGCGCGGGAACTGCGGCGTCTGCGAATCCCCTGACCGCGGCTAACGCAGGGAATCCCGTGCCGACGTGGGGTCAGAAAAGGAGGATGACCTGGACGCCAAGAGGGCCTCCAGGCCGTTTTGGATCAGCATCCCGACGAAGTAACCGGTCTGCATGCAGACACTCGCAACCGCAATCATCGATAGAATCTGCCCAATACCCAAAGTTTGCGGCAATCCGGCACCAATCGCCACAAGTACGGCCAGGAGGGTGGACGGCACCAAGACAATAACTTTGAAGCGCCGCGCCAATAGAGCGCCAGCTACCAAGCAAACTATCGCGAGCAAAATCACTACTTGATGCTCCTTTTGGAAGCATGTCCGTCAAGGCACAATAATACGATCTTCCGCCATTAAGTTCCCACTTTGCGTGTTAATACGGCGTTAAGGCGCCGCCATTCGGTAATACCGCGGCAGGTTCCCGAATCGCTGTGGTTGCCAACATTTTCCACCTCGTCCATCAAATTCTGCGATGGAATCAAGGGTTTGCGCCTGTATGGCGGTTCTTTTTGGCGGAATTCCGGCCGCAAAGCTACGCCGCTATCCTGGGCCGTCCAGGCGACGCCTGACGCTATGGAGAATCGAAAAAACGTTCTCGTTCTGAGCCCGCGCCGGTGATGTCTGGTTGTTTCCCGGAACTAAAGCGAGGCGGAGAAGCGCCAAGACATCTTTTCAGTATGCATTCCGCTTTCGCAAGACCTCGAACATCGTCTTGATCAGGATCAGGAGGTCGAGCCAGAAACTCCAATTGTTTATGTACCACAGATCGAGTTTTACGCGCTGTGCGATCTGCTCGATTGTCGGAGTAGCGCCTCGGGCGCCATTGCATTGTGCCCAGCCCGTGATGCCCGGCTTGAGTTGATGGCGGAAAGCATAGTCGCTCAACAGAGATTCAAAGTAGTTGTCGTGAGCCAGGGCGTGCGGGCGGGGGCCTACCAGCGACATGTCGCCCTTCAAGACATTCCAGAGCTGAGGCAGCTCGTCGATGCTCGACGACCGAAGCAGCCTTCCAATAGTGGTCACTCGCGAATCGCCGCATGTGGCTTGGACAATGTTGGGACCGTTCTCCTGGACGGTCATGGTCCGAAACTTCAAAATGACGAAGTGCTTGCCGTTAAATCCCTTCCGGGTTTGTCGGAAAATTACCGGGCCGGGGCTGTCGAATTTGATTGCAATGGCAGCAATGGCCAAGACCGGCAGGAAAAATACGAGCACGAATGAAGTCAGGACGACATCCGTAACGCGCTTCACCAAACGCTGTGTTTCGCTAAGGGGCGCCCGTTGGAGCGCGATGGTCGGCGCAGATTTGAGCGCGGCAAGATCCGACAGCGATCGAATGCTCTTGTCCGGCACCAGTCGAACAGCAACGGGAAGCGTCTTGATTTGATCTCTGATTGACTCGATACGACCGGCATCGCTCCAGGGCAACGCAATCAATATTTGTCGGCAATTGTGGTCCCGCACAAAGCTGGCGGCAGCACTAATAACCCGGGCATCGTTCGACGAACGTAGAGACTCGTCGTCTTCCGGGCTGAATGTAAAACGCCTTACGTCAGGTACGCCACAAAGGGCTATCAAATCGCTGCTTCGTAACCCGGCGGTTTCGCTCAGATCACCTATCAAAACCGTGTCGCGTTGTCCGAGGGCTCCCCGAGCTACAGCTTGTGACAGAACGGTCTTCGCAGCCTTACGTGCTCCCAGCAACGCCACCGGCGCGAGAATGTAAAATATGACAAACGCGCCACGAGAGTATGTTGCGCTGATTTTGAGAAGAAATGCAATGAATGCAAGCAAGAGTCCTGTCGTGAACCAGCATACGAGTATCTCTCGAATCTCGACGCGAGGCTTCGTGCTTTCTTGAAGCTCGTAGTAGTCGCTGCCGTTCATGCGCAGGATATAAATAAAGCTGGCAAGAGCGCCGATGCCGCATTGCGGTAGGATTTCGAGTGGACCGCCGATCGCCAGATGGTAGCCGATCCCGCCTGCAAGGCTGCAAAGCAAAATTATAAGTGCATCCAAAGCCGGCAAAATGTTTGGAATGACCTCGATAGAGAGACTCGGCGCTGATTGGCCGATTGAATATTCAGGCTCTCTTGCTTTGTCGCGGATGCTGGACTGAACTGACATAATAACCGACCGCCTCTATGTAATTTAATTTCCTATGGAAAATTGAGCGTTTCTTGTCGATTTAAATATTCAAATTAACTGCCAATAAACCTAAACCCAATAGGAAGTGCGACGCAACATTAATTTGATTAAATTTGGTTGAGGTGCTTCAGGCGAACCTCGCCCGAACCGGGGTTGCAAGGCCCCCCGGGCGTGTCCGGCAGCGACCCGGTTCGAGCGTCCGAAGCGGTGCTACGAACCAGGCCTGTCGCAGTTTGCCGAGATCGGCCGCGAGACAGACGCCCGTTGCCTCCAGCGCGGCACAAACGCCGATCTTGCGATCGCCGTGGTCGGGCCGCCATGGTTCTCTCAAGGCATCCGATCCCCGGGAAGTCGGCCTGTTCAGGCAGCTATCGCCAGCGCCCGGGCCGCGATCCTGTCATAAGCAATTTGAACTGGATCGCGAACGTCGACAAAACGAGAAGTTGCCAACCGCAGCAAGCCGTGGACCTCTTCACGGACGCCGCTGTAGCGGCAAACTGGTGCAAAGGCAGGCGTCACTTCATGCTCGCCGTAAACGTCTTGGTAGTCGGCAAGGTTGTCCCAGGCGATCTGACCGCCGACATATCGAAACGTTTCGGCTGCCATGCCTTCTGCGAAGATTACTTCATGGGTGTCGAGTTCGACAGCGAGATACTCGATCGTTTCGGACATGTTTGCATTGTCGTCGAACGCGATCGAGCTTCCATTGACAAGATGTTTCACGGGGATAAGGACCCCATCGACAAAAACGCAATGTTCCTGCGACAGATACAGGTCTCGATGCGGGGTTTTCCCATCAATCGCAAAGCGTGACACCCGAATCGGCATAACGCTCGGATGCCAGGACGCAGACGCATTCCTTCGAAAGCTTTTACGACCGATCCATTTGATCGGCATTGCACCGTTGGTCGTCATGACCAACGTTCCATTCGTCAAGTCTTCCACCGCCACTTCGCCATTGGGTGTCAGAATAAGCGTGCCTGGTCGGAAACAATTTGGGCCGCCTGTACCGGGAGCGCCCTTGGGAAAAACGCCCCATGCATTTGCATCCTTGGCGCCTGCGAGTACAGATGATGCAATTGCGATAGCGGACAACCTGCCTGCGCCGGCAGCAACGATGCCCATGAAATGACGGCGCGCGGGGCTGGTGGGTGGAAGACCGGGGGACATTCGCTAACCTCTTTCGTTAAAAATGTATCTAGCAAGTGAATTAAACTCACTAAAACCATAGCTAAATTTCATATTCAATCGCAATTTACTAGGCCTAAAGTTCGGCATGATTCGCTGTGGATTATTTGTGGAAAATGGTTCCGTTACGGTGGTTTAAGAGGGCAGGCCCTTTTGGGCCGTTACCGACCTCCCAGACCGCCTCATTACGCTTCAAAATTTCACGTATAAGTTTCGGGTATAATCAATTGGTAGCGTTTAGCTTAGGTGTTTCAATTTAGAACAACTCGGGCATGGCAGCTCGGGGCGCCACAGGCGGGACGCCACGGAAGCCGGACACTGCCTCGATGATGTGATCGTCGAACCCGTACGATTGGGAGTCGGAGGTAAGGCGCGCGCTTTCCTTCCGTGTCTGGCTCAAGGATGCTGGTAGCGCGAAGGAACGTCAGTGCTCAACACCTGCGCGAAAGTTGCGTCGACCGATTTTGTCGCAATTTCTTGAATGACAGGCGTCGGTTCTGCGATGGTTTAAAGGGCTGCGATGGATGAAGAAGCACCCTCGCATTCATCTTGCGAAGACGAGTTAGCTGCGCAGCCATGTGGGCAAGCTGTGACGAGACAACGATGAGCTCGTTGAACCTTCGATCGATTTCACCTAGCCGCAATTTGACGTCGAAGCGCTTGTCTGGCCGGTACATGCCTACCTCGACAAAATGCTGGGAAATCAAATTAGCGGAAAGGCGATATCACGCTTACGTCTGGGACAATGGTAGCAATCAAGGCGCGACGTTAATGTGACGCAACCAACGAAGGTGGAGGATGAGCCAGGCACTTCTGTCCAATTTCGATCGGCGATCTTGCACCAGGCGCCCGCAGCATCGTGATCCATGTTTCGCAGAACCGTCATGTGGACGTCGAAAAAGTCGGAATACGATTATACTGCTGAAATTTTATTGAGGGTGCGTTGCCGCCTTTGGCGAATTTGGATCCGAGGACCTCGCAATAGATAAGGTGTGACTGGCATGCGAATATCCGATGCCCGTGAACCGGTTGTCTTGGTTGCGTGGTCAGGGTGATGCAGGTATAGGTTCTATGCTACATTCGCGGGAAGCGACGAACGGATTTCGCGCTTTGTCAGGTCTTTTCCGGTTACGCCTCCTGGTTTTTGCAGGGGCCTTCGCGATCGGCTTGCTGACCGTCTTTGTTCTCTGGGACAAGCAGGGGCTCGTCGAGCAAACCAACGACCTTTATAAGTTTGCTGAACTCGGCCGTAACATTGCGCTCGGTAACGGGCTCAGATACGACGGCGCCCCGCTTACGATACGGCGTCCGCCGCTCTACCCGGCACTGATCGCACTGCTGTACATTATCTTCGGTGTCATGCCGCACGTGATCCAGGTTTTTCAGGCGGTGCTTGCCGCGGGAACGGCGCTCCTTGCATTCGAAATCGGGCGGCGCGTGTTCAATCTACGTACCGGAATCCTCGCGGCCATCGCAACGGCATTCCATCCGATGGTGCTGCGCTACATCCCCGACATTCAGCTCGAAACTTTCCTTACGTTCCTGTACACGCTTGCAATCTACCGGTCGGTTCGCCTTGCCGAAGAAGGTACGCTCTGGAACGGATTCTGGTTCGGCCTGTCCTGTGCGGCAGCCGCGATGGTGAAGGGCGTTGCGTTGCCCTATCCGGCGCTGTTCATCCTCGCTTATCTCTGGTGGCAACATTCTCGACACGCTGAGCGCTTCGATGTTCTTTCCGGTTGGCGTCCGGTGGCCGCCTTGTTGTTTGCGATGGGACTCTTCATCTTGCCGTGGACTTACCGCAACTACTCAGTGACTGGGCACTTTGTGTTGATCAGCGGAAATGCCTCCGGCGAATTCCTGCGCGGATACGTGTTCGCCCAGCCGCGCTACTACCTGCTGCGAGATCGCGCATACACTGATGGGGAGCACGAGGCGAACGAGATGCAGATCCAGCTCTTTCGGTCGCAGGGGCTCGTCTGGGAGCGCGACGAGGCGGAAACAGAGCGGGTTCAGAATCTCGCTGCCTGGCAGAAGATCGTGTCCGCGCCGGGTGCCTATTTGAAGAAGTGCTTCATCGCGGCCTTCATGTTCTGGTACGTCGTCACGACAAAGGCCAACTCTCTGTTGGTGGGAAGCCTCGCGCTGGCCGGATGGATCCTGGCGTTCGTCGGTATGTACCGCGCGCGCGGCAAGGGTTACCAATTCTGGCTCCTGCTCCTGCCGATCGCCTCGATGAACCTGATCTACGCGGCGATACTGGCACTCGGTCGCTACTCGGCACCGTGCATCCCGAGCCTGGTGGTACTCGCCGGCTTCGGGGTCAATTCGTTACTGCCGCGGCGCCGCCGGACGTCCGAGCCGGTTGGCAACTCACCGCCCTAAAGCACCTCGTCATTTCACGACGTCCGCGCGTAGCGGTATCGAGAATCAAGCCGCACGCGACGCTTAGGGTAGCGCGGCACGGAATCCCGCCACTGTGTCGGCAATCGCGACGTCTTCGTTGCAACTGGGAACAAGAACGGCGATGCGCGGCGACGGCATGGTTAAAGTGTTGCCTCGATGAATGCACGAAGTTGTAACAAAACCTTGCGCTATTCTTTTGATTGCGTCGAACGCAGCAGCGCAATCGGCGGCCGATGCGATGCCGCCTGGCGACGCATCGGTGTACCCTGTCGGCCGCTCCGTAAATTGAGGAGGCTATGGATACCAGACCAATGGCTTGCTACACAGCAGCAAGACGGCATTGTTTGCTAAGCACTATATCGTGGTTCCAGCGGGGGCTGGGAGGGTCAGGAGCTAACTCGTAATGTTGATCGAATTCGTCAATCATGCGTCCCTGATCGTGAAATCCGGCAATGTCCGCCTGATCGCCGACCCCTGGCTCGAAGGAAAGTCTTTCATGACGGTTGGGACCTGGTGGCAAGGTCGGCGATGACTTTTGACGACTTCAAGGACATCACGCATATCTGGTTTTCCCACGAACATCCGGACCACTTCCTGCCCGACAATCTGAAGAAGATTTCCCCGGAGCATCGCCGCGCCATTGAGGTCCTGTTTCAGGAGACGCGCGACAAGAAGGTGATCCGCTACTGCGGAGGCATCGGCTTCGGCAAGGTCACCGAATTGCAGCCACGGACATGGATCAAGCTCGACGACCAGCTGCACGTCATGAATTGTCCCAATGATACAAACTGGCTGGCCGACTCGTGGTTGTGCATACGTACGCCGACGGGCACGTTTCTAAATCTGAACGATTGTGGTGCCTCCACTCAATTGCACGCCATCAAGGAATTGGTAGGCGAGGTGGATGTGCTCGCCATGCAATTTTCCTACGCCCAATGGGTCAATAACCATGATGCCGTTCAGCGGAGACTCGATCACGAGCGGGACGTTCTGGAGACCGTGAAACTGCAGATCGAGATCTTGAAGCCGCGCTACGTCATACCCTTTGCGAGTTTCTCCTGGTTCTGCGCGGAAGACAATTTCTACCTGAATTTCGAAAAGAACAAGGTTCGCGACGTTTGCGAGCATATCCGTAAGAACTCCAAGGCGGAGCCGATCGTCATGTACCCCGGCGATCGGTGGGTCGTTGGCGAGCCGCATGACACCGCGTCGGCAATCGCACGTTATGAGCACGACGCGGAGCAGATCGCCGACCCCACGCTAAGGCTTCGCACCCAGCGCGAGCGTATAGATGCAGCCACCTTAACCCAAGCCGGACAAACCTTTCGACGGCGTCTGAGCGCGTTGACCCATCCGACCCTGGTCCGCGCACGTCTGGCCTGGAGATGCTACCATAACCGCGCCGACCTTCGCGTCAGCCGGCTTTCGAACCTCGCCAAGCTCGCCATGCTCCATGTGGAGCCCGCTCGTCTCTTTGTGACGGACCTTGACCAGGCCTTCACGTTGGACCTAAACCGGGGATTACAGGAGGCCATATTCCGCGCGAGGCATGCGACATCATGCTGTCGTCTGCATCACTGCTGTATTGTCTCAAGTTCGACTGGGGTGGAGAAACACTCTACGTCAATGGCTGCTTTCAGGAAAACTGCAACTGGAAGGACGTCGCGCCGATGGCGTACCCGGACCGATTCTTTAAATACTGCAGTTTGCTAAGGCGCGCCGACCTCGGAGAAGAACTCGGCTGGGGCGCCGCCTCTGACGCATTGATGGGCAGATTGGGCCGTCACCGACGCCGCGAGGCATAAAAGGGGAACGCGCCGCCGTTTGGTATAGGCTGCCGTAGAGCGTTCCAGACTGGATGTAAGAGCCATGTTCAGTGGCGTCGTAATTGCCATCGTTTGCCTGCCGGCACTTTTGTCGCTGGTCTGGTTTTCCGAGGTCGTGGCAGGCTGCCTCGCTTTGCGCAAGGACAGGACCTCTCCCGCTGCGGCGCCCGGCACGGTGTCCCATAAGACGGCGGTGCTTATTCCCGCTCATAACGAGGGAGCGGGAATACTTCCCACGATCCGTGACGTTCAGGCCCAACTTGGACCCAACGACAGAGTCCTCGTGGTCGCGGATAATTGCACGGACGACACTGCGGCGGTTGTCCAGGCAGCAGGCGTCGAAGTGACCGTTCGCGCTGATCTTGCGCGCCGCGGCAAGGGCTTTGCTCTGGAGTTCGGCGTGCGGCATCTTGGCCACAACCCTCCCGACGTCGTTGTGATCATGGATGCCGATTGCCGCCTCGGCGAGAATGCGTTGAGGCGCATGTCGGATAGTGCAATGGCAAGTGGGCGTCCGGTGCAGTCGCTCTATCTCATGCTGGCGCCGGAAAATGCGCCATCCGGCAAAGGTGTGAACCTTTTCGCCTGGCGCGTCAAAAACTGGATCAGGCCGCTTGGCTTGAAGTTGTTTGGGTTACCAACTCAGCTCTTCGGTACCGGGATGGCTTTCCCGTTCAGTCTGCTCGTGGACCGTGACCTGGGAAATAGCCGGTTGGCGGAAGATTGTGCTCTCGGCATTGCCCTCGCCTCGGCGGGCTATCCACCGCTTTTCGTGAGTGAGGCGAGGGTGCGCAGTCATTTCCCGTCGTCGCAGGTTGGCAGCGAGTCGCAGCGCCAGCGCTGGGAGAAGGGGCATCTCGAGAATATTATCGACTTGGTTCCGGGGGCTCTCGTTGGATCGCTGCGTCGTCGAAGCGTTGGCCTGGCTGCGCTTGCCGTCGACATGGCGGTGCCTCCTCTGTCGCTGCTTGTGCTTGTCACGGCCTTCTGCGTGTTCCTCGGTGGCGCAGCATTTGCGCTGGGCGCGTCTTCAGCCGCCCTCGCCATTCCGTCGTTGAGCGCTCTGCTTGTTGTGGTCGGGGCGGCGCTTGCTTGGACAGCTGTTGGTCGCGACGTCCTGCCTCTCCGCGAATTTCTCTTTCTCCCCCTGCATGCCATCCGGAAATTGGGTTTTTATCGTAGAATTGCGAGTGGTAAGGCTTCATCGGCCTGGATAAGAACCGATCGCAAGTGAAGGCGTCGGTCCTGGCAGCGGAGCGCGTAGAAGTTTTGGCAGAGGCTGATTGCAGTCCGGGTCCGCAGGTATCGCCAACTCTTGTGTCCATGCGCATTGCCCTTTAAAAAGGGGCGTGGGTCGAGGAATTTGACAAAATATCAGGTAAATAATAAACGTTAAATTTATTTAACAAATTAAATACAACAGTATTAATGTTATGTTGAGCAAGCCGTTGAGTGAGGATGCTCTTGTACTCCGACGCTGACATTGAAGATTTGAGGATCAGTGCGCTTCCACTGACGGAGACGGCTGCACTCATTTGCCACGACGCAGGATCTGCGGCCGCGCAAAATGTCTTTACGCTGAACCTCGACCACATCGTCAAGATGCGCAAAGACGCGACATTTCGGGCAGCTTACAGGCGGGCAGGGTTGATCACGGCGGATGGCTTTCCGATCGCATTGGCCTGTAACCTGCGGGGCAAGCGCGTTAGTCGCGTTGCCGGATCAGACCTGATCGCCCCGATCAGCGCGGAAGCGGCACGCTCCGGCAAATCGATTTATCTCTTCGGATCGAGCTCCCAGGTGGTAACCAAGGCGTCGCGGCTTCTCCGTGAACGCAATCCGGGCCTGACGATCGCCGGAGTTTCTGCCCCGCCACTCGGGTTCGACCCAGGTTCCGAGGATGCGCGCCGGTGCATTGCGACAATCGGCAACTCTGGAGCCGACCTCTGCTTCATCGCCCTCGGCGCACCCAAGCAGGAGTTATTTGCCGACTACGCGAAGCGGCTCCTGCCCAACATCTCGTTTGTCTGCATCGGCGCCGGACTGGATTTCATCGCCGGCACACAGGTGCGCGCACCCCATTGGATGCAGCGTTGGGGGCTGGAATGGCTGTGGCGCGCTGCCAGCGATCCGCAGCGGCTACTCTACCGCTACTTACTATGTATGGGTGCCTTGCCGGGCATTCTTGCTCGTGCAGCCCTCGTTCCGCGGCGGCGCTGAGATTGTTTTCGGCCGGCGCTGGAGCACGGCTCAGCTTTTCCCATAGCAACACTGGATAGGCATGGAAACATGCTCGGGCGCGGGGCGTGCATTCGTCGGGAAGCCCTTCTGCTCCTTCGTCCAAAAATTCGGCTCCGACGGTGGCGACGAACGGCCTCATTCCCGGAAGTGCGAGCAGGGAATGAATAGCGCGGCCGCGAAAGCTGTCTTGGTCACGGCAGGGGCGGGCTTATCGGGTCGTACACCTGCGAGATTTCGACGCTGTGCGCGTTGTCGTCAGATCGGCAGCCTGCGGACGGAGGCATTCCGGCGGCCCTGATTGTTATTCTTGCTTTGTATCCCAGCCGCCAAATGCGTACCGACCGGATGGCCAGAGATTTCACGCTCGCTTCTGATCGCTGTAATAGGCGTGGAATCCATCGCCTTTATAGTGCTCGATGCTCCGCAGCGCGGCGGGATCCACCTTGTTCAGGACAACGCACAGGACTTGATCCATGAGTGCCGAAGCGTCGGAAAGACACTCGAGAACCAGTCGCTGACTTGTCTTCCCCCACTCGACGACGAAGATGAAACCGTTGCAGTGCCGCGCGATCATCTTGTAGTCGACGACCGCAGCCATCGGGGGTGCCTCGATGATCACCAAGTCATAGGTTTCGCGCGCGACCTTGATTAGCTGTTCCATCTCCGCTGATGCGAGCAACTCGGCTGCATTGGGCATTCGATCGGGAGCAGGACAGGGGAGGGTGTCCAGATTCAGGCGTTCTTTCCTGACGACGTATTTGGCGAGAGCCGTTGGCTCCTCCAGCGCTTCCTTGAAGCCTACGTGTGCATCGGGAGCCACTCTGTTCGTCAGCGACTGGCGGTGGAAGTCGGCATCGATGACGAGCACGCGCGTGGTCGAGCGCAGAGCAAAATGCGCCGCGAGATTGATTGCGACGGTTGTTTTACCTTCTCCAGGATTTGAGGAGACAACGCAAACGACCTTCGCACCAGATTTCCTCTGGGCGATATTGATCGTGGCCCAGACAGTACGCAGAGTTTGGGCAAACCGTGAATAGGGCCAGTCCAACACATATTCACCGGTCATCAACGAGGCCTGCTCTTCGGCGGTAAGGATCGCCGGCAGGACAGCGCAGGGGAACCCGGTCGCGTTAGTTACCTGCTGGGATGTTCTGAAAACGCCAAATGGAAAGCTCCTTGAGAATACGAAGGCGCTTCCCAGGAGCAACCCCATCATCGATCCGCCGGCAATGATCAGGAATCGCTTCTTTGACGATTCGGTCTCCAAGGGCGGAATGGCACGCACGAGAACGCGAGCATACGGCGTAGCCGAGGGCTGGGCGTCAACCTTGCTCATCTCGCTGAGCTGCTGCATTCCCCGATTGTATAGGATCCGCAGAGCTTCCGCGGCACTCTCAAGCTCGCGCAGGTGAGCCTGTGCATTGCCACCAACACCCTCTGAAGTTATCACGCGCGCGATTTCCGCTGAAACTTCGTCAAATCGGTGACGTTCAAGCTCGTAATCCTTCTCAAACGTTCCGGCAATACGCTTCTGCTCAACGTCGATCGCTTGGCGTATGTCCTCGATCCGGATGCGGAGCTTGGTTGCGGCCAAATGGTTTTTTCCAACGAGCTTTTCGATATCGTTTGCACGAGTAGAAAGCTCTTGCATCTCCGCGCGCAACTTTTTGATGAGCTCGTTGTCCGGTGATAAGGTCGCACTCGCGTCAGGGTCCGCCGCGACCCGCTCCATGCGGGCCTTTGCTTCTGCCATCGCGAGTTGAGTCCTTGTCAGCTGGGTCTGCAGAATATTGAGTTGTCCGTGCGAAAGCGTCATCTGGTCGGTGCCAACCAGATGGTTGGCAGACTTGTATTCGGTGACCGCACGGTCCGCGTCCTTCACCTGTTGCTTCAGCTCTTCTACGCGCTCCTGCATAACGTTACGGGCGACAACCGTCGATTTCTCCTTCTCGGCCAAACTATCGTTGATGTAAGTGTCGACAACCGAGTTAACAATCGCTGCCGCCTTCACGGGGTCCTTCCACGTAAAAGCTATCGTTATGACACTCGCCACCTCCTCTCTAGCGACTGTCAAATTACGCGTGACGCTGTCAAAGGCGACCTTCTCCGGATCCTTGCGAGGTTGGATCGCCTGGTCGTCGGCCAGCTCTTTCGCAGAACTCGGGGTTCCCAAAATATTCTGAAAAAAGTTCCGAACGCGCGAGCCCAGGGTCTTGTTGTCCTTCTTTCCCGCGAAATCGGGGTCGCTCGCTAGCGCCAGCGATTTGACGACCTGCAACAGGATGCTCTCGGAGGAGATTACGTAGGTCTGGCCCAACGTGTCATAGTCGTCGATAATCGGCTCGTTGGTGACCTTGTTCGTTTGCATGTACCGCGGCAGCGTTCGTTCGAATGCGATGCGGGAACTCGCTTTGTAGACGGGAGGGATAATGGACAATAACAGGAATGCGCAGACGAGCCCGAATGTCGTGCCGGCGACTATGAAGAACCAACCCCGACGGGCAATCCCCAGGATATCTGCAATTTCGGGTTGCGTTGGCCCGACCGCGCGGGGAGCTGCGTCGTCCGTCACGTGGTTGTCGTCAATGGAGACCATGGTTTTCACTCAATTTTAATTGTGCACCGAACGCTATCGGTAGAAGACTTTAATACCCAAGAAGCAAGTTTAGCACTGCGGCCCAGGTTTGCTAGCCCGTTGGCTCGGTTCGCGCCAGTGCCGTTAAAATAAAGCTTAACCCTGAACGTTAAAGTCCGGCTTTAACCATTAACTTTCCTTGAGCTTATTGATCTCCGATATCGCGAACAAAACGCCCGTTGCGTCTGCGAGGCGGCGTCCAGGCCAGCCGAATTTCACGAAACGTATTTTCGCGGCGATCATGCTGGCTATTTAAAACCGCTTCCTCAAAACGGGCGTTCATTTGACAATGGCCGGGTTAATGGAAGCCCGCGACGCCATTTTAATGGTCCCGATATTAATGGTCCTGATAGGACATTAGGATCCTTCAATCAACGCCCCGAAACGCTGACGATCTCTGGCGCCCAGGAACACTGTGTTGAGTCCACTTGTGTCGCCTTTGCTTAGCCGGTCAGCCTCTGCCCTGTACCTGAATGGAAGCAGGCCATAGTCGGCGAGAAGAGAAACAACCGGGTTGCTCGGCGTTTCCACTATCGTAATTGGCTGGCATCGCGTGAAGGTATCCGCGGCCCCTTTGAGCACTTGCAGTTCATAACCTTGCACATCGACTTTGACTACGTCCGGGCGGAGGTTCAACGAGTCGAGCGTAATCATTTTAACATTGTGCTGTTCGATACGGAGCTTGACATGGTCAAATCCCGCAACAGTGTCTTCGTTGAGCCACTCCAAAGCGCTCGTTTTATCGAGCGAGGCGAGCCCATCATAGATAAATCCGCGGTAACGAGGCACAAAAAGCTGATGTTCGCCAGGCGCATCCGAAATCGCATTCTGCAGGATCGTGATCTCGGGTTGTGCTTTGTACCGTGACCTCAAAATTCCACTCAAATACGGGTTGGGCTCAATGCTGACGATTCTTTGAGGTCTGCACGTCCACCGCAGCGCCTCGATCGATTGGCCCCAATTGCCGCCAATGTCGATGGCCAAATCGACCGTGTCGAGGTGTTTAAGAAGACGGAAATCATCTTCGATCTTGAAACCGAAATGTCGCGTCAAACGAAGATAGAATTCGAACTTTGCGCGTCGCGTGAACGGGACATAAGACTGCACCGCTCTGAGGATGGGATAAAGCCTCCCTAGACTCATTTCATCGACCTCACAGGCCAGCAAGCATTGACGCGGCTGACCCCAGGCCGTGACCTAGCCAAACGTAGCTGCCCCAAATATCTGATCATTTTCGTCCTGTGGGGTGGTGTCTTGCCTGGGAGACGGCGTGCCAATTGGTACCATTGCACATCGATCTTGCGGGCGATTACACCTGACGGTTTGCAGGATCTCCGGGTACTCATGCAACGCGCCTTGGCTATCGCCGGGTTCGTCGGAAGTCAATCGATTGACCGTCGTCAGTCTCGCCCCCGCTCTCGCGCACTCGGCGGTGGTTATCGCCCCGGCTCTGTGTGCCGAGCAATTTTGCGGGCTTGCAATATTGGACCTGACCGACGGGTAATGATCCGACGTTGGCGCCCATTGGTGACAATAGCGCGTCCGCCGTCGCGCGGTCGCGATGCGCTTAAGATTGAAGGCGGCGTCGGCACGAAAAGGAGCTTTTGGAAAGTAGCGAAGGCGGATCGGTGGACGCATGAATTTGACGACGCAACCTGCAAAGTCTCGCCGCATGGACCAAGTCCTGCTGCCTTGATGAAGCATTGTCGTTGGAAGTATCTGGATACCATGATGGGTGCAGGCTCGCTCACGTGGTTAATTTGTGTCGTCGCAATTGGGCGAGATTCGCCTCCATCGGACAGCGCCTTGCCAAGCGGTGCGGGCATCTTCGTACGAAGCTCCTCCCGAATGAGAATCGAACTCATGAGGCATTAGTGACGCTTCTCCGTAGGGGTGGCGCGTTAGTCTTTGAGCCGCTATCTTCCCGGGGCGCGCGCTCGGAGTTCACTGAACTACTGGCCGTGATAGAAGTGTCGATCAGAGAAGTCGTTTGATAGAGGAACGTCTATGACGCTGCAGAGTCACCGGATGCAGGATCTTCACTCCGCCTTCGAACGCGAAGGTTATGTGACGTTGCCGAACGTGGTCTCAAAGTCGCGGCTCGCTGCACTGACCGACGAGTTGCGAAGCGAGTATGCCCGCGCCCGCGAAAATGGTGAGCTGTTCTCGGGCGGTGGCACGATAAGTGGCCATCTCAACTGTTTCCCCGGCGTCCAGTCGCGATTTGTATACGACGAACTCGAGCAGTATGGCGTCTTCGATCTCGTCAGGAAACTTTCACCATCCGCAACAAGTATGCCCAATATCGGATGCAATCTCAACCTGCCGAACAGCAGCGCTCAAAACCCGCACGCCGATGGCACCGCCGCAACGCCTTTCCTCATTGTGAATGTCGCGCCCATCGATACGGACCCCAACAATGGCGCGATGGAGGTCACGCCGGGCACTCACTCACGCGAGTATAAATACTGGCAGTATGCCCTTTCCGGAAAGCCCGCGATTCGCATGAGTATGAGTGCCGGAGACGTGATCGTCCGATCGTCCATGCTTTGGCACCGTGGGATGCCGAATATGAGCAACGCGATCCGCCCGATGCTCGCGTTCACGTGGGAAAACGGCGGCAGCGATCTCACCGACCCGTACACGGCCCATGGCGGCAAGATCGCCCTGCTTACCAACCGGTACACTCAGGACCTCAGCGGCAGGCTCCAAGAGCGCGCTTTCGCCTCGCTGCCAGCGCTTGGAAAAGGTTACCTGTTCGTGCGCTCAATGGTTCAGTAAGCTGCGTGTGTACTGAGTCATGGGGGGTTGGAAGGAAATCGCTTCACTCCAACATGAGTGCGTAGAGTGCGGCAAAATCTGACGCCATGCGCTGCGGCGTGAAGTGCTCTTCGACCCGCGAGCGGCCATATTCTCCGAATTGGGCGCGCAGCGCGGGGTCACCTAACAGCCTCAGGAGGTTGGCGGCTAGCGTATCAACGTCGCCAGGAGAGGAGAGCAGGCCGCACTTGCCGTGCTCGACGACCTCTGGAGTGCCTCCATTGGTCAAAGCCACAACGGGTCGCTTCATCGCCATCGCTTCGGCGAAGACAAGGCCAAACGGCTCCTCGGAGCTCGGAAGCGAGAACACGTCGCAGGCCGCCAGCAGCGACGCTATGTCCGAGCGTTGGCCGGTGAACACCACGTTCTCCCCAATGCCGAGGTTGCGCGCGTGCTCCTTGAGCATCCGGGTCGTGCCGCTGTCGGCGGGGTAGTCCGAGCCAACAATTGCAAGCCGCACGTTCTCATATTCGCGCTTGACCAGCGCGAGCGCGCCTAGAAGTTCCACGTGTCCCTTCCCGGGAAAAAGACGCGCAACGCTGACAATGAGTGGTGCACCATCCGGCACACCGAGCGAGTCGCGTCCGGGCGCAGGATCCAGCGACGGGTCCCAACGTGAGGGTTCGACGGCATTGAGAACCGCATGCACGCGGTCGCGTGGATAGCCTGCCTCCACGAAGGTTCTCGCCGTATGGCGCGATACGCCAACAATCGCGTCTGCCCGGCCGAAAGCCCATCTAACCCCACGGCTCATCCAGTCGCCATAGTTGACGTGCGCGTGGACGACGGCCTTGGCCCCTGTGAGGGCTGCGAGGACCACACACGCAATGGCGTCGCGTGGCCGGTCGGTAGAGTGAAGGATCTCGATCTTGTGGTGCTTGATGTACAGGGCGAGCCCCGCAAGGCTCGCTGCCGCCGGCGGAGCGCCAGCGATGCTGACAAGCTTCTGAAGATTGGATCGTCGCCACAGTGACGGCCCAAAGTTCGTCGGACGCAGTGCGATGCCTGGAATGGTACGCAACTCGTCGAACGCCGGTGC
>Ga0070681_10001945_pt1 | contig 18650 bp, 20 predicted proteins | sample KBSC83BmetaG_FD_65650 | JGI IMG/M metagenome (GOLD analysis project Ga0070681, IMG submission 65650) | Corn rhizosphere microbial communities from Kellogg Biological Station, Michigan, USA - KBS C8-3B metaG | ecosystem: Host-associated > Plants > Roots > Rhizosphere | place: USA: Michigan... | reverse complement strand
CCTCGGCCGGACTCCCGGTCCGCTCGATCATGTTCCATTGCCTGAAGGCCTCGACGACGAGCCTCTCGGCTTCGTCCCGCGCGTCGGGGAAGGTAGCCATCGCTTCCATGCCGGCAGAGAGCATCGCGGCGGGCTTGGGATCTTGCGCATAGGATTGGCGGCTCGCCGCCAGCCGTGCGGCGGTCTCGCCGCCGGAGCCCAGAAGGGCGAGCGCGTCGGCGATGCAGCCGGCCAGCGCCTGCGAGTCGCCGCGCGATTCGGAGCCGAGGCAGGCCTCGCCGGCTCCCAGCATCAGCAGATGCAGCGCAAAGCGTGCCCGCGCGCCGATCCGACCGTCCGGCACGCCGCCGGTCTTGGCGGCGGCGAGCAGGCAGAGCTCGACGAAGGCGAGCAGGCGTCTGGTATCTTGCGCCGCGGCCACCCGTGGCGCCGGCCTATCGATGCCGCGTTCGTCGGCGGTCGCGCCAGGCTCGTTCGGAAGCCGTGCCGCCATGCTGCGCGGCGGTGCCTCGGACGAGTCGCTTGCCGATGGCGGGCCGAAGGAGAAGAGGGCGCCCAGGCTCATGAGAAAGGCTCCGAAGGAAGAGCGGCCTGGCGGCGCTTCCTTGATCCCGCCCCGGCGGGCGGCAGCGGCCGGCTCGAGCCGGCTCGGCCCGCGGCCGATCGGCATGGGGAAGGCTGCAAACCCGCGAAGGATAGCCGGTCTGATTGCCGGCGCCTGCTTGTGGAGCGCAACGGGGACGGAAGGCGCCGCGGCGCGTTCGCCGGACGGAGTCGCGAAGGCGGGAGCGGGCGGCGGCTCCGCCCCGGGCCGGACATCGTCGAACAGCAGCTCGCGCCGGGCAGCGCGCGTCCGCGGGTCCAGCACATGGCGCAGGACGCGCGCGGCCGCCACGCCGCCGGCGCGCATCATCAGCTTGGCGTCGGAGATGGCGCGTTGGGCCCGGCCGGGTTGATAGCGACCGGCCAAGCCCCATTTGCCGTCCTCGCAGACCGCCAGCACGACGATGTCGGTGGTCGAGCTCATGGAATGCCGCGGTACCGCTTCGGTCGGCCATGACTCAGGCGGCGAGCGCCTGGGTCGTGGCCGCCTTGTCCTGCTGCGCCAGGCCGGCGAGCAGCCGATCGACATCGAGGATGATGAGCAGCTGCTCGGGCGTGCGGTAGATGCCTTTCGACACTTCGCGCCAGACGGGTGCGACGGTGATGGGCGTCGGCGCGAGCTCGCCGGCCGACAGGCTCATCACCTCGCCGACGCTGTCGACGGTAAGGCTGTAGAGCTCGTTCTTGTGCTCGACCACGACGCACATGCGCGCGCTGGTCTCGGCGGCGGCGAAGCCGAGGGTGCGCCGCACATCGACGGCCGTGACGATATGGCCGCGCATGTTCAGCGAGCCGAGCACCGCGGGCGGCGCCAGCGGCACGCGGGTGATCCGCTGCGGACCGAGCACGTCGTCGACCTGCAGGACCGGAATGCCGAGCGTCTGCCCGGCAACCGACACGGTGAGATATTGGACGGCGCCGTCCGGACGGGAATTGTTGCTCATGATCTTTTCCTTTCGAGGATGGGCCGCTCTCAGGCGGCCGATAGCAGGGTGGAAGGTGCCGCCAGCGCGAGCAGCGGCCGCGTGTCGAGCAGCTCCGTAGCCTTGCCGGCGATCACGCCGCTGCCGAGGATCTCGGGCTGCGAGCCGGCGAGATCGGCCGCGAAATCGACCTCGACGATGTCGATTATCTCGTCGACCAGGATTCCGACCGACCGGCCGCCCGCTTCGAAGACGAGGACCGGCTGGCTGCCGCTCTCGATTCGCTGCACGCCGGGATTGGCCGGCATCAGCGGCATGAGGCCGCCGCGATACTGGACGACGAACCGGCCGTCCGACCATTCGATCGTCCGGGCCGGGAAATGCTCGAGGCGCTGGATCGTCGACAGCGGCACCGCCTTTGGCGCGCCCTCGCCGGCTCGGAACAGCAGCAGGGCTTGGCGCGAATCGGCTGGACCGGCGGCAGCGCTCGCCTCCTCGGGCGCATGCGCCGTCACCTCGCCCATCGAGGCGAGCATGCCGTTGGGATCGAGGATCATGATGACGCTGCCGTCGCCCAGGATGGTGTTGCCGGAAAAGGCGGTGATATGGCGCAGCAGCGGCGCCACGGGCTTCACCACGATCTCCTCGGCATCGAAGACGCGATCGACGAGCACGCCGAAATTCATGGCGCCTACTTGCAGCACGACGACATAATCCTCGCCGCCGGGCTGCTCCTCGGCGCCCGAACGCTCGATCTCGAGCAGCTGCCGCAGCCGGACCAGCGGCAGCAGCTGGTTGCGCAGCCGCAATACCGGGGTGCCCTGGATCTGCTCGATGCGGTGCTCGGAGTCGCCACGGGCGCGCACCAGCTCGAGCACGCTCACCTGTGGGATTGCGAAGCGCTCGCCGCTGGCCTCGACGATGAGGGCCGAGACGATGGCGAGAGTCAGCGGGATCTTGATGAGGAAGCGCGAGCCGCTGCCTTCCTTGGAGCGGAGCTCGACGGTGCCGCCGATCTTCTCGATATTGGTGCGCACCACATCCATGCCAACGCCGCGGCCGGAAACGGAGGTGACCGAAGCCGCCGTCGAGAAGCCGGCCCGGAAGATGAATTGCTGGATCTGCTGAGACGACATCTCGGCGAGCTGGGCCTCGGTCGCGAGGCCATTCTTCAGCGCCTTCGCCCTGATCTTGTCGAGGGGAAGCCCGCGCCCGTCATCGGCGATCTCGATGATGATGTGGCCACCCTCGTGATAGGCCTCGAGCCGGATGCGACCGGACTCGGTCTTGCCGGCGGCGAGCCGCTCCTCGGGCGTCTCGATGCCGTGGTCGGCCGAGTTGCGCACCATATGCGTCAGCGGGTCCTTGATCAGCTCGAGCACCTGCCGGTCGAGCTCGGTTTCGGCACCGATCATCTGCAGATCGATCTTCTTGCCGAGCTCGATCGAAAGATCGCGGATCAGCCGCGGCATTTTCGACCAGGCGTTGCCGATCGGCTGCATGCGCGTCTTCATGACGCCTTCCTGCAGCTCTGAAGTAACCAGGCTCAGGCTCTGCAGCGGCGCCAGGAAGTCCTGGTCCTTGCGGTTGCGCGCGAGCTGCAGCAGTTGGTTACGGGTCAGCACCAGCTCCGAAACCATGGTCATCAAATTCTCGAGCAGGTCGACGCTGACCCGGATCGTCTGGCCGGCGACGGCGGACTCGCCGCTCGCCGCGGCCTGCGGCGCCGGCGTCTCGGATTTCTCGGCCTTTGCCGCGGGAACCGGCGCCGGCTTGTCGCGGTCATGCACCACGACCAGGTTGGGCGGGGCGACGGGCTCGGGCCTGATCTCGAGATCACGCTCGGGATCGATGGCGACGCCGGCGACGAGAGGTGCAATCGAGGCGGCGAGATTGAGGACCTCGGCGCGCTCGAGCTGCGAGAGGCCGTTCTTGATGTCCTCGAGCAGGGCCTCGACATTCTCGGCCTCGCCGGCGCATTCGCCGGCCTCCTGGGTTTGGGAGCAGAAGATCGCCTCAACCGCGTCCGGCGACGGCGCATCGCCCTCGGCGAGCGCATGCAGCTGCGCGATGAGCGCGGAATCCTCGCCGTCCGGCTCGGACTCATTGGTCTCGAGCTCGCCGAGGATGAAGCGCACGGTGTCGAGCGCCTTCAGGATCAGCGAGATCATCTCCGGCGTGGTCGTCATCTCGCCGGCCCGCAGCTTCGACAACACGTCCTCGGCCGCATGGGCGACGCGCTCGAGGCGCGGCAGGCCGAGAAAGCCGCAGGTACCTTTGATCGTATGGACCAGGCGGAAGATGTTGCCGAGCAGCGTCGGATCGTTCGGCGTCTGTTCGAGCTTGACCAGCTCGAGATCGAGCACCGCGAGATTCTCGGCGGTCTCGGTCAGGAATTCCTTGAGAAGATCGTCCATGGGGCACCTGAGCGTCTGGGGGTTGGGTCGGACCGTGACGTCGTGGCTGAAAAGGGAGGCGGGCCGCCGGGGGGAGCGGCGGCCCGCCGCTTCCTCACGCGGCTTTCACCTCGGCGAGGAAGGAGTCGACCTCGAGCTTCAATTGCGCCGAGTGCTGCGACAGCTCGCCGGCCGCGCCCTTGACTTGCGTCGCGGCGGCGCCGGTCTCGCTGGCGGCATCCCTGACATTGACGATGTTGGAGTTGACCACCTCGGTCGCCTGCGCCGCCTGCTGGACGTTGCGCGCGATCTCCTGCGTCGCCGCACCCTGCTCTTCCACCGCCGAGGCAATCGCCGAGGCGATCTCGTTGATCTCGGTGATGGTGCCGCCGATGCCGCGGATGGCCTCGACCGCCTGACGCGTCGCTTCCTGGATGCCGGAGATCTGCTGGGTGATCTCCTCGGTCGCCTTCGCGGTCTGCTGCGCCAAGCCCTTCACCTCGGAGGCGACCACCGCGAAGCCCTTGCCGGCTTCGCCGGCGCGCGCCGCCTCGATGGTGGCGTTGAGCGCCAGCAGATTGGTCTGGCTGGCGATGTCGCTGATGAGCTTCACCACATCGCCGACCTTCTGGGCGCCGTTGGCCAGGGTCTGCACCGTCGCATCGGTCTCCTGCGCCGCCTTGACGGCCTGCTCCGAGACGCGCGCCGAGGTCGCAACCTGGCGGCTGATCTCCTGGATCGAGGAAGAGAGCTCTTCCGTCGCGGTCGCCACCGTCTGGACGTTGGCGCTGGTCTGCTCGGACGCAGCCGCCACCGACACGGACTGCTCGTTGGTGCGCTCGGCGACGGTGGTCATCGAGCCGGCCGAAGCTTCCATCTCGGTCGCGGCGGCGGAAAGAGCCGAGACCATGTGACCGACCTTCTCCTCGAAGGCGCGGGTCATGGCGTCGACCGAAGCGGCGCGGCGCATCTTGGCTTCCTGCTCGGCGGCCTGCTCGGCGGCGAGCCGGTCGCCCTCGATCATATTGTCCTTGAAGACCTGGACGGCATCGGCCATGCGGCCGATCTCGTTCTTGCCGCCGCGGCCTTCGATCTCGACCGCGAGGTCGTGCCCGGCCAGCTTCTTCATGGCGTCGGTCATGCGGCCGATCGGACGCGACACGCCGGCGATGATCGACCAGCCGGTGAGGCAGCACAGCAGCGCCGCCAGACCGAGCGCCGACCAGATGATGGTGCGGGTCATGCGATAGACGGCCTCGCCGCGGTCGGCGGCGTGCCTGCCCTGCGTGACATTGTGGTCGAGCTGGTTGTGGATCGCTTCGGACGCCGCGAGATAGCTGTCGCGGGCGGCGCCGTTCAGAAGAGTATTGGCTGCCTCGATCTCGCCCTTGCGCGAGAGCTCGAGGACGCTCTTGGTCGCGGCCTGCGTGGCCGGCCATTTCTCGTCGAAGGTCTTCATGAACTCTTCGTCCTTGGTGCCGCGGACGATCATCGGCTCGTAGTCCTGCCGAAACTTGCCGACCGCCTGCACCGCCTGGTCGAGCTGCTTGACGACCGTATCGAGCCCATCTGCGGGCACAGTGGTGACGCGCAGCTGGCGCTGGCGGTAATTGGCGAGCGCCTCGATGAGGAAACCGTCGGCGCCGGCGCTCGGCAGCCAATTGTCGCGCACGTCGGCGGCCTCGGTGTTGACGGCACTCAGCCGGTCCTCCGCCACGAGGCCGAGACCGGCCGTGGCGACGAATACGAGGGAGAAAGCGGCAAGCACCTGAACCTTGATGGACAGAGATTTCGTAAATCCGAACATGACGTCTCTCCTGCTTGTTGGCTCCGCTCGCCGCTCGGGCACACGGAGGCTTTGCAATGATGTGCGGCGAGCATGCACAACGGGCCTCGGGGAAGCGCGCGCGAGGAGGTATCGGCGCCATTCTCTTGGGTATGCGCGGCCCCGAACCGCCCCATACCGAAGGGCGGGATCGACCTCCCAAGGTGCAGCGCTGCAAGCAGCCGCCCTCGCGTACTGTCGGCCGCATTCCAACGCCGAGCCGAGAGGGCCGACCATGAGTGACGAGATTGCCGAGATGAGCCTGGAAGCGGTCCTAGAGACGGCACGCCGGCTGGCACGCGAGGCGCGGAGCCAAGGGCCGCAGACGCCTCTGCTGCCGATCCGCGACTTCTACGATGCGGTGAGCCTGTTGGCGGCGACGGCACCGGCCTTCGGGCGGCATCTGATCCTCGCCGCCGTGCGGCTCAACCGCTTCGACGGGCTGGTCGCAACGCTCAATCGTCGCGAGATGAACCGGCTCCTGGAGGAGATCGCGACGCGCATGCGCCTCATCGTCGGCGTTGACGCGCCGATCGCGCATATGGGACGCGGCGTCATCGTCACCTGCCTCAGCTTCGAGGCGCCGCTCGGGCTGGCGCTGCCGGATTCGGTGCTGCCCGACGCCTTCCTGCCCGACGCGCTGCTCAAGATGTTCCATGGCCCGGTCGTGGTCGAGGGGCAGCTCGTCTATCTGCCGGCCACGATCGGCATCGCGCGCTATCCCGAGCATGGCACCGGCGGGGAGGAGCTGGTGAACGCCGCCTGGCTCGCCGCGCAAGCCAATGCCAAGGCGGGCGGCGCCAAGTGCCATGTCTACCATCCGGAAATCACGCAGCGCCTGCGCCGCAAGCGTTTCGTCGAGCACGCGCTCCGCCAGACCCTCTCCTGCATGGCCATACCGGGCGAGCTCGACTGGGGCATGCCGACCGGCTCCGTCTGCAGCTCCTCCACCGAGGACGATGCTTTCGAGCTGGTCTATCAGCCCAAGGTCGATCTCGAGAATCTCACGGTGCGCGGCGTCGAGGCGCTGCTGCGCTGGAACGATCCCGAGGTCGCGGCCGGGCCTGGAGAGTTCATCGCCATCGCCGAGGAGACCGGGCTCATCGTGCCGCTCGGGCGCTGGATCGTGCATCGCGCCCTCGCCGACCAGCGCCGCTGGCGCGCCGGAGGCACGCATCTCAAGCTCGCCATCAACGTCTCGCCGGCGCAGCTCGCGAGCAGCCTGATGCCGCGCTTTCCCGAGTTCCTCGCCGCCGAGATGACGGCGGCGGAGAGCGACCCCGCCTCGGTCGAGGTGGAGATCACGGAAGGCATCATGGCCGATCCCGGGGCGCGGGCCGCCATTGCGGAGATTGCCGCGCTCGGCGTCCATATCGCCGTCGACGATTTCGGCAAATTCTATTCCAACCTGGCGATCCTCTCGAGCATCCCCGCCTCGACGCTCAAGATCGACAAGGAGTTCGTCGACGACATCGTGGGGGACGACAAGAAGCGCATCGTCGCGCAGCAGGTCGTCACCTTGGCGCGCGAGCTCGGCATGCGCAGCATCATGGAGGGCGTCGAGACGTCGGAGCAGCTCGAGATCCTATCCACCCTCGGCTGCGACGCGGTGCAGGGCTACGTTTTCTCCAGGCCGCTCGCGGCCGAGCTGGTGCCCCTCGCCCAGTCCAACATCGCCATGCTGGTACGTTCCTTCGGCGGCCGTCGCTCATTCCGCAGGCCGAGCAACTATCCCGCCCTGCTCGAGGCCGTCGACGATTGCCTGCCGGAGCCGGTGCCGGACGCGGCACGCTTCGCCGAAGCACGCAAGCCCCGCATCCTGCTGATCGACGACGAGCTCGATCTCTGCGATGCCGTCGCGATCGGCCTCGAGCGCCTCGGCTACGAGGTCGGTGCCTTTCTCAATCCCATCCTGGCCCTCAGCGAGCTGGCGAAGGCGCCATATGCCTGGGATCTCGTGATCACGGACGAGAGAATGCCCGGGATGAACGGGCTGCAGCTGCTGCAGGCGGTCAAGGCGATCCGGCGCGAGCTCCCCGTGCTGCTCTGGACCGGCTACGGCGCCGAGGCGACCGAGGAGCTCGCGCGCGCGCATGGCGCCGATGCCTATCTCGAAAAGCCGATCGCCGGCGAGCGCCTTGCCGAGGAGGTCCGCATCATCCTCGCGGCCTAGCGTGCTTTTTGGATTTGAGGTTCGTTCCGACGCCGACCCTAAATTGCGGCGAGCTTCAAATCCCGCACACTAGGATCAATGCGTGACGATGCGCGGCCCTTCGGCATGGCTGAAGACGCTCTGGAAGAAACCCTTGATGCTGTGGAGGATTTCTTCGGCGAGGCTGCGCGCCGCCTCCTGCCGCTCGGCCGCGCCGGCCGATTGCAGCGCCTTCGAGGTGCCGATCTTGCGATCGGCGATGAGCGCGCTCACCGTCTCGGCGATCTCGGGCCTTGCCGCGAGCAGCGCCGTCATGTCCGCCTTGGTCACCTCGAAGGCGACGACGTCGGTCGCCGACAGGACGGTGGCCGAGCGCGGCTCGCCCGTGAGCAGCGCCATCTCGCCGAAACATTCGCCGGGCACGAGCCGCGCCACGCGCAGCTCGGGCCGTCCGTCCATCGCCACCATCACCTCGACCAGCCCTTCGGCGAGGATGAACATCGAATGATCGCGCTCGCCCTGGCGGATCAGCGCCTCGCCGGCATTGTAGGCACGCTGGCGCATGGAGTCCGCGAGCTGCGCCAGCTCGTCCTCGGCCAGGCTCTGGCCGAACAGGTCGATATTGCGCAACAGCGTGATGCGGTCGGCCTGCGAATGGAAATCGAGATGCCGTGCCGGCATCGGCGCCGTGTACAGGTCCTGCTTGGGATAGGCCGGCGTGATCCCCGCCTTGCTCAAATGGTTGAGAACGGACTGATGCACCAGATGGCGCGCCGCCGCGTGCGTCACCTCGTCGAGATGAAGGAAATAGCGCACCGAATAGACGGTACCGAGCGCCGACACCTCCTTGATCAGGACCTGCGGTTCGGGCTGCTCGACGATGCCGGCGCCGCACGCCGCCTTGACGGCGGCCAGCAGCACGCGCGTGGCGCGCTTGGGCGGCACCGAGAAATCGAGCGTCACCGCGAGCTCGTCGCGCGCGACCGGATCGGGTGCGGAATGGTTGGTGATGCCGACGCTGCCCACCATGCTGTTGGGCAGTATGGCGATCGTGCGGTTTTGCAGCTCGATATGGGTGGTGCGCCAATTGATGTCGCGCACCTTGCCGAAGACGCGGTCGCCCGTGTCGCGGTGGCGCAGCTCGATCCAGTCGCCGATATGGAAGGCGCGGTCGACATTGAGCGCGAGCCCCGTGAAGACGTCCGAGATCATCGATTTGAGTGCGAGACCGAGCACCACCCCGACGGCGCCCGAGGTCGCCCAGATGCCGACCACCGACTGCTCGAATACCACACCGATGATGCCGGTGATGGCGACGAGGAAAATGATCGCGGTGAAGAAATCCTTGATCAGCCGCGGCACCGGCCGGCCGGTGGCGTGCGCGACCAGCCGGTCCCACAGCACGACATTGATCGCCATGCTGAGGAAGGCGGCGCCCGACAGCCAGATGCCGATCTGCACCGTATAGACGAACGCCTGCTTCGAGCGCGCCAGCGCTTCCGAGCCGATGGCGCCCAGCAGCTTGTCGTCGAACAGGCCGAGCGCCACGAAGCCGAGGAAGGCGACGGTCGCGATGGTGCCGCGCCGGATGATTTTCTGCTCCTGCATCGGAGATTGAATACCGCCGCACTATTAATATTTGATAAAATTGTAACTATTCGGCCCTAAAAGCGCCGTTTCCCGCGGCCGGCCGCCCGTCAGTGCCGGGTCAGCAGCGAGTTGGTGTCGCGTAGCCGATGGCTGAAAACCTTGCACATCTGGAACAGCACCGAGCTGCGTCGCTCGGCGAAGCTCGCGAAATCGGCGCGCGTTATGCAGAAGCTGAGCACCTCGGTGACGGCCAGGACGCTGGCCGAACGCGGATAGCCGTCGAACAGCGCCATCTCGCCGAACACCGAGCCGGGCCCGAGCCGCACCACCTCGCGCTCGCCGCCGTCGCGGCGCAGGCGCACAACGACCTCGCCTTCGCGTATGATGTAGAGATCGGCGCTCGGATCGTCCTGGCGCAGGATGACGGTCCCGGGCGCGTGCCAGCCCGGGCGGCACATGCGATGGATGGCGCCGAGATCGGCGGCGGGAATGCCGCTGAACAGCGGCAAGGAATTCAAAAAGGCCAGATCGTCCACGGGGATTCGCCTTCCCGCCAGCTTCGGAACGGCGTCAACTCACCAGCATTTGCATAAGATTGAATTAATCGCGAGGCGGCGATGAACGACGAACCGGATCTCGATCTCGCGGCCGAGGATTTGGACAGGCCCGATCTCGATCCCGGCGATTGGCCGGCCTTCCGCGCCCTCGGCCACCGGATGCTCGACGAGATGATCGATCATCTCGAGACGGTGCGCGATCGCCCGGCCTGGCAGCCGGTGCCGGCGAGCGCGCGAGCCAGGCTCGGCACGGCGCTGCCGGCCAAGGGGACGCCGCTCGCCACCCTCTATGGCGATTTCCGCGAGACCATCCTGCCCTTCCCCACCGGCAACGCCCATCCGCGCTTCTTCGGCTGGGTGCATGGCAGCGGCACGCCGACCGGCATGTTGGCCGAGCTGCTCGCAGCCGGCATCAACGCCAATCTCGGCGGACGCGCGCATGCGCCCATCCTGGTCGAGCGCCAGGTGATCGGCTGGTGCCGCGAGCTGTTCCAATTCCCCGATTCGACCGCCGGGCTGCTGGTCACCGGCACCTCCTTCGCCAATTTGCTGGCGATCGCCGTTGCGCGCACCGATCGGCTCGGCGCCGCCGTGCGACGCAGCGGGCTGCGCGACGGCCCCCGCCTCACGGCCTATGCGGCGCGCTCGGCGCATGGCTGCATCACCAAGGCTTTCGAGCTGCTCGGCCTCGGCAGCGACTCGCTGCGCCTCGTCCCGACCGACCGCACATTCCGCATCGACATCACGGCGCTGCGCCAGGCGATCCTGGCCGATCGCGCCGCCGGTGCCGTTCCCTTCCTCGTCATCGGCACGGCGGGCACGGTCGACACCGGCGCCATCGACGATCTCGCGTCACTCGCCGATCTCGCCGCGGCGGAGGATCTGTGGCTGCATGTCGACGGCGCCTTCGGGGCGCTTGCCATGCTGTCGCCGACGCTGAAGGGCCGGCTCGCCGGGATCGAGCGCGCCGATTCGCTCGCCTTCGACTTCCACAAATGGGCGCATGTCCCCTACGACGCGGCCTGCGTGCTGGTGCGCGAAGGCGACCTCATGCGCGCAACCTTCGCGACGGAGCCGCCCTATCTCGCGCGCTACGAGCGTGGCGCCGGTGCCGGCGCTCCGTGGTTCGCCGATTATGGCATCGACCTGTCGCGCGGCTTCCGCGCGCTCAAGGTCTGGTTCACGTTGCGCGAGCAGGGCAGCGACAAGCTCGGCGCCGCCATCCTCAAGAACTGTCGCCAGGCCGAAGCCCTCGGCCACGCGATCGCGCGGGCGAGCGAGCTCGAGCTGATGGCGCCCGTGTCGCTCAACATCGTCTGCTTCCGCCATCGCGGCCTGCCCGAGGCCAAGCTGGACGCGCTCAACAAGGCGATCGTCGTCGCATTGCAGGAAAGCGGCGTCGCGGTGCCGTCGAGCACGCTCATCGACGGCAAGCTCGCGATCCGCGTCAACCTCACCAACCACCGCACCACCGGCGCCGATCTCCGGATCTTCCTGGAGGCGGTGCGGGCGGAAGGCGCGCGGCTGGCGCCGCAGATGGCGGGAGAGGCACAGGCCTGATCGCGGCCGTTCTCAAGGGACCGCCTCGCTCGCCTGCGAGAGCGAGCCCGGTTGCAATCCGGGGCCTGCCTTCCCATATCCGAAGGGATCGCCGTTTCTGCTCTGGCGTCTTGCTCGCCGTCCTCAGGCAGCCTTCAAGATCTCCCACCGGCCGCAACCGCTTTCTCCCGCTCGAGCCTGTCGAGCGGCGATATTTCTTCAAATGCACGGAGGCCAGCATGGCCATTGGTACTGTGAAATGGTTCAACGCCCAAAAGGGCTTCGGTTTCATCCAGCCCGACGACGGCTCGAAGGATGTATTCGTCCACATCAGCGCCGTCGAAAGCGCTGGAATGCGCGGATTGGTGGAAGGCCAGAAGCTCAGCTTCGAGCTCACCAATGAGCGCGGCAAGGTGGCTGCGACCAAGCTGGCAACCGCCTGATCAAGGCTCAAAAGGGGGCCACCGGCCCCCTTTCTCTTCTGGAAGGGACGCACCGTGCGCATGCATCTCTACAAAGCCGGCGAGGTGGTGAAGGTCGCGGGTGGTCCGACCAGCGCCGTTCCGTCGGGTCGCTATGAGATCCTTCGAAATCTGCCGGAGCGTGATGCGCAGCCTCAATACCGCATCAAGGCGCTGGTCGACGGTCGCGAGTGGGTGCTCAAGGAGAGCGACCTCGCATAGCTCCGGCAAGCGATGCGGCAACGGCATCCGCTATAGGGAGCTCCGCTATGTCCCCCGCTGAATGCAAGGTCCTGCCGTTCGCGCCGCGGCAGCGTGGCGGCAATCCGAAAGCCCGGCTCCAGCTCACGCCTGCCGGTGTAGGCCAAGCTCTCGAAATGGCGCGTTGCGCACTCGCCTACGCCTCGGGTCGCAGCGTCATCGACACGACCGAGCGCGATGCTGCGGCGAGCCGAATTCGCGAGGCACGCATCGACCTCGATTTCTCGGCCGAGATCCGAGTACTCGATGAAATGCTCTCCGAATTGTGCGACTGAGGTTTTCGGGCCTGGCCAGCCCAATATATGTGGGCCTTTCATCGAGGTTTTCTTCGCACGGTGCAAAGCTTTGCTATATGTTGGGAATATCGGAGGGATCGCCCCTCCAGCGCCTTCTACACAAGCTGTCTCACCTTGGCTGGGCTCTGAATGCCCGCCGGGTACAACTCGGAAAAAGGGCACATGGGCACGCTGAGAACTGGAAGGCGCTATGAAATCGTATTCGGTCCGGGCGTGGACCCCGCCTCCTTTACCGAAGGCGGGGCCATCGACAGCACCTTCCGGCAGGTCTCGAGCCACGACCCGGATGCCATCACCCTGTCCGCAGCCAGCGACGGGCTGAAAGTGATCGGGAGCGAGATGCGATCGGCCATCGATGCCGGTCGCGAAGCCTGCTCGATCCATTGCCGGGTCTTCGATCGCGGGACGAATGAAGAGATGTCGAGCGCCGTCGAGCTTTCGCGCCGGCCCACGGCCGCCGCCTGGGCATCGCCGATAGCCGAATTCGATCCACGCTCCGCAGCCCCCGCAGCCAGGAAATCGAAAAGCTTCAAGATGCCGACACGCGGACCTGGCCCGCGCCGATGAGTGCCGCCCCGCCGGGACCGAAGCCCGAGAACGGTCCGCCGGCCGGCGGTGTCGATGCCGGATACGATAGAGGGATGAGGCTGCTCGAGGGCGGCGATTTCCTCGCCGCGCTGCCGCTGTTGCGCACGGTCATGGAGGCGGTTCCCGGAAACGAGCAGATCGTGCGAACCCTGCTGCGCCTCGGCCGGGGTGCTGCGCAAGCAGCGCTGGCGCTGCCGGTCCAAACCCCCGAGGCGGCCGAGCTTTACGAATGCTCGCTGGCGGGCTACCTCGCGACCGGTTCGACCATTTCCGGCAAGGCGGATTGCGACCTGTTGCGCGCCGTCTGCTTCAATCTCGGCGCCTATTATCATGGTCGCGCGCTCTATCCGCAGGCGATACGGCATTATCAGGATGCGCTGCTCCTGAACCCCGATCATGACGACGCGCCGAACAATCTCGCGCAGGTTCTGATCGAGGACGGTCAGCCGCTCGAAGCGCTGGCCATGCTGACAGCGGCGATGCAGCGGCACCCGAAATCCGCCGTGCTGCAGCATCGCAAGGAGCAGGCCTTGAAGGCCGCCGGCCGGCCTCAGTAATCCGGGGACAGGGCTTCAGGCGAAGCTGGCGCCCAGATCGATCGGCCCGAGGAACATGCTGCGGCAGTCGGGCTCGCCCTTGAGGAGCTTCTGCCGCTCGCACTCCTCGAGATCGACGGCTTGCTGCCTTGCCTCGATCGCGGCACGACAGGTCCGCGCCAGATTCCGCGCGACGCGCCGCTGACGATCCGACCGCGCCGGATCGGCACCCCATCGTTCGACCGCATCGAGCTTGGTACGGGCACGGGCGAGCTTCGCCCGGATCGGATCTTGCACGGCTGACCTCCCAATTGATCCTGCTTCCTACAGCAACTGCAGGACCTCAGCCGAGATCGGCTTCCCGGAGTACCCATTCTTGGCCGCCGTCGATCGCCTTCACGCGGTATTGCAGCTCGGAATCATTGGCCGGAAGCGGCCGCACGATCTCGTAGCGTCCGGCGGGTGCCCGGATCTTGGCGAGAGACCCGACGGTGACGATCTGCCCTGGCGTAAATTTGTGTTTTTCCACGGTTTGGGGGGACCTTTCTATGGCCGGCGGCGAGGCGAGCTCGCTGCGGCGCTAATAGCCTTCCCGCTCCAGACGCTTGCGGATGAGCTTGCGATAGCGCCGCACGGCCTCCGCCTTCTCGCGGACCCGGCGCTCGGACGGCTTCTCGTAGGAGCGGCGGCGCTTCATCTCGCGAAAAGTGCCTTCGCGCTGCATCTTCTTCTTCAGCACGCGAAGTGCCGAATTGATGTCGTTGTCCTTGACGAATACACGCATGCTATCGGGGCCTCTCGTGATGGGATCCACGCCGGAGGCGCCGCGAACCTTTGCCCCTGGTCAGAACGCGCGCAAAAGCTAGGGCGCTTCCTTGCTTTCCGGGTCCGTAACCGTCTCTTCTGGATCTGGATCTGCGCCGGTACGTCCCTGCCGATTCCTCAGCTTTTCTTCCGCCTTGGCTTGCTTGGCCCGAGTCCGCTCGGCGCGCTGCATCCGATAGTTCGGTTTGAATGCCATGCTCGTTCTCCTGGACGGGAAGGGACCCTAAGGCCCCTTCCGCACATCAGGCTGTGTCTTTACGCAGCGGCGAGCTTGGTCGCCGAAGTCTTGCCGCGCTCGTTGGTCAGCTCGAAGCTGAGCTTCTGACCTTCCGCCAACCCGCGCATGCCGGCGCTTTCGACGGCGCTGATATGGACGAACACGTCCTTCGAGCCGTCGTCAGGCTGGATGAAACCGTAGCCCTTTTGGGCGTTGAACCACTTAACAGTACCTGTGGCCATAGGGGCCCCCGTCTAAATGAGAGTATTCGCCGCGTGAAACATTCACGCGGCGAGAAAGCAGTAGCGCTCTTTGGGTATCTGATGTCTGCCTAGGGCAGAAAAGACGCCACCAGCAGAAACGGCGATCGACGCCGAATATAGGCTGAAACGGGCGATTTGCAATCTCCGTCTTGCGGATAGGGGGCATAAAGGCGCGGCGGCCCGCCATTCCCGGCCATCCTCGCTCTTGCAAATCCATCTATTCAGTCCATACTGGCGACGGATCGCCGTTTGTGCTTTGGCGTCTTGCTTGCCGCTTGTAGGCAGCCTTCAAGATCCCCATCGGCCACTGCCATCTGGTACCGCTCGATTGCGAGCGGCCCTACCCGTTTGCTCAAGGAGGCCACGCATGGCCACAGGCACCGTCAAATGGTTCAACGCCCAAAAGGGCTATGGCTTCATCCAGCCGGATGATGGCTCGAAGGATGTGTTCGTTCATATCAGCGCCGTCGAAAGCGCCGGCATGCGCGGGCTCGCGGAAGGCCAGAAGGTCAGCTACGAAATCACCAACGAGCGCGGCAAGACTTCGGCGACAAAGCTCGCGGCCGCATGAACGGGTAACGCAGCGTAAGAGCTCGTTCGGCTCCGTGACCCGCATGCGCATGCACAAATTCAAGCCTGGGCAAGTCGTCACCCTGAGGGGCGGTCCCACCCGTTCCCAACCGCCGGGGCGATACGAGATCGTCCGCGGCCTGCCGGAGCGCGACTCGCAGTTTCAGTACCGCGTGAAGGCGCTCGAGGACGGGCGCGAATGGGTGGTTTCTGAAGGCGATCTTGGCTGAGTCTCGGGCAAATCAGCAGGCATCGAGGATGTTCGGAATTGTCTGGCTCAAGCGCGGTGCCGAGATTGCGCGTGAGAGCTCGGACATCAACCGTCCCGAAGATGTGGTGCGCTATGCGCGGGCCAAGGCGACGACCTCGGTCGTTCAGTCGCGCGGCAACGAGCCGGACGAATTTCGCATCATCGATCAGAGCGGTCACGAGATCGCGCGCCAGCATCTCGGCTAGATGACATTGCCCGCTCTTTCAAGCTAGAGCGGCAGCGTCTCGGGATCCGACAGGGTGTGAATGGCGAGCGGCCCGCTGCGGCCGCGCACCTGGATCTCGTAGCGGTCGAATTCGGCCAGTGAGATGCCGGCCGCCTCGCCCACCGTCTCCGATACCACCAGCAGGCATTTGTACTGCTTGGTGAGCTCCTCGAGCCGCGCCGCGACATTCACCGGATCGCCCATTGCCGTCACCCTGGCGTGCGGCCCATAGCCCATCTCGCCGATGATGGTGGTGCCGGCATGCACCCCGATGCCGAAGCGCAAGGGCTCGCGCAGATCATGCGCGAGCAGGCGGTTGAGCGCCTCGAGACGGCGCGCGATCTCGCGCACCGCGGCCAGCGCCTGGCGGCAGCCCTCGGCCAGCCCGGCCTCGATGCCGAACAGCGCCATGACGCCGTCGCCGATGAACTGGTTGGGCATGCCGCCGCACGCGACGATGGCGCTGCCGACCGCCTCGAAATAGCGATTCACCAGAAACACCATGTCGTAGGGCAGCCGACCTTCGGCGAGTGCCGTCGAGCCGCGCAGATCGATGAACAGGATGGCGACAGGCCGCTCCTGGCCGCTGCGCCAGCTCGGCTGCGCCCGCCCGTCGGCGGCGGTGGCCGAGGCCGGCAGCAGCGGGATCAGCGTCATCTCATGCACGGGCTTCAGCTGGCAGGCGAGCCGCACGCTCTTGTCGGCGCCGACACGCTGCAGCACGGCGAGCTCGCCGGCGCTGGGCGGCGGCTGATGTTCGAGACCGCTCACCACGCGGATGCGGCAGGTCGAGCAGCGGCCGCGGCCGCCGCACACCGAGGCGTGCGGGATGCGCGCCGATCGGCTGGCGTCGAGCACGCTCATGCCGCGCGGCATGCGCACCTCGCGCCCATCCGGATAATGCAGCCGCACGAGGCCGCGGCGCGTTTCGACGAGCGTCCGGGCGGCACGCCCCGCCAGCGCCAGCGCCAGCAGCGCGAGATAGGCGGCGCGCATGTCGGCCTCGACCGCGTCGAGCCGGTCGATGGCGCCGTCGGGGAAGGGCCCGCCGCGCTCGTCCATCGCCTCGGCCCAGCCGGGCTCGGCCAGGTGCCGCTCGACCTCGCGGCCGCCTTGCACGAAGCCGAGCAGTGCCACGGCCGGCAGCAACACCGCGGCGGCCAGCAGCAGCGGCGACCAGGCGCGATAGAAGCGCTTCAGCCGCAGCCAATAATGCAGCCCGATGCAGCCATGGCACCAGGCGACGATCAGCAGCAGCGATTGCGTCCAGCCGCGCTCCGGCGCGTTGACCCACAGCGAGCCCAGCTCGAGCGGATAGCCTTCATTGTGGCCGTAGAGCGTCCAGGCAATGCGCGTCTCGACGAGGTGGGTGAGCAGGAGAAAGGGGACCGCCAGCCCGAGCAGAAGCTGCGCCAGCTCGGCGCCGCGCCAATAGAAATGCCGCCGCTCATAGAGCGCCCACAGCCCAAGTCCGAGGTGGACGAGCGCCGCACCGTAGAGCGCCCCCGTGCCAATCGGCCCGCGCCACAGGAAGAGGAACCATTGCGCCCCGGCCATCATCGCCGACAGCGAGATGTTGCCGAGCGCATGGTTGAGGAAATGGGTGATGAGATAGGTGAACAGCACGAGACCGCTCGCCAGCCGCAGCCGGCGCACGGGAATGCGGTCGATATGAGCGCGCGGCCTTTCGATCGTCACTTCGACCATGATCCCCGCCCGCTCGCCGCCGCCCGGGCTTTCGGCCGCCTCGCCGCGATCCCCGCCCGGGCAGCATAGCACGCCGGCCTTGCCTCCCCCGCTCTCCTTCCTTAACTACTCGGCGGATGCGCATCGGCATCGATCTCGGCGGCACCAAGATCGCCGGCATCGCGCTCGGCGATGACGGCGAGAGCCTGTGGTCGGAGCGGGTGGCGAGCCCGTCCGGCGACTATGCGCGGCTCGTCGAGGCGATCGCGGGTCTCATCGCCCGCGCCGAGCAGGCGGTCGGCCGGCGCGGCAGTGTCGGCATCGGCATCCCCGGCGCCGTCGATCCGACGACCGGCCTCGTCAAGAACGCCAACACGACGGTGCTGATCGGCAAGCCCTTCGATCGCGACATGGCGGCGCGGCTTGGGCGCCCGGTGCGTCTCGCTAATGATGCGAACTGTCTCGTCCAGTCGGAAGCGAGCGACGGCGCCGCCGCGGGTGCCGGTCTCGCCTTCGGGGTGATTCTCGGCACCGGCGTCGGCGGCGGCCTCGCCTTTCATGGTCGGCTGCGCGAAGGCCCCAATGCGATCGCCGGCGAATGGGGCCACAACCCGCTGCCCTGGCCGGCTGCCGGCGAGTTGCCGGGCGATCCCTGTTATTGCGGCAAGCGCGGCTGCATCGAGACCTTCCTGTCGGGTCCCGGCCTGGCGCGCGATTACGCCGCTGCCGGCGGCGGCGTCTGCACGCCGCCCGAGATCGTCGCCGCGGCCGCTTCCGGCGAGGCCGCGGCCGAGGCGGCGCTCGCGCGCTATGAGGATCGGCTGGCGCGGGCGCTCGCCTCGGTGATCAATATCCTCGATCCCGACGTGATCGTGCTGGCCGGCGG
>Ga0070681_10001944_pt1 | contig 18653 bp, 23 predicted proteins | sample KBSC83BmetaG_FD_65650 | JGI IMG/M metagenome (GOLD analysis project Ga0070681, IMG submission 65650) | Corn rhizosphere microbial communities from Kellogg Biological Station, Michigan, USA - KBS C8-3B metaG | ecosystem: Host-associated > Plants > Roots > Rhizosphere | place: USA: Michigan... | reverse complement strand
ATCACCGTGCTGGCCGCCAATGCCGGCCTCGGCGGCAATCTCGATACCGTGCGCCCCGCCGTCGATTATTTCGCCGAGCTGCACAAGAGCGGCGCCATCCGCGCCATGGTGACCGACCCGCCTTACGTGCCGCTGCTGCGCGGCCAGGTCGCGATCTGGATCGCCTTCGAGGCGGTCGGCGCGCGGGCCAGCCATATCGACGGGATGGAGGATCTCGACATCGTGCTGCCGAGCGACGGCACGGCGGCGGCGAGCTACGCGGTCAGCCTGGTCAAAGGCGCACGCGACGAGAATGCCGGCAAGCTGTGGATGAACTTCCTGCTCGGCGACACGGCGCAGCGCCTGTTCGCCGAAGCCTTCGCACGGCCGGTCATGCCGGGCATCGCGCCGGCGCCCGGCAGCGGCATGCAGAGTCAGCCGCAGGCCAAGATCGAGCAGCTCGACATGGTGCGCGTCTGGCAGCGCAAGCAGGATATCGATCGCGCCTGGGCCGACATCGCCGGCAGCAAGCCCGCGGGCCGCTGAGCCGGCCAGAGCGGCATCCGATCAAATGAAAGCCGATATTGCCCTAGCGGCGTCCGTCGCCGAAGAAGCCGCGCTCGGCCGGCGGCGGGCCATAATAATTCATCAGCCGATAGGCCTCGCCGACGCGCGGCGTGTCGTAGCAATCGTTGACGGCCAGCGTCTTGTAGCAATAGAGCGGCGCCTCGGCGAGACGCGGCGGATCGGATCGCGTCGTCTCGATGCCGGTCACGGCGCAGCCGCTCAGCATCAGCGCTGCCCCCAAGATCCACAGGCTCCGCATGGCCCCACTCCCGGCTGTCCGAGCCCAAGCTTAGCATGGCCCTGCTCTTTCCCGCGCGTCTTGAACAGAACGCCGGGCCGCCCTATATTTAACCGGTCAAATTGACCGGTTAACCCGATGCGTGAAATCCAGGCCTCCGACGCCAAGGCTCGGCTGGCTCAGCTCCTCGACGAGGTTGAACGCGGCGAGACGGTGGTGATCACCCGGCACGGCCGGGCGATCGCGCGCCTCGTGCCCGAGGGGGACCGAACCAGCGCTGAAAATCGCAAGCTGATCGAAGAGATCGAAAAATTTCGGCGGGCCGGACCGGGCATTCCGCTCGAGGAGCTGCTGTCCTCTCGTCATGAGGGTCATAAATACTGATGCCGTTTGTCATGGACGCCTCCGTGACGGTTTCGCGGCTCCTCTCGGATGAACTGCATCCTGTCGCCGTCGCCGCTTTTGACCGCTTCGTCGAAGATACCGCAATGGTCCCGGCTATCTGGTGGTTCGAGATCCGCAACATGCTGGTCACCAACCAACGTCGCGGTCGGATCCATGCACAAAGAATGGCGGAAGCTTTGGACATGCTGCGCCAGCTGCCCATCACGATCGACCATGTGCCCGACAGCAAGCTTGTGATCGAGCTCGCGCAAGACTGTCGGCTGTCGGTTTATGATGCTGCCTATTTGGAACTGGCCGTTCGCCACAACCTGCCCCTGGCAACCTTAGACGAAGCGATGGTCCGCGGCGCAAAGGCGAAGGAAATCCCGCTAATCAGGTAACAGGTCACTCGCCGCGCAGGGTCGCCGCGAGCAGCCCGAAAACTCCGCCTTCCCCGCCCTTTTCCAGCATATGGCGGCGGTGCCACAGGGCGTAGAACAGCAGCGTCCAGGCGGCGAAGCCCTGGCGTTTGCCGCCGGCGGCAAAGAGCGCGACCACCCGGTCGGGATGGCAGAGGGCGGCGATCGCCGGCTGGGCCGCGACCAGCGGCCCCAACTCCCGGCCGCGCGAAAAGATCCAGCGCGCGACCGGCACGGTGAAGCCTTGCTTGGGCGCCGCGGCGGCCGCCGCCTGGGGCAGGCGCTGCGCCAGCAGCCGGCGCAGGACGAGCTTGCCCTGGCGCCAATCGATCTTCAGCCGGTCGGCCAGCGCAAAACCGACATCGGCCACCACCGGATCGAGGAAGGGCGTGCGGCCTTCGAGCGCGTGCGCCATCAGGCAGCGATCGAGCTTGAGCAGGAGATCGTTGGGCAGCCATTCGGCGCAATCGATCGCCTGCGCCGTCTGCAGCCGCGTGCGACCGCGCGCCTGTGCGTCGCGCTCGGCGGCGACAATGTCGGCGTTCCAGCCCGGCGGCTCGCGGCGCAGCACGCCCGTTCCGGCGAGCAGGCTCTTGTGCCAGGCGCGGCGGCCGCCGAGCCAGGCGGGCCGCATGGCACGGCGATAGCGGCCATAGCCCGCGAACATCTCGTCGCCGCCTTCGCCGGTCAGCACCACTTTCACGCTGCGCGCGGCGAGCGCCGCGAGCTTGTAGCTCGGCAGGCAGGCGTAATCGGCGGCCGGATCGTCCATGGCGGCGGCGACGCGCGGCAGCAGCCTCCAGAAATCGCCCTCGTCGAAGCCGACCTCCTCATGCTCGGCGCCGACGGCGCGCGCGAGGGTGCGGGCCGCGGCCAGCTCGTCGGCCGCGCCGGGCACGGCAAAGCCCGCCGTGAAGGCATGCACCGGCCGCGACTCCTGCGCCGCCATGTAGCTCAAGACCAGCGCCGAATCGACGCCGCCCGAGAGGAAGAGCCCGTAAGGCACGTCGGCGCGGCAATGCACAGCGATGCTGTCGGCGAGCGCCGCATCGACCTGACGCAACGCCTCGCCCGCGCCGGTGATCGGCGGCCGCGGTGCCGGCACGGCGGCGGCGCGTCGCCCGGCGGTGATTCGCCCGGCCTCGACGGTCAGCGTCTCGCCGGGCAAGACCCGCTTCACCCCGGCGAAGACGGTGTCGCGTCCGGTGGTGAATTGCAGCGCGAGAAGCGCATCGCGCGCGGCTTCATTCTCGCGCGCCGGCACCAGCCCGGCGGCGAGGAAGGCCTGCGGCTCGGAGGCGAAGGCGAGGCAGCGGTCGGTTTCACAGTAATAGAGCGGCTTGATGCCGAACGGATCGCGCGCCAATTGCAGCTGCGCGGTCGCGGGATCATAGAGCGCGATCGCATACATGCCGCGCAGGCTGCGGGCGAACTCGGCACCCTCGGCGCGATAGAGCAGGAGCGGCGGCTCGCAATCCGAGCGCGTGCGGAAATTCGCTTCGCCGAGAGTCCGGCGCAGCTCGACATAATTGTAGATCTCGCCATTGGCGACCAGCACCGCGCCCTCGCCTTCGCCGCGGCCGGGCTCGAACAGCGGCTGATCGCCGGTCGCCAGATCGATGATGGCGAGACGCGCCTGCGCGAGGCCGACCGGTCCCGCGAGCCAACGCCCCTCCCCGTCCGGCCCGCGATGACCCAGCGCTGCCAGCAGGCGATCGAGCAGGCCCGCATCGGCGGGACCGCCGTCGCGCATCATGAGCCCGGCGATGCCGCACATCAGCGTCTCACGCGCTCGAAGAATTCGAGATAACGCGCGACGACGACGCTTTCCGAGAATTCGCTCTCGATGCGCGCACGGCCGGCGGCGGCGAGCGCGCGGCCGAGCTCCCTGTCCTCGATCAGCCGGCGCAGGGCGGCAGCCAGCGCCTGCGCATCGTCGATCGGCACCAGCAGACCGTCGAGCCCATGGCGAATGAGCCAGCGCGGGCCGGCCGCCGAGCTCGCGACGACCGGGCAGCCATGCGCCCAGCCCTCGATGATGACATTGCCGAGCGGCTCGTGACGCGACGGGCAGACGAGCATGTCGGCGGATGCCAGCAGGGCCGGCACATCGTCGCGCCAGCCGATGAAGCGCACGCGGTCGGCGATGCCGAGCTGCGCCACCTTGGCGCCGAGGCCGGCCCGTTCCGGGCCGTCGCCGGCGAGCCACAGATAGGCGCCGGGCAGCTCGGCGAGCGCCTCGAGCGCCACGTCGAAGGCCTTGTTGGGATGCATTCGGCCGAGGCAGAGCAGCAGCGGCGCATCCTCCGGCGTCTCGAAGGTGGCGCGCTGCAGCGGCCGCATCGGCCGGCCTTCGGCGAAATTGGGCAGGTAATGGACGCGCTCGGGCGCAAAGCCCTGGGCGATCAGCCACTGCCGGATGTCCTCGGTATTTGCCACCAGATGATCGCAGCGGCGATAATGCTTCGGATCGTAATAGCCGCCGAGACGCGCGGCGAAGACATAGCGGCCGGGCCGGCAGAAATCGGTCGCGCGATTCATCCAGGCCAGCAGCACATCCGGCTTGAAACGACGGACCTCGTGCTTCAGCACCCGCGGCGTGCGCCAGTCGAGGAAGCTGCGGAAGGGCGCCTCGACGGGATCGATGCCGCCCTCGCGCAAGAGCTGCGCCCGTTGCGCATCGCGGCGAATGACGATGCTCTGCTCGAGTCCGGCGGCGCCGAGCGCCACGGCGAGCCGCGTGAAAAAGGCCTCGGCGCCGCCATGATGGGCGCCCGCCATCACCTGCATGACGCGCTTCACGACGTCGCTCCCGGAATGAGTGCTTCGAATCTCTGCGCCGCCTCGTCCCAGCCCCAGCCGCGCTGCCGCTCGATACAGGCGCGGTGCTGCGCCTGCCACAACGCATCGTCGCCGAGCAGCCGGATCGCGGCGGAGGCGAATCGCGGCGCGTCATCGGCGACGAAGCCGGTCACGCCATCGATGATGCGCTCGGGCGTCGCCGCGATCGGCTGCACCACCGCCGGCAATCCGGCCGCCTGCGCCTCGGCCACCGCGAGGCAGAAGCTTTCGCCGGGATCGCCGCGATAGAGCATCACGCGCGCCTCGCCATAACGGGCGACGAGATCCGGCTTGGGCACGGGCGCGTGCCGCACCACGCCGGGCGTCGCATCGGCCTTGGCGAGGATCGCCTCGATCTCGGCGCGGTGTTTCTCGAGCGCGCCGGCATAGGTCTCGGCACCGGTGTAGAGATGCAGCTCGGCATCGCCCAGCGCCGGCCTTATGCGGCTGCGCCACAGATCGAGCAGCCAGTCGAGCCCGCGCAAGGGTTGCGAGGCGAAGATGGCGCGGCGCGCCGGCGCCGTGGCGCGCGGCGGCGCCGTGCGAAAGCAGCCGTCGACGCCGAGCGGAATCACGGCGCGCCGCCCCGGCGCCCAGGCGGGATAGCTCGCCCGGTGGCTCGGCCCCGCGAAGACGAGAGTCGGTCGCCAGCGCCAGATCTTCAGGAGATAGCGCGGCTTCAGCACATAGCGCGCCGGATTGTGCAGCCAGAAGGCGCGCGCCCGCGCTTGCGGGAGCAGCGGAATCAGCCGGTCGCCGCGATTGGCGATATAGAGGTCGGCGCGCTCCGGCAGCCCGTCCTGCAGCGGGCGCCAGGCGACGCCGTGGTGATCGAGCGGCGCGGCGCATTTGTTGGCAACGGTGACTCGATGGCCGCGGCGCGCCAGCGCCTCGACCAGCCCGACCACGGCGCTTTCGGCGCCGCCGAGCGGCCGCTGCTCGGCCATCCTGCCGTCGAAGCCTACGCCGTCGTCGGCCAGCACGATCTCCGCCATCACGCCTCGACGCCGGCCGCGGCGCGCGCGAGCAGCTGCGTCGCCGCCGCCGCGGCACGCTCGACGGGCAGGCTGTCCATCATATGGCCGAGGAATCCTGGATCCTCTTTCATCATCAGCCAATGCTGCGGAAAGGGCACATCGGTGGTGACGAAGGCGGTGCGCGTGCCCCAAGGGGCGTAGAGCGCCGGCGAGCTCGGGCCGAACAGGCCGAGCGTCGGCACGCCGCTCGCCGCCGCGAGATGCATCAGCCCCGAATCATTGCCGACATAGAGCCGGCAGCGGCGCAGCGCCGCATAGACGGTGAGAAGATCGCCGGCATCGAGGGCATCGATCAGCCGGTCGGACGGCAGCATGTCGAGCAGCCGCTGCGCCTGGCCGCGCTCGTGCGGCGCGGCAAAGACCGCGATATGGGCACGAGCGAGCGGCCCGCCGGCACCCGTCAGAGCGCCGGCGAGCTCGGCGAAGCGTCCGGCCGGCCATTGCTTGCCGGTAAAATTGGCGGTGGGCCCCAGCGCCAGCACCGGCAGGCCGTCGGGAATGAGACGCCTTGCCGCCGCCTCATGCTCGGGCCGCGTCCAGACACGAGGTGATGCGGGCTGGTCGAGATCGAGCACGCGCGCGAGCTGCGCGATGCGCGAGCCCGGCCAGCCGCTGCGCCAGCGCCGGCGCTCCTTGGCGAGCAGGCACCAGGCGAGCGAGGAGCCGCGCAGGTCGACGACCATGTCCCAGCGCCGCCCGACGGTGCGCCGCCAGAGATGCAGCCAATGGCGCGCGAACCGCCCCTTGGTGAGGAGGATGAGTTCCTCGAGGCCGGGTACGGTCGCGAACAGCCCGGCCGCCGCCGGCCCGCAGGCGACGGTCACCTGCGCTCCCGGATGGCGATCGATGAGATGCGCCAGGAGGCCGGTGGTCAGCAGGGCATCACCGATCCGGGTGGCGGTGACGAACAGCAGCCTCATGAGCTTCGCGCAACGGCCATGGCGGTTTATAGCTAGCCCCTATTTCCCCTGCCAGCATGTTGTGCCGGGATGGTGGCGCGCTGTCAGGGCCGGCGCGGCTTGCCAGCCTTGCCGGTCGGGGCCGGCCGGGATAACACCAAGGCCGATGCCACGCCTTTCCGCCCTCGTCGTCGCCCATAATGAGGAGGCGAATCTCGCCGCCTGCCTCGCCACGGTGAGATTCTGCGACGAGGTCGTCGTCCTGCTCGACCGCTGCACCGACGGGTCGGCGGCCATCGCGCGCGCGGCCGCCGACAAGGTCATCGAAGGCGCCTGGCCGCTCGAGGGCCGGCGCCGCAATGACGGCATCGAAGCCTGCAGCGGCGACTGGATCTTCGAGCTCGATGCCGACGAGCGCGCGACGCCGGAGCTCGCGACCGAGATCCGCCAGGCGCTGGCGACGGCGCCCTTCGGACGGTTCATCGTGCCGGTCGCGAACCATATCGGCGGCCGCCTGGTGCGCTATGGCTGGGGCGCCTATAACGGCGTCGCCGCGAAGCCGATCCTGTTCGCCAAGGGTGCCAAGGTCTGGGGCGACCAGCCGGTTCATCCGAAGCTCGCACTGTCGGGCGCCGAGCGCTGGCTCACCCATTCGATCCTGCATTACGTCGATCGCGATTTCGACGACATGATGGAGCGACTCAACCGCTACAGCTCGGCTCATGCGGAGGATCTGCTGGCCAGCGGCCGACTCGGCAGCCTCGCCGGCAATCTCCGGCGGTTCTTCACCCGCGGCTGGAAAAGCTACGTCCAGCGCAAGGGCTATCGCGAAGGCCCGACGGGCATGATGCTGGCGCTGTTTTCCGGCCTCTATCCGCTGCTCTCCTATCTCAAGGCGCGCGAGCGGCTGGACAGCAAGCGCGACGAGCCCTAGCGCAGATCCCGCCCTAGCGTTCGAGCTGCACCGCGGCATCGGCGAGGCTGAGCATCGCCTGCAGCCGGTCATAGACCTGCTGCACCGCGTCGGCGGCCTGGCGCGCCTGCCGCAGGGTCTGCTGCGCGGCGGTGCGATCGCCCACCTCGCTCTCGGTCAGCGCCAGCAGCGCCAGCGTGACGGCGCGTTGCAGCTCGGTGAGCTGCGCCTGGGTCCGCACATAGGTGGTCGCTGCCTCGCGCGCCAAAGCTTGCGCGCCCGTCTTGTCGCCGACCGCGGCGGCGGCGCGCGCGACATAGGCGAGTGCCGTCGGGCGATCGGCCGGCTGGGTCACGGCAGCGAGCGACTCGCGCGCCGCGTCGAGCGTGGCGCGCGCTTCCTCGACCTGGCCGAGCTTGGCTTGCGCGATGATCAGCTGCGTGAGCGCGTTCAGCCGCTCGCGGCCGGGCTGCGTCACCGAGGCCGAGCGCAAGCCCTGTAGCACCGCCTCGGCCGCCGGATCGGCATTGCCGATCTCGGCAAGCGCCTGGGCGACATAGGCATACAGCGTGGCGCGCGTCGCGGCATCGCCGAGCCGCCCGATGGCCGCCATCGCCGCGACGGCGATGCCGTGCGCCGTCGGCGCGTCCTGCAGATCGGCATAGGTCTGCGCCAGCAGCGCATCGACGGCGCCCTCCGACAGGCCGGGCGGCGGCGGGGTGCGCGACTCCTCGGCATTGGCGAGGGCTGCCTCCTGGGCGCGGGCGCGAGCCGCCTCGCGATCGCCGGCGCGCGCCAGCGTGCGCGCGGCACGCGCCGCCGCGTTGGCGCGCCAGCCCGGATCGAGGGTCGAGCTCTTGACCGTCTCGAGCAGCCGCAGCGCCTCGCGCAGCGGATCGGCCGCCTGCTCGGGAATCCCCCGCAAGCCCTGCGCCATCGCCGGCGCGGCGAGCAGGAGCCCGAGAAGCACGATCGCGACGATTCGGCGCATGCGCCTGAGGGTGCGGGGCGATGGGGGCGAGCGCAACCTCTTTCATGGCCGGGGGCGGGAAGCGCTTGCCAAGCCGCGCGGGTTGCGCCACCTACAGCTTTGCGCGTGCCCTGCCCCGCCCTGCACCGGAGTGCCTGCTCCCATGTCGAAGCCCGTCGGCCTGCTGCTCGAAGATCGCGGCGTGCTGCGCGTTGCCGGCGCCGATGCGGTCGCCTTCCTGCAAGGCCTGGTGTCCAATGACGTGCGCAAGACCGAGCAGGGCCATGCGATCTATGCCGCGCTGCTGACGCCGCAGGGACGTTATCTGCATGACATGATGATCGCCGGCGAGCCGGGCAGCGGCGCGCTCCTGATCGACACCGAGCGCGCGCGCCTCGCCGATCTGAAGCGCCGCCTCACCCTCTATAAGCTGCGCGCCCAGGTCACGATCGAGGAGATGGGCGACACGGTGGCGGTTGCGGCGATGTGGCCCGGCGGCGCGCTGGCGGCGCTCGGCCTCCCCGAGCAGGCCGGGGCAACGCAGAGCTGGCAGGGCGGCGTCGCCTATGTCGATCCGCGCCTGGCGGCGCTCGGCGCGCGCGCCATCCTGCCGCTCGCATCGGCCGCCGCCGCGCTCGCCTCGGCCGGCCTGGCCCAGGGCACGCTCGGCGATTACGAGCGGCTGCGCATCGGCCTCGGCGTGCCCGCCGGCGGGCGCGATCTCGTGGTCGAGAAATCGATCCTGCTCGAGAACGGTTTCGACGAGCTCAACGGCGTCGATTGGCAGAAGGGCTGCTATGTCGGGCAGGAGCTCACCGCGCGCACGAAATATCGCGGGCTCGTGAAGAAGCGCCTGCTGCCCGTCGCGATCTCGGGCACGCTGCCGGCACCCGGCAGCGCCGTCCTGCTCGACGGGGCGGAAGTCGGCGAGATGATGAGCGGCGTCGCCGAGGGCGCAAACGGTCTTGGTCTCGCCTTGCTGCGACTCGATGCCGTGCGCCGCGCCGAATCCGGCGCCGAGCTGCGCGCCGGCGACGCCAGGCTCAAACCGATGCGGCCCGATTGGATGGACGTTCAGGAGGAATAGCGGATGCGGCGGATCTTTATCGGTTGCCTGTCGATCATCGGCCTCCTCTCGCTGCTCGCGATCGGCGGCATCGCCTTCGTGATCGTCTGGACCGTCGGCGAAGTGCGCCACGAGCTCGGTCATGGCGGCAAGCCGGTGCCCGACCGGGCGGTGCTCATCCTCGATCTCAATGGCAGCCTGTCGGAACGCGGCGGCGGCCTCGGTCTTGCCGACCTCACCGGCAAGGAGCCGCCCAGCCTGCGCACGATCAGCGAGGCGCTCGAGCGCGCCGCATCGGACAGCCGCGTGAGCGCGCTGTTCGCCGATCTCTCGGGCGCCAGCCTGCCGCTGGCGCGCGCCCAGGAGCTGCGCGAGGCGGTGATGCGCTTCCGGGCCGCCGGCAAGCACGCCTTCGCCTTCGCCGACTCCTTCGACGAGGGCGCGACCAACACCCAAAGCTTCCTGCTCGCCACCGGCTTCGAGCAGATCTGGATGCAGCCTTCGGGGCAGCTCGGCATCACCGGATTGAGCCTGGAGCGGCCCTTCGCCGCCGATCTGCTCAACTCGATCGGCGTGGCGCCGCGCCTCGACCAGCGCAAGGAGTATAAGGGCGGCGTCGACATGTTCACCCGCATGTCGCTGTCGCCGGAGCTGCGCGACTCGCTCACCGGCCTCGTCAAGGATCTGACGGACCAGGTGGTGAAGGGCATCGCCGAATCGCGCCATATGGGCGAGGACGAGGTGCGGGCGCTGATCGACCAGGCGCCGCTCGATGCGCGCGACGCGCTCACCGCCAAGCTCATCGATGCGGTGGGCTATCGCGACGAAGCCGAGGTGAAGCTCGGCGCCAACCGCGCGACCCGCATCGACATCGCCGACTATCTCGCCGATGCCGGCGCGCCCAACCGCTCGGGCACGACCATCGCGGTGATCACCGGCGTCGGCGAGATCACCCGCGACACCAGCGCGCCGGGCTTGACCGGGCCGGAGGGCCTGAGCGCCAAGCGCATCGCCGAAGCCTTCCGCCAGGCGGTCGCCGATTCGGACGTGCGCGCCATCCTGTTCCGCATCGACAGCCCCGGCGGTTCCTACGTCGCCTCGGATACGCTGTGGCGTGCCGTGCATCGCGCGCGCGACGCGGGCAAGCCCGTCGTCGTGTCGATGGGCAGCCTCGCCGCCTCGGGCGGCTATTTCGCCGCCATCGCCGGCGATCGCATCGTCGCGGAGCCCGGCACGCTCACCGGCTCGATCGGCGTCTTCGCCGGCAAGTTCGTGCTGAGCGGATTGTGGGACAAGATCGGCGTCGCCTGGGCGCAGGTGAAGGACGGCGCCCATGCCGGCGAGGACAGCCCCAACCGCGACTACACGCCGGAGGAATGGAGCCATTTCGAGGAGGAGCTCGACCGCGTCTATGCCGATTTCACCGGCCGCGTCGCCGCCGACCGCAAGCTGCCGGCGGCGCGCATGGAGGAGCTCGCCGGCGGCCGCGTCTGGTCGGGCCGCCAGGCGCAGGCGAACGGCCTCGTCGATCTGCTCGGCGGCTTCGACACCGCGCTCATCGAGACCAAGCGCCTCGCCGGCCTCGCCCCCGACGCGCCGGTCAAGCTGAAGACCTTCCCGGCGCCGCGCAGCCTGTACGAGCGCGTATCGGATACGATCCAGCAGGTGAGCACGCTGTCCGCGACGGTCGGCAAGCTCGAGCAATTCTCGACGCAGCTGCGGACCGAACAGTCGCTGCGGCTGCCTTGGGGAACGACGCCTTAGAGCAGCGGCCTCACGCGGCCTTTGGCCGGCGCGGCCTGATGCGCGCAATCGCGGCCGCTTCCTGCTTCAGGGCGACCTTGAGATCGTACTGTGCCTGCAGGTTCAGCCAGAACTCGGGCGAGGTCGCGAAGAACCGGGCAAGCCGCAGGGCTGTGCTGGCGCTGACGCTCCGTTCGCCATTCAGAATGGCTGTGACGCGGTTGGTCGGCACTTGCAGGCTCTTGGCAAGCGCGTTGGCGCTCAAGCCAAGAGCCTCCAACTCCTCGCGCAGGATCTCTCCCGGGTGGATGGGAGCAAGCCCGTTGCTTGGTTTCGCCATGGTCGCCCTCAATGGTAATCGGTTATCTCGACATCGTAGGCATCGCCCGGAGCCATCAATACCTCGCCACCCGTCTCACGCAGGACCCATCGAAAACAGACACGGTACTGCTCATTCACTCGGATGCTATGCAGTCCCTTCCGATCACCGCGCAATGCTTCCAGTCGGTTCGAAGGAAGTCCGGCCAAATCTGCGAGAGTCTGCGCTGCATTCAATATCGTCAGCCGCCGTGCAGCCTGGTCCCCTATCGCCTGGAAGCGCGGCACCCGCTTGCCGGCATAAAAACGCTCCGTATCGCGGTCACGAAATTGGCAAATCGCCATTGCCCAGCTCGACCAGCTGTACGCATTACGTAATGCGTATAGCACGGGCGGGCTGAGCGTTCAAGCAACCGCGAGCTACGCGGGCAACTTGGCCGCGATCAGGAATTCCTTGTTGCCCTCGGGCCCGAGAATCGGGCTCGCCGTGATGCCCTGCACGGGCCAGCCCATCCGATCCTCGAGCCACGAGCGGATGCGTTCGCAGACTTCGTCATGCAGCGCGGAATCGCGCACCACGCCGCCCTTGCCGACCTGGCCCTTGCCGACCTCGAATTGCGGCTTGATGAGCGCCACCAGCGAGGCGCCGGGACGCGCCAGGGCGAGCGGCGCCGGCAGCACGGTCTCGAGCCCGATGAAGCTCGCATCGCACACCACGAGATCGACGGGCTCCGGCACATGCTCGCGCGTGAGATGGCGGGCATTGGTGCGCTCGAGCACGATCACGCGCGCGTCGGTGCGCAGCTTCCAATCGAGCTGACCATGCCCGACATCGACGGCATAGACGCGCGCCGCGCCGCGCTGCAGCAGCACGTCGGTGAAGCCGCCGGTCGAGGCGCCGACATCGAGGCCGACGGCACCGCCGGGGCCGATCGCGAAATGGTCGAGACCGTGCGCGAGCTTGACGCCGCCACGCGAAACCCAGGGGTGCGGCTCGCCGCGCAGCTCGAGCGGCAGGTCGGGCCTCACCATCATGCCGGGCTTATCGAGCCGCTGCTCGCCGGAGAAGACGAGGCCGGCGAGCAGGAAGGCCTGGGCGCGCGTGCGATTTTCGGCGAGCCCGCGCTCGACCAAAAGCTGATCGAGCCGCGTCTTGCTCGTGGGGCGATTGGGAAATTCGCCTTTGCTCATGGCGGGCTCCGAGCGAATTTCCGAATCTTCGGCCATACGAAAACATTTCGTAGCTGGTGTGGTTATTGGATTTGACGTTCGGTCGCCCGCCCGATCCGATGGCTAGGCGAACTTCAAATCCAGCACACCAGCGCTCAACTCTTGCGATCGACGACGAAGCGGGCGATGGCGCGCAGCAGCTCGGCCGGCTCGCCGAACGGCTCGAGATGCGCCGCCGCCTGATCGGCGAGCAGCCGCGCCTGGGCGCGCGCGCGGTCGAGCCCGAGGATGGAGACGAAGGTCGCCTTGCCGGCGCCGGCATCCTTGCCGACATCCTTGCCGACCGTCGCCTGGTCGCCCTCGGCATCGAGCAGATCGTCGGCGATCTGGAAGGCGAGGCCGAGATCATGCGCATAGGCGGCGAGCGCCATGCGCAGCGGCATCGACGCCTTGCCGAGCACGGCGCCGGCGATGCAGGAGAAGGTGAACAGCGCGCCCGTCTTCAGACGCTGCAGCCGTGTGATCTCGCCGAGATCGAAGGTCTGGTGCTCGGCCACCAGATCGAGCATCTGGCCGCCGCACATGCCAGCGGGACCGGCCGCCACCGCGAGCTCGCGCACCAGCTCGGCGCGCACCGTCGCGTCGCCATGCGTCTTGGGATCGGCCAGCACCTCGAAGGACAGGGTGAGCAGCGCGTCGCCGGCCAGGATGGCGGTCGCCTCATCGTAGGCGATATGCGCCGTCGGGCGGCCGCGCCGCAGCGCGCTGTCGTCCATCGCCGGCAGATCGTCATGAACGAGCGAATAGCAATGCACCATCTCGATCGCCGCGGCGACCCGCAGCGCGCAGCCGCGCTGCACGGCGAACAGCTTGGCGCCCTCGATCACCAGCAGCGGGCGCAGGCGCTTGCCGCCGCCGAGGCAGGCATAGCGCATTGCCTCGTAGAGCTTCGCTTCCGGGCCGACCGCGGCCGGCAGCAGAATGTCGAGCTCGCGCTCGACCTCGCGCGCCGTCGCGGCGAAGCCGGCCTCGAGATTGGGACGGGCCGAGGCCTCAGGCAGCATCGAAGGGCTCCGTGGCGAGGCTGCCGTCGGCGCGCGCCACGATCTTGTCGATCTTGGCCTGCGCTTCGGCGAGCTTGGCTTCGCAATGCCGCCTGAGCTGCGTGCCCCGCTCGTAGCAGGTGACCGCCTCGTCGAGCTTGCCCTTGCCGCCCTCGAGCCGCTTCACGATCTCCTCGAGCTCGGCGATCGCCTCCTCGAAGCTCATGGCCTGAATGTCGGACGGAATCTGCGGATCGGACATCGGCTTGTCCTACAGGAGCGGGCCGGTCCCAGGCAAGCGTTAAGCGGCCATCAAGGCCCGCACATGGGCGGCCGCGCTCTCGCCGAGCGCATGGAAATCATAGCCGCCCTCGAGCGCCGATACGAGGCGTCCCCGGCATTGCGCCGCGGCCAGCTTTTTCAGCTCGCGCGTGACCCATTCATAATCGCCCTCGCACAGCACCATGCTGGCCAGGGGATCGTCGGCATGGGCGTCGAAGCCGGCCGAGATGATGATGAAATCCGGCTCGAAGGCGGCGAGCGCCGGCAGGATCGTGTCGGTGAAGGCGACGCGGAACAGCTCGGATCCGGCGCCCGGCGGCAGCGGCGCATTGACGATGTTGCCGACGCCGCGCTCGCCGCGCGAGCCGGTGCCGGGATAGAGCGGATATTGATGCGTCGAGGCGTAGAACAGGCTCGGATCGCTTTCGAACGCGGCCTGGGTGCCGTTGCCGTGATGGACGTCGAAATCGATGACGGCGACACGGCCGAGGCCATGCACCGCCTGCGCATGGCGCGCGCCGACGGCGACGCTGTTGAACAGGCAGAATCCCATGGCTTGCGTCGGCTCGGCATGATGGCCGGGCGGCCGCACGGCGCAGAAGGCATTGCTGGCCTCGCCCGCCATCACGGCATCGATCGCGGCGCAGACGGCACCCGAGGCGCGCATGGTCGCCTCGCCGCTGCCGGCCGACAGGACCGTATCGGCATCGATGGCGCGATAACCGCTCTTCGGCACCGCCGCGAGCAGCGCCTCGACGAAGTCGCGGGGATGGACGCGCGCCACCTGCTCGATGGTGGCGCGCGGCGCCTCGCGGCGCTCGAGGGACGCGAATTCGGGGCCGCCCAGACGCTCGAGCACCGCCTTGAGCCGGCCGGGACATTCGGGATGGTAAGAGCCCGGATCGTGCGCGAGACAGGCCGCATGGGAATAGAGGAAGGTGGTCACGCGCGCCGGCCCTCTGCTGTTGATAGTCCGGGAGCTCGTTCGCATATAGGAGCTGAGCGGCCTTAGCGCCAGCCTGGTGCGAGACCGGCGCCCCGCATCATCCGGCCTTGCGCAGCAGGAAGCGGTAGACTCCGTCCGACGCGGAGGACTCCACCAGCGCATGGCCGGTGGCTTCGCAGAAGGCGGCCATATCCTTCACCGCGGCAGGATCCGTGGCGCGCACCTCGAGCAGGCTGCCGGCGGCCAAGCCGGCCAACGCCTTGCGCGTGCGCAGCACCGGCAGCGGACAGATAAGACCCGTCGCGTCGAGCCGGGCCGGATCCTGGTCATGGTTAGACATTTGTTAAGAGCAAACTCTGGAAAATGCGCTGCTTTTCGTCCCTACTTTGCCCCGCATGCTTCTCGGAAATCTTTGTCCGGTCAAGCAAGCAGGCTGCCAAGCACCTGAACGACAAAGATTATTCAGTAAGTTGCGGTTCCACCGATGCCCTCCGACAGTGATCCCGCCCAGCGCCTGGCGCTGAACGACGCGGCCCTGCTGACCCTCTCGCGGCGCAAGATGACGGCGCCCGACGAGCTGCCGGCGGTGCTGACCGAGCTCGCCGAGGCGGCCCTGTCGGGGCTGGAAGCCAGCAACGCCGCCGCCTGGCGCATCGACGGGCCGGGCGACCTCGCCTGCCTCGCCGCCTGCGGCCTCGCCAAAACGGCGCGCGCGGCGCCTCCCGAGCCGGAAGGCGGCTGGGCCGCCATCAGCCGGACGCGGGTCAGCGGCAATGCCCTCGATGCGCCGATTCGTCCGGGCGGCATCGAATGGGGCCTGCTGCGCGTCGAGCGCCGCGCCGACACGCCGCCCTGGTCGCGCGAGGAGGAGCATTTCCTCGCCTCGCTCGCCGACCTCGCGGCGATCGCCGTCGCCACCACGCGCCGCTTGAAGGCCGAGCGTCATCAACCGCGACCGCAGCGCGCGGCGGAGCGGTCGGCGGATTTCGATTCCTACGGCAGTGCCGATCCGCTCACCGGCCTCATACGGCGTCCCGAATTCATGGACCGTCTGCGCCAGGCGGCGGCGGGCGGCGCCCATTATGCCGTGATGTGCATCGATTGCGACCGGCTGCATCTCATCAACGCGTCGCTCGGGCACGAGACGGGCGACGCGGTGCTGGCCGCGGTCGCGCAGCGCCTCGACCAGCAGGTGCGCGTCGGCGACACTTTCGCGCGGCTGCGCAGCGACGAGTTCGCGGTGCTGGTGACCGGCGTGAGCTCGGTCGAGCCGGTTCTGCGCCTCGCCGAACGGCTGGTCGAATCGCTCCGCGTGCCGCTCGATATCGACGGACGCCCCATCTTCCAGCCGGTGAGCATCGGCATCGCCTTGCCGCGCACCCCCGACGACGATCCCCAGGACGTGATCCGCGACGCCAACTTCGCGATGCATCGCGTCAAGGAGGATTCGGATGTGCGCTGGTGCGTGTTCGAGCCGGCCATGCGCGCCGAATCGCTGCTGCGCATCGAGCTCGATGCCGAGCTGCGGCGTGCGCTGAAGCAAGGCGAGATGCGCGTCCACTACCAGCCCATCATCGACATCAGCCGCGACCGCCTCACCGGCTTCGAGGCGCTGGTGCGCTGGCACCATCCCGAGCGCGGGCTGATCGGGCCCGACGAGTTCATCGCGCATACCGAGGAGAGCGGGCTCATCATCGAGCTCGGACGCTGGGTACTGACCGAAGCCTGCCGCCAGCTCAGCCAGTGGCGCGAGCTCGGCGGGGCTTTCGAGCGTCTGGCGATGAGCGTCAATCTGTCGGCGCTGCAGCTCAAGGATCGCGAGCTGCTCAGCCTGGTCGATCACTGTCTCGAGAAATTCGACCTGCCGGGCAGCGCCTTGAAGCTCGAGCTGACGGAGACGGCGCTGCAATCCGATCCGCCGGCGATCACCGCCACCCTGAAGGCGCTGCGCAAGCGCGGCATCGCCATCCTGATCGACGATTTCGGCACCGGCTATTCGAGCCTGAGCCATCTTCACCTCTATCCGGTGGACGGCATCAAGATCGACCGCTCCTTCGTCGCCGCCGTCGATACCAGCCGGCCGAGCGCCGCCATCGTCAATGCCGTGCTGTCGCTCGGCCAGTCGCTGGGCCTCGACATCGTCGCCGAAGGCGCCGAGACGGCCGAGGTCGTGGCGCATCTCGGCAGCCGCGGCTGCCGGCTGGTGCAGGGATTTTATTTCTCGCAGGCGCTCGACCCGTCGCGCGCCGAGCGCTTCATCCGCAAGCTGCCGGTCACGCCGGCGTAAGCGGAGGTCAGACCGTGCGCTCGCGCAACGCGGCGCCGACGAGACTGAGCCAGCCGAGAATGAAGCAGGTGCCGCCGATCGGCACCGCGAAGGCGCCGCTACCGGTCATCGCATCGAGATAGAGCCCGCCGCTGAACAGGAGGCATCCGGCCACCATCAGCGCCGCCGCGACATCGAGCAGCCGGCTGGCCCAGATTCGCACCGCAATGGCGAGTGCGACCAGCACGACCGCATGGGTGAGCGCAAAACGGGCGCCGATCTCGGCCAGCTCGGCGCCGCGGCTGCCGATACGGCCATGCGCCGTGGCCGCCAGCACACCCACCGCGAGCGCACCGTTCAAGCCGCCGAGCGCCAGCCAGACTCGGCTGGTCGTGCGACCGCTTCCGAGCGGGCCGCTCAGCCGCTCGGCCGCCATCCGTCAACCGCCCCGAATCGCCGGGCCGCGGTCACGAATGGTTGGCGATTTCCTTGTCCTTGTTGGTGGCCACCGGCGGCTCCTCGTCCGCCATGCCTTTCTTGAAGGCCTTCACGCCCTTGGCCATGTCGCCCATGACCGAGGGCAGCCGCCCGGCGCCGAACACGACCAGGATGACCATGAGAACGATGAGGAGATGCCAGATCGAGAACGCGCCCATTTGCGAGGACTCCCGGGGTCGGGGAACAGAGGATTGGAGGTTATAATAGGGTGGATGCCCCGCCATAACCAGAGGCAGCGGGCCAGACAGCCGCAGCTCAGGCGCCGAGCTGCCGCTCGTCCTGCTCGGTCGGGGCGGCTCCCGGCTGAATCGCCCGCGCCGCATCCTGGAGGCGGCCCAGCAGCCGGTTGATCTCGCTGCGGATGGCCGCCTTGCGGTGCTCCTCGCCGGTGCTGCGCAGCAGCCCATAGAGCCGCATGACGCGCACCGCCATATCGTCCTCGGCCATGATTGGAACTCGCTTTGACCTCCGGTCGAAGGCAACGGGCTGCCAATGGGCCGGTTCCGGACAGACCGGCCGGCACTCAGCGCATGGCAGCCGCAGGCTTGGCGGCAGCTTGGCTATAAAGCGAACGCAACTCCTCATGATGCATAACCACCTCCTCCGATTGCGGCCGACAGATCAGGGCAAGGCCGGCCGGAAAGGAGGCGTAATGGGCATGCGCCGCCTTGATGGCCTCATCCAGGCGCGCATATTCACGCTCCTGTATCGTTCCGGACATAGGGTAGCGAACGCGCAAGATGAACATTGGAATATGTCCTCAGACTACTTCTGAGTACTTGCATTCTGCCCAGCGCCGGTAATGGGTGTGTTTGGAACCGCAAGCATCCCGGGAAGAAAAATCTATCAGATAACTTGGGCTAAGCAAGTCGGTCCTGATTGCAGATCTTGGCTGCCGGACTCGCAAGACACGCGACCAGGTATTTGCATCAAATGCAATCGACTTTTCTCCATTACCCGCATAGGATCGCATGCGGTTCCGAACTAGCCTGAGCGGGGTAAGCCATCCATGGAGCAGTGGACGATCTATTATCGCGAGACGACCGACCCGGATCCCCATCGCGTCGTGGCCAC
>Ga0070681_10001943_pt1 | contig 18655 bp, 17 predicted proteins | sample KBSC83BmetaG_FD_65650 | JGI IMG/M metagenome (GOLD analysis project Ga0070681, IMG submission 65650) | Corn rhizosphere microbial communities from Kellogg Biological Station, Michigan, USA - KBS C8-3B metaG | ecosystem: Host-associated > Plants > Roots > Rhizosphere | place: USA: Michigan... | reverse complement strand
GTCAATCGGGATTATCTTCGCCATTGGGTGTAGGTCTCCTTTTAGGAAAGGCTTTTGCTTGCTAGGCAAAGCCAACTTACACCCTCTTGCTTTTTACACAATCAAAATTACGTCACCGCGTCAGGCCAGGCTCAAGATCGCAAATCTCGCAGCCACAAAGTCGGCACATCGGATAGGGCACCCGGGGACAGCTGGGTACTCAATCGTCATATTGTTCATCATCCGTCGCGTATACCAAGGCTAGCGTTGATTCCTGAAACGTTGGTGAGGGCGGAGTATGACAATCATGCCGTAGTCGAGGTGAACGACCATGTCATACCGATCAGCAGAATGACTCATTAGTCATCGAATTTGAGCAGGTGGAATCCAACTTGCTCCGAAATAGATGACAACCGTTTCTCGTGGTGTCCCAGCACGGGACTCGTCCGTCGGGTGCGTCATCGGTTCATCTCATCTTCGAAGCTGGTGATCCAAGGAGTGCCTGAGTGCACTACATCGATCCACCTCAGCACTGCGCCGCCATATGAGCTTCTCGCAAAACCTCAAACAGACGGTCAACATCATTTCGGTCATTGTAAAGATGGGGCGCTATTCGTATGGAATCTCCCCGGATGCTGACAAAAACTTTAGCCTTCTTGAGTAGGCCAGCCAACTCTCTGGGAATGCCTTCGGAATGCCGAATGCCAATCATGTGCGCGCACCTTTGGTCAGGCGGAACTACGGTATACCCTTCAGCTTCTGCATGTTCGTCGATCCTCATAGTGAGCGCAGAAATTGTTTCTTGAATGTTGTCCACTCCCCAGGTGATGATCTGCTGCAGGGCCGCCATTGCCATTGGGACCAGCACAAACTGGGGGAACTCGCCCATATCAAAGCGGCGCGCTCCTGGTCGGTATTCATCTCTGTAATCAACGAGTCGAGCGAAGTCCTCGCTTCCGGCCCGTGTAAGCCATGATTGCTCAAGCGGCATTCCACTCCGCCATTTCGGTGCGACATACAGATACCCAAGTCCGTACGGCCCGAGTAGCCACTTGTAGCCAACTGCAACCAAGAAATCTGGTTGTACCTTGCCTACATCCAAGGGGCAGGCGCCCAGAGACTGACTGGCATCGATCACCAAGGCCGCCCCGACTTCCCGGGCCCGCGCTCCAATCCTTTCGAGATCGATCTTGCTACCGTCAATCCAGTGGCATTGGGGAACAGCGACGATCGCGGTTTGTTCATCGATCTCATCTTCTAACGCTTCTGTCCATGACGTATTGCCGTCGCGCCGGACCGTCCTGATACCGGATCCAGTTTTGCGAGCTACCTCACGCCAGGCGTACACGTTGGATGGGAATTCCTGATCAATGAGAACGACTGTCTGGTCCTTCGCGATGGGCAAGTTTGCGGCAGCTACCGCGATTCCGTAGCTAGCGGCCGGAACCAGCGCAATTCCCCCCGCCTCGACATGCAACAACTGCGCAGCCAGTGCCCGCAAGGTCTCGGCTCCGGAAAACCATTCCGGAGCCGTCAAGTTCCATGGGCTCTCCTTGGCGCGCACTGCCCCGAGTCCTGCTTCGGTCACAGCCTTCAATTGTGGCGCCATGTTCGCGCAGTTCAGATATGTGACATCGTTCGGAATTTGAAACAGATCATGGGCACTCTCAATTAGCATCGGGCACTTTGCTCCTTCCCATGACCGATAAATGACGCGTGTCTTTTGAAGGGAAATCGTTTAGCCCTGGAGTGTTCTAATCGCCCTGCGCGCTTGAGCTAAATGATGGTCATCATGCTCGGCGACAAAGTACAGCCAGTCCAACAGCCGCATCGGCTTCTGCAAACGAGGATGGAAGGCGACGATTCCGACCTGGTCCACCTGCAACTCCTCAAGTCGGTGCACTAGAGCTTCTCGACCGAAGGTGAGTTTGCGGATTATCTCCACAATCGGGACGCTCCGGTGATCCGCGATCTCGGTCGCCCGATTTTCCATATCTGCCGCCGACAGTACTTTCGCGTGGCTCAAGAACTCACTCAGACGCCGACCATCCAGCGATTCAAGATCAGCTAGATGACCGAGATGTTCCTTCACTGCCCACTTGTCATTCACCCGTATCGCTAGCATGTGTTCTGGCAAACCTGTCACCAACTCTTTCGCCCGCACGGGTACACCGCGTAGTCGCTCGAGTAGCAGAGGAAACGTTCCCATGGGCAGATCGAAAACAAATTTGCGGTCCAGCCATGCGGTTTGCGGAATCATCTCTACCTCATACTGCCAATTTGAGGACATTTGCAAAATGGCATAGTTAAGGAAAGAGGAGTATATTCCCCAAAGATTGAAGCCTTATTTGGTTTAATTCTATGAATACTAAGGGATTACTGGCTGACGACAAAAATGTAGCGTTGCTCCGGCTCCTGGAAAAGAATCCGCGCGCCCCGATCTCCCAGCTCGCCCGTCGAATTGGAATGTCAGATCCTGCGGTGAAGGAGCGAATTCTTCGCTTGGAAGAATCCGGTATCCTGGCCGGGTATCGATTGGAGCTGAACCCCAAAGAACTGGGTTACCACGTCACCGCCTTTGTCCGGGTTCGGCCCATTCCCGGTCATCTCAACAAAATTGGCGAACTGGCGCAGACGATTCCCGAAATTACCGAGTGCCATCGCGTCACGGGTGAAGACTGCTTCATTCTGAAGGTGTTTTTGAAAGAAATATCAAACTTGGATCGCGTATTAGACAAATTCCTAGCTCACGGACAGACCACGACTTCTATCGTGCAATCGTCGCCTGTCCCCCCGAGAAGTCTCCCTCTTCCGTCAGATACTGACGGGCCGAAGGTGAGATGAGTGTTCATAGGCTTCGTAGGAATTTTATCGGAGAATAACTTTGGCAGTAGATTGGATCGCTCTATATTCCTGCGCTGGAAAGGTCAGGATACCCGAATGTTGAAATGCGCTTCGGTTGCGGAGCAACCCCGGGTTCTGGGCCCCTCTGAGAGAGCTCCAGAAACTTGAAGATTGGAATGCGGTACTACGATTCGCGCCTTCAGCAGTTCCCGCAGGGCGGCTGGGGGGAATTAATAGTCGAGTCCCGTTAGTATTTTCGAAAACAGCACTCGATCTTCTCCCGGTCCGTCATAGTCTTCCACGACCGAGATACCTTCGACTATCTTTTCTGAGATCTCTGGTTCGAACCCAAAATGAAGGTGAAAGGCGATTGAGGCTTTGTTGATGGGGGATGTCACGCATCGAACGACCCTGCAGCCCTTGCCGATCATGGCCTCAAAGACTCGCTCGTAAAGCTGGTGTCCCAAACCTCCTTCGCGAAAGTTCGGATGTACTCCAACAAAGTGAATGTATCCCTCGTCAGGATAGGACTGCGAAACCAAGCCCACCACGAAGCCGATGATGAGTCCATCCTGTTCCGCAACAAAGCTGGTTGCGCAAAAATGAACGAAGAACAACTTGGGAAGCATTCGTGCCATTCGTCGTCCACCCCACCACTCGTCAACGACAGCGATGATCGCCTTGTAGTCCTCACCTTTGGCATTGCGGATCACGGTATGGTTCAACTTGATTTCCTCCGTTTTGGAGACATGACCTAGATCGCTGGTTCTTGCATCGTTCAGCAGATGTCGCGAGTGCGTATCGAGTTTGGTGCCAGCGCGGCTGGAGCGATGACCCGAGAGAAACTGCCGGTGTTTGTTCTACCCAACGAGAAATGCAACAGCATCAGTCAGGAAATGAGCCAGCATGTTGCAGGCGAGATCCCTGCGAACAAGGTAGAGGGTAGTTAAGACAATCCCCCCGAAACCTGCAATCATCAGGTGCGCCCACCCCCAGCCATTCACGTGCGCGAGGGTGAAGGCCCCAAGCGATACCAGCGCCGCCAGCCAGCGAAGTCGTGTGAGTTCGGTGAGCCGTTCAATCATGAAGCCTCGATAGAAGAGTTCCTCAAAAACGGCGGCGCGCAAAATCAAGAAGATTCGAAACCACAAAGGCATCGATTGGATCGATGCCGTCATAGATTCGTTTGCTGAGAGCCCCAGAGCTGGAAAGATGACCATATAGATCCCTGCCATGCCTGCCACCATCGCAACCGCGCCCACAAGGCCGAATCCCGCGGTCTTCCAAGTCGGTCGACGCCATCCTATAGACTCAGGTGGACGCCGTTCAATGATGAGAACAAATCCGGCCAAAGCGAGGGCGCAAAGCCAATAGATCGCCTCTCGGCCAATTTGTGCTGTAAAGGTCTCTCCCGGGCACAATACGCCGACAAATGGCAGAGCAAGTACAACCATAATCAGCAGCCCCGTCAATTTATGTTTCCGCGCGCCTGGGTGTGAAGTTTGCGCCAGTGCAGTGCTACCAGATGTCATAGTCCCCCCTTGCGCGGAAACCGATGCCTTTATCAGCCACGGCCATCGTCCAGCCATTCGCACCCCGCTCTGTTCCAGTGTAACGACCGTGTCAGTTTGACTGTAACGACTGTATCATGCAACACTCGTGTCATGTCAACCCGAAAGGAGGAACTCCGTAGCGCCGCTCTTGCTTACTTGCTGGAACACGGCATGGCGAATGTTTCCCTCAGGCCAATGGCGGCTCAACTCGGAACAAGCCCGCGCATCCTTATGTTTCACTTCAAATCGAAGGAACAATTACTCCAGGAGGTGATGGAGGAGTTGCAAAGGCGTTTGCAATCGTCCTTTGTCGGAATGAACAAGTCCGAGCGGGAAACAGTTCCGCCCATAAAGCGCTTTTGGAGTTGGGCCACCGAAAAGCGGAATTTACCCTATCTGCGGCTGCTTTACGAAGCACAGATTATCGCTGCACAAAACCCAAAAGTGTATGGTCCTTATTTGCAGAAGGTCTCGCGTGATTGGCAAGGCGTCGTTCTTCAGACCCTATCGCGGTCATTGCGAAGTGAGGAGCTGGCCACGCTGTGCATCGCAGTTTTCGACGGGTTATTGCTCGAAATGATCATGACCGGAGAACGCTCTCGTTTGATGGGCGCTCTGGATAAGTTCATCGCCCTCGCGTCCTCTCCGAAAAGGTGAATATCTCCATTTCTGTCGATGAGTTGGGCTCCTCCCTCCAACTCTCATTCGCATCTTAGTGCAACGATCGGATCTACTCTTGTGGCATGACGGGCTGGAATGAGACTTGCGGCCAAAGCAATGACAAAGAGAACTAGCGGGGCACCGATAAACGTCAGCGGATCAATCGGCCGTACTCCGAACAACAAGCTGGCCATGAATTGCGTGAGCATTGCCGCCGCGCATACTCCTATAACAGTGCCCCAGAGTGCGAGTCGCGTGGCTTCTAAAAGCACAAGCCGCACAACATCCGTCGAGCGAGCACCTAGCGCTGCACGTATACCAATTTCCTTCGTGCGCTGCAATACCAGATAGTGCATGAGTCCTAAGATGCCCAAGCCAGCCAGCATCAGAGCAGTCAAAGAGAATAGCCCTAGCATCGAGGCTTGAAAGCGCCGTGCCGAAAGTTGTTCTACAAGTGCCTGCTCCAGCGTCGTAGCCCGGGAAATCATAGCTGTAGCGTTGAGGGCCCGGACCGCTCCACGGAGTGCACCAGCCAACATCTCAGGATCGCCACTGGCCCGCACAATCAAAAATGGGGTTCGGTCACCGTCAATAGCTTGTGTGGAGGGTTCAAACACATGCGGAATTGGGCTTCGCTCCAATCCACTGAGATGCGTGCCCCGAACGACTCCGACCACTGTAACCCAATCATCGTTCTGTCCCCGAGCGTCCTGGCCTTTGAATCGCTTGCCAAGCGGATTTTGGTGAGGCCAATATCTGTTAGCCATGCTCTCATCGATAATGGCAACGAGGCTGGAATGGGAGCTGTCTTCCGGTCCGAAATAGCGTCCCCTTAACAGAGGTGTACCCATTGCTTGGAAGTAGTCGCCACGAACGGCCGCCCAGCTTAGCGGGGTCCACCTCTCTCTGGGTTCTGGGCTTCGGCCTTCGATTGCGCGCAGACCGAGATCGCTGACGTCCCCGAGTTGAAAAAGCGTGTCAACCTCTCCAGCCGATTCCACTCCTGGCAACGATTTCACCCGTTCAAGTTCCGCATCGTAAAAAGCACTTCGAGAGCCCGTTGATTTTTCGGGAAGTGTGATGCTCATCGTTATGGCACGCTGAGGTTGAAATCCGGGATCGACATGCCTGGCTGCGAGAAAACTTCGAACAAGCAGCCCAGTTCCGGCAAGAAGGACCATGGCTAGCGCAAATTGAAACATTACGAGAGCCGAGCGACTGCGGAAACCCCGGTGAGCTGCTTGCCCAATTCCGCTCTTAAGGGAGTCAGATGGATTGTTTCGAGATAGCTTCCAGGCCGGTGCAGAGCCAAACGCCAAGGCCGCGAGTAACGACAAGGCCACTGCAAACCCAAGAACACGGGCATCCAAACTAGCCTCTCCAATCCTGGGGATATCGCCCGGTGCAACGGCAATTAACGAATGCAGTGCGACGGACGCGAGCGTTACACCCGCAATTCCCGACATCAGCCCAATAAGCATACTTTCCGTTAGAACCTGCCGGGCCAAGCGAGCGCGACCCGCTCCGAGAGCAGTTCGTATCGCAAGTTCGCGGCCTCGCCCTGCTCCGCGAGCTAGCATCAGATTCGCGACATTGCTACATGAAATAAGTAATACGAAAAAGACCGCAACAAACAAAACAAGCAGGCTTCGCTTCGTGGTCGCGCCCACTGTGACATGCAGTGGACGAACTGCAATTCCTGAACCGCGATTCGGATCAGGATCGGTTTCAGACAATTGCCAAAGAACCGTCGTCATCTCCGCCTGGGCCTGTTCGAGAGGAATCCCCTCTGCGAGGCGTCCAACGGCTTGCCACCTTTCGTAGGCATAACGCGAATGACTGGGGTCTGTTTGTGTTAGTGATGGATCACTCCAATATCGATTGGTTGTAATAGGAGCCCAAAACTGCTGGTCTTTACCGGGAAATTGGAAAGTCGAGGGCATGATGCCGATAACCTGAAAACTCTCCCCATCTACGTCTATGTCTGTTCCGATCACCTGCGGCGACAATCCAAACCCTCGAGCCCAGAGTCCGTGGCTCAGAATTGCAACTCGATTTCGTCGAGTCTCTTCCTCAAAGTTAAAAACGCGTCCCAACGCGGGGGCCACCCCGAGTGTGGAAAAGAGATTGGAGGAGACAAACGCGCCCTGAACGGATTCCGGCTCATGTCCGATTGTGAGCGTGACGGTTGAGAATCCACTGTCGCGGTAGTAAAAGGCGATATCTGAAAAATTGTTCTTTCGGGTACGGAGCAACTGTAGGTCTTTTAACAAGAACCCGCCGTTCTCAGGATCCTGTGTGTCGGTGAGTAGCGCTAGCCGTTCAGGGTGAACATAGGGCAAAGGTCGCAGTATCACTGCTTCAATAACACTAAACACGGCGGTGTTTGCGCCGATGCCCAGCGCAAGCGTGAGCACGGCAACAGTGGTGAATCCGGGGCTCTGGCGCATCTGCCGCAACGCATATGTGATATCGTGCGCCAATCCGCGTTCCCAAATCATTTTCCCTGAGCCTCGGTCAATCGCCTACTCTTCTCGCAATGTTTCCGCCGGGTCGATCCGCGCAATTCTCAATGTCGGAACAGCTGCTGCGCTGAACGTTATGAACGCCAATATTGCAATTGCAGAAAGTAGTGTTGGGAGGTCGTAAACGCCAATTCCGTAGAGCACGCTTCGCATTACTCGCAGGACTCCACTGCACGCGATTAAGCCCCCAGCCAGACCAACTCCAGCGGCCCGTACCCCCGGGAACCCAATCTGAACCATGGCTTCACGAATCGTAGAGCCTAGCGTGATGCGGATACCGATTTCCCGGGTCTTCTGGGTGACAATGTTTGCTACGAGGCCAAAAATTCCCACTGCGCTCAGGAGCAGCGCGAGAGCCGCCATGGTGCTCAATAACGCGACTTCAATCCGTTGGGTTGAGAGGGTCTTCGCCAGCAGATCGCTCATTCTGTAAAAACCTGAAAAAGGCAGATCGGGATCTGCAGTTGCCAGGGCGCGCTGCATTTGCGCGGTCAATCCTTCAACTGGCCCAGTGGCGCGGACGATCCAACTTGGCTGGAACCACATGTGTGCCAGCGAAAGCATGCGACCGTTCATCTGCGCAGCAGGGACATACATCATCTGCTCGTCTGTGAGCGGCGCCACCGGATCGATGCCGGGCGCCATACTCACACCGCTAACGACGCCTATGATCAGGGTGTCCTTATCCAGGTGTAATCCGACGGGATTCTCGCCGCCGAAAAATTTCCGCACAAACGTCTGGTTCACAATCGCGACCTGTTGCTGACGTGGGCCATCCACACTGGCGAATGTGCGCCCAGCGAGCAGGGGAATTTGCAGCGCGGAGAAATAGTCAGGCGTGACATAGGACATACCGGCGACTACTTGCTGGCCAGCACTCTTGCCTTCGACGAGTTTCAGGCCACCCCAATTCAGCGCGCGCTCATACGGGAGACTGAGACCCACCGCGGCGTACTCCACGCCGGGAAGCCGCCCCATCGCGGCAGTACTTTCATCGAGCAGCTTTCGAAAGGCTGCCTCGTCGTGATACCGCACATTGTCAAGCGAAGCGCGCGCGGTCATTACTCCCTTCGCATTGAACCCAGGCGGCAGAGTTTCAAGATGGATGAGGGTGCGAATCAGCAGGCCGGAGGCGGCCAGCAATACCACGGTGATCGCAACTTCTCCAGCAATCAGAAGTTGGCGGAAGCGCACAGGACTGGCGTGACCCGCATTTCGCTGCGAGATGGCTGCTCGGAGATCGAAACGGTGGGTCGCAGAGGCGGGCAACATGCCAAATAGCACACTCGTGATGAAAGAGACTGCGACTGCGAACCCCAGCACGCGAAGATCGAGCGGCACATCCGCCACCGGCAGAAAGTGTTCCGGCAAAAGATGCAAGAGCCCGCGGAGCGCAGCGTAGCCGACGCAGACTCCAGTCCCTCCACCAAGCAAAGCCATCACGAGCGTCTCAACCCAGAATTGTTTCTGAATTTGCCAGCGCGAAGCGCCAAGCGCCAACCGGGTTGCGATTTCGGAAGTGCGTCGGAGCATGCGTGCCAACATCAGCCCAGCAAGATTCGCGCAAGCGATGAGCAGAATCAACCCTGCCGCAAACATCAGGGCCAGAGCCTGGGGACGCAGGACCGCGCTTTGCCCTTTTTGCAGGGGAACGGAATAGTAGCTGACCTTAGCGCCGGGATTGTCGAGCAACTCATAGCGATCCTTGCGAGCCAGCCAGGCGCGGTTGATTTGAGCATCGGCTTCCTGCCAGGTCGCGCCGTCACGAAGGCGCGTGATGCAGTCGAAATTTGTTCCGGCTCCTTCCCCTTGGCGGCTGGCCTGAATCGCGGTGTAAACATCCGCATTCAGCGGCGTGATGGCGCTTTCAGGAAGAACTCCGACCACCGTATATGGCTCGCCCTTCAAACGGATGAACTGCCCAATGATGTGTGTATTCGAGCCGAAGGTATTGCGCCACAGGTTATAACTCAGCACCGCGACCTTCGGCCCGTTCGGGACATCTTCTGTTTCAGTGAAACTTCTGCCAATGATCGGATGAATGGTCAGCACGTCGAGGTAGTGAGCGGAGATTCGCGCCGCATGAATGTACTCGACATGCGAATCTGCTTCGAGATTTACTCCCGAAGGCCTTATGCCAGAAACGGCCGATGTCAGGGCGGGCACATTGTCACGCAAGAGTTCCCATTGTTCGCCGCTGATGTGATGACGCTCGTCAGTGACAGTCGCACCCCTGATCTGCGTGAAAATCGTGCTGATTCGTTCAGGGTGCGAGTACGGCAGGCTTCTCAACATGAGCGCATTTACGATGGAGAAGATCGCCGTGTTTGCGCCGATTGCCAATGCCAGGGTGATGATCACGGTTGCTGTAAAACCAGGGTTGCTCCTCAACTGGCGAACCGTATAACGAAGATTTTGCGCAAACTGTTTCATATTCTGCTCACTCGTATCTCAGCGCTACCATGGGGTCGAGGTTCGCCGCGCGGCGGGCGGGGATGACTGCCGCTATCAGAGCGGCGAGTCCGAGCGCCAGTGTGGCGGTCGCCAACATCAGCGGATCAAAAGGTCTTACGCCAAAAAGATGGCTGCTGATCATAGATCCTGCTCCGATCGCAGCCGGGATCCCGACGGCCAGACCAGTGCCAACCTGCTTGAAGGCTCCGCCTAGAACCATGAGTAGTACCGAACGGCGATCGGCGCCCATCGCTAAGCGGATCCCCAACTCGCTCGTCCTCTCCGCGACACCGTAGGCGGTCACTCCGTAAAGGCCCACGGCTGCCAGCGCTAGACCGACGGCACCAAACAGCCAGGTCAAGCTGGCGATCATGTTCTCTGGAGCAAAATCGGTGTGGATCACGGCGGAGTACGGCCGAACTCCGTTCACCACGAGGTCAGAATCGACCTCCGCCAACGCTCTTCTGACCTTCGCCTCTATGTCCGCTTGGTGCCCTGGCGCCCAGATCACAATGTTGTACAGGTAATGCGATCCGATTTCGCGCTCCTGCGATTCGGGATCCTCCAAATTTGTGCTCTGCGCCTCAGGAAGGAAGTACATTGGTTGCGGACCGTGGCCGAAGTCCATGTTGGAGGCGACACCGACGATCTCATACATTCCCGCGTTCTGGGGCGCAGTAGGTCCGAAATGTTGGCCGATAGGATTCTCGCTGCGGAAGAATTTTTTCGCAAAGGACTCGTTGATCACGGCTGTGGGCTGGGTGCTTGCATTGTCCTGATCGGTGATGTTCCGCCCCATCATGATCCTGCCTCCGATGACGTCGAAAAATCCTGGTGTGATGCGAGTCCACCCGGATTCAATGTCATCGTTGGGGCCAGGCTCTGGTTTGCCCTCAATCACGACTTGATGAGGCCAAACCCAACCATTCAGCGGTGCTTCGAGCACGGAGCCAACGTTGCGCACGCCTGGGAGAGAGCGCAAGCGCTCTTCCATTTCGTAAAACAGCGTCGCCAGCCGCTCCTGCTTATAGTTGGAGAGCTTCGGATTGATGGACACGAGGTAGCGCGCCTCACTTTTGAATCCGAAATTCTGATGCTGCAGATTGCGCAGACTCTGCGCGAGCATGGCTGCAGCGCCCACTAACACCACGGAAACGGCAGCCTGCACGATGACGAGCGTCTTCTGAAATGAATGTCGATTTCCCGCTATGGCAAAGGTTGCTCCGCGCAATGCTTCGCTTGGCCTTGCATGAGAGGTCATCAATGCGGGCGCAATGCCGAACGCCATGCCAGTGATCACTGAGATTCCAAGCGCGAAAAGCAACGCTGGAACCGAAGGCGATGCGCTTACGGGAGCCCACATATCGGGCTGAGCAAAGGCAAGATGAAGGATCAGAGCGGCTCCGAGATACGCAATCGCAACCCCTGCGGCGGCGCCAAGCAGGCTGATCGTAAGGCTCTCCACCAGTGTCTTCCGCACCAGCCGCGCTCGCGATGCGCCCAGAGCCATACGCAACGCGATCTGATGGCGCTGCTTCAGACCGCGCGCCAGGAGCAGGTTGGCAAGATTGGCACAGGAGACCAACAACACGCAAAGTGACGCTAACAGCAGCAGCCAGAGAGCATCCTCATATTTCTTGCGCATCAGGGAAACCCCGCGACCACCCGGAGTCAGGCGAAGAGTTTGGTTTTCAAGGACTGCCTTCTCCTGCGAGCTCATGTCGGCCGCATGGCTTGCCAGCCAGGCATGAAGTTCCACCCTGAGCTGCGCTTCGAGCATTTTGGGGTTCGTACCGGGCCGAACCCGCCCGATCAGGTCAAGCCATGCTAGTCGCGGATTTTCAAGCCGGGAAGTTGCTCCCGCAATGATCGGCTCCGTCGCGAGCGGAAGCCAGAAGTCGGGCATATCCGAATCAGACTTCTTGGCTCCGACAAAATTGGGCGGGGCCACGCCGATGACCGTGAATGGGTGGCCGTTGATCAGATATGTCGCTCCTGTAACCGACAGATCGGATCCGTACGTCCCCTGCCAAGTGTGGAAGCTCATTACCGCAACCGGAGGCGATCCTGCTCGATCATCAGAATCGGCAAAAAACCGACCACGCCAAGGAGCAATCCCGAAGCTTTCAAAGAAATTACCGGAGACATATTCACCGTTGCCCGTTTCGACCGGAGCCGTGGAGCCCGTGCGCCGAATCGCGAGGTGAGCATTGGCTCCGCCGATCTGGAACGCGGCGAGGTCCTGAAAGGCACTGGTATTCGCGCGGAAGAACTTGTAAGCGTCCCACGAAAAGAAATTCCAGTCGTTCTGCGGCGCAGAGTCGCCATCACCTTGAGAATAGCCATCGTGATAACAGCAGATCTCGGCATCACCGATGCGCCATAGCTCACCGGGACGGGTGACGGCCAATGACTGCAGCATGACCTGTTGCATCAGCGAGAAGATAGCCGTCGTGGCACCGATGCCGAATGCCACCGCGAGGACAGCCGTAATTAAAAATCCGGGGCTCTTTTGCAATTGCCGCAGTGCGTGGTGCAAGTCTTGAAGGATTCCGTTCATGTTTGCCCGGCGTTACTCGTATCTCAGCGCCACAAGATCCACATTTGCTACGCTCCTCCCAAACGGTCCCCTCGGACAAGCCTAAGAGTTCCAGCGAGATCGGGTCCCATGGCCAATCAGATCATCCCAATTCGAGCACACTAGCACCTGGGTCGCCAGTGTCTTCCCTAGGTACAGCATTGTTTTTCATGTGCTTAATGGATCGGTTACCACGCCAAATTGTCCGATATTCGGTCAGACCCGTCCAAAAACGGACACCCATCGCTCAGACCAGCCGGCCGTCATTCTACCCATCGTCGCGTCAACGCGATACAAACTTGTAGCTTATGTCGATATCGGCTCCAGCCTTTCAGGGATGGTGTATTGACGTGAGAAGATCCAACAATCCGCCGACACCGAGCCCGCCCATTCTCTCCTGAGACGAATTGGAGCGTACCAGGAGAGATCGGCGGGATTGAACTTCGGGGCCGAGAGTGGCACAACAAGCGTCACGGGGGTTCTGATCTAGACCGGCGGTCGGCGACCGCTGCCCTCAAACTTGTTGTCGGGTATATATTGCGAGGCAAAGTTTCTCGTGCGCGATTATTTGTGCGACACATTCGGCCTCGTTCTGGGGGAGGGCTTATGAAGGCGCACGCTTTGCTCTGCTGGTTTTGCACCCTTCTGGGGTCCACAGCAGGAGCTTTCGCTCAAGGGGTAGGAGCTTCGGGGGACATCAAAGGCACGATAAGAGACACATCGGGTGCCATAATGCAGAACGTCGCTGTGGCAGTGGTGGATGCTGGGAAAGGTATTCGTCGTACCGCCACGACAGATTCTGTGGGTCAATACCGAATCACAGGCATTCCTCCCGCCATGTACGACGTTAGCGTGGCCATGCCTGGCTTTGAGTCCCAAGTTCGGAAGAACGTAGTTGTCAATCTCGGCGAAACACTGTCTGTGGACTTTCGCATGAAAGTGTCGGCGGGAAAGGAGGTTGTGGAAGTCACGTCTGAACCTCCCGTTGTGGATACAGCGAGAGGCTCGCAGTCCGGTCTCATTGAGGAACGCTCTATCCAGGAGTTGCCGATCGACCGGCGAGATTACCTCACGTTCTCTCTGCTGATGCCAGGCGTGAGCAACTCAAACACAATTGCAGATAATGCTGATTTTCGAGTGAAGCAGACGCCGCAAAGCGGGCTGTCTTTTACGGGAGCAACGGGAGGGGCAACAGCGTCACAGTCGATGGCGGCGAGGCGAACGATGACACAGGTGGCGTTCGCTTGAACGTCAGCCAGGACGCAGTTCAGGAATTTGAGGTTAATCGCAGCAACTATTCAGCCGAACTAGGTGGCGCCAGCGGGTTCGAATCGTGGGTGGAAATCGTGGGTTGAATGTGCCGAGGATTAGTGCCACTATTTGCTTCAATGAGACGGGAAGTCACCGTCGTATTGGCACTGGCGATCGTAGGGGTTCTTCTTTTCATTTTGATCCACCCCTTTGAAGATGGTCTGCATTCGACCACTGCGAAGCATCGCGCACATCTGCTCACCAAGGGCGTGCTCGGGATATGAGTTTGGTCGACGGGAATCCGACTTGGCCAGTTGCCAAAGCACTTTAACGGCTTCTTCCCGAAAAGCAGGCTGGTAAGCCACAGCGCGCAAGATCGACGGCAGAGAGTTGAGAACATCCTGATTCGAAAAATCAAAACTCTCATCGGAGTTCTGTTCGGAAGCCGTTTTGGATTGGGGAAGTTGTCGGGCCAAACGGACTAGCTGCATTACAGGGTTTGGCTGATAAAAGGCTGCAGGTTCGATTCCTTTAAGCAGTTGAATTTTCTGATAGTTGTCAGAGTTTTGGAATTGCACCGTGATGTCGTTCCACACATTGGCAAGGAGTGATGGGCTACCCTCGTCGACGACACGGAAGTCAAGCTCAGCAATATTCTGCAAGAGATGAGCGAGGTAATCGCTACCGAAGTGTTTGTAAAGCGCATCTGCATACCCATTCGAAGCCCCTGTCGAAGAAACTGCCGCTTGTTCTAGCAAGAAGTCCGCAAACATATCAGGCGCGATTCGATACATTCGACCGCTTCGAATCAGGAGCCCGGCCGACTCAAGCTCGTCTATGCACTGGGTAACCTCAAATTCTTGCCAGGTCAAGAATGCAGCGCAGGTTTTAACTACATTCTCAGTTCTCAGCTGCAGAGGCTGAAGTGCAGCGATGATATGTAGCAGTGGCCGCACGTTTCGCGAGTGCGTTGTGCAACGGCTTCGAAGTCTTCAAGGAATTTGGCAAATACTGCACGCCTAAAATCATCCACTCCTGGCAAGTCTTTGGCGAGAACTGCATCTCTCTTCAGGAGGCGGACTCCTATTACTGTGACCAACGGCGTGTCTTTCGACACTCCTACAAGGTACGGAACAAGCTGCAGATGACGCGGGGCAAGGGTCTCTTCTGCAAGTGCCCTCACATCCGTTTCATTTAACTTTTTGAGTTCCTTAACTCGAACCACGGCGCTGGGATCAAAACTACGGCTTAGAGAGGCATCAATTCTTTGAAGACCAATCGGCCTACACGAAAGCAAGACCTTAATAGTCTTGCCAGCTCCCTTTAGGTCACGTACTAGTTGAAGCAAAGTGTCAATATCTGGTTGCCGATGAGCGTCATCGACAACTATAAGACATCGGCTGGCGCCAAACTCCTGCTCTGTTGTCGAACTCACCTGGACGGTTTTCCTTTTTAAAAAGACCGTCCATCCCGAAATCTCTGAAACCCAGTGACGAATCAGCTTCGATTTTCCAACCCCTCCTCTGCCCGTCAGCACGGCGATGGTGGCATCGTCATTTTCCAGAAACGCATGCATTTCTGCTAACGAGGCCTGGCGACCACGTAGCCTTTGCTCATAACCGAAAAGGAGGTTTGTTTCTACTCGGCGGAAAAATTTCTCAGGAGTTGTAAGCGTCTGCGCGCTTTCAAGCCAGCCCGTGTCAGCAATCAGCCTGAGTCGGGGCTTTGCCTCTATGCCGAGGACATTGCTTTTGGGAATCTCAAGCTTCCAGCCCTTGCCAGTGATGATTGCTGTCTTGTCATTTACTATTTGCCAGTGACATTGACCTGTTTTCTCGTCGTAGAGAACTACGATCACCGGCAGGGAGTGTCCTCGCCAATAGGCAAGGTGTTCCATGTCACCCCGGTATATATAGCTGCAAGAAGTCTCCTCTTCCAAATAACTCGGTCCAGATTTCACCTGGCATCCGATCAGTCTTCCCGTAGCCTTGTGGTTTTCATCAACGGGCTCAAGATGCGCGTCGATTCCGGTGTCTGATACAGGCTGATCACGAACGATCCACCCCATCTTCGAAACTGCAAGCTCCACACTGTGAATGCCAATTCGCCCCTTCGCTTCTGAGTCATCAAAAATCAACTGATTCCCCCTACCAAGCCGGGATCGACCCTGAAGCGTTCGCGTGCAAGGTTGCCCATCCTGATGTGCCCGGCGAATTCTGCTTCCCGCCTCTCGCATCGTTGATCACGGGAGGTGCGCGGCTCATGTTGGCCTTGCTTGAGCACTGCGTCTCCGAGTTGGGCGGCAGCTATGTGATGGAAGACACCGATTCTATGGCAATCGTTGCCACGGAGGAGGGAGCCACAATTGCTTGCCGTGGCGGGCCATTTGAAATGCAGAACGGACTCAGCGCGATCAGGGCATTGTCATTTCCTCAAGTGGATGAAATATCAGAGCGCTTTCGTAGGCTCAGCCCATACCGTGACAAATCACGTTCGATACTCAAGATTGAAAAGGACAACTACGATCCAGAGAGCGGGGAACAGCGGCAGATTTTCGGTTTTTCGATTTCTGCGAAACGGTATGCCTGTTTTATTCCCGATGCCGACGGTAACCCTGTCCTGCTTCAAAAGGGCCTAAACAATCATGAAAATCGCTGGTCTGAGCACGGCCTTGGTCATCTAAGATTTTTTTTTGACTTTGAAAGCGAAGACCGTGATTGGATTCGCCTCTTTTGGCTCAACATTATTCGCAGGGAGCTTGGGAAGCCAACCCCGTCCTTAGGCTTCGAGCATCTTCCAGCCGTCGGGCGGGTAACGATTACAAGTCCAAAAGTGATGCGTTCACTGGCAAAGCTCAACCTTGGCAAGAGCAAGGCCAACAGGCTCAAGACGTTTGATTATTTGCTATCGACTCACATAGCGGCGCTCGGTCATCCCCTGAAAATCGACCCTGAGCGATTTCATCTTGTCGCCCGGTATGAGCTCAATCCAGAACGGTGGGTCAGGATGCTCTGGACGGACCAATACACGGGTAAACAGTATCGGATCACAACTGAGGGCTTTCATGGTGGGCGGAATCTGGCACGCGTGAAGACCTACGGCGATGTGCTCCGCGAATATGAATTTCATCCGGGATCGAAGAGCGCCGACAGCCAGGGAACTCCCAGCGGCAAACAGACAATAGGGCTGCTACAAAGGAGACATATCCGAGTTGGTCAAATCATCTACATCGGTAAAGAGTCAAACAGAGTTGAGGAAGCGGAAGCGGGAACAATTCATTCAGCGCAGGCTGTATACACCGAGTATCCAGATCCTCGCCGGAACGAGTGGGAAACCAAGGTATTGCCTGCGTTGAGGCGTTTCCCAATACGCGTTCTGGTGAGACTCACCAATAAATCTGCTGCGATGTTACGGAGAACACTAGCGGGACAAAGCCGACCGCGCGCAAGAAATCGGATCCTGCTACAGTCCGTTCTTCGTAGGATTGGAGCGCTTTGATCGGGATACGGCGACGAACAAGCAGGTTCATCACGCGCTCGTATGCACCCGCAAGGGCCACTGTTAGACGCTTCTCCGCATGTGCCGCTGCGGTTGCTTTTGTTTTAAATGCGCACTGGAACGGCTGGGAATTTGGCCTCGGAATTGGATACCTCTTTGGGTGGTCCTCATTCGCTGTGCTTGCGGCAGGACTCTTCGACCTTACTGGACGAAAGCGAACTGAGGAACCTGCGCCCATGCATCCCGCCCCGAGCACAATGTCGTAGTTTCCTGCAGGTTCGCCTTTCCACGATTCGAGGTGTTTATTATCCCAGGCCAATACAGCCGGGGCTGAAACGAACGGTCCCAAAGATCACCACTCTTCCAGGTACTCAGGACGTGCTATCACGGCTCAGTCCTCATTCCATATATACAAAAAGTTCGCGTCGGTGGCGGTTGCCACTCTGCGCCCCGCTTTGCGGGTGGCACGGTTTAACGCCGAGCGCACTAGTTCCTTCCCGCCATCTAATGTCGCCAAAGGAAGCTTCAGAGCGTTGCCCTTCTCAATTTGGTTGAGGTCGGAAAGAATTCTGGTGACAATCTCTTTGTGCTTACCATTTCGGCCCTGGGGCACGTCAATCCGGGCCATAGTCTTGAAGTTCATCGGAGTTTTGCTCAATCGTGGGCTCATGGGACACCTCCAAGTGACTGAGAAACGTTACGCTAACGTAACGTTAAACGGTTGTCAAGCATAAACATTCGTACCGCTAACCTGTTGATGCCACGCATGCTTCTCACCACGGCGGACGATTAATCTCACGCACACCTTCGGCAACTTCAGCGTGTAAACACGGTGCGCGATTGCCAAAAGATCTGACCCGTAACGTTTCGCCCCTGCTACTGTTCAAGTGGAGTTGAAGGAGTTTGCAATGCGCAAGCCGAAAACGTTCTTCAAGCAGATTCCAGTGGAGATTGTGAAGAAGATCGCGAAAATCGACCAACCCGAGGATAAGGAGCCTGCTGAAGACAAGGTGATTGCTGAAAAGTCCCGAAGGCCCAATAGCGCAAGGCAAAGGTGTGCGCCAGAGAGGGTGACACTGTGAAAGACCAAGCCATGGAACGCTGGGAGATACTTTGCGAACAGGCTGCCAACGAGCAAAATCCGCAGCGGTTGATGGTACTGGTTGCGGAAATAACTCAATTACTCGATCAGAAACACAATCGGATGCAGCAACAAATGTTCACGGCGCAAGAGGATTCGCGGCAGGAGAACCTCAAGGGGATTGATGCCCAGAGCGCATAAGAGTCCACAGGAGGCCGTCGATGGCAAACCA
>Ga0070681_10001942_pt1 | contig 18659 bp, 15 predicted proteins | sample KBSC83BmetaG_FD_65650 | JGI IMG/M metagenome (GOLD analysis project Ga0070681, IMG submission 65650) | Corn rhizosphere microbial communities from Kellogg Biological Station, Michigan, USA - KBS C8-3B metaG | ecosystem: Host-associated > Plants > Roots > Rhizosphere | place: USA: Michigan... | reverse complement strand
TGCGCACCTCGGCCCCTTCGCTTGCAAGTCGGGCGATCGTCCCGCCGCAGCCCAGCACTTCGTCGTCGGGGTGGGCGGCTACTACCAGTACGTGGCTAGGCATGCGGCTTCCTCGCTACGAGATTCCAGCTGGCGAACTCGCTGCCGTCGGCAGGTATCACCGTCCGTGACTGCTTTTCCTCCATGAAGATCAGCTCGAAGCGGGCGAACAGGCTGCGCAGATGGGCTTCATCGGAAAAGTGCACGGCGCCGGTGCCTTCGAAGGGACCCTCGGTGAAACCCGAGCGCGTGTAGGAGTCCGGACCCGGCTGACCGCGACGGAATTCGTCGTAGCGTGTCGAAAACCAGTCGATACCGACGAAGTACCCGCCAGGAGCTAGCGAATCCCATACGAGCCGCAGTGCCGCCTGGATGTCGGCGGTGCTGTTGTGAGTCAGTGCCGCGCGATCGGCGATCAGCTCGAACCCCGAGCCGAAGGGTTGCTCGCGCGTGAAGTCCCCCACGACGATCGCAGCCCGCAATTCCGGGAACCGCTCGTGGAGGTTGCGCACGATCGCCGGACTGCCTTCGATGCCGTGATAGCGCACTCCGAGCCGGGCGAAGAACGGAATGTTCGCTCCGGCCCCGCATCCGAGCTCGAGCACACGGCTGGTGGCGCCGAGCTGCCTGCAGTGGCGGCGCACCAGGCTCACGAGGTCCGACCAGGGCCAGACCGAAAGATGCGTGCCTTCGCGGTATCTCTCGTCCCACTCGATGCTGAAACCCATTCAGGCATGCTCCCGGAAAAGATCGGCGTTCGCGCCGCAGTTCATCCAGTAGTCGATGACGCTCAGGTTCGGGACGAACTCCCCACCCCACAGCTGTGGATAAACGGGCGAGGTGTAGCTCTGGTATTCGACGGTGATACCTGCCGCGCGGAAATCCTCTTCTATCAGGTAACCGCGCCCGAGCGCACCGGACACGTAGCGATCGGCTCCCAGTGTGCGGCACAGATCCAACACCAGCTCGCTCTTGGTGCTTGCCAACCCGAGCTCGCTCGAACGCACCACCCGCGTGGCGATGCCGAACTGGCGCATCCAGAACCCGAGCTGCTCCCAGCACAGCTCCGTCAGGCGCTCCTCGGAACCGGCGAACAATGCTTCCAACCCCGCGGCGCAGGCCGTGTAGTGGGTCGCCCTGCCATAGTTCATCGCTATGGTTTTCAGATGCCGCGAGCGCCACGGCTGAACGGGGTCGATCGCCGTTTCCCGCAACGTGGCCGAGAGGTGGCCCTTCATCTTGACGGGAACCGTCAGCCACTGGATGCCCTGCGGCGTCTTGATGCGATTGCGATTGATGAAGCTGTTCTTCTCGAACTGCACCGTATCGAGAAACACGAAGACGTCGGCGCGCGCGATCTTGTCGAGGTATCCGAGCCAGGGCAGATAGGCTGGTTGATGAGCGGACAGGATCAAGGCTCGAACTCACTCAACGCCGTGGACACCGTGGCCACCTCCGCCGCGGTCATGCCGGCATGAATCGGTAACGACACCGTGGTATCGGCAAGCCGTTCGGCAGCAGGATAGCCTTCGGGATCGAGCGCGAGGTAGCGGTGCAACAGCTCGAAGCGCTCCACCGGCACGATGCAGCCGACTCCGCGCTCCTTCATATGCTTCAGTAACGCATCGCGCACGAGCGGATCCGGCGCCAGCACGACAAATCGCTGCCACATGCGCTGCGGCGTGCGATCGGCCTGCGCGGACAGAAATTCGGGCATCGTTCTCAGGTACGTGCGTGCAATTTCCTCGCGTACGCAGCGGATGCGCTCGAGCCGCGAGAGTTGACTGTTGATCATCGCAGCCTGCATGTCGGTCATCTGTAGATTGAAGCGCGGCTCGTATCGCTCCCTGCCATCGAACTGACGATAGTCGCGCGCGGCCTCCACGATCCCTGGATTGCGCGACCACACCAGGCCGCCTTGCCCGCCGGTCACGATCTTGGTCGCGTAGAACGAAAACACGGCCGCCGCGCCGCAGGTACCCAAGGGTTCGCCCGACAACGCACCTCCCAGGCATTGGCAGCAGTCCTCAACGACGCCGAGCCCCTGCTCCACCATCCGCCTGACCGGCGCCGCGGCACCGAATGCATGCACTGCAATCGCGAATTCCGCACCGGGGGCTTGCCGGGCAAGCCCATCGACATCGAGGCAAAACGTGTCTGGCGTCACGTCAACGACGATTGGAGAGCCGCCAGCCATGAAGACCGCGTTGAGCAGCGCGCTGCACGAGTAAGTGGGCACCGCGACTCGCGCGCCGCCTCGTACTCCCAAACCGCGTAGGGCGAGAAACAGGGCGGCCGTTCCACTGGCAACGGCGCACGCGCCTCCACCCCCCATCCGCTCCACGAAGTGTTGCTCCAACCGCAACACTTGTTCACCCTGAGCAATCCACCCTGATCGCAGAACGGCATCCACCGCCTCGCGATCCTCGGGCGTGATCTGCGGTTGATTGTGCGGAATCAAGCCCGCCATGGCCCGTGCCGCTTCTCGAACTCCTCGCGGTAATAGCCAGCCTGCACTCTGTCGCCGACCACCAGCGAAAAAGGTGGAATCTCACCCGCGCGCACTACCGTGCCGGCACCGATGACGCTGTGATGTCCGATCACGGCGCCCCCCAGAATCGCGCACTGCGCGCCTATGAACACGCAGTCCCCTATCAGGATGTCCCGACAGGTGCTGGCATCATCCAGACCGATGCAACGCCGGTGCGAATCGGCGACATTGATCACTACGAACGAGGCAATGTCGCAGTCGCGACCTATGACGACACGCGCGCCCTTGGCGTTGACCTCGGAAAAGCCCCCGATGTAAGTGCCTGCCCCCACTTCCGGTGTGCCGTTGATCCACACCAGGGGATGGTAGGGATTGTCCTGGTTGTGGAGGGTCCGCAGGAGCAGAGTCTTGAAGACGGCGGGGTCCATCGGATCACCACTCGATGGGATCGCCGGCCCGGAATGCGCGCGGCGCCGGTCGACCCAACACGTAACTCATCGAAGCCGGCGGCAGCCCGCGGCCGCCCGCCACTCGCCGCAGCGCCACGCAACCTTCGTCCATGCGCTCTCCTGCCCGGATGTCGCGGGCGGCAACGATTCGTCGCTGATATTCGCGCTTGTTGTCACGCTCGGTCGCGGAAGGTCGAACCTGTCCGGAGCCCAGGAGCGTGTACGCCGTCCGGATCGCCTCCACCCAGGTCTTGAGGCCCGCGGGGTCTTCCGAAAACCAGTGATCCGGCCCCGGTAAATCGTGATCCAGCGTGAAATGCTTCTCCAGAAAGCACGCTCCGAGCGCCACCGCCATGGCGGCCGCCTGGGGCCCCTGCGTGTGATCCGAGAAACCGATGGGAACTTGCGGAAAGGCGGCCCGCAAGGTCGAGATCCGCGCGAGGTTCGCATCCGCCGGCGGCGTGGGGTACTGCGAGGTGCACACCAGAAGGATCGTTGGATATCCGTCGAGCGCACCGACGGCCTCCAATGCCTGATAGGCCTCCGAGAGATCCGACATCCCGCTCGACAGGATCAGCGGCAACCCGGAGCGCGCGTAAGTGCGCAGCAACGGCAGGTTCGTGAAGTCATCGGACCCGACCTTGACCGCGGGGACCCCGACTCGTTGCAGAATCTCCAGATCGGACGGATTCTGCGGAGTCGAGAAGAAGATGATACCGGCCTTCTCGCACTGCGCCTTGATCGCCGACCAGGCGCTCTCCGGGAGCTCGTAGCGGCGGAACATCGCGAGCATGGACTCCGTAACTTCGCGTCCCTGGGAACGATACGTGAAGGTCTGCGAGGGATCGTTCACGAACTCGGCCGCTTTGAAGGTCTGGAATTTCACGGCATCGCAGCCGGCCTCGCTCGCGATGCGCACCATCTCCAGCGCCCGATCGAGCTCGCCATTGTGATTGATGCCGACCTCGGCGACGACGAAAGGCGCGCGCCCCATTGCGAGCTCGCGATTGGCCAGGGTCACGGTCCGCATGCTTTCCTCGCTCAACGGTGAAGCAGTTTCAGCGCGACACGTTCTGCGCCGTGTCCGTCGCAGATGCCGCTGATCGCTCGCGACATCGCCCTCAGCCTTTCCGGCGTGAGCCTCTCGAGGGCGCGACCGTAGTCGCTGGCCTCGATCTCTCCGGACCGGCCCAACAAAACATCCGCGCCGGCGCTCGCCATTGCTTCGGCGATGGCCGTCTGATCGGCGGATTGTATCGTGATCAGCGACGGAAGCCCCAGCACGCACCTTTCCCAGGTCGTCCCGCCGGCCCCAGTCATTGCAACGTGCGCCTGCGTCATCAGCTCCGCCATCCGCTGCGTCTGAATGTGCAACTCGACGTGAGGCGACCTCGCGCAGAGCTCAGTAACCTCGCGCCGGTGAGGATTGCCGGCGCCGATAACGACATCGACGCGCAGTCCACCGATAATTCGGTCCATGAGGCCGCGCAGTACCGTGGAGGTATCGTTCGCGGGATCGGTGCCTCCCATGGACACGAGCACGCGTGACATCGCCTCCCGCGGAAGTGCCAGCGCTGCAGCGCGTCGCGAGGCAAATTCCGGTCTCACGAGCGCGTACTCGGGGCCCAGCAGCAGCGTTGCGCAGCTACCCGTCTGCCGGTAACGCACGTGCAGCGGGCTACGCAGATTCTGGTCCAACAGCAGGTCGCATCGATGAGCCCGACCCAGGTCATCGAGCGCCATCAGCCGCTCCGCGCGCGCCGCCAGGGCAGTCTCCCATTCCAACCCGAGCTCATAGTGATCCACGATCAGCCATTCGAGTGGGAGATCCGCGAGCGCCGACTGTGTCTGCTGCGCATCCTCCTCCCAGGTGGGCTGCCGCGCGTCTTGCGGCGCCGGGAGCAGGCGAACAGCGTGGCCCCGGCGCCCGATGAGCTCCGCAAGGGCTCCCGGCTGCGAGCGGGTCACGAAATAACAGTCGAATCCGCCTCGTCTGAGCTCGTCCGCGAGCGTCAGGCATCGCACAACATGCCCTGAACCCGTGGCGGTGGATGCGTCGGCGCGGATCGCGACGTTCCGGTGTGACATCAGTTCAGACGCTTGAATCTCTCGTGACAGACGGGGCCCTCGAGCAGCTGATCCACCGGTCTGCCGGACTCGCACTCCCTGATGAGCCCGAAGAGCGGATCCAGAGCCTGGAAATAGCGCTCCAGCAGCGCCGGCGTGTGCTCGGTGGACACGTAGATCTCGGTCGTCGCCAGGAAGCCCTTCTTCAACATCTCCTGGGTGATGAGCGTCTTGTACTTGAGCATATCGGGCACCGGCAGGCTGAACCCGATCAGCGCCGGCAAGCCGCTGAGCTCGAGCGGCAGCGAATGCCGCCGGGCCAGCTCCTGCCAGCGCCGGCCGATAGCGTGGCCGGTCTCGGTGATGCGCTCCCAGGAGCGCTCACGCTCCATCACCTCGAGAGTCTTCAGTCCCGCGGCCGAGCCGATCCGCTCGGTCCAGAAGGTGCTGCTGATGAAGGTGCTCTGCGCGGCCTGCATGATTTCCCGCCGGCCGATCGTTGCGGTCACCGCATAGCCGTTGCCGAGCGCCTTGCCGAACATGGCCATGTCCGGCTCGACTCCATAGAGCTTGTGAAGTCCCCCGAAGGTCTGGCGGAAACCGGACGTGCACTCATCAAAGATGAGCACGATGTTCTGCTGCGTGGCGAGCTCACGGACCTTCTGCAGAAATCCGTCGCGCGGACCCATGTTGCGGGACACTTCCATCTTGATGACACCGACCTCGTGCTCGCGCACGAGCTTGTCGAGCTGCTCGAAGTCGTTGTACTGAAAGGGCAGCACCGTACCGCGCAGATTGCGGGGCACGCCGTTGGGAGCGAGGCCGGGAAGCAGATGGCCGGCGAGATTCTCATCATCTCCCAGGTTCGCCGCCAGGTACCAGTCGTGCCAACCGTGATAGCCGCAGACCGCGACTTTGTCGCGACCGGAAGCGGCTCGCGCGATGCGCACAGCAATCGCGTTGGCCTCGCCCCCCGACCGCGCGAATCTCACCATGTCCGCCCACGGGTGCAACTCGACCAGACGCTCCGCCAGATACACTTCCTCCGGGCAGTTGAGCGTGGACATGTTGCCCTGGTCGATGACGCTCCGTACCGCCGCATCCACTTCCGGATGGCCATAGCCCAGAATGTTGGTGCCGATCCCCATGATGGCCATGTCCAGGTATTCGCGGCCATCGAGATCCCAGACGCTGCAACCTTTGGCCCGGCTGAAATAAGCGGGCCAGTGCTCGGGCAGGAACATCTCGGCGCGCTTGGACAGCAGCATGTTGCCGCCCGGGATCACGCGTTTGGCGCGCTTCCACAACTTCTGGCCCGTGCCGAGCTTCGCCCCGGCATCCCGCTCCAGATGCCGATTGGCCTCGAACCATTGCGGGTGAGTGCCGCGCAGGGCCTCGACCTCGTGCCAATCGAAGTCGCGGCGCGGACTGAAATGCTCGAACACCTTGCGAACGACTTCGAAGTCCTCGGGCTCATCCACCGTCCAGCGCCAGGCCGAGCGGTCCTGCGCATTCGCGAGGTTCGTGCGGCTGAAGCGGCCCGACTCGCAAAGATAGAGTGTCACGTGCTCGCGCTCCCGGTCGGCACGGGCCTCTGCCCAGGCTTTTTCCAATGCCTGGCGGGTGAACACCTCGACGTCCAGACCGTCAGGGTACGTCGGCGGATCCACATTGCTCGCGTAGTCGGATCCTGACTCCAACAATCGGGCGATGACCGCGTCGACCACGGCGGGATCCACTAGAGGGCAGTCGCCCGTAATGCGCACAACGAGGTCCGCGTTCGCTTCCCTTGCGGCCTGATAGTAGCGGTCCAATACGTCGTTTTCGCTTCCGCGGTACACCGTATAGCCCGCGCTGCGGGCATAGTCGGCCAGCGCGTCGTTGCGGGCCTCGGTCGAAGTTGCCAATACGATCTGGTCGACGCGCGCCGCCCTGGAAAGGCGCTCGAGGAGCAAGCCGATCAAAGGCGTCCCGCAGACGGGCTTGAGCACTTTGGCGGGCATTCGGGTCGAGCCCATGCGGGCCTGGACGATGGCAACGGTTTTCAAGTGAGGTTCCAACGCGAAGGGTTGATGAGTTCTGGATCGATGCTCGCGAGAGAGGCCGGCGGCGGCAGCGACTGGCCGGTCTGCGCAACGATCGCCTGCAGCTGTGCAACGCCGTCAACGCCGACCACCACGCGATCGACGGGATACGAGAGCACGAAGCTCAGGCAAGCCTGCAGCGCGGTCAGCTCGTTTTCCGCCAGCCAGTCGTGCCAGCAACGCCACAGTGGGGACCAGCGGGCGAAGTACCCGGGACGCTCCGCCTCGCGCATGAGCAGCAGACCCTGCAGGAATGCGGAACGCACGTGCACTTCGACGCCAGCCGTACGCAGCCGGTCGAGCCAGCCGGAAGCCGACAGGCGACGATCGACGACATTGAAGGGCGCCTGGATGATGTCGAAGCGGAACGCTGCCGGCAGCTCCTCGATTTCTTCCGGGCCGTACACCGAGATCCCGATCCTGGCCACCAGACCTTCGCGCTTCAAAGCCAGGAGCGCCTCGTAAAGCGCCGCTCCCAACGGACTCAGCAGGTCCTGCGGCCTATGCAGCAGCACGCCATGCAACATCGCAATCCCGAGCCTGCGCAGAGAGCCGTGCACCGCCCGGGCCGTTTCCTCACCGACCCGCTCCGGCCTCCTCGTCAGGCTCTCGATCGGTGGCAGTTTTGAGATCACCTGCCACTGCCCCATACCGGCCCTGCCAAGGCGCTCCTCGCTCTCGCCATACTGGATGGCGGTATCGAGGGTCCTGACCCCGGCAGCCCGCGCGCATTCGAGAATGGCGGATAGTTCGGCGTCACTCACCGGACCTGCTCTGTTCGCGACTCCGTAGCGCATACCGAACTGCGCGCTACCCAACGCCAAGCGCGCGCTCACGGGCTGCGCCGATGTGGGGGGAGCCATGTCTTCATCCCAGTGCCGCGCGCAATGCGGCGACGACCTGCTCCTGCATCGGTTCCGTCAACCCGGGGTATAACGGCAGCGTGAGTGAATGGGCACCATAGGCTTCAGCCTCGGGGAACTGCCCTTCGGCGAACCCCAGCTCACGGTAGTACGGCTGCAGGTGAACCGGCGTGTAGTGCACATTGACGCCGATACCCATCTGTCGCAACCGGTCGAACGCCTCTCTTCTGGGACCCCTCAGCCGCACCACATACAGATGAAACGCGCTGACGTTTCCGCTCTCTACGTGAGGCAACTGCAACGGAAGATCCTGGAGCATTCGGTCGTAGCGACGCGCGATCTCGTTGCGCTGCCCGACGTAGGTGCGTAACCGGGTCAGCTGACTGGCCCCCAGCGCAGCCTGGACATCGGTCATGCGATAGTTGAAGCCCAACATCTGCTGCTCGTAGTGCCATGCCGGGGGCGACAACGGCTCGCCAGGAGCGCTCGATGAAGGCGCCCATCGCAGGCGCTGCGGATCACGCGTGATGCCGTGAGTGCGCAACATCCGCATGCGTTCGGCGATTTCGGGATCGTTCGTCAGGGCCATACCGCCTTCGGCGGAGGTAACGATCTTGACGGGGTGGAAGCTGAAAACAGTGATGTCCGACCAGCGGCAGCTGCCGGCCGGCTCGCCGTGCCGCGAGGCGCCGATCGAATGCGAGGCGTCCTCGAGAACCTTGAATCCGTAGCGCAGGGACAATTCCCGGATCGCTTCCTGGGAAGTGGGTTGACCGGAGAAATGGACCGGCACCACGACTTGTGGAAGGCGGCCCGCGCGCTGCGCCCTGACGAGCTTGTCGCTGAGTGCCGCGACGCTCATGTTCCAACTGCGTGGGTCGATATCGACGAAGTCCACGTCCGCTCCGCAATAACGGGCACAGTTTGCGGACGCGACAAACGTATTCGGCACCGTCCAGAGCAGGTCTCCCGGTCCCATTCCGAGGGCCATGCACGCAACGTGGAGTGCGGAGGTTGCGCTGTTGACCGCGACTGCATGCCGCGCGCTGACCAGATCCATGACAGCGCGCTCGAAGCGCGGGACAGCGGGACCTTGCGTCAGGAAATCCGAGCGCAACACCTGGACGACGGCCTCGATGTCCTCCGCGGTGACGTCCTGATGGCCGTAGGGAATCATCAGGCGCCCACGATCTGGTTGATGGCCACGATTTCCTCAATCGAGAGGAAGTGCGGGTTGCGGCCGGAGTGGAACTCGAACCCGGAGCCAACGGGGCGTCCGCGCTCGCCGAGACGGTTGTTGGAGAAATCCACGGGGCCGGCGAAGGTGATGCTGGGCTTGATGACGTAGTGATCGTCGAACTCCAGCGTCAGATGCGAGTCGTCGGCTGGGCACATGACCTCGTGCAACTTCTCCCCAGGCCGGATTCCGACGATCTTGTGAGGCAGACGCGGCGCCATCGCGGTCGCAAGATCCACGACCCTGACGGAGGGGATCTTGGGGACGAAGATCTCGCCCCCGTGCATGCGCTCGAAATTGCGCAGCACGAAATCCACTCCCTGCTGCAGCGTGATCCAGAACCGGGTCATCGCGGGGTCCGTGATCGGCAGATGATCGCAGCCGCTGGCAATCTGCTTGCGAAAGAACGGCACGACCGAACCGCGTGACCCGACCACATTCCCGTAGCGCACGGCGGCAAACCGGGTCCGATGGCCCCCGGCCAGGTTGTTGGCGGCGACGAACAGCTTGTCGGAGACCAGCTTGGTGGCCCCATACAGGTTGATCGGATTCGCAGCCTTGTCCGTCGACAAGGCAATCACTTTGTCCACTTCGTTCGCGAGCGATGCGTGGATGACGTTCTCGGCGCCGTGGATGTTGGTCTTGATGCACTCCATGGGGTTGTATTCGGCGGCCGGCACTTGCTTCAACGCCGCGGCGTGAATCACGTAATCGACGCCGTTCATCGCCTGGATCAGCCGGTCGCGATCGCGCACGTCCCCGATGAAGTAGCGCATGCACTCCTGATTGAACTCCTGCTCCATCTCGTACTGCTTCAGCTCGTCGCGTGAATAGACGATGAGCTTCTTCGGACGATACCGCTCGAGCAGCGTCTTGACGTAGCGGCGCCCGAAAGAGCCGGTGCCACCGGTGATCAGGATCGATTTGCCGTTGAACATGTCGTGCGGATTCCCGCTAGGTCGTGGTGGTTGCCTGCGCCAGGCGCCGGAAGCTCGGACTCGTTTCGAGCAACTCCTCGAAACGGCCTTGCGCAACGACGCGGCCCTCTTTGAGCTCGATGACGGTGTCGCAGCGCCGGACGGTCGTGAGCCGGTGCGCGATCAGCAGTATGGTCAGATTGCGGTCCAGCGCCTCGATTGCATCCATCACGGACTGTTCGGTGGCGTTGTCCAGCGCACTGGTGGCCTCGTCGAGAATGAGAACGTCAGCCTTTTTGTACAGGGCTCGCGCGATGCCGATGCGTTGCCTTTGTCCGCCGGAGAGGCGCACGCCGCGCTCACCGACCCGCGCCTCATAGCCCTCCGGATTCGCTTCGATGAACTCGGCGATCTGCGCCCGCCGGGCCGCGGCCCGCACGCGCTCGAAGTCGATCTCGCCGGGCGGAACTCCGAAGGCGATGTTTTCCTTCAGGGAGCTGTCGGCCAGAAAGATCGACTGCGGAACATGCGCGATCACCCGCTGCCAGGCGCGCACCCGAGACCCGGTGAGCGGCGCCCCATCGATCAGAATCCGGCCCCCCGTGGGGATCAGCAGCGCCATCAGCAGATCGAGCATCGTGCTCTTGCCCGCACCGGTTCCGCCGACCACCCCGATCCGCCCTCCCTTGGGTATGGTCAGGTCCAGGCCGTCCAGCACCCACGGCCCCCCCGCGCCATACCGGAAGCGCAGCGCCTCGAGCCGGATCGAGTTCTCCCACTTCAGCGGCGGCGGCGGGGGCGCAGTCAATTCGTCGGGCACCGGCTGCCGCAGAAGCTCCAGAGTGTCGGCCAGGGAAGCATGGCACCCCGCGATGCTGGCCCATGAGGAATATGCCTGCTGGAGCGAGGGCATCAGGCGCTGCGCTCCGATTGCGAGCGCCGCGAGCGCCGGCAGCGCTCCCGTGACCCCGCCAGGCCGGTGGCTCAGCCAGAACGCGAGGCCCGCGATCAGGACCAGCCCGAGGGCCTCCATCACGAAACGCGGGCTCTGGGCGATGAACACATTCTCGCCCTGCGCGCGCCGCAGCGAGCGATCGGCACGCCGGAAAATGTCCAGAAACACCGGTTGAGTGCCATCGAGCAGCAGGTCCCTGATGCCGCCCAGGCCTTCCTGGAGAGACCTGATCACGTGCGTGTACTCATCCGCAACCTGACGGCTGTTGAGCGCCAGCCGTCGTCGGCTGATGAGAGTGATCAGAACGTAGCTGCCGCCGAAACCGGCCATGGCCACGAGCGCGACCAGCGGGTCGATGACCAACAGCGCCCCCAGCAGGGCAATCAGCAGGGCCACCGAGCTGATCAGCGTCATCAGCGGCAACATCACGCCGATCACCAGGCTGCCGACCTTGTTGGTAATCCCGCTGATGACCTCATCGCTTCCACGTGCGATGTGCACCTGATACGGCTGGTAAAGGGTCCGGCGATACACGTCCAGGCTGACTGCCGCGCCCGCGGAGAAAGTAAATCGCATGCTGGCCCACAACTGGGCCATGCGGACGGCCGCCGCCAGCACCACGGCCGCAATGAAGAGGACCGTCAGCGGCCCGACGAGCTGGTCCGCGGTGCGCACATTCAACCAACGCGCGATCGCTCCCACCGCGGGGTACCGCAAAACACGCTCCGGCGCGGTCAGCACCCCCAGGAAGGGCAAGACCGCCCCGAGACTGATCACTTCGGCAACGGTGCTCGCCAGAACCAGTCCCATCAACAGCACGAACTGCCTCTGCCGGGTACGTCCGATCTGATGCCATAGGCCGGCAAGCAGCCGTGGCAGGGACGGAAGCGCGTCCGCGGACTTCACTGGACTGGCAACGATCCCGGCAAGCGCGCCAATCAGGCAGGTCTCAGGCGACGACGGCGCGCCGAGCGGTCGTAGATCAGGGCGACGATGCCTCCCAGGAATGTGCCCAGGAGCAGCCCCGTCAGGACCATGATCGTGCGCTTGGGACTGATGCGCTGCTCCGGAGCAACCGCAGGATCGACGACAGTGAATGCGTATTCCTGCCGCGCGTTGGCAAGCATCAGCGTCTTCGTCTCAGTCTCGATAAGGTTGTACATCACGCGCTGGACCTCCAGCACGTTCGTCTTGGCAATCTGCTTGTTCAGATAGTCGACGTTGCGACTGGCGTCGTTAATTGCACGCGTCCGCATCAGCTCGTTGGCCAATGCCACGTACTCGTTAGCCCAACGCGCGGCGACTGCAGGGTCCGTCCAATCGATGGTGATGGACGTGACGCCTTTGAGCTTGTCCTCATTGATCATCAACACGTCGCGGCGGAAGAGCTGCACGGCCAGCCATTCGCTCGGCTTCTTGGCTCCCTTGAGGATGAGGGGCCCGATACGGTTGCGCTGCACGAATTCTTCCGCCAGATGACGCGACTGCAGGATCGCCTGCCGCTCGCGCTCCTCACCGGAGCCGCCCAGATTGAGGCCGGCCAGGCTCGCCAGCCCGCCGAGCTGATTGGCCAGCCCCGCGAGCCCGTTCATGCCGGTGTCCTTGACCTCGGTGACGACCACCTCCGCGCGGTAGATCGGAATCGCGGTAAAGGCCCAATACATCGCCAACCCGCCGCACAGCACGGCAACGGCCGCAACGATCCATTTGTGACTCCAGACCGTGCGCCAGACAGCAAAGAGATCCAGCTCGCGCGATTGGGGCGGGTCTGTTGTAAACCGCTCTGAATAAAGACGTTCGCTCGTTGCCACTGGTCACCGCGGCGGATCTACCGCCTGGATTATGACGACCCGTCACCAGACACGCTACCGCCCTGCAAGGTACCGCACCGGGCATCTCGCATCGGAGGTCAGACAGCCGCGCGGCCGGTTCCGCGCATGTGTTTCGGCTACCTGCCGCCGGTAGAATCTCCCGCCCGGAGGCTCTCGGCCTCACGGCGGATCTGCTCGATTTCCTCGCGCAGCGCCTCGTACTCGCGAATCCTCAATTGCAGGAACCGTACGGTCAGCACCGCCTTCTCCTCGATCCCTCGCGGCGTCAACAGGTACATGTACGCGGCCTTGTTCCGGCTGTTCTTGAACCGGGTCGCCTTGAGCAGCCCTTTGCGAACCAGCGCGCGCACGCAAAAATTCAACTTCCCCAGACTGATTCCCAGCTCGCGCGCGGCATCGCGCTGGCTCAGACGCGGATTGGCCTCCAGCAGGCGCATGAGCCTGTAACGCACTTCGTCAGTAAGCACGTTGCCCCTGGTGAGCCACCACGGGAGCCACGAACCCCGCGGGAATACGTACCGTCGTATCGTGACCCAGAAGGTTGAGTAGAACGATGACACGCTCGGAGCCCGCTTCGCGCTCGAAGATGCCGTCCAGGCCACTGAAGGGGCCCATGGTGATACGCACGGGAGATCCGGGTGTGAACGGCAGCGGGCCCGTCAGCCGGTGCAGACCCGAGTCGGGATCGGCACGGGAGAGCAATTCCCCGACCACGCTATCGGGGACCGTCGCGTAGCTCGATCCGAATCGCACGACCTCGGCGACGCCCACGGTGGAGCGGACGGGGCCGAGAGCCTGGCGTCCTTCGTTCAGGCGAAGGAACACGTATCGGGGAAACAAGGGCACGATCGCCTGAACCCAGCGCGCACGACGCCGCAGCGGCTGCAGCAACCGAGGAAAATAGACCTCAAAGCCCTGGCGCTGCAGGTTGCCCGTTGCAGCCTGCTCGCCCCCGGATTTCGTCCGAATCAGATACCACCGCTGCATGGTCGTTGTGTTCAGTCGATGAACACATGAAGTCTAGCCAAGCGCCTACACCGAGTCAAAGAGGGTTTCAGAAGGAATGCACCGCCGCTGCGGAAATTGCGACGTTGTACAGGATCGACGTCACAGCCTGCCAGAACGGCAGGGCCGGCATTCTCTCCGTATCCAACGGCACGACGATGGTGTCACCCGGCTTGATGCGGGTACCGCCCGTCTGGAACCACCGACTGCCGGAACTCGCGACCACGCTGCCATTGGCCCGCACCACGTAGATCTTGGCGTGGTCGGCGCGGTTGGACATGCCGCCGCTCAACGCTATGTAGTCGTCGCGCCCCAGCTCCGGCCGGAACAGGTGCGAGGTGGAGTTCTGGACCTCTCCGATCACCGTCACTTCCTGCTGGAATCGCGGAATGATGAGCTCGTCCCCGTTGCGCAGGATGACGTCCGAGGCGGACCCGGGAGCAGAACTCATGGCGCGCGGCAGGTCGATCACGAGCCGTCCAACGGACTTGGTGCTGCGCAGTTGCCCGAGGAGCTGCTGGCCGACGGACAGCGCCGCCGGGGCGCCCGCCTGGTTCGCGGCGGCTCCCTGCAGCGCAAGCACGGCGAGATCCCGTTGCATCCTGTTGGCTAACAGGTCGATCTGCTCCTGTTCGCGCCGCTTGAGCTCCTCGCGCGTGAACACGGCACCCTCGGGGAAGGCGTATTCACTGAGCCCACCGGCGCGGGAGATCACGGAGCGGAGCGTCTCGCCGCGCCGGATCGAGTATCGCCCAGGGAAACGCACCTCACCCGTCAGCGACACGCTCTCCTGGCGCGACCAGCCGGGGATCTCCTTGATGCTCAGGAAGTCGAACGGCATCAGGCGGACATTCGCAGCGGGGTCGCCACGCAGGGCGGCGGCGAGGTCCACTTCGATCAGCTGCGTGCGGCGCGTCGCACCGTCGACCTGGTAGCGCGTGAGCTCCGCCGTGCTGCCGTACGCCTCATCAGAGAGGCCTCCGCCGGCCCGAACGAGATCCGCCACCGTCATGGTGGATTCAAGGGGATAGTCGCCAGGCACTTTGACACGGCCATCGACATGTACGATCTCGGACGGCTGCTCCATGCTCGACTGGAGTTTCAGGTCCCTCATCAACGACTGAATGACCCGGTCGCGACTGGAGACCAGGTCGAAGACAGTGATGCGGTCGCGCGGCATCAGCAGGATATCCGCGCTGGATCCCGGCGCGCGCAGTGCGGCCGCGAGATCGGCGGACACCACTGCAACACGGCGATCGGGCGGCAGCTCACGGCGAATCAGCAGGTAATGGATGTCCGCGTTCGGTTGCAGCTCGTCGATCGAATGAATTGCGTCCGACAGTCGCAGCCCGTCGCGATAGGCCACCACGCCCTGCGCGAATACGTGTCCCTGAACGAGTACGCCGGAATCGAGCGTCGGACGCAGTCGCGCGATTTGCAGGACGTCGCCGTTGCGAACCCCCTGCGCGGTCGCGGCCGGTGTACCCGGCTCAATCTGAAGCACGACGCGACGCTGCGTATCATCGATGCGGGTAAGCGTCGCCTTCGTTCTGTCCGCCTCGGGAGTGAGGCCGCCAGCAAGCCCGATGGCGTCCGCGACGGTAGATTCGTTGCGAATTTCATAAATGGCCGGTCGCCTCACTTCGCCATCCACGGCGACAGTGGGCCCGACAGGCGGCACGAGGATGACATCGCCCGGCAGCAGCTTGGAGTCATCCGTCGTATCACCGCGAAGCAGAACATCATAGAGGTCGAGCGTGCGAACGACCGCTCCCTGGCGCTTCAACTGAATTTTGCGCAGCGACCCGATCGGCTTGACGCCACCTGCCGCAAACAGAGCGGACGTGACGGTTCCCAAACCGCTGACGACATAGGTACCGGGACGTTTTGCTTCGCCGACCACGAAGACGCGGATGGAACGCGTATCGCCCATCGACACGCTGGCCCGTACACCGATCATCTGACGCGCAACGCGCGCCTCCAGGTCGCTCCTGACGGAATCGAAGAGCCGGCCCGCTACGTTCACCGGACCGATTTCCGGAAAGTTGATGCGTCCGTCGCGGCTGACGACGAGCGTCACCACCCGGTTCTGATTTCCGTAGAGCTGCACGACCAGCTCATCCCCCGGGCCGACCACGTAATCGGCGGGCACCGGCACGTCGGTAACCGGAGCAAAGGTCGACGGGGGCCGGTCGAACAGGTCGTAGCCGAAGGGCTGCAAGCCCTGCGGCCCCGTTCTCTTCAGCGGCAGCCGCGTCAGCCGGATCTGCACGTTGCGGAAAGCAGGCTCGGTCTGCAGGCGCAACGTGGCCTGCTCCTCGGTCAATCCCAGGAGTGCAATGGGGGGAAAACCGGGTAGGTTGAGTACCCCGTCACGCGAGAGTTGGTATGGATTGTTCGCCCGGATGAGCGTCATCATGTCCGTGAGCGTCCGCCGCTCCTGCTCGCTCAGAGGTTCTGCGTTCTGCGAGCCCTGCTGCTGCGCGGCCTCCTGACCGACGACCGCGGACTGCAGTTGCGGTGTCTGACCCGGCGCGACGTTGTTCCCCACCGTGCTTCCCGCGCCCTGCAGGGCGGCCTGCAGGCTGGCCGAGGAAGCTGTCAAAGGCAGCGTGGGCTGCAGCACCTGGCGGGGCGGCAGGTGAAAATCGATCTCGATGATCACCGAGTCTTCGCCCTTGAGCAGCGGCAGTCCCGTTGGCGACAGTTCCTCGCTGGTGCCGGCGGACTGACGCTGTTGTTCGGCTTCCGCGGGCACCAGGCGGTTGCGCGACTGCGCGCCGCGGCCGCCGAGTCCACCCGCCGCGCCTGCCGCGCCCGTGCCGGTCCCCAACTGGCGCAGGATGGCCTCCTGCTGCTCGGGAGTGAGGCTGCGGAAGATCTCGATCTCGTCCGCGGTAGGCGTCGGCAGCGCCGTCTGACCGTGCGCGCGCTCCCGCGGAAACGGGACTGCGGCGATCGCCAGAATCAGGAGCGCAAGCAGGCACGCGCGTCGAGTCGATAGCATTACGGCCCTTTTTACCTTACCCGCGGCGCCTCGGAGCATGACGAGCCCGTCCCCCCGGGCGCCGCGCGAAGCGGCGATTGTACTGAAGCTCGCGCGGTTTTAGACAACCCGATGCTGTTTTCGATCGCATGCCATACTTCCGTCATGACGAGAATGGCCTTTCATGGCGGCGCGCTGGCGCTGCTGCTGATGAGCGCACTGGCACATGCCCGCGGACCGAGCCCCTACCTGCCGCTCAATCTGGAACCGGAGATGGAACGCCAGATCGAGCGCGTATTGATTCTCGCCGGCAAGCCGACGATGACCCGCCCCATTGCGGCCGCGACGGTGCTCGACGCTTTGCCCAACGCATGCAAAGCCGACAAGCCGCTTTGCCAACGGGTGGCCCGCTATCTGGCCCGCTACACCCGCCAGACAGCAGTCACGCACGCAAGCATCGAAGGCGCTGCCACCTCCGGGGCAGATACGTCTGTTCCGGACCGCTACGGACTGCACTCCCGCAGCTCGTGGAACGTGTCGGCGGAAGCCTTCATTCAACCTTTCGACCACGTCCTGCTGAACCTCGGCGGTACGGCGTACGACGGGGTGGAAAGTCCCACCGGCACGATGCTGAGCGCCGGATTCGACTGGGCGCAACTCGATGTCGGATTCCGACCTCACTGGTTCTCGCCAATGAGCGACAGCAGCATGCTGATCGGCACCGAGGCGCCGACCATGCCATCGGTCACCCTATCCAACTACAAGGCGCTGACCTCGCTCGGGCTGCACTACGAGCTGTTCGCCGCCCGTATGTCGCATTCCGATCACATTGCGTTCAACGGCGGCTTCACCAGCGGCAATCCGCGCCTCGCCGGTATCCATCTCGACATCGAGCCGGTGAGCGGCTGGTCGTTCGGAGTGAACCGCCTGATGCAGTATGGCGGTGGCGCGCGCGGCCGCACGGGCATCCGCGATCTTTTCGATGCCTTTTTCAATCCCTCAGGCGCCGATAACGTGAGCTCGGGCTCCGTCGACAACCAGTTCGGCAACCAGGTCGCCTCCGTGACCAGCAGCCTGATGTTTCCAGGGAGAATGCCGTTCGCCCTTTACGCGGAGTACGCGGGCGAGGACACCTCGCGGGGCAAAAACTATCTGCTGGGCAACAGCGCCCTGTCGGTGGGAATCCACTTCCCGCATCTGGCGCCGGGACTCGATCTGACGCTCGAGACCTCCGAATGGCAGAATGGCTGGTACGTCCACAGCATCTACCAGGACGGGCTGACCAACCGAGGCCACGTGATCGGGAGTTGGTTCGGGGATGAGCGGGTATTTCCCGATGCCGTCGGCGGCAACAGCCAGATGATCCGGCTGGGCTGGGAGCCGCCCTTCGGCGGCCTGCTCGAGCTGCAGTACCGGACGCTGCTGAATCAGAGTTACGGCGCATACCGCTATGAACGGGAGCAGGACGCCTCCGTTGCTTATTCGCGTCCCTGGCGCGAATACACGGTGGGTGCGCGGGTCGAGGGCGGCAAGGATTACTTCGGCGCCAGCTTCTCCCGGATCTCCGGCTTCATCCGGCTGAATGAGAACGGCAGGGATCTCGTGGGAGTGCTGGCCGAGGCGGTGGACGAGAGCAATCCTTACGCAGGCGAGGACCGGGCGGGTGAGCTCTTCGTGGACGCCGGTCTCAATGAGTACCGCGTTCGGAGCGATCTGTCGGCGCTGCAGCCGCGG
>Ga0070681_10001941_pt1 | contig 18666 bp, 14 predicted proteins | sample KBSC83BmetaG_FD_65650 | JGI IMG/M metagenome (GOLD analysis project Ga0070681, IMG submission 65650) | Corn rhizosphere microbial communities from Kellogg Biological Station, Michigan, USA - KBS C8-3B metaG | ecosystem: Host-associated > Plants > Roots > Rhizosphere | place: USA: Michigan... | reverse complement strand
GCTGCCGGTCGGATTAGTGGGAGGTGGAATTGCCGAAGAGATAAGGCGGAGGGCTCGGCCGAGCCACGTGATGGCTCGGCGGTCTGACGATCATTTCCAATCGATTACCCGACCCGATTACTCGATTACCAGATTCTTTTACCGGTCCTGCCGCCCGTATCGATCATCGAGCCTGACCACATCATGCAGTTCAGGCGTTGACACTTCGAAAATATCGCTGTCTTCGATCGCGGTCATGCGGTGAATGGTCTTCGGCGTGATGTGAACGCGTTCGCCCGGAAGCATCTCGCGCGTCACACGCGTGTCGCCTTCCTGAATTTCGAACAGCAACTTGCCCGAGTGCAAGTAAATCGTTTCGTCTTTCAGGTTGTGATACTGCAGGCTGAGCGCATGGCCGGCGTTGACGTGAATCAGTTTGCCGACGTATCGCTCGGTCTTCGCCCAGTGCAGCTCGTAGCCCCAGGGTTTTTCGACCCGCGTGATGGCTTCGCTCAACGTGTTCTCCTCTTCTGACCTACCTGACCGCCGACCGCGTGAGCGAAGCCAGCGATGAGAGCAGCTCTTTTTCAATTTCGTCGACGGTCGGAAGGCGACGGATGCGCCGTGCCAGCTGGCGCAGATCCTCGCTTCTGACCTCGGACAGGACTTTTTTGGCGACGCCAATCGCTCCCGGGGTCATGCTGAACTCGGTGAGGCCCAGGCCGACGAGCAGCGTCAACTGCGCGGGATCCGACGCCATTTCGCCGCACAGCGAGACGGGAATCCGATGGCGGGCCGCGGCGCGTCGCACCATCTGAATGACACGAAGAATCGCGGGATGCAGCGGCTCGTACAAACGCGACACGCGTTCGTCAGCCCGATCGACCGCCAGGCAGTACTGAATCAGATCGTTCGTGCCGACCGTGAAAAAATCGACTTCCCGCGCCAGCAGATCGGCGGTGTACGCCGCCGCCGGAATTTCGATCATCACACCGATGGGAACCTGCGGGATCGGTCCGCCGCGCTTACTGAGATCCGCGGCCGCCTCAGTCACGATGCGCCGCGCTTCGCGCACTTGCTCGACGCCGGACACGAAGGGAAACATGATCCGCAGCGAGCCGTGCCGCGAGGCTCTGAGCAGCGCGCGGATTTGCGTGCGCAGCAGCTCCGGGCGGGTCAGGCTCAACCGGAGCCCGCGCAGCCCCTGACGGCTTCCTCGCTCCTGCTGCGCGATCCAGCTTCCAGCCAGCGTCGGATCGCTCGATCGCAGCGCCAACTGGTCCTCGTCGACATCGAAGGTCCGGACCGTGACCGAACCAGGTGCCATTCCCTCGAGCATTCCACGATAGACCTGGTACTGCTGGTCTTCGCCGGGAATACCGCGGTGACCGGTGAGCAAAAACTCCGATCGGTACAGGCCGATGCCTTCTGCGCCAGCGTAGCGGGCTGTGGCCAGGTCGCCAGGGAATTCGATATTCGCGTCGAGCCGAATTCGCACGCCGTCGGCGGTAGCAGCGACGCGCCGCCGTTCGCTCTCGACATCTAACGCGGCGCGACGCCGATCGATGTCGTGGCCGCGCAGGGCGCGCTCGAGCGTCGCCTCGTCCGGATCCACGATAACTTCGTTTTGCGTGCCATCGATCACGACCAGCTGCCCGGGCTGAATCCGTCCGCTGGCTTCGTGCAGACCGACCACGGCGGGCACCTCGAGCGAGCGCGCGAGGATTGCGGTGTGATACGTGCGGCTGCCCGCGTCGGTGGCGAAGCCGCGGACTTTCGTCCAGTCGACCTGGGCCGCCAGCGAGGGCGTGAGCTCGTCGGCGATCAGCACCGAGGCCTCTTCGATGGCCTGGAGGAGATCGCGCGGGCTGGCGACGTCCTGCCGCAGATTCATCCGCAGCCGGCCCACCAGGTCGGCGACATCACCTTTGCGCTCGCGCAGATACGGGTCCGCGATGTCGTCGAACACGGCGCTGAACTCGTCGAACACTTTCTGGACGGCCCATTCAGCGTTCACCAGCTGCTCGCGGACCAGCGCTTCGGCTCGCGGCACGAGCATGGGATCGTCCAGCATCAGAATCTGTGCGTCAAAGAGCGCGGCGAGCTCGGGCCCACGCCGGCGCGCAATGCGGGCGCGAATGTCGTGCAGCTGTTGCCGCGATCGCTGCTTGCTCTTGGCCAGCCGCTCGAGCTCGTGCTGGATCCGGACTGGTGCGATCTGATAGCGCAGTACCTGCGCGCGATGAATCAGGATCACGGCGCGGCCACTGACGACGCCGGGTGAGACACCAATCCCGGTTAAACGTTGCATACGTCCTCACCGAAGCCGGACTGCACCAGCTCGACGAGCGCCTCGACTGCCGATTGTTCGTCGGCTCCATCAGCGGAAATCGTGATGGTCGATCCCTTTGCCGCCGCGAGCAGCAGCAGCCCCAGAATGCTTTTTCCGTCCATCTCCCGCCCGTGCCGCGCGACTTTCACGCGTGACTGATAACGCGCGGCCAGATGGACGAACTTCGCCGCCGCCCGCGCGTGCATGCCCAATTGATTGACGACGCTCACTTCCTGCGAAGTCACCTGATGTCGTCCGTAAAAACCCTGAACTGGCCGCACAGATCGCTGCGATCCGCAACGCGATCTTCTCTGCGGGCTCCGCGAGCCCTGCGGCTCATTCAGGCTTTTTCTCCCCGTAATAAATCCGAGGCCACCCAAATCGCATTCCTGCCATGGTCGCGCATCTCACGCGCGACCGCCAGCAGACTCGACGACTTGCCTAGCGAGGCCAGTTTGATGAGCATCGGCAAGTTCACGCCGGTGATCACCTCGAGCTGGTCGCCCTGAAGAAACGTCATCCCGAGATTCGACGGCGTGCCGCCGAACATGTCAGTGAGGAGAAGTACGCCGCCCTCGCCTTTTACCCGCTCGATGGCCTGCGCGATATCGTCCCGTGCGTCGTTCACGTCCTCGTGCCACCCGATCGACACCGCTGTGAACTGCGGCAGATCGCCGACGATCATCTCCGCTGCGTTGAGCAACTCCACCGCAAGCTGTCCGTGCGTCACCACGACCACGCCAATCATGCCCTGCTCGCCTCATGGATGTCCCGGTGCCGGATCCGCACCTGTGCGCCCGCGACGTCGGCAAGAGCCTTCCGCAGCCGTTCGGCGATCATCACCGAGCGGTGACGGCCGCCCGTGCAGCCAATCGCCACGGTCAGGTAGCTCTTGCCTTCGGTCACATAGTACGGCAGGACGTACTTCAGATACTGCTCCAGCCGATCGATGAAGTCGCGCGTCGACGCCTCGCGTTCCATGAATTGCACCACGGCGCGGTCGCGTCCCGTCCGTCGGCGGAGTGCCGACACAAAGTGCGGGTTGGGCAGGCAGCGGACATCGAACACCAGATCGGCGTCGAGCGGCAGACCGTGCTTGTAGCCGAAGCTCAGCAGTGTGACGACGAGGCGTGCGGGGCCCCGATCGCGCGACAGTCCCATGAAGAATTTGCGCAGCTCGTGGACTGTCATGTCCGACGTGTCGACGATCTCGTCGGCCAGCTGGCGGATAGCGGTCAAGCGGGCGCGTTCCTCGCGGATTCCCTCGCTCGCCGACCGTCCGGGTGCGAGCGGATGGGGCCGGCGCGTTTCGCTGAAGCGCCGCACCAGGGCGCTGTTGCTCGCCTCGAGAAAGATCAGGACGGGATCGAGCCGCTTCATCCGTCGCAGCCGGCGAAAGACGGTCGGGAACGACGCGAGGAGATTCCGCTCGCGGATGTCGACGACGATGGCGACCTTCTCGATGTCGCCGGCACGCATGGCCAGATTCGCCAGCGTCGGAATCAGCGTCGTCGGAAGGTTGTCGACACAGAAATATCCGAGATCTTCCAACGCGCGAACGGCCTGCGATTTTCCGGATCCGGAGAGGCCCGTCAGGATGATGAACGGGCGCCGGTTCGGCTTGGTGATGAGTTCCGGGGATCGGTTCTTGCGTCGCCGCTTCACCGAAGGTCTCCACCTTCGATGTCTTCCTCGTCGTCCTCCTCGGAGAGATCGTTCGGGGTGCCGACGCTGGGCGCTTGGCGGAGCGTGTCCTCCAATCGCGCAGCGAGGATGCGCGCGGCATGATGGCCTCGGGCGCGCAACAGCTGATTGCGGGCGGCCACTTCGACGAGGATTGCGATATTGCGTCCTGGCGCGACCGGCATCCGGATGAGCGGCACGTGCAGCCCTAGTATCTCAAAGTGCTCATCATCGAGACCGAGGCGCTCGTACTGCCGCAGTGGATCCCAGCGTTCGAGCTGCACCACCAGCTCCACGCGCTTCGACGATCGCGTGGAGGCGATGCCGAAGAGTTCCTTGACGTTGATCACGCCAAGGCCGCGAAGCTCCATGTGATGCCGCGTGAGGTCCGGGCAGGTCCCGATGAGGATGGTCTCCGACCGCCGCCGGATTTCGACCGTATCGTCGGCGACCAGCCGATGACCGCGAACGATGAGATCGAGCGCGCACTCGCTCTTGCCGATGCCGCTGTCGCCCGCGATGAGCACCCCGAGGCCGAGTACGTCGACGAGCACCGCATGCAGCACGGTCCGTTCCGCGAGGCTGTCTTCGAGGATCGATTCGATCTTCGCGATCGCGGTCGGCGTGACCGTGGCCGTTTTCAACAGCGGCACGTTCGCGCGCTCGCTTTCGATGACGAGCTCGCGTGGCGGAGCAAATCCGCCGGTGATGATCACACAGGGGAAATCGTGGCCGAGGGCGAGCCGCAGCGCATCGGACCGGCCGCGGGAATCGAGGCTCTCGAGAAAGCGGATCTCGCTCTCTCCGAAGATCAGAATGCGCCCCGGCTTGAGATACTCGTGAAAGCCGGCCAGCGCCAGACCGGTTTTCTGGACGTGCGGACTGGTGATGACCCGGTCGAGCCCATCGCCTCCGGCCAGCAGATCCAGCGCGAGGCCGAGCGCCTCGAGTCGGCTTCTCAGGAGCGCTCCGACGGAAACGCCGTGAGTGTGAACCACCTCAGTAGAGGATCTTGCGCTGGTTCGACGTCGGAATCTTGAGCTCTTCGCGGTACTTGGCGATTGTGCGGCGCGCGAGCTCGAGACCTTCGCGCTGCAGCATCGAGACAATCTTCGAGTCGCTGAGCGGCTTGCGCGGATCCTCGTTTTCGATGATCTTCCGGATGCGCTGTTTGATCGTCACCGACGAGACGCTCTCGCCGTACGAGCTGCTGATGCCGCTGTGGAAGAAGTACTTCATTTCGAACACGCCCTGAGGCGTGTGCATGTACTTGTTGGTCACCACGCGGCTGACGGTGGATTCGTGCATGCCGATGTCATTGGCGACATCCCGCAGCACCAGCGGGCGCAGATGCTCGATGCCGTGATCCAGAAAATCGCGCTGGAAGTTGATGATGCTCGTGGCGACCTTGTGGATCGTCTTCTGACGCTGCTCCACCGACTTGATCAACCACAGTGCCGAGCGGAACTTGTCTTTGACGTACGCCCGGGTCTCGTCGTTGTGCTCGGCGTTCTTGTCGAGCAGCCGCCGATACACCGGGCTGATGCGCATCTGCGGCAGGCCGTCTTCGTTCAGCACCGCCACATATTGATCTTCGACTTTGACCACGTAGACGTCGGGAATGACGTACTGCGATTGCGACGGGTTGTAGCGGCTGCCTGGCTTGGGATCGAGATGGCGAATGACCTCGATGTGCTCCTTGAGGTCGTCGATCGTCATTCCCAGCTTGCGGGCAATTTCCGGGACCTGGTGGTTTTGCAACAGCCGCAAGTGCTCAGTGACGATTTTCTCCGTCGCCGTCCCCTCCAGGCCGACATGCCGGAGTTGCAGCAGCAGACACTCTTGAAGGTCGCGGGCGGCGACGCCCGTCGGATCGAAGCCCTGAATCAACCGCAGCGCCCGTTCCACGTCCTCGACCGGCCAGGGACCCATGGCGGCCAATTCTTCAAACGAGGCAACCAGATACCCGTCGTCGTCCAGATTGCCAATGATTGCCGAGCCGATCTCCTTGAGGAGCGGATCGTCGGTTTGCATCGACAATTGCCACATCAAGTGGTCGGCCAGCGAACTGGCCGTGGACAGCGTGTTCTCAATCGGCGGGAGTTCCTTGATTTCCTGCGGCGCCCGCGGGCGGTAGCCGTCGTCAAGGTAGTCGCCGAAAAAGTATTCGTAATCCTGGTCGTCCCAGGTGTCGGTTTTATTTTGTTGCTGCTCGGGATCGGGTTTTTCAGGGGTGGTCGTCGCTTCGGCCGGCTGAAGATCCTCGGTCGGCACCTCTTCGAGCATCGGGTTCTCAACCATCTCCTGATTGAGAAGGTCCGACAATTCGAGCGTCGACATCGGCAGCAGCTTGATGGCCTGCTGCAGCGACGGCGTCAGAATCAGTTTCTGGACGAGTTTGGTGTGAAGTTTCTGCTGAATACCCATGGGCCGCGCGCTGTATGCAATTCCTAGGCCTTATTTTAGTCCAATCGGAACTCGGTCCCCAGGTAAATTCGTCGGACCTCATCATCAGCCGCCAGGCTGTCTGGCGTGCCGCTCTTAAAAATCACTCCTCCATGCACGATGTACGCCCGATCGGTGATCCGTAGTGTTTCGCGCACGTTGTGGTCGGTAATCAGCACGCCAATGCCCCGTTCCTTCAAGTGAAAAATGATCTTCTGGATATCGTTGACGGCGATCGGATCGATGCCGGCAAACGGCTCATCGAGAAGAATGAATTTGGGTGAAATCACGAGCGCACGCGTGATCTCAGCGCGCCGCCGTTCGCCACCAGATAAGGTGTAAGCGGGGGCGTGAGCGAGCGGCGTCAGGTTCAGCTCGGCGAGCAGCTCGCTGAGCCTTGTCCGCCGGTCGCTGGCCTTGAGCGGCATCGTTTCGAGAATGGCCATGATGTTCTGCTCGACCGTCAATCCTCGGAAGATCGATGGCTCCTGCGGCAAGTACCCGATCCCTTTCCTTGCGCGGATGTACATCGGGTCGTCGGTGACATCGAGCCCATCGAGTTCGACGCGACCCGAATCGGGTGCTGTGAGGCCGACGGTCATGTAGAAGGTCGTCGTTTTTCCCGCGCCGTTCGGGCCCAGGAGGCCCACGATTTCTCCCGAGGCGACGTCGAGATTGACCCCTCGCACCACGGTGCGTCCGCCGTACGATTTGGTCAGATTGGTTGTCCGGAGCGTGGCCATGCTGTAAGTCGGCAAGCAGTCGTCAGTCGTCAGTCTGCAGTCGTCAGTCTGCAGTCGTCAGTCTGCAGTCGTCAGTCTGCAGTCGTCAGTCTGCAGTCGGTCTTCAATCGTGTCAGGGCTGTGCAGATGACGGTCGACTGCTGACTGTCGACTGCTGACTGTCGACTCTATGTTCCGGGACAGTTGGACTTGCCCTTGGTTTGCGTGCGTATTTGCTCAGCGCCGTCGACGATGATCCTATCGGTCGCCCGGAAGAAGGTCAACGTGCGGCCGGTGGTTTCCCGGCCGCAGGAATCGACCGTTTTCACCGGCGTGCCGCCCACGACATAACGTCCGTCCTCGTCGAAATACGTGAGGCGCACGCCGGTCGTCTTCGAGGTATCCGACTGCAGGGTAACTTTTTCGTAGGCCTCGACGCGATCGAGCTCGTCTCCTGACTCCTTCAAATACAGCTCGATCCTTCGCGCCGTCATATCGCCTTCCGGGCCGTTTAGATGCGCATCTCCCGAGTAAGTCGCTCTGCGCTCGTTATCCTCGTACTTGAACGTTTCTGCCGAGGCGACAGAGCGGAGGGTCTCCATCTCTCCGGTTTTCCCCTGTTGCTGAAGCGCCGTGACCGTGCCCACTTTGCCCGACGCATCGAGATTCCCCGCCTTGCTATCGATGACAAGCGTAGGCGCCTTGATGACCGTTTCTCCCTGCCAAAGCTGCGCGTTACCGGTGTACTTGGCCTCCGACTTAGTGCCGTCGTAATCCAGGCGCTGCGCCGTCACATTCACCGGCTGGTCCTGCTTCAACATGGCGGGGATTCGAACGTCGGACGTATGGTCTTTCGAGTCAGGTTTCTGGGGCTGCAGCACGCTCTTTGCGGAGCCGACCGCCGTCACGATCGGTCCGTCCAGTTTGACATCGACCGTTCCAGCGTCGATCTGGATTTGCTCATTGACGACGTGCGGCACCGGATTTTCGCGCTCGGTACCGGAGAGCGCGAGGGTCCCGGCGTCCGGCAAATAGTGGGCTGCCGCTGCCGTCGCGGTCATCGCACCGTCGACGAATCGCACGCGTTTGGCGAACTGGGCGTCATCGATCTCGCCAAACCCCGGTTTCATCGTCACGTTGAGCTGATCGGACCGCGCGGCGCGGTTGACGGTCGGTCCCGTTTCGGAGTATTGGACGGCGCCTGAGAACTTCGCGCTCGTGAGCCCGTGCTCCTCGTCGCCGCTGGATTCGAGCACTTGTGCGGCGACTTTTCTTGCGATGCCGTCCTGCTCGGCGGGCAGCTTGAGATTGACGTTGTCGCGACCGGTCAGCGCGGTTGGTGTGGCTCCGTCGGCGGCCAGGCTGACGTCGATCGTGCTGGCAGAGATCTCCCGGCCGGAGTCCTGGCCTTCGCCGGCAAGCTGAATCAGCGCTTCGCCATTGATGAGCGCGTGTTGAATCAATTTACCGTCGGGCCCGTACTTGAGATCGACGTCACGTCCCGACAGTCCCTGTAACCCGCCGGCAGACGCGCCCGCGGTCGCGATCCTGGAATGCCCCCGCAGCTGCAGCGCTTCGAGATGATCCTGATCTTCAGTGAGGTGCGCGACACCGGCATCCGCCTCGATCGTTTCGCGCTCGCGCCTGGCCCGCATGCCGCCGGTGAAATTCAAAATCCTCTCCGGCCGCCGGAATTCGAGTCCTGCGGTCGCGACGTCCATTTCGCCGTTGCCCTTCTCGTCCGCGGTGACGTGCACGAGCGCGTGGTCGCGGATGGTGAGGATGTCCTGGTTGTTGTCGTAAATGAACCCGACGCCGGACCCGCTCATATGGCCACGCGAGAACTTGACAACGCCGGGCGCGCGGGCGATGCCGTCGGCTTTTGTGAACGTAGCATCCTCGCTGGTCACCTCGAGTCCGTCACTCACCTTGACACGCACGTTGCCATGCACCTCAATCGTGGCTTCGTCGTCGCGGACCGTCCCTTCCTTTCCGGTGATTTCGAAGGTTTTGCCGTTGCGCACCGTGATGACCTTGAGGCCGATCAATTTGTTCGAACCGTCCTCATAGGTGAGCATGTTTTGCCAGTCGATCTTGAAATCGGCGTTCGTCTTGTTCGTGCGTTTCCCATGCCCGCCAGAACTCTCGAGGATGGCTTTCTCGTCGGTTCGGGGCAGCGGCGCCTGGACCTGCGGCGTCACGCGTTTTTTCAGGGTGAAGGCCACGGCAATCGCGCCAACGATGAAGGCCAGCGCCATCACCCACCGCGTCGTCTTCTGCCAGTTCTGCATTAGTGCTCGAGTTACTTATCGGCACGTGACGTCCGGCTTCAGCCGGACCGGGGGAATCCGCCGGAAGGCGGATTCCGCACGCCACCTACGATTCCGACTGCTTCACGTCGGCGAGCGTGAGCTCGACGAAGGTCTCGCCGTTGTATTGATTCTGCTCCAGCGAGAACGCCACGTCGAGCGCAGCCTTGTGCTCGGTGATGTAATCGTGCCGCTCGGCTGCCCGCCACGCTACGGCCCGGAAAATGCGGCCGTCCTGCCGCAAGGCCATCTTGAGGTGGCGATCTTTGAGCTTTCGCGGGCCATCGACGATTTCGACCCGTCGCGCAGAAAACACCGGGCGGGGGTTGCCGGCGCCGAAGGGTGCCAGCGCTGCCACTCCGGACGCCACCCCGCCGGTAATGCTGCGAAATGTGAGGTCACCGTCGATTCGCAGACGGGGCATCAGTTCCTCAGGTCCAAGCGTCTCGTCGGCCACCTCGTTGATGGCCAGCCGCAGTTCATGCACGCGCGAAGCCTCCATTGTGAGGCCTGCGGCCTGCTTATGGCCGCCGAACCGGACAAACAGCGGCGCGCAGCGTTCCAGGGCCGAAAGCAAGTCGAAGTGCGGCACGCTGCGGCACGATCCGTGGGCGACGCCGTCTTCAAGCGACAGCACGATCGCCGGACGGTGAAACGCGTCGACGAGTTTCGACGCCACGATGCCGATGACGCCGCGGTGCCACGACTCGCCTGCTACGACGAGCACCGTTCGGGCGCCAACGTCGGGATCGGTCTGCACGATCTTCTTCGCGGCCGCAAGGATCTCGGCTTCTTCCTCCTGGCGCCGGACGTTCTCGCCATCAAGCTGCAGCGCGAGCGCCCGGACCTCTTCGCCCATGGCTTCGTCGCTCGCGAGGAGCAATCGCGTCGCAATGTCGGGTGTGCTCATGCGCCCGGCGGCATTGACACGCGGCGCGACCAGGAAGGAGATGTGATAGCTGTCGATCGTCTTGCCGGTGAGACCGGCGATCTCGAGAAGCGACCGCAGGCCCACTTTGTGCGGACCGCGTGAGAGAAGGTCCAGCCCCAGCTTCGCAATCACCCGATTCTCGCCGACGAGCGGCACCACGTCGGCCAGCGTCCCTATGGCCGCAACTTTCAAGAATCCCGGCAGCCAACTGTCACGTCCGCTGCGGCGGCAGAGCGCCTGAACGAGCTTCAGCGCTACACCGACGCCCGCCAGGTACTTGTCTGGGTAGCTGCAGTCGTGACGTTTCGGATTAATCACCGCGAGCGCCGGCGGCAGTTCGGTGTCGGGTTCGTGATGGTCGGTGATGATCAGATCGAGGCCCAGCTCACGCGCTCGACGCGCCGCTTCGGCACCGCGAATGCCGCAGTCCACTGAGATGGCGAGCGAGACACCGTCCGCGTGAAGGCGTTCAAGCGCAACCGGCTGCAGCCCGTACCCGTCTTTCAATCGTTCCGGGATGAAATGCACGACATCCGCACCGAGCAACTCCAGCGCCCGGCGGAGGATCACGGTGGACGTGACACCATCGACGTCGTAGTCGCCATGGATCGCGATCCGTTCCTTGCGCGCGATCGCCGCGAGGATCCGATCCACTGCCACGGGCATGTCCGCAAGCGCCATCGGGTCGTGCAGGTGATCGAGCGAAGGATTCAAGAACCGCGTGGCCCGGTCCGGGTCGCTGTACCCGCGCTGACAGAGAAGCCGCGCGACGATCGGCGCAATGTTGAGTGCCGCGGCCAGCTTCCCCGCCGCGGTTTCATCAGAGGCGATCGCGTCCCACTTCGGGGGAGCTACGGGCATCGGGCTTGGACTGCCAATTGCTTGTTTAAAAGCTTAACCACGGAGGACACGGAGGACATATCTTCATGTTGCACGAAGACATCACGGAGCGAATCATCGGTGCTGCCATTAACGTCCATACGGCGCTTGGTCCTGGATTGCTTGAAAGCACGTATGAGGCGTGTCTCGCGCATGAATTCATGACCACCGGGCTGCATTTCGAGAGCCAGGTTGCCTTGCCTATCGTTTACCGAGATGTTTCGACTCGATATCGGATATCGGCTTGATTTTGTCGTCGAAGATGTCGTGATTGTCGAAATCAAAGCTGTCGAGAAGATCCTACCCGTTCATCTGGCTCAATCGTTGTCGTACCTGAAACTAAAACCATGCCCAGTCGGTTTACTCATTAACTTCAATGTGGTTCATCTTCGATCGGGTATTCGACGTGTCGTAAATGGGTAATGGCTACACCTTTGGGAAGAATATGCTCCGTGTCCTCTGTGTCCTCCGTGGTGAATCCGAAGTCAAGTAGCCCTTTAGCGTGCAGTTTCGTCGATGAATTCGATTCCGAGCCTGCCCATATTTCGAAACTTGTCGTATCGCTTCTGGAGTCGGGCATCGACATCGAGTGCACTGACGGCCGCCAGTTCGCGTGTCAGGACTTGCTCGATGAGCGTCGCGGCGGCATCGTGGTCGGTGTGTGCGCCACCGATCGGTTCCCGGATGATGTCGTCGATGATCCCGAATTTCATGAGATCGGGCGCCGTCAGTTTGAGCGCCTCTGCGGCCTCGGCTTTCTTCGACGCGTCGCGCCAGACCAGCGCGGCGCAGCCCTCGGGCGGGATCACGCTGTAAATCGCGTACTCCTGCATCAGCACGCGGTCGCCGATCGCGATGCCGAGCGCGCCGCCGCTGCCACCCTCGCCGCTGACGATGACGATGATCGGCGTGCCGATCATCATCATGTCGCGGAGGTTGACGGCGATGGCTTCGGCGACACCGCGCTCTTCTGAGTCGATCCCGGGATACGCCGCTGGCGTATCGACGAACACGATGGTCGGGCGGCCGAATTTTTCTGCGAGCCGAATCGCGCGCATCGCCTTGCGATACCCCTCGGGCCGCGCGTAGCCGAAGTTGCGATAAATCTTCTCCTTGGTATCGCGGCCCTTCACATGGCCGACGAGCAGCACGGGCTGACCGTGAAACTCGGCAAACCCGGTCATGATCGCGTGATCGTCGGCGAAGCGCCGATCGCCGTGAATTTCGACGAAGCCGGGAAACAGGCGCTGGATGAAATCCTCGAGGCCGGGACGATTGGGATGACGGGCCACGAGCACGCGCTGCCACGGGGTGAGCCCGGCGTACAAGTCGGTGCGGATCGTTTCGAGCCGTCGCTGCAGGAGCGAAATCTCCCGCTGCCGCGCATCGGTTGCCGGCAGCAGCGACAGCGCCTCGATCTCTTTCAGCAGCGGCGCAATGGGCTCTTCGAACTCGAGTGTCTCAGGAGGCATTCGTTATCGAAGCAGGACGGATCCGTGACCGACCACCTGTTCCACCTCCGCGACGAGCGACGGCGAAGGCCGGACGCGAATTTGCGACGACACGTCAGCTTTCACACGAAGCCGACGCGCCGACGGCCGTTCGACAACGCTCAGGGCACCGCGAGCGACGTCGAGGGGCGCCGGCAGCTCAATCTCAAAGGACACGCGGCGGTCGCCGCGGTGCCGCGAAAAGATCTCGCCGAGTTGTTCGAACACGCCGCGCGTCGCGGGCATTGTCACCCGGATTGCCACTTCGTGCGCAACCCGTTCGCGGACGCTGTCGAGCGGCGCGATTTCCGACGCCAGAATGCGAACCGACTCGTCATCACGCTCGAGCTTGCCGCGGATCAGGACCATGGTGCCGGTTTCGATCAGGCTGGCGGCGCGCTGGTAGGTTTCGGGAAACGCAATCACTTCCACGCCGCCGAGCGCGTCCTCGAGGGTGAAAACCGCCATCCGATCGCCTTTGCGAGTTTTTAACTGGCGGCAGGCGGCGACGATGCCGCCGATGCTGGTGTCCGGCTCGATGGGCTTTCGCCCACCCGGACCCCACGAGTCCTGCTGCGGCGCAGGCTGCTGGTCCGCCAGTTCGACGGTCGTTCGCGCGCCATATTCCTTCAGCTCGCCGGCGTAGCGATCGACGGGATGACCGCTCCAATACAGCCCGAGGGTCTCCTTCTCGAACGCCAGTTGCTCCGATTCCGTCCACGGCGTGGCATCGGGCAGCGTGAACGGCACGGGTGTCGTGCTGTTGGTGTCATCGAAGCTGCCGAAGAGTTGGGCCTGCCCTTCGTTCTGATCCCGCTGCATGCGGGCGCCGTGTTCGCACGCGGCATCGATCGCCGCGAACAGACGCGCGCGCCGGACCGCGATCGGCAGCGCCGCGAGAGGTTGATCGCTTTCGGTGAGCGAGTCGAACGCGCCCGCCTTGACCAGGCTTTCAAACACGCGTTTGTTGACGAGCCGCAGATCGAGATCCTGCGCGAGCGCGTGGAGCGAGGTGATGCGGCCCTGCTTGGCGCGCACGGAGAGCAGCGACTGGATGGCGCCTTCCCCGACGTTCTTAATCGCCGTCAGGCCGAAGCGCACGCCTTTCTGGGGCTCCACTGAAAATCGCAGCTGGCTTTCGTTGATGTCCGGCGGCAGCACCGGAATCTCCCGCTCGCGACACTCGCCGAGATACAAGGCGAGCTTGTCGGTGTTTTGCGCTTCGATCGTCAGCAGCGCCGAGGCGAAGTGCCATGGGTAATTCGCCTTCAGGTACGCCGTCTGATACGCCAGAAACGCATACGCGGTCGAATGCGACTTGTTGAAGCCGTACCCCGCAAAATGCTCCATCAGCTCGAAGATGTGCGTCGCTTTCTTCTCGTTGTGCCCCTGCTTCTTCGCACCGTCGATGAACTTGCCGCGCATCTTGGCCATCACTTCGGGATTCTTCTTTCCCATGGCCTTGCGCAGCAGGTCCGCTTCGCCGAGCGTGAACCCGGCGAGCACGTTTGAGATGCGCATCACCTGTTCCTGATACGCAATCACGCCGTAGGTATCGGCGAGCACCGGCTCGAGCTGGGCGAGCTCGTATGTCACCTCGGTCTTGCCCTGCTTGCGAGCGATGAAGTCATCGACCATGCCGCTGCGCAGCGGTCCTGGACGGTAGAGCGCGTTCAACGCAATCAGATCGTCCAGACGCTGCGGCTTGGCTTTGCGCAGAATCTCACGCATCCCGCTGCTTTCGAACTGGAAGATGCCGTAGGTCTGGCCATCCTGGAAGATCTGGTACGTTTTCGGATCGTCGAGCGGGACAGCATCGATATCCAGAGCGACGCCGGTCGTCCGTTTGATCTCAGCGATGGCGTCGAAAATCAGCGTCAGCGTGCTCAGACCGAGGAAATCCATCTTCAAGAGACCGATGCGTTCGATCTCTTTCATGGACCACTGCGTCGTGATTTCGTCGCGCGCCCCCTTGTAGAGCGGGGCATATTCGGTAATGGCTTTCGGGGTGATCACCACGCCCGCCGCGTGCACCGAGGCATGCCGCGTCATGCCCTCGAGCCGGCGCGCGACACTCAAGAGCTCTTTCACCTTCGGATCGTTCTTCTCGAGCTCCTTCAGCGTCGGGCTTTCCTCGAGCGCCTTCTCGAGCGTCATGTCGAGGGCCGGCGGAATCTGCTTCGCGACCTTGTCGACCTCGGCAAACGGCATTTCGAGCACACGGCCGACATCCCGCACGACCGCCTTCGCCTTCATGGTTCCAAACGTGATGATCTGCGCGACGTTTTCGCGGCCGTACTTCCGCGTGACGTAGTCGATCACCTCGCCGCGGCGCCGTTCGCAGAAGTCGATATCGATATCAGGCAGCGAGACGCGTTCGGGGTTGAGGAATCGCTCGAAGATGAGGTCGAAGTCGATCGGATCGACGTCAGTGATCCGCATGCAGTAGGCGACGAGGCTGCCCGCCGCCGATCCGCGGCCTGGACCGACCGGAATCCCCTGTTCGCGCGCGTAACGGATGAAATCCCAGACGATCAGGAAGTAGCCGGTATAGCCCATCTTCTTGATCATCGCGATTTCGTACGTGAGCCGACGTTCGTATTCGTCGATCGTGTGACGTAACGCTCCGGTCGCCGCGAGCTGCTTCAGCCGTGCGAGGCGGTACGCGAATCCCTCGCGCGCCACGTGCTCAAAGTACTCGTCGAGCGTGAAGCCATCCGGAACGTCGAAGTTCGGGAGGTAATTCCTCCCTTCCTCGAGCTTGACCTGACAGCGCTCGGCGATCCGGACGGTGTTGTGCAAGGCATCCGGGAAATCCTTGAACGCCGCCGCCATTTCTTCCGCCGTTTTGAGGAAGAACTGCTTCGCGTCGTAGCGCAGCCGCTTCGGATCGGTGAACGCCTTGCCGGTGCCGATGCACAACAGGATGTCGTGCGGGTGCGCGTCGGTCTCACGCAGGTAATGCACGTCATTGGTGCAGATCAGCGGGAGCTTGAGATCGCGCGCAATCGACGGCAGACCCGAGTTGACGGCGCGCTGCTCTTCGATGCCGTGCCACTGCATCTCGAGGAAGAAGTTATTGGCCCCGAGAATGTCGCGGTAGGCCGCGGCGGCCGCGATCGCCTTCTTCTCCTGCTGATGCGAAAGTCCTTCGGCGACCTCGCCTTTCAGGCAACTACTGAGGCCGATCAGCCCCGTGGCGTGCTGCGCGAGCAGGTCTTTGTCGATACGCGGCTTGTAATAGAAGCCTTCCGTGTAGCCGGCGGAAACCAGCTTGATCAGGTTGTGATAGCCCTCGAGGTTTTCGGCAAGCAGGACCAGATGATTTTGCGTTTCGCCGGGGTTCCCGCTTTTGGTCAACCGGCTGCCGGGCGCGACGTACACCTCGCAGCCAAGGATGGGATTCACCCCGCGCGCACGCGCATGGTCGTGAAAGATCACCGACGAAAACAGATTCCCGTGCTCGGTGACCGCAATCGCCGGCATCTTCAGGCGGACGGCTTGATCCAGCAGCTCGTCGATGCGGCACGCGCCGTCGAGCAGCGAATATTCGGTGTGAAGGTGAAGGTGGACGAATTCAGACACGTGCTGAATCCTTGAATCTGAGAATTTCAGGAATTGAGGATTTCAGGATTGGTTGATTTGGCAATGGCATGATTGGTTGATTGACGGATTTGATGGGGGCCAATGTCCGCGGCGCATACCTCCGCCGAATGTCGGAACATCGCCCGCACGAGTCCTTCAATCCTGAAATCGCCAAATCCCAATCCTTAAATCCTGAAATCCTCAAATCCTGCAATTCGACCATCATCCTCATTCCCATTCAATGGTCGATGGCGGCTTTGAGGATATGTCATACACGACGCGATTGATGCCACGAACCTCGTTCACAATGCGAGATGAAATTCGCGCGAGCAGATCGTGCGGGAGGCGCGCCCAGTCCGCGGTCATGCCGTCGCGGCTCTCGACGGCCCGGATCGCCACCGTGTTTTCGTAGGTGCGCTCATCGCCCATGACGCCGACGCTCTGGATCGGCAGCAACACGGCGAAACTTTGCCAGAGGCGCGCGTACCATCCCTCCTTCTTGATCTCTTCGGCGACGATCGCGTCGGCCCGCCGCAGCAGATCGAGGCGCGGCCGCGTAACCTCTCCGAGAATCCTGACGGCTAACCCGGGACCTGGAAACGGCTGGCGCACGACGAAGGCCTCATCGAGGCCCAGTTGCCGTCCCACCGCTCGCACTTCGTCCTTGAAGAGTTCCCGCAGCGGCTCAACCAGCTGCATGCGCATCCGCTCGGGCAATCCGCCGACGTTGTGGTGGCTCTTGATGAGCGCGGACTGACCGACGATTGAGACCGACTCGATGACGTCGGGATACAACGTGCCCTGCGCCAGGAAATCGACGTGCCCGAGTTTCGCGGCCTCGGCTTCGAACACGTCGATGAACGTCGCGCCGATGATCTTTCGCTTGCGCTCCGGGTCCGTGACACCGGCGAGGCGGTCGAGGAACAGAGTCGACGCATCGACAAATACCAGCGGCAGCGACAGAGTTTCGAACCGGCGCCTGATCTGATTCGCCTCGTCGAGGCGCAACACGCCGTTGTCCACGAAGATGCACGTCAGCTGATTGCCGATGGCGCGATGCAGGATGACCGCCGCGACCGTCGAATCGACCCCACCGCTCAGCGCGCAGACTACGCGGCCCGAGCCGACCTTTGCACGGATTCTGGCCGACGCCTCCTCCACAAACGACGACATCGTCCAGTCGCCCGTGCACCCGCAGACGCTGTACGCAAAGTTGCGCAGGATCTCGAGGCCGCTTTCGGTGTGGACGACCTCGGGATGAAACAGGAGCGCGTAGAGCTGCCGCGACGGGTTCGCCATCGCAGCAACCGGTGCGTTGGCGCTGGTGGCGACCACATCGAAGCCCTCGGGTGCGGCGGCGACGAAATCTCCATGGCTTGCCCACACGCGAATCTCGGGCGGAACCTCTTCGAACAGCACCGCGGAGGCCCCTCGTGACGAGACCTTCACGCCGGCGTGGCCGAATTCACGCTGCGGTGCCGGCGCAACCCGTCCGCCGAGCGTGTGCGCCATCAGCTGCATGCCGTAGCAAATGCCAAGCACAGGGCGGCCGAGCTCAAAGACGGCCGGGTCGCACAACGGGGCTCCGGGATCTGAGACGCTCTTGGGGCCTCCCGAGAGGATGATGCCCACAGGCATGCGCTCCCGAATTCGCTCGGCCGGAGAGTCGGGAGGCCAGATTTCGGAGTAAACCGAGAGCTCGCGCAGACGCCGCGCGATCAGCTGGGTGTACTGGGAGCCAAAATCAAGGACGATGATCGTTTGATGGTTCACTGAAGGACGGGATTGGAAACGGGTTAATCCCGATCGTCAGCTGAATCGACGCCGCCAACCGAACGGCGTGACGACCCTCGGCCAGTTCGGAAGCGGTGACGTCTCAAACTCAAGTGACGACCGGGACTAAACGCTATTATAACGGTGTGGGGTCTTACTGGACCACAAGATGTTGTAGTGCGTTTGCCCTCATCGTCGCGTGCGTGAGCGCCGCGAACGCTCAGCAAACCACCGTAGTCGACCAACCGCGTGTCGACCAGCCGCGAACGAATCGAGGCGATCCTCGCAACGACAACAAAAACGCGGCGTTCGGCCTCTTTCCAGTGACCGAGCTCTGGAATCTTCCACTGAACAATCTGCTGCTGGCCCCGCCGGCGTTCAAAGACGATCGGGGTTATTTTCCCATTGGCGACGGACAGCTCGCGGCGTATGACGTGCGTCACGGCACGCTGCTGTGGATCGCGCCAGTGCACCCGCAATTCCAGCCGATTCTCGGCGAGCACTTGATCTTTGTCGTGGAATCGAACGCGATCGTTGC